>Ga0209212_1006902_pt1 | contig 12795 bp, 12 predicted proteins | sample RifGroC2_FD_183996 | JGI IMG/M metagenome (GOLD analysis project Ga0209212, IMG submission 183996) | Groundwater microbial communities from Rifle, Colorado, USA - Groundwater C2 (SPAdes) (version 2) | ecosystem: Environmental > Aquatic > Deep subsurface > Groundwater | place: Rifle, Colorado...
CCCCCCCCCCGGCCCCCTCCCGTCAAGGGAGGGGGGGGAGCATGTCGGCATCCTGCTGCCCCCCTCGGTGGGTGGAGTGCTGGCCAACCTAGCACTGATGCTGCTGGGGCGGATACCGGTCAACCTGAACTACACCGCCGCCGGAGGGTCGCTGCGCTCTGCGGTACAGCAGTGCGGCATCACCACCATCGTCACCTCGCGGGCCTTCCTGGAAAAGTTCCCCTCGCTGCCGAAGCTGGAGGGGATGGTGCTGCTGGAGGAGATCCTGCCCGGCATCAGCGGAACGGACAAACTGCTGGCGCTGCTGAAGGCCCGGCTCTGGCCGGTGCGCCTGCTCTGCAATCGTGATAATTTCACCGCCGACAGCACCGCCACGGTGATCTTCTCCTCGGGCAGCACCGGCGAGCCAAAGGGGGTCATGCTCAGCCACCACAACATCATGTCCAACATCGAGGCGCTGCGCATGGTCTTCCGGGTCAGCGCCGCCGACAACGTCTGCTCGGCGCTGCCGTTCTTCCACTCGCTGGGCTTCACCGCCACGCTCTGGTTTCCGCTGGCGTCCGGCTTCTCGGCCGCCTATCACCCCAACCCGATGGACGGCGAAAAGATCGCCCAGATGGTGCGAGAGCACAAATCCACACTGCTGCTGGCCACGCCGACTTTCCTGCTGGCCTACCTGCGGCGCGCCAAACGGGAGGATTTCGCCAGCCTGCGGCTGGTGATCACCGGTGCCGAAAAGCTGAAGAGCAAGGTGGCCGACTCGTTCGAGGAGCGCTTCGGAGTGCGGCCGATGGAGGGGTACGGCGCCACCGAACTGGCCCCGGTGATCACGCTGTCGCTGCCGGACGTGGAGGTGGGGGGCGTGCGCCAGCACGGTTCCAAACAGGGCAGCGTCGGCCACCCCATTCCGGGCGTCGTGATCCGCGTGGTCGATCCGGAGAGCGGCGCGGAGCTGGAGGCGGGCCAGGCCGGGCTGATGCTGGTCAAGGGGCCCAACGTGATGCTCGGCTACCTGGGGCGGCCGGACAAGACCGCCGAGGCGATCAGGGACGGCTGGTACGTGACCGGCGACATCGGCGTGATGGACGAGGACGGCTTCATCCGCATCACCGACCGCCTGTCGCGCTTCAGCAAGATCGGCGGCGAGATGGTGCCGCACGGCGTGGTCGAGGACGAACTGCATAACCGCCTGGGGCAGACCGGGGTGGTGGCGGTAACGGCGGTGCCGGACGAGAAGAAGGGGGAGCGGCTGGTGGTGCTCTTCGCCCGCGAGGCGGCCGACGCCGAGACCCTGCGGCGGCACATGGCCGAAAGCAGCCTGCCCAACCTGTGGAAACCGGGGCGCGACTGTTACCTGGAGGTGGATAATCTGCCGATCCTGGGAACCGGCAAACTGGACCTGAAGGGGATCAGGGAGATCGCTCTGGCGGCGCTGGCGGATGACAATTTCCGGGTTGCAGGCGGCATTTCGGGTTGACCATTACCGAAAGTCGTGTATTTAATCAGCTGGTGATATATTTGAACCCGGCAATACTCTTAACTTACGAAAAAGGAGTTGTCGTGAAAATTCCGTTAATCGTTCCAGCCGCCAGGGCCGCCTGCCTTGCTGCTGCCCTGCTGATGCTGGCCCCACTCGTGGCCCGGGCCGATTTTTTCAAGTACAGGGATGACAGCGGCGCACTGATCATCACCAACCGCTTCGAGGACATCCCCAAAAAATACCACAAGCGTGTCAAGGTAACCTGGGACAAGGATCTGGAGGCCAAGGACCCGCTGGCCAGGCGTCAGGCGGCCGCCAGGGAACAGTATGAACAGCGGGAGTCGGCCAGGACGGAACAACAGGAACCAAAGCAAAAGAAACAGGCCAAAAAAGGACAGACGCTGGTGATTGAGATGGACGAGACTACCGGCGAGGTCAAACGCCGCTTTGAGTAGCAGTACCAAGGAGAAAAAAAACCATGATGAAGATATTTGCAATCTGTGCCGTGATTATCCCGCTTTCCGCGGTTCAATCATTCGCCGACAACTTCCGCTGCCCGAACGGCAATATCGTCTCCACCGGCGACAGCATCTCCACCGTTGCCGCAAAATGCGACCCGCCCGCCTTCTCGTACAAACGTGAGGAACCGATGGAGGCCGATATCAGCTCTGCGGACGGCAGACGGTCATCAAAGGTCGTCTACGTTGAGGTCCAGGAGTGGGCCTACAACCAGGGTTCAACTCTGCTACACACGCTGATCTTCCGCAACGGAATCCTGGCAGAGGTACGTACCGGCGGCTTTGCGCGCTGACTCCGGCAAAAACGATTATTACAGTTCCAATCTCCGTTCCCGATAAATATAATAAAGGAAAGGAGAAACGTGATGATTACCACACTTTCCGCACTGCGCGAACAGATGCTGTCGGGTCCGGAGACGGCATCCGGATCGCAACTCCAGGCAAACCGGCGGCTCCGCCAGCAGGACACCGCCGATGTTCAAAACCAGTCGTCAACTACGGACAGCCAGGCGCTCAAGCCCGGCTCAAGCGACGCGGTGTCAGTGGAATTCTCCGTATCGCGCGACGTGTTTACAGCGGTCGATGACTTCTTCAACCTCGGCAAGAGCGGGCGTTTCGACGCCTTTCACTCCCTGTCGCCTGCGGACAAGGAACAGTTCGTCAAGATCGTGGCCGAACTGGCAAAATCGGGTTATGTCGGCTACGAAGAACTGATCGTCAACAAAAAGGTCGAACGCCATGAAGTAACCACGCAGGTCGCCGACCGGCGGGTGCAGCATGCCCGCGTCTACGACAACTCCAAGCCCTACACCCGCTAGTACCATGTGACACTTTAATCTTCGCAAATCACCCCCTCCAAACCTCCCCTTGTCAGGGGAGGCTTAAAGGCTTCCCGACACGACACCTGTCGGTTATGGCGATTTACCAGCACACCGTTCAAGCAGTCGGACAAAAAGCCCCGAAAGCACTCCTACGCAAAGATTTTTCAAAAAAACTTCAATTTAATAATCACGTGTAATTACAACTGCTTACACCAACTGAAAAGAAACTTTACACTTTTATAACCCCTTGATCTGCTTGTGGTTTTCATGAGAGTGGAAAGAAACTTTACACTTTATTAGAAAGCTAACTATACGAATTTACACTTGATTGCTGCAGTAAAATGCGTTAGGCAAGACATTCATGTAATGGATAATTAATGCAATCGTGACTTACCCGGGAGGAGTCCATGCCAGATCAGCTGACGATCGTCTGTCCCCACTGCGCGTTTTCCAGAACCGTCCCCAAGAGCGCCATCCCGGACGGCGCCGGCAGGGCCACCTGCCCCAAATGCAAGCAGGCTTTCCCGCTCAACGCCGAAACCATGCGGACGGAGGCGCCACCTCTGGAGTCGGACCGGCTTCCACCGCCGCAGCCAGCCGCGGACACGGACAACAGCGCTGCTCCACGGCCTCCGGAACCGCCCCGGGCGCCTCCCGCCCCCACGCCAAGCACACTCGCCTTTTCCTTTCACGGCAGCGCCCGGGACTACTTCGGCATCTGGGTCGTCAACACACTGCTCAAGATCGTCACGGTCGGATTCTATTCGGCCTGGGCCAAGGTCCGTAAACGCTGCTTCTTCTACGGCAGCACCACACTGCACGGCCAACCGTTCGAATACCTGGCCGATCCGATGGCGCTTTTCAAGGGGTGGCTGATCGCCGCCGGGGCCTTCATCCTCTACAGCATCGCCACCAACATCAGCCCGATCCTGAGCGCCGTCATCGCGCTGGTCGTGTTTCTGGCCTTTCCCTGGCTGCTGGTCCGCTCCCGGATCTTCAACGCCGCCAACTCCTCCTACCGCAACATCCGCTTCGGCTTCCGCCCCGATTACCGCCAGGCCTACCTGGTCTTCGCCGGGCTGTCGATCCTCTCGGTGCTGACCCTCGGCCTGCTGGCGCCGTACATGCTCTATCGACAGAAAAAGTTCGTGGTGGAAAACAGCAGCTATGGCTCGACCCCCTTCACCTTCAACGCCACGGTCAAGGATTTCTACCTGCTCTCGCTCAAGGTCGTGCTCGGCTTTGTGGCCATCATCGGCCTGATCGGAATCATCGCGGCCATGACCGGCGGCGTCCAGGCCATTGCCGCCGGGGCTTCCGGGCGCTGGGCGCCGGGCGGACTGGCGCTGCTGCCGATGCTGACGCTGCCGCTGGTCTATTTCATACTGATTGTCTACGGCCAGACCGCGATGGCCAACCTGAGCTGGAACGGCACCGCCCTCGCTGGCGGCAGTTTCCGCAGCACGCTCCGCACCCGTGACATGGCGCTGCTGTTCGTGACCAACTCGCTGGCGATCCTCTTCAGCCTGGGACTGATGGTTCCCTGGGCCACGGTGCGCCTGGCCCGCTACCGTTTCGAACATCTGGAGCTGGCAACCACGGACGGACTGGACAACGTGCTGGCCGCGGCCGGCACTGCCGGGGTCGGAGCCGCCGGTGACGAGTTCGGCGACGTGTTTGACATGCCGATCGAGATCGCGCTGTGACGACGGAGACGGCAAACGGATGAAATCGGCCACGGTCGCATATTTCGACGGCAGGGTATCCACCCGCCGCAGTGCGCTGCTGACGCTGGACGGCGGAAGCGTGACCATCAGCTGCGAGGGAGCGGGGCTTAGCTTTCCGGTGGCGGAGCTGGTGATTCCGCCCGGCGTGGGCTCGGTCCGCCGCACGGTGCGCCTGCCGGATGGCGGCCTGTGCGAGCTGGACGACATGGAAATCCTGGCGGAACTGGAGCGAGCCAGCGGAGCCGGAAACTCCCGGGGGCTGCTTTTGCGCTGGGAGAAGAGCCTGCCGCTGGCCCTGGCGGCTCTGGCGCTGACCGTGCTGGTGGTGGTGCTGTTCCTGCATTACGGCGTCCCCTCGCTGGCCCGGCGCGCTGCGCTGGCGCTGCCCCCGGCCACCGAGAACACGCTGGGGCGCGAATCGCTGGCCACGCTGGACCGCATCCTGATGAAACCCTCCACTCTCAAAAAGGAACGCCGCGACCAGCTGTCGGAGCTGTTCCGGCGAGCGGCCGGACCGGGAGCGGACGCAAGCGCCTATCGCCTGGAGTTCCGCTCCAGCCCCGCTATCGGCGCCAACGCCTTCGCGCTCCCCTCCGGCATCGTGGTCATCACCGACGAGCTGGTCGATCTGGCCAGGCAGGACGACGAGATTGCCGCGATCCTGGCCCACGAACTGGGACACGTGCGCGGCCGGCACATCATGCGCCACATCATGCAGAGTTCGGCCGCCGGCCTGATCGTGGCCACCCTGACCGGCGACCTGGTCTCGATCACCTCGCTGGCGGCCACGCTGCCGACGGTGCTGGTGGACGCCTCCTTCTCAAGAGAATTCGAGCGCGAGGCGGACAATGCGGCCATCGACTGGATGAAGAGCGCCGGTATTTCGCCACGGCGCTATGCCGAGATCCTGGGGCGTCTGCAGGCCCAGCTGGATGTGCGCCAGGGCAAGGCGGCCGACGGCAGGAGCCCGGTGCGCAACTACCTCTCGACCCACCCGGACACCGGTGATCGCATCCGGCGGATCTTGAAGGCGGGCGGTGAATAAGGGGGCAAAAGGGATAATTTACCGGTCCGGCTGATCATCCCGAAAAAGGACAGCCTCACGCTACTACGCAACCAGAACCAGAATAAAAAGACTGACTGTACCACACCCAAGGAGGAACACATGAACGACCCCGCAGCCCTGTTTATCTGGATTGGCAACCACTATTACTACCTCTTCGCCTTTGCCATCCTCGTGGTTCTGCTCTGGAACTCGGTGGTGATCGTCGGCGGCAACGAGATCGCGCTGATCGAGCGGCGCTGGTTCGGCAGCAAGATGCCCCAGGGGCGCGTGGTGGCGCTGGGGAACGAGGTCGGCATCCAGGCCCGCACCCTGGGACCCGGCCTGCACTTCCTGATCCCCTTCATCTACAAGGCCACCAAGAGCGTCTTCACCGAAATCCTGGAGAACGAGATCGGCCTGATCGAGTCGGTGGATGGCTCGTCCATCCCCTCCGGGCGCATCTTTGCCGCCGTGGTGGCTGGTCACAATTCCTTCCAGGACGGCGAGGCTTTCATCAAAAATGGCGGACAGAAAGGCCCTCAGATCGAGATCCTGCCTCCGGGCAAGTACCGCATCAACCCCTACCTGTTCAAACTGACCAAAGGCAACGTCACCGAGATCAAGGACTTCGAGATCGGCATCGTCGAGTCGGTGGACGGCGTGGCCATCCCCGAGGGCAAGATCTTCGCCCAGGCGGTGGAGGGGCACTCCTCCTTCCAGAACGGCGATATCTTCATCAACAACGGCGGCCAGAAAGGGCCGCAGATCGAGATCATTCCCCCCGGCAACTACCGCATCAACCCCTACCTGTTCAAGGTCACCAAGAGTTCGGCCACCAAGATCGGCGACGGCGAGATCGGCCTGGTGGAGTCGGCCGACGGTTCGGCCATCCCGGCCGGGCGCATCTTCGCCACCGTGGTGCCGGGGCACAACTCGTTCCAGTCCGGCCAGGACTTCATCAAGAACGGCGGCCAGAAAGGGCCCCAGACCGAGATCCTGCCGCCGGGCGTCTACCGTATCCACCCCAACCTGTTCAAGATCACCAAGGCCCAGGCCGTAATCATCGCCAAGGGCGAGGTCGGCATGGTCACTGCACAGGACGGCTCCCCGATCCCCATGGGCAGGCTGCTGGCCCAGAGCGTGACCGGGCACTCAAACTATGAAAACGGCGAGGCCTTCCTGAAGAACGGCGGCCAGAAGGGGCCGCAGATCGACGTGCTGCTCCCCGGTACCTACCGCATCAACCTGAACCTGTTCAATATCCAGATCGCGCCGGCCGCCGTGATCGAGGCCAACAAGATCGGCCTGGTCACCGCCCTGGACGGCATCCCGCTGCCGGAGCGCGAGTACGTCGCCTCCCCGGTCACCGGCCACAACGACTACCAGGACGGCTCGGCCTTCCTGACCAAAAACGGCCAGCGCGGCCCGCAGCTGGATGTGCTGCGCCCGGGCACCTATTACGTCAACCCCTTCATGTTCAGCGTGGCCATCGATGACGTGGCCGTGATCGAGCGCGGCCAGGTCGGCGTGATCGTCTCCAACGTGGGCGAGGATCCGACCGAGGAGATGAAAAAACGTCTCGGTTCCACCCAGGCCGGGGCCTCGGCGGAAGAAGGCAAGGAAAAGTACGTGGTACCCAAGGGCTTCCGCGGCATCCAGGAGGAGGTGGCCGGACCGGGACGCTACTACCTCAACCGCCGTGCCTTCATGTGCTATATCATCGATACCACCAACATCACCATTGACTGGGACGATCAGGCGGAGACCCGTTTCGACCAGCTGACGGTCATCTCCAAGGACGGCTTCCCGATCCAGGTGTCGGTCAAGGTCGTCATCCGCGTTCGGCCGGACCAGGCCCCCTACATGGTCGCCAAGGTCGGTTCGATCGACAACCTGATCCTGCACGTGATCCATCCCATGATCGACTCGTCCTTCCGCAACCAGGCCTCCACCGCCTCGGCCATGAACTTCCTGCAGAGCCGCTCGGAGGAGCAGACCAAGGCCGAATCCCGCGCCCGTATCGATCTGGAGCGCTACCACGTGGAGTGCGTCTCGGTGCTGATCTGCCAGATCAAGCTGCCCGAGGACCTGATGCAGACCCAGACCAAACGGATCATCGCCGAACAGCAGCAGGAGATGTACAAGATGGAGCAGCGCTCCCAGGCCGAGCGCACCGAGATGGAGAAGATGCGGGCCACGGCCGACCAGCAGCCGACCCTGGTCGCCTCGGAGATCGCCGTGAAGGTGGCCACCCAGAGGAAGACCGAGATGATCACCCTGGCCGAGGGTAACGCCGAGTCCAAGGCGCTGGACGGCATCGGCGAGGGCAAGCGCCTGAAGGCCATCGGCGACGGCGAGGCTTCCAAGATCGCCGCCATCGGCGAGGCCACGGCCCAGGCCTACAACAAGCAGCAGGAGGCCATCGGTGAGGAGGCCATCAAGCAGATCAAGATCGTGGAGCTGATTGCGGCGGCCATCGAGAACGGCAAGATCAAGATCGTGCCGGATGTACTGGTGACCGGCGGCGGGAGTGCCGGGGATGGGTTGATGGGGCAGTTGTCGAGGTTATTGCCGGGGGTGGATTTGAATGCACTTGTGAAGAAGCAGGGATGAATTATGTAGGTTGAGTTTCATAATTCATACTTGCCGCCCTATGTGTGCTGCGAAGTCGTAGACCTTAAGGCTAACTGGATAAATGTTCCGTTTGGGAGGATCACCGGTTCACGCGCGCGTGTGAACCGCTCAATAAGAAGTTGGCTTGAAGAAATGAAGAAGGGTCAAGGTCTTGGATTAAGGAAAATGGCAATTATGATTGAATCAAACCGAATAAAGAAATTACGTCACTGGGTTATAAATACCATTCCAAAGTTTCCGAATGACAAAGCAACAAGACAGTTGCTAGAAGCAAAGTCGCTTAGTGGCTTATTTATTGATTACGTAAATTGGGCTAGTAGGCTAGTCGCAGCACGCCCACGGAAGGTTGCAGTCGAGTCTACAGCAACGAGTGATCCTAGGTGGGAGATTCATCAGAATGATATTCAGTTTTTTTTGAATAAGGTCGCAAATGGCGATGATCTAAGTCCGCATCTATCTTTAGGCGCATTTAAAGAAGGATTTACGCCTGCATCGTCGCAAAAAGCCCTAAATGTGGAGAGGTGGGCAGATAAAGATTTCGTACTTATCACGATGGGATTCCACCATTTTCATATCGGGACAAAAATCGAAGAAGCTGGTCACGTTTCCAGAACCAACGAAGTTTTGTTTGCAAAGGTGGCAAGAGACACATTTGAGGTCCTCGCCATATTTGATCATTCTGTGTTCGAGCGTTCAGATTCAGTTAACGCCACTATGACCTCAGAACGAAAACGGCTTTGGGATATTTTTGACAATAAGTCCAGGCAAGGAATTCCTTCTGGATCAGTCTATGTTCCTTCAATGATTATGACATCTGGACATTCATACTACCATATAGGGCTTGCACAGAATTACGCTAGGATTGTCCATGATATAGATCCAAAATTAGATGACCGACAGTACATTCGGAAGATTTATGGCGATGCAAGCCTACCAATACCTGAACGGCCAAAGTTAAGATGGGCTTTTGACTGTCTTGATTTTGGGTTATTTGACGATAAAGGCAAATTTTTTTTCATAATTCTTTATGGTCCAACCTAAGGAGAGATGAGGGGTCGGCCCTAGAAAGCAAAAAATATTGATATGAGTGTGTATCCCAACCACAAAATATGACCGGCCAAGCCGGTCAATTTCGGAACCGTTGGGCCAGAATTAACCAAGGAAGAAAATGCCACAAGAACGACCTGTCTGTATAAAACGAGACCGAGGATGAAATATGAAATGGTCGAGCAATGATGGAGAGAAGCTGGTTGGCGTATCGACGGCTGCACAAATCACAGAAGCTCTAAATCATGGCGCATCTCTGCAAGGCATTAGAGGCAGTTATTACCTAAAACAGTTGGACTGCCCCACTCAGATACATGTGTCAAATGCTCCGAACGAAATCTTTGAGCTATTTCCTTTACGTATGTACTCTCCACCAAAAGAAGTTACTGCAAAGGTTAAATCTCTGCTGTCAAACCTCCAAGAGAATATCGATATCTTCCAAAACTACCCACTCGACCCTAGCGATCCAGACTTTTCACAGAAACCCTTTCGATTAAACGAATGCTATCACAACAGTGTGAACTTATTTCATATGGTCCGGCACTTGGATACTATCAAAGCAATTAAACTGACTAAGCCAGTCAAAATCGTTCTTGGTCACGTTAGCAGCAAAATCCCTTTTGGAACCAAAGTGGGAAATGCGGTTATTGAGAGTGACTCGGTCTGGCTTCATGATTGGCATGTCTGGAACTACGTAGAAAACGTTCTTATAGACATGTCTATGTTCAAACATGGCGGAATCATTCCTCCAGATGATAGTGTTACATCCTGGGGAAAAGCTCAGGACCACATTTTTGCTTATCCGCCAAATAACCTGAAATACTATGGAGTTTCATTCAGCACTTTGAGTGAATTCAATAATGTCTTTGGAAAAATCTTTGGAATAGCATAAGCAAGTCCTGGAGATATGGGAAAGTGATTAAATACGAGTCCCAACGAGACCAGTGGACCCGGTCGCGATAAAACTGCGCCGGGTCACCGGCCGAGCCGTTGAACCACAAAACAAACTGAGAATTTCAAACTTGAGGTGTTAAATGAGAGTTCTGGGTATAACCACTTTGATTGTTGTTATGCTTTTCTCCGTTTCATATGCGTCTGACATGGAAGTAGATAGTGTAAATGGAAAGCTACAAGCCATGAATAAAGCCAAGCCTTGTGACTTTTACAAATTTGTCCCTCTCCAGAAAAATGATTTTTATGTAACAAAGGCCGCTCTTTACAATAAACATAAAGTCAAAATTGAAGTAGAGGGTGAAAACTTGGATTTTGGAGGATGCATTGATGTTGACGGTGATGGAATGCCGGAGGCAGTTATTAGCGACTATCACAGTCATGCAGGTGGAGCACCAATCAATAGAAATATGATTTATAAATCAAATAAGGACAAGATTGAGCTACTTGAAACCTTTGTTGGAGAATTTGGCGAAGACGCTGCGTTTCTTGACTTGAACAAGGACGGAAAAACAGAAGTAATCACGTACGTTACATGGTCAAATTGGGGGGATCTTGCTCTTAGAGATTCGCCGGCTACCCCAGAGATACATTGCTATAAAAACAACCGCTTTATTGACTGTACAAAACAATTTCCACAAATACTCAGAGCCGAGATTGAAAGTACTCTTAAAGAGACTAGTGAAAAAAAAGAGCACAAAAATGAATATAACAAACATCCTGTACTAAAACAGGAATATATAGGTTTTATGAAAGGACGTGCCCTAAAATATCTGGCGCTGTTCAGTAGGTTGGGACAAGAGAAGAAGGGATGGGAAGGTGTACAAAAGCTCTTCCCCGATTCTTATAAATGGCTAAAAGATGAATGGAACAAGTGAGCGTTCAATTTAGTGGACCCCGTTGGCACAAACAATATGACACTAGAAGACAATAGAACTGCAAAAGAAATTTTCATGTATTACGGTGGTAGTCACTTCTTCATGGATCGCGAAGGTGATTACGAAAGGTACAAGTCATTTTACGTATCGCAAGAGCAGGAACGGGACTGGTATTCGGAACTTCAGGCTAATCTACTCGCCAAACTTGATGCTGACCCTGCAGACACGGACTCTTTCTCGGATTTCTGCCGAACCGTCATTCAGAACAAGGATGCTGATGCTCTCCGATTGATCGTTCTTAAATCCAAAGCGATTCATGATCATATTGACTCATTCACAAAACTACTGATGGCGGAGCAGTTTCTGAGAGTTATAGACGGATTTGGCATGAAAACGACAAATAGCGACGTTTTGCAAGCATATGACACAGCGATTGAATTTCTAAACGAAGTACTGAAGCAGCCCATAACTGTTGCGCCCAGATATCGGGATAATGGGTATTTGCAGGATGTTATAAGAGCCCAAAAGATAATAGAGAGAGCAGAGAAAGCGCTTAAAAAGTGGACGCGAAAATAGATCGGAGTGCCAACCATCGGGTGATGCGGTGAAGCCCGCACACCCTCAGCTCAATTACTGACGACACGCTTATTGAGGCGATACGCGAGATGGAAGATGGTTTGATCGATGCTGATTATGGCGGTGGCTTGGTCAAAAAACGTGTTGCCCGGGGTGGTGGCGGCAAGAGTGGCGGCTACAGAAGCATCATCGCATACCGATCAAGCACACGATGCGTCTTTATGTTTTGTTTCGCCAAAAATGATAAGGAAAATCTTGATAAAGCTGAGGTCACGGCATACAAGAGCGCGGCTGCCGTTTATCTCGGGTTTAGCGACATTGAGATAGCAACAGCAGTGGAAAAGAGAGAGATGGAGGAGGTTGGGTACCATGACGAAAAGTTATAAGAGCAAGCCGTTGGCGGCGCTTCATGAATCCATGCAGGGTTTGCACGACATTGGGCTTATAGACCGCACAACGATGCGCAAGTTTGATGATTCATGCCTTACGCCGGTTGAGAGTCTGACTCCGGATGAAATCGTAGAGATGCGCAGTAAGGAGGGAGTCAGTCAAAATGTTTTTGCGCACTATCTCAATGTATCGGTCGGATCTGTAAGTAAATGGGAGCATGGCGAGAAGCATCCCAGCGGCCCGGCGTTGAAGCTGCTGGCGCTGGTAAAACGAAGAGGGTTGGAAGCAATAGCCTGAACGGCGACGGGAGCGGCAAGCTGGGTGGTACTGTTAATCGGTACTATGTCACCGGAATTATATGCGGAATAAATGTTGCAGCAATATAAACAAGAGAGATAGTTACAAATACATATTGAATTTGGTGCCTTACAGAGGTATGATTTAGACATGATTATCACTGTACAAAGGCATAATAATGGACAACAGGACCATTTCATCCCTGATTTTTGAATGGCAGGGCATTGTTCAACGCAGGCAGGGGATCGAGCGCGAGCTGGAACCACGGCTGCTGGCCGCAATCGGTTCACGCCCGATCAAGATCGTCACCGGCTTCCGGCGCTCTGGCAAATCATTTCTGGTGCAGCAGGTGGCCAAACGGCTGCTGGATAGCGCCGCGATCCTTCCAGCCAACCTGTTGTACCTGAATCTGGAGGATTTCCGGTACAACA
>Ga0209212_1006903_pt1 | contig 12792 bp, 15 predicted proteins | sample RifGroC2_FD_183996 | JGI IMG/M metagenome (GOLD analysis project Ga0209212, IMG submission 183996) | Groundwater microbial communities from Rifle, Colorado, USA - Groundwater C2 (SPAdes) (version 2) | ecosystem: Environmental > Aquatic > Deep subsurface > Groundwater | place: Rifle, Colorado...
CCCAGCCCACGGGGCTCTACATCAACCCGCGACGGCGGCCGCGCGTGGCCGAGGGCCAGGGCCTGGCCTGCTGCGTCAGCTCCTGGCAGCGCACCTCCGACAACGCGATCCCGATCCGCCTGAAGTGCGGCGCCAACTACCAGAACGGGCGCCTGGCCACCCTCCAGGCCCGGGCCGACGGCTACGACCAGCCGATCTTCCTCACGCGGGAGGGCAAGGTGGCCGAGGGCACCGGCGCGACGCTCTTCGTCGTGCGCAAGGGCCGCCTCGTCACGCCGACGACGAGCCACGACATCCTCGAGTCCATCACGCGCACGACGCTCATCGAGGACGTCTGCCCGCGCGGGCTCGGCATGGAGGTGGTCGAGCGCGAGGTGGACCGCACGGAGCTCTACGTGGCCGAGGAGGCGTTCTTCTGCGGGAGCGGCTACGAGATCACGCCGATCACGTCGATCGACCGCTTCCCGGTGGGCACGGGCGAGATCGGGCCGATCACGAAGCGCATCACCCAGGCGTACCTGGCGCTCGTGCGCGGCCAGGACGCGCGCCACCCCGAGTGGCGCACGCCCACCTACAGGGCCGTGACCGTCTGAGTCTCGGGCGCGTCTACTACGGCTGGGTCATCGTCGCCGCGCTCTCCGTCACCGAGACGGTGACGTGGGGCATCGTCTACTACGGCTTCCCGGTCTTCCTCGGCCCGATGGAGCAGGACCTCGGCGCCTCGCGCGTGGCGGTGACGGGCGCCTTCTCGGTCGGGATGGGCGCGGCCGCGCTCCTGGCGATCCCGGTCGGGCGCTGGCTCGACCGCCACGGCCCGCGCGGCGTCATGACGGCGGGCTCGTGCCTCGCCGTCCTGCTCACGGTCCTCTGGTCGCGCGTCGAGAGCCTCCCCGCGCTCTACGCGCTCTGGCTCCTGATGGGCGTGGCGATGGCCGCGACGCTCTACGAGCCGGCCTTCGCCGCGATCGTCGGCTGGTTCCGCACGCGCCACCGGGACCGCGCGCTCCTGACCGTGACGCTCGTCGCGGGCCTCGCGAGCACGATCTTCATGCCGCTCGAGGCGTGGCTGCTCGTGCGCCAGGGCTGGCGCGCGGCGCTGGTCACGCTCGCGATCGTCCTGGCCGCCGTCACGGTGCCGCTGCACGCGCTCGTGCTGCGCCGCCCGCGCCCCGAGCCGGCCCCGCGCGACGGCCGCCCGGCGGCGCCGCCCGCGGGCGTCTCGCTCGCCGAGGCGCGGCGCACGCCCGTGTTCTGGGTCCTGACGCTCGCGTTCGTCGTGTCCAACTTCGCGACGATCTCGGTCACCGTGCACCTGATCCCCTACCTCGCCGCGCGCGGCTGGTCCGTGACGACCGCCGCGGCGGCCGTCGGCTGGATCGGGGCAATGCAGCTCCCGGGACGCCTCTGCTTCGCGCCCGTGGCGGCGTGGGTGGGCCACCGCTGGGTGACGGCCGCGGTGTTCCTCGCGCAGGGCCTGGCGCTCGCCCAGCTCGCGCTGGTCGCGCGGATGCCCTCGCTCGTCCCGATGATCGTGCTGCTCGGGGCGTCGAACGGCATGTCCACGCTGGCGCGCGCGAGCACGATCGCCGAGGTCTTCGGCCCGCGCCACTACGGGTCGATCGCGGGCGCCGTCGCCCTCGGCGCCAACGGCGCCCGCGCGGCCGGCCCCGTCGGCGCCTCGCTCCTGTTCATCGGGCTCGGCGCCTACGAGCGCGTGTTCTGGGTGCTCGCGGCCGCCCTCGCCCTGGTGGCCGCGGGCGTGGCGGCGCTGGAGGCGCGGGGGGCGCGCGAGGCGCCGGCCGGCGCCGGGGGCCCCGCCTGAGGGGGACCCCGGGACCCGGCCTGGGGTACAATGACGCACCTATGGGCCAGGTGCTGCGGCTCTCGCCGGACCGGGCGCTCGCGCGGGCGGCGCGGCGGTTCCTCCGCGACGCGCGGGACGCGTGCCCGAAGTGCGAGAGCACGTTCGTCGTGCGGGAGCCCGCGTTCCTGCACTGCCGCTACTGCGGCGCGATGGCGCGCCTGGCCAACCGCTCGCTCGCCGCGCAGGAGCTGTACGAGCTGCGCTCGGGCCTGCGCATCGCCTCCTGACCACCCCCCGCCGGGCTAAGCAAGTCATCCTGACGGCGGTGCTCTGACCGCCGGGCCCGTGCGGGAGGGGGTCCCCAGGACCCGTTCCCGTCACGCGAGTCGCGGGCCACGCGCGCCCAGGTGGAGCCCAGCCGCAGAGGGGCAGCGGACGCGTGCCGCGTGGTCCTGGGACTCTCTCCCACACGGGCCCGGCGGCCGGCGCACGGACGACGAAATGATCCCCGGAGGAGCTACTCGGCGCGGCGCCTGAGCGCCTCGGCGACCGCCTGGGCGCGGCTCACGACCCCGAGCTTTCCGAAGACGTGCTCGAGGTGCGTCTGCACCGTGCGCGCGCTGATGCCGAGGATGAGCCCGATCTCCTGGTTGGTCTTCCCCTCGCCCACCCAGTGCAGCACCTCGCCCTCGCGCGGCGAGAGCGCGGGCGGCGCCCCGCCGGCCGCCGCGCGCTCGTCGAGCACGAGCAGCACGTCGGCGCCGAGGCGCGCCGCGCGCACGCGGAGCGCGCCGCCGCCGGGCCCGGCGAACGTGGCGGCGGTCGGGCGCGGCGCGAGCAGCGGGCGGAGCGCGTCGGGCAGCACGGCGCCGCCGGCCGGCCCGCGGCGCGCGGCCGGACCGAAGTAGCGCGCGCAGAGCGCCTGCGCGCGCGCGTTCCGGTACAGCACGCGCCCCGCCGGCGTGACGAGCAGCGCGCCCTCGGCGATCCGGTCGCAGACCGCCTCGAAGCGCCCGGCCGCGGCGGCCAGGTGACGCATCGCCTCGGCGTTGGCGTACGCCAGGCGCACGTGCGGCGCCGCCAGCGCGAGCGTGTCGCGCTCGGCGTCGGAGAAGTCGCGCCCGGCGTCGAGTCGGATCATCTTGAGCACGCCGGTGACGCGCGGGTTCTCGCCGAGGCACGTCGTCATCACGTGGCGGATCCGGTGCGGACGCAGCACCTCGCTCCAGATCGCCGAGCGGTGGAGCACGGGCGCGGGGACGACCTCGGACAGGCGCACGGCGCCCGCGTGGCGCGGGCGCAGGTGCGCGGTGCGCGCGCGGTCCTCGGCGGCGTGGCGCGCGTAGCCGTCCGCGAAGGCCGGAGGCACGCCCGCGAGCGTGACGCGGCCCGACGGGCGGTCGGTGAGGGCGGGGACCAGGAGGTCGCACGGCGCCAGGCGGCGCGCGTAGCGGTCCACGGTGCTCAGCACCTCCGACGGCTCCTGGAGCCGGTAGAGGTCCAGCAGGAACTCCGAGACGAGCCCGAGCGCCTGCCCCGTCATCGTCCTGTCTCCGTGCGCCGAGTCTAGCACCGGCCGCCGGCCCCGGGCCCGCCGCGGCCGGCCATCCGCCGGATGGCGGATAGGAGGCGCGCCCGGGCGTCGCTACGCTCGTGCACGACACGAGACGCGGCCAGGCGCCGCGGCAAGGAGGACGTCATGGGCAAGGTCGAGATGGAGAAGATCCTGAGATGCGCCGAGGTGTCCGGCAGTGCCTGCGCCTTCGTCGCCCGCGGGAAGACGCTGGACGAGATCCTCCAGCAGGCGGGCAAGCACGCGACCGAGGTCCACAAGCTCCAGGTGACGCCGGAGCTCGTGGAGGCGGTGAAGAAGGCCGTCAAGGAGGCCTGAGCGCGATGGCCAGGATGCTGGACGGGATGGAGCGCCTGCTCCGCGGCGAGGCGGCCCCGCCGCCCGTCGCGACGCTCCTCGGGCTCCGCCTCGCGTCCTTCGCCGCCGGCGAGGCGGTCGTGGAGCTGCCGGTGCAGCCGGGTCACACCAACCCGATGGGCTCCGTCCAGGGCGGCATCCTGGCCGCGATCGCGGACGGCGCGATGGGCTGGGCGTACATGACGACGCTCGGCGAGGGCGAGAGCTACACGACGCTCGAGATGAAGATCAACTTCCTCCGGGCGGTGCGCGCGGGCACGCTCGCGGCCCGGGCGCGCGTGCGCAAGGCGGGACGCTCGGTCGGCCTGATCGAGTGCGACGTGGTGGACGAGCGCGGCGAGGTCGTCGCGTACGCCGTCAGCACGTGCCTGAAGCTCGCCGCCGGCGGCACCGCAGCCGGCTAGGAGCCCGTCGGGCCCCCCACCGGACTAGGCCCGGAGGACCGCGCGGAGCCAGGCCCCGATGTCGCCGAGCTCCTCCGGACACACCGCGTGCGGCATCGGGTACTCGCGCCACGCGACGCGGTAGCCGAGACCCGCCAGCAGGTCGCGCGAGCGCGCGGCGCGCGCGAGCGGGATCACCGGGTCCCAGGCGCCGTGCGCCATGAAGAGCGGCACGTCGCGGTTGGCCGGGTGCGCCTCGGCGGCGAGCGTGCGCGCGAGGGGCAGGTAGCAGGAGATCGCGAGCACGCCGGCCAGGCGCTCGGGATGGCGCAGCCCCGTCTGGAGCGCGATCGCGCCGCCCTGCGAGAAGCCCGCCAGCACGAGGCGCCCCGCCGGGACGCCGCGCGCCTTCTCCCGCGCGAGCAGCGCCTCGACGCGCGCCTGCGAGGCGCGGATCCCCGCCTCGTCCTCGCGCCGCGGGCCGTCGAGGCCGTAGACGTCGTACCAGGCGCGCATCACCATGCCGCCGTTGAGCGTCACCGGCTGCGGCGGCGCGTGCGGGAAGACGAAGCGGACGGCGAGGTCCGGCGGCAGCGCGAGCTCGGGCACCACGGGCTCGAAGTCGTGGCCGTCGGCGCCGAGGCCGTGGAGCCACACGACGGCGGCGCCGGGCGCGCGCCCGGTCTCGACCTCCACGGTCTCGAGCCGCTCGGACACGCTCAGCGCTTGCGGGGCGGGTGGGCGCGCACGGCCTCCTCGTTCACGTCGGCGCCCCAGCCGGGGCGTGCCGGCACGAGGAGGTGGCCGTCGCGGACCTCCGGCGTCACGGTGACGAGGTCGTCGTACCAGGGCACCGTGTCCGGGTCGATCTCCATGATGCGGAGGTTCGGCGCGACCGCGCAGAAGTGCGCGTTCATCAGCGTCGCGAGGTGGCCGTAGAAGTTGTGCGGCGCGACGTTGACCTCGTACGTGTCGGCCATCGCGGCGATCTTCAGCGACTCGGCGACGCCGTTCCACGGCGTGTCGATGATCGCGACGTCCACCGCCTGCGCCTCGAAGAAGGGCCGGTAGTCGCGCCGGCCGAAGAGGCACTCGCACGAGGCAACGGGGATCGACGTGCGCGAGCGGATGTAGTGGAGCGCCTTCGGGTCGCGCGTGTCGATCTCCACCCAGAAGAGGTCGTACGGCTCGATCGCGCGCGCGACCCGGAGGAACCCCTCCGTCTTGAAGTTGAAGTTCAGGTCGACGAGGAGGTCCACGTCGGGCCCGGCGCCCTGGCGGAGCGCGGCGAGCTGCTCCCGGAGCGCCGCGAGCACGTACCGCTCGGCGTTCAGCTCGGGGAAGCCCGGGCCGCGGCGCGCGAAGCCCGGCGAGTGCAGGTACGGCTCACCGCCGCCGGGCGGCGCGAGGACGAAGACGTTGGTCTTGAGCGCGGTGAAGCCCCGCTCGACCACCTCCCGGCCCGCCTTCACGACGTCGTCGAGCGTGCGGAGCGGCGGGATCTGCATCTCCGTCGCCCACGCGAGCCGGTACGTGCCGCAGTGCGACCAGTAGAGGCGGATCCGGTCGCGCACCGGCCCGCCGAAGAGCGCGTAGACCGGGACGCCGAGCGCCTTGGCCGTCAGGTCGAGGAGCGCGTTCTCGATCGCGCCGATCGCCTGCTGGACGACGCCGCCCGCCGCCTGGCGGCGCACCGCGGACAGCAGCGTGACGAGCGCCTCCCACGCGCGCGGGTCCCGGCCGACGACGAGCGGCGCCAGGCCGTCGATCACGGCCGAGACGCCGGGGCCGCCGAACGACTCGTTGTACTCGCTCCAGCCGACCAGGCCCTCGTCGGTCGAGATCTTCAGGAAGTCGAAGTTGCGCTGGCCCGCGTCGGCGTGGAGCGACTCGAGCCTGGTGACCTTCACGCGCCGTACGCCGTGGGCAGGCCGAGCAGCGTGCGCGAGACGTCGATCTCCCCGGCGTGCGCCATCGCGTGCGTGAGGCAGATGTAGCCGAGCGCCTGCACGGCCTGCATCTCGCCGAACGGCTTCACGGTCACGGTGGCCTCGAGCGCGGCCGCCGGCGTCGCCGTCAGGTACTCGTCGGTGCTCGCCCACGCCTTCTGCGCGTACTCGCGGAAGAGCGCCAGGTCCTTGAGGCGGAGCGCCTGCGCCTCGGCCGTCGGCATGCCGGTGCCCTGCGCGACGGGCGGCAGGCCGAGCGTCTCCGCGTAGCCGCCCTCCTGCCAGACCGTGGGCCGGCGGTTCTGGAGCACGAAGCGCACGACGTTGTCCTCCGTGCGCACGAGGTGCCAGAGGATCCACGCGATCGTGTTCGCCTTCGGGTGGCCCCCCGGCACCGTGTGGAGCTGCTCGGGCGTGAGCTCGCCGAGCGTCTTCTCGAGCGACGTGTGGAGCTGCTTCAGGCCCCGCTGGATGAACTCGACGGCGGTCGTCATCGGCGCCCGTCCTTTCGTGTAGAATCGGCCGGAATGCGAGCGTCATTCTATCAGGGTTCGCGCACCTTCACGACCGGCCCGGCGCCGATCCCGGTCCCGCAGGCGGGCGAGGCGCTCCTGCGCGTCAAGCGCGTCGGGATCTGCGGGACCGACCTGCACATCTATCAGGGTCACCTCGACCACCGCGTGCCGCGGGGCGGCGTGATCGGCCACGAGACGTTCGGCGAGGTCGTCGAGGCGCCGCCCGGGGCGGGCGTCGCGGCGGGCGACCGCGTCGTCGTCGAGCCGCTCTGGTTCTGCGGCGCGTGCCGCGCCTGCCGCATGGGCGCGACCTACCTCTGCTACGGCCTCAAGGTCCTCGGCGTGGACCTGCCGGGCGGCATGCGGGAGTACTGGGCCGTGCCGGCCGCGCGCCTGCTCCCGGTCCCGCCCACGCTCGCCGACGACCACGCCGCGATGATCGAGCCGCTCGCCGTCGCCACGCACGACGTGCGCCGCGCGCAGGTGCAGGCCGGCGACCGCGTGCTCGTCTTCGGCGGCGGCCCGATCGGCACGCTGATCGCGCTCGTCGCGCGCGGGCGGGGCGCCCAGGTCGCGGTCGCCGAGGTGAACCCGTTCCGCGTCGAGCTGCTCGAGTCGCTCGGCCTCACCACCGTCGGACCCGACATCGACGTCCACCGGTTCACCCACGACTGGACCGGGGGCGAGGGCGTGGACGTGGCCTTCGAGGTGACGGGCAACCCCGCCGCGGCCCGCGCGGTCACCGACGTCGTGCGCGCCTGGGGCACGGTGAGCATTGTCGCGATCCACGCCGAGCCGATCCCGGTGAACCTCTACGCGCTGTTCGCGCGCGAGCTGACCGTCCACGGCGCCCGCCTCTACGCGCGCGAGGACTGGGAGGAGGCGATCCGCCTGGCCGCCTCGGGCGCGGTCCCCCTCGCGCCGCTCCTGAGCCGCACGATCCGCCTCGAGGAGCTGCAGCAGGGCATGGAGCAGGCGCTCGCCGGCGGACCCGTGATGAAAGTCCTGGTGGACCTGACCGCTTGACCGGCCGCCCGCCGGCGGCGCTCGTACCCCACATCACGCACCGAGGGAACCGTCATGGCATTCAGCGAGATCCGCTACGAGGTCGAGGACGCCGTGTGCACCGTGACCCTTCACCGCCCCGAGAGGCTCAACGCCGTCACCACGCGGATGCTGGAGGAGCTGGTCGCCGCGCTCGATCAGGCCGACGACGACGACGCGGTGCGCGCCGTCGTCGTGACCGGCGCGGGGCGCGCCTTCTGCGCCGGCGCCGATCTCTCGGGTGGCGGCCGCACCTTCGACGCCGAGGCGCAGGGCGCCGCGGAGCGCCCCGAGGAGCACCGCGACGGGGGCGGGCTCGTGACGCTCAGGATCTACGACATGAAGAAGCCGGTGCTCGCCGCGGTCAACGGGCCGGCCGTCGGCTTCGGCTCGACCGTGCTCCTGCCGATGGACGTGCGCCTGGCCTCGACCGCCGCGCGCTTCGGCTTCGTGTTCACGCGCCGGGGCATCGTGCCGGAGTCGTGCAGCACCTGGTTCCTGCCGCGGCTCGTCGGCATGGCGCGCGCCGCCGAGTGGATGTGCACGGGGCGCGTGTTCCCCGCGGAGGAGGCGCTCGCGGGCGGGCTCGTGAGCCGCGTCGTCGCCCCCGAGGCGCTCCTGCCCGCGGCGCGCGCGCTCGCGCGGGAGATCGCCGCGCACACCTCGCCCGTGGCCGTCGCGCTGACGCGCCAGATGCTCTGGAAGCTGCTCGGCGCCGAGCACCCGATGGAAGCGCACCGGCTCGACTCGCTCGGGATCTACTGGACGGGCCGCTCCGCCGACGCGCGCGAGGGCGTCGGCGCGTTCCTCGAGAAGCGTCCGCCGCGGTTCCCGCTCTCCCCGAGCGCGGACATGCCGCCGTTCTACCCCTGGTGGTCGCCGCGCAAGTTCCGTCCGTGACCGGCGCCTGGGCGGCCGCCGCGGCCGTCGTCGCGCTGGCGAGCTTCGTCATGGGGCTCGCCGGCTTCGGGATCGGCCTCGTCGCGCTCGCGTTCCTGCCGTTCCTGATGCCGCCGGCGACCGCGATCGTGCTGATCACGCTCTACGCCTTCGCCTTCGCGCTCGCGGTGCTCGTCCAGCTCCGGCAGGACGTCGAGCCGCGCGCGCTCGCCGACCTGCTCGTCGGCACGCTCGCGGGCACGCCGCTCGGCGTGTGGGGCCTCGCGGTGCTACCCGCCGCCGCGCTGAACCGGCTCATCGGCCTGATGCTCGTCGTGGCGTTCGTCCTCGAGGTGCGCGGGCTCTATCCGCGCCGGCTCGCCGGACGGGGCTGGGGCCTGGGGGCGGGCGTGCTCGCGGGCGTGATCGGCGGCGCCGTCGGCACGCCGGGCCCGCCGGTGATCCTCTACGCCGCGACCCAGCGCTGGAGCCCGCGGGCGATCAAGGCGAACCTCCAGGCCTTCTTCACCGTGAACCAGGGCGTGATCCTGGTGGGCTACTCGTGGGCCGGGCTCCTGACGCGCGAGGTCGCCTGGTTGACCGCGTCGCTCGCCGCGCCCGCGGTCGCCGGCGTGGTCGCCGGCGCACTCCTGTTCGGGCGCGTGGACCAGCGCCTGTTCCGGCGGGTCGTGTTCGTCCTGCTGCTGCTCTCGGGGCTCGCGCTCCTCGTCCGGGGCTGAGGCGGCTCAGCGCGCCTGCGCGGCCCGCCAGTGCTCGACGTTCGCCTCGATCTGCCGCGCGTGCCCTTCCAGGTGCTCGGCGTAGATCCGGAGCCACTCCTCGGCGGTGTAGCGGCCGGACTCCGTGTGGCGGCCCGTGCGCGCCCACGCCTCGTCGCCGAGCGCGCGGAGCAGCACGGCCGTGTTCGCGCGCACGGCGTCCACGACCGCGAGCGCGGGCTCGAGCGGGCGCGCGTGGTAGTCGAGCGTCCGCGCCCACGCCTCCTCGTCGTAGCCCTGGATCAGCGGGTCGGCCTCGGCCAGCAGGAAGCGGATGCGCGCGTAGGAGTTCGTCTCGGAGTCGGCGCAGTGGCAGACGACCTCGTGCGCCGACCACTCGCCGGGCGCCGGGCGCCAGCGGAGGGCCTCGGCCGGCACCTGGGCGAGCGCGCCGCGGAGCCGCGCCGGCCCCGCCGCGTACTGCGCGATGAGCACTGCGCGCTCGGCGCGGGAGAGCGTCATGCCGAGCGCCCCTCGAGCTTCCGCGCGAGGACCTTCGCGAGCGCCTCGGGCGCGAAGCCGAGCTGGAGCAGCGCCTGGCCCGTGTCGAAGTACTCGCGGTACGCCGCGATCCGCCCGCGCGCCAGCTCGAACACCGACATGCCGCGGAAGCGGACCGCCCGCCCCGCGCTCCGCGGGATCGCGGCGCTCACGACGTAGCCGAACGTCCACTCCGCCATCGCGCGCGCGGGCGTCTCGACCGCCGCGTCCATCGTCCAGCGGTAGTCCCGGCCCTCGCGGTACATGCGCTCGAACATCGCGCGGAGCGCCGCGGCGCCCGCGTGGCGGCCGTAGAAGCCGTCGACGTAGCTCGCGTCGGCCGTGAAGCACGCGAGCAGCGCGTCCACGTCACGGCGGTTGAAGGCGTCGGCGAAGTCCTGGACGAGGCCCATCGGCTATCCTCCCGCCTGCGGCACGAGCCAGGGCGCCTCGCCCGCGAGCCGGCGCTCGAAGGCGGCGATCGCCGCCTCGTGGGAGAGCGTGAGCGCGATCTCGTCCCGGCCCGTGAGCAGCAGCGCCTTGCGGAACGGGTCCACCTCGAACCGGTGCCGCGCGCCGTCGGGCGTCGTCACCGTCTGCGCCTCGAGGTCCACGGCGAGGGTCGCCCCCGGCCGGGCGTGGAGCAGGCCGCGGAGGGCGGCGACGACGTCGGCCGGCAGGATCACCGGGAGCAGCCCATTCTTGAAGCAGTTCTGGTGGAAGATGTCGCCGAGGCTCGGCGCGATCACCCCGCGGACGCCCCAGGCGTCGAGCGCCCAGACCGCCATCTCCCGCGACGAGCCGCAGCCGAAGTTCTCCGCGGTCACGAGGATCTTCGCGTCGCGGTAGGGCGCCTGGTTCAGGACGAACTCGGGCCGCTCGGCGCCGTCGGCGTCGAAGCGCACGTCGTGGAAGAGGAAGCTCGCGTAGCCCGGCGCGCCCCGGCCCTTGGAGAGGAAGCGCGCGGGGATGATGCGGTCGGTGTCCACGTTGGGCAGATCGAGCGGCGCGGCGACGCCGGTGAGCGTCGTGAAGGGCCGCATGCTAGCCCGCCAGGCTCCGGACGTCGACGAAGCGGCCCGTGACGGCGGCCGCCGCCGCCATCGCGGGCGACACGAGATGGGTGCGCGCGCCCTTGCCCTGGCGGCCCTCGAAGTTGCGGTTGGAGGTGGAGGCCACGCGCTCGCCCTCGCGCGCCGTCTCGCCGTTCATGCCGACGCACATCGAGCAGCCCGCCTCGCGCCACTCGAAGCCGGCCTGGACGAAGACGCGGTCGAGCCCCTCGGCCTCGGCCGCGCGCTTGACGAGGCCCGAGCCGGGCACGACCCAGGCGGGCACCAGCGCGCGGCGCCCCCGGACCACCCGCGCCGCGGCGCGCAGGTCCTCGAGGCGGCTGTTCGTGCAGGAGCCGATGAACACGCGGTCCACCGCGATCTCGCTGAGCGGCGTGCCCGGCCGGAGCCCCATGTACGCGAGCGCCCGCTCCTGGCTCGCGCGGCGCGCCGGGTCGCCGGCCGCCGCGGGGTCGGGCACGCGCCCCGTGATCGGCAGCGCGTCTTGCGGGCTCGTCCCCCACGTCACGGTGGGCTCGACGTCCCCCGCGGCCAGCGGGACCTCGCGGTCGAAGCGGGCGCCGGGGTCGCTCGCAACCGTCCGCCAGTCGGCGAGCGCCCGCGCCCACACCGCGCCGCGGGGCGCGAAGGGTCGGCCCTCGAGCCAGGCGAACGTGGTCTCGTCGGGGGCGACCATGCCCGTGCGCGCCCCCGCCTCGATCGACATGTTGCAGACCGTCATGCGCTCGTCCATGGACAGGGCGCGGATCGTCGAGCCCGCGTACTCGATCGCGTGCCCCACGCCGCCCGCCGCGCCGATCCGCTCGATGATCGCCAGGATCAGGTCCTTCGCGGTGACGCCCGGGCCGAGCCGGCCCTCGACCGTGATCCGCATGACCCGGGGCTTCTGCTGCCAGAGCGTCTGCGTCGCCAGCACGTGCTCGACCTCGGTCGAGCCGATGCCGAAGGCGAGCGCCCCGAACGCCCCGTGCGTGGCGGTGTGGGAGTCGCCGCAGACGAGCGTCGTCCCGGGCAGCGTGAGCCCCTGCTCGGGCCCGATCACGTGCACGATCCCGCGCCGCGCGTCGCCGAGGCCGAAGTGGACGATCCCGTGCGCCGCCGCGTGCCCCGCGAGCCCGCTGAGCAGGCCGGCCAGCTCGGGATCGGTCGCCGCCGCGCCCGGCGCGGTCAGCAGGAAGTGGTCCGTCGTCGCGAACGTGAGGTCCGGCCGCCGCACACGCCGCCCCGCCGCGGCCAGGCGCGCGAAGGCGGCGGTCGAGCCCTCGTGCAGGAGGTGGCGGCCGACGTAGAGCAGGACGTGCCCGCCCGGCCCCTCGCTCACCACGTGGCGGGCCCAGATCTTCTCGAACATCGTGCGCGCGGCGGCGGACGCCATGGCGCTGTGGCGGCCAGCTTACCTGCCGCCGCGCCGATCCTCAACTCCCCCCGGCGCGGGAGGCGCGGGAGGGATCATGCGCCAGGCCAGCCCGACCGCTTCGCCCACTGGCCGCGCGTGCGGAACCTGGTCCCGCACAACGTCACGTACAACTGGCCGCGCCTGCAGGAGACGTGGCTCGACCGGTAGGCCGGGGCCGTCGGCAGGAGAATCCCCGCTCCCACGCCAGAGCGTCCAGGTGGAGGGTGGCCAGGTCGCGCCCGAAGGGATCCGCCTCGCCCTCGCCGCTCGGCGCGATCAGCGTTTTCAGATAGCCCCGGCAGGCGTCGCAGAGATCCAGGCGCACCCCCGGGTCGCTCTCGATCCTGAGATACCTGAGCCGCGTGTGATCCGTCGTGGCGCAGAACGGGCAGCGCAGGCGCGGGACCCGCCAGGCGCCCTCGCAGAGGGCGCAGCGCAGATAGCGCCGCCCCGGCTCGCCCCGGAGCTCCGCCAGCGACGGGGTCGAGCCGCAGATCGGACAGATCGGCCGGTGCCACGGGACGTCCTCGGTCAGGGGCTGGAGCGACTCCATGTGGCGG
>Ga0209212_1006904_pt1 | contig 12790 bp, 9 predicted proteins | sample RifGroC2_FD_183996 | JGI IMG/M metagenome (GOLD analysis project Ga0209212, IMG submission 183996) | Groundwater microbial communities from Rifle, Colorado, USA - Groundwater C2 (SPAdes) (version 2) | ecosystem: Environmental > Aquatic > Deep subsurface > Groundwater | place: Rifle, Colorado...
TTTTTCCTTTCTCCTTAACTTCGTCTTCATTCTAATAATAAACTAAATGAAACCCAAACTACTCCCAATAATCCTGGCCTTGTTACTACTGGCAAGCTGCACCAGCCAGAAAAAACTAGCGTACCTGAATAACCTGCCGGAGCCGGACGGAGAAGAGTATTTTAAAATGGATTATCCTGATTACAAACTCCAAAACAAGGATATCCTTTATATTACAGCCAAATCCATGAATCCTGAAGGGAATATTGTTGATATTCTGAAAGGCCCCGGGGCCACTAGTGGAATTTCTTATATGGAAAGTGAATCAGGCATGTTTCTGAATGGTTTTGATGTAAAAACAGACGGGAATATCGTTCTTCCGGTTATAGGCGCACTCCATGTAGAAGGTAAAACACTGGAAGAAATAAGAAATATGTTACAGGAGGAATTTAATAAGAAGTTTAAGAATGCAATAGCTGAATGCAAATTACTTAGTTTTAAATTTACTGTAATCGGGGAAGTGAATAGACCAGGTACTTTTGCTAATTTCAATAACTATCTTACTGTTCTTGAGGCCGTAGGTCGTGCCGGAGGGGTAGGGGACTATGGAGACCGGCAGAAAATTTTAGTTGTCCGTCCCTTCGAAAAAGGTTCCAGAACTTACACATTAAATTTACAGGACAAGCAAATCCTTTCATCAGAAGCATATTTTCTTCTCCCGAATGATGTTGTGATCGTGCAACCACTTAAGCATAAAATCTTTAACCTTAACCTCCCGACAATTTCATTTATTATTGGCTCTTTCACTTCTACAATCACTATGACTTTGTTGCTAATTGATTATTTTGGGAAATAAGTATTCTTCAATTAGCATAGATGTTCAAAACAGATAGTACAAGATTCAGAAATAAGAAATTTATACTCTTAACCGTTCCAATGAATCAGTAAATTTAATAATTTTTAACCTCCTCATTTAATCTAATGGAACCTAACAGCTTATCTAACCTTAATCAGCAAGTTGATGATCGTATCAACATAAAAAGATATTTATCTCTCTTTCTGAGCAACTGGTATTTGTTTGCAATTTCCTTATTCATTTCTGTTACTATTGCATATAGTATAAACAGGTATTCGGGGAAGGTGTATACTGTTTCATCGATGCTTATGATCAGTGATGCAGAGAATTCAGGAGGTAACAGAATTGTGAGCAGCGTTATTCCCGGAGGAGATATTTTTAATAACATGCAAAATATGACAAACGAGATTTCTATTTTGAAGTCTTATAGTCTGAGTAAAAGAGTTATTGACTCATTGCCTGAGTTTAGAATATTATGTTATGGGGTTGGAAGAAGAAATATTGCCGAGACCCGCCAATACAAGGATTATCCTTTTAAGGTAATTACTCATTCATTAGATTCGCAGCCTGATAATTTACGTGTTAATGTAAGAATAACTTCAGATTCAACATACACTTTATCAATTTACGGAATTGAAAACTCCGAGCAGGAAAAACATTTCGGAGACAGATATACTGATAATAACTTTGATTTTATTCTGGATGTCAGAGAACCTGATATCTTCTGGTTTGATAAAGACTTATCTAATAAATATTATTTTTATTTTATGAGATCGGAGTATCTGGCTAACATCTACAGAGCCAATCTGAGTGTTGCTCCTGTCGAAAAAGATGCCACAATTGTTAAATTGACTAAAACAGGTCCGGTGCCTGAACAGGAAATAGATTACCTGAATATGCTTATGAACGTTTATCGAAGTCTGAGTCTGGAAGCTAAGAATCAGGCTGCAGAAAATACACTGACTTTTATTGACAAGCAATTAGATATTGTTTCAGATTCTCTTAAAAAGGCAGAAAACAGACTTCAGGTATTGAGACTCGATAATAAGCTTGTTGACCTGACCAAAGATGGGACTCTTCTGGAAGAAAAGCTTAGAAATCTTGAGAATGAAAGGATATCTCTGGAGCTTCAGAACTATTATTTTCAGTATCTTAAAGAATACATTGATTCGAAGAACGAATCAGGTGACATTGTGTCTCCAAATGTTGCCGGTATTTCCGAACCTACACTGATCAAATTAATTGAGGAACTGGCTCTGCAACAAAAATTGAATAAAGAATTATCTGTTAACTTTTCAGTTGAATTACCTCCTGTAACCCTTACAAATGAAAATATTAATAATATCAAAAAGACTCTTTCTGATAATATCAGGAGCAGCTTAATTAATATAAAACATTTAACAAGTGAGATTGAAAATCGTATTGCTCAAGTTAACAGCCAGGTAGCTGAGCTACCCGGAACTGATAGAAAAAGGATTAATATTCAAAGAGATTTTGATATTAATAATACAGTATACACATATCTCCTGGAAAAAAGAGCCGAGACAGGAATTGCAAAAGCTTCAAATATTTCTGACAGTAAAATTATTGATGAAGCAAATATTCTGAATTCGTATCAGATAAAGCCTACTGAAAGGAAAAACCTGATAAAAGCGATGTTATTAGGATTTTTAATACCAGGAGTGCTTATATTTTTACTCTATTATCTGAATAACAAGATTATCGACAGTTCGGATGTAGTCAATAAGACAAATGTCCCGGTTATCGGTTATATCAGTCATAATAATAGCAAGATTGAGATCCCTGTAATCGATAGCCCGAAATCAACTATTTCAGAATCATTTCGTTCAATCAGAACTAATCTGAGATATTTCTCTGTTGAGTCAGGGCGTTCAGTTATTGCCGTTACTTCAACAATTAGTGCGGAGGGCAAAACTTTTATTTCGATAAATCTTGCAGCAATAACAGCATCCCTCGGGAAAAAGGTATTACTTATAGGACTTGATCTCAGAAGACCTAGGATCCATGAGGTGCTGGGGATTGATAATACCGAAGGCTTAAGTACTTATCTGTGTGGAAATTGTGAATACGAAGATGTTATTAAGGAGACCCAGGTAAAAAATCTCTGGTATGCTACATCTGGTCCGGTTCCTCCAAATCCGGCAGAGCTTATTGAAGATGAAAAAATGGATCTTTTTATCAGAAGAGCAAGAACTGAATTTGATTACCTGATAATAGATACTCCACCGGTTGCTGTTGTATCAGATTCTTTATTGATTGCCAGATTTACAGATATTAATCTGTTCGTAATCAGGCAAAGATACTCTTCAAAAAACACATTGGAATTAATAGAGGAATTATACAAAGAAGAGAAGCTTAAAAGAATGGCTATTGTGATAAATGATATCAGCCTGAGCGGTTATTATGGTTTCGGAATAAAATATGGCTATTATAAAGGATATGGATATTCTTATGGAAAAAACTACTATGGCCAATATTCATACAGCAGGTATGGTTATTCAGATAAAAAAAATGGATATTATAATTCTTAGTTATTCAAAACAGTTCCAACCTAAAATGAGTAAGTTAGATTGACGTTTCAAAGATTTTATAACATGAAGAATTTAAAAAATAAGCGAATTTTAGTTATCGGAGGTGCCGGGTTTATTGGAAGTTTTGTTGTAGCTGAATTGCTGAAGGAAGATATCAGGGAAGTTCTCATTTATGACAATTTTGCAAGGGGGAAAGTTGAAAACCTAAGGGAGTCTCTCAAAGATCCCAGGTGCATAATTTATCCGCTGGGAGGAGATATCAGGGATACAGATATACTTGACACAGCTATGAAAGACATCGACTATGTTTTTCATCTGGCAGCAATGTGGCTTTTGCATTGTAAAGATTTTCCGAGGACAGCCTTCGATGTGAATATCCAGGGAACATTTAATGTACTGGAAGCCTGTGTAAACAATAAAATCAAAAAATTAATATACTCTTCATCTGCATCTGTTTATGGAGACGCTGTGGAGATTCCGATGACAGAAAGCCATCCCTTTAATAACAAAAATTTCTATGGTGCAACAAAAATAGCCGGTGAAGCGATGTGCACAGCCTACAATGACAGGTACGGACTTGAAATTATAGGATTGCGGTACATGAATGTATATGGACCCGGTCAGGATCAGCATGCGGCATATACAAATGTAATTCCGATTATGCTAAATAAGATCGATCTGAATGAAGCTCCTTCAATAAATGGTGATGGCAGCCAGGCATACGATTTTGTTTATGTAGAAGATGTTGCAAGGGCAAACATTTCAGCACTGCTGTCGGATATTAAAATTGGATTTTATAATGTCGGAACAGAAGTGCAAACATCGGTAAAACAGCTTTGTGAATTAATCCTTGCAATAAAGAGAGCTGATTTGAAAATAACATACAATCCTTATAGCGCTGATGATGCAAGACAATTCGTACAAAACAGAATAGGTTCAGGGAAAAAAGCTGAAAAAGAGCTGGGATTCAGATACAAGTATTCTCTAAGAGAGGGTCTGGAGAAATTAATTGAGTGGAGCACCACTTTGGGAAAATAATTTGGAAAGAGGAGCAGGAAACAGAAAAAAAAACATGCAGATCAAATCAATTAACATATTCACCTACTTAAAAATTTATCAAAACTACCTTGGTAAAAAATTATATATTATTTTTTTTATTTCACTTCTGGTGGCTTTATCAGAAGGTTTGGGCATAAGTATGCTCTTGCCATTGATGGAATCCACCGGTTCTGTCAACGGGAATCTTAATAATCCGATAACTGACAGTATATACACAGTTCTAAATTTTCTCGGTGTAAGAAATTTGTTGGTTGGTACATTATTATTAACTGTTGTAATATTTTTAATAAAAGGAATTCTCAGATTTTTTGAGGGGGTTTATAGCGGAAGGTTGCAGTCTGAACTACTATACAGACTTACTATCCGCATGTTCGATTCATATAATTGCATTGATTATCAGTATTTCACCAAACAAAATACGGGTCACTTTATAAATGTTTTAAATGTTCAGATTTATAACACGGTTGTTACATTAAACCATTTTCTTGGTTTCCTTACCCAGTTAATAATGGCAGTTACACTTATATGTATAGCTTTTTTTATCTCATTTAAACTTTCGCTTTTTACCGTACTTGTAGGATCGGTGGTAATGATCCTGTTCAGATCATTAAATGCCAGGGTTTCTGTTATTTCAAGAAAAAGTTCGGAAGAGCTTTCTGTTTTAAATAAATTTTTAATACAGACTCTGCAGGCCCTGAAATATATCATTTCAACCGCCCAGAATTACCATTTAAGAAAGGGAGTTGTGAAAAGTGTAAAACTGCTTACAGGCTATATGTACAGGTTACAGATATGGCGGTCTTTCACAAATGCAATGCAGGAACCTGTATCAGTAATATTAATGGTATGTATAATACTGGTACAGGTAACATTGATGAATGAACCGATCAGTAGTATCATTGTTGCTATGATCCTTTTCTACAAAGGAATGCGGACATTAATGGCAATGCAGCAAAACTGGCAGCAGGCCATGAGTACTATAGGATCCATTGAAATGGTTGAAAAAGAATTTAAGGTAACAAAAGAGCATAGGGAGAAGAATGGAGAAGTGGTATTGGATAGCAGGTTTGAGAGTATTCAGTTTAACGGTCTTTCATTTTCTTATAATACGGACCAAATAATTCTGAATAATCTTCAGCTACAGATCAACGCAAATACAACGGTTGCTTTTGCAGGTGAATCAGGTGCGGGAAAAACAACTATGGTTGACCTGCTTACTCTATTGCTGAAACCAACAGAAGGAGAGTTATTGATTAATGGGATTTCTTCGAAGCAGATACAATTATCCTCATGGAGGAGTCAGATCGGGTATGTCTCACAGGATACAGTGGTTTTTGACGATACCGTTGCCAATAACATTTGTTTATGGAACGGTGATTTCCGGAATGATCCTGAAATTAACAGAAAAGTCAGGGAAGCTGCATCTAAAGCATATGCAGATGTTTTTATCGATCAGATGCCAAATGGTTATGAAACAATGGTAGGTGAACGTGGTGTCAGATTATCAGGAGGACAAAAACAAAGGTTATTTATAGCCAGAGAATTGTATAAGAACCCACGCCTTTTGATATTGGATGAGGCCACAAGTGCTTTGGATTCAGAATCAGAAAGATATATCAGGGAAAGTATAGATGGTCTCAAACGCTCTTTGACTGTTGTTATAATAGCCCACCGGCTTTCAACGATAAAAAATGCAGATATAATCTATGTAATGGATAAGGGTAATCTGATCGAAAGCGGAACATTTGAAGAGTTAACAATAAAAGATCAATCAAGATTTAGTAAAATGGTAAACATACAACAAATCTGAAAAATAAATTGAACATAAAAATACCTTTAATACGGCCCTATATTGATAGTACAGTAAAAGAGAAAGTTCTGGAAGTCCTGGATAGCGGATATTTAACAGAAGGCCCTGTTACAAGTACATTTGAAGAAAAATTCAGCAAATATATTGGTTGTGACCATTCAATTGCAGTAACATCATGTACAACAGGACTTGAGATTGCCCTCAGAGCTTTAAATATCGGAGCCGGAGATGAAGTCATCGTCCCTGATTATACATATCCTGCAACAGCAGCAGTAGTATCGATAGTAGGAGCACAATCGGTTATTGTTGATATCGATAAAGAAACAATGCTTATTGATTATAAGAAAGCTGAGAATGCAATTACAAATAAAACGAAGGCCATTATCCCTGTTTCTTTATTTGGAAACCCGCTTGATTATGATAAGTTAAACAAAATAAAGGACGAGTTTAAAATCTTTATTGTTGAAGATGCTGCCTGTGCTGTTGGATCGGAGTATAAAAGAATAAAAACGGGCAACCTGGCAGATATATCTGTTTTTTCTTTTCATCCCAGAAAATTCATAACAACAGGTGAGGGTGGAATGGTAACTACTAATAATGATGAATGGGCAGTCTGGATGAATTCTTACAAACATTTCGGAATGAACATGAGCAATATTCAAAGGGAAGCAGTGAAATTCGAAATGATAGGGACGAACTATAAATTGAGCAATATTCTTTCTGCTATCGGACTGGTGCAGCTGAAAATGATAGATGTTTTATTAAACAGGCGCATAGAACTTGCTGATAACTATTTAAAGCTACTGAAAAACATCAATGGGATTTCAATACCAAAGACTACGGAAAATGGCAACCACTCTTACCAGTCGTTTACCATTTTTATTAATAAAAGAGATGAAATAATGAAATCAATGAAGAATAGCTGTATCGAAGTCCAGATTGGCTCCTATTCTTTACATATGTGCAGGGCATTCCAAAATAAAAAGACTGTTAAATTGCATGGCAGTTATGAAAATAGTATTTATGCTTATGATAATTGTCTGACCTTGCCATTGTATCATGAGCTCACTTTTGATCAGCAGGAGCTGATAGTCGAAAAACTAAAATTGTTTTTAGTGTCTTGATATCAATAATGTGCGACACTTGCCAACTGCCAACTTCTCTTGCCAACTGCCAACTTAAAAAACCCAAATGTGCGGAATAACCGGAATATTTAATGTTAACGGAGCTCCGGTAAGCATAAGTTTACTGAAGAAGATGACGGATATAATCAGCCACAGGGGACCTGACGGAGAGGGCTTCTGGGTTGATTCATTTATTGGTTTCGGACACAGACGCCTGGCAATTATTGATCTGACACCCCTTGGTCATCAGCCGATGCAGACTGAGGATGGGAATTTTATTATTACCTACAATGGAGAAGTTTATAATTTTCAGAATATAAGAATTGAACTGGAGGCAAAAGGATATCGCTTCAGATCAAAAACTGATACAGAAGTTGTTTTAAAAGCTTATAAGGAATGGGGTAAAAAATGTATCCTTAAATTTAACGGGATGTTCGCGTTTGCAATCTGGGACAAAAACAACAAAGAGCTATTTATTGCCCGCGACAGATATGGTATAAAACCGCTTTACTACTACTTTAAAAATGGTGTTTTTATCTTTGGTTCAGAGATAAAATCAATTATTCAGCATCCTGATGTCTCAGTGTATGTTTCTATTCCGGCTTTGAATGAATACTTTTCCTTTCAGAATGTTTTTTCTGATCAAACATTATTCAAAGACATATATCTTTTACCTGCAGCTCATACTTTATCCCTCAGTTTGGTAAATGAGAAAACACTAAATATAGAAAAATACTGGGATTACCGGTTTGTTGAGGATAATAGAATAAATGAAAAAGAGGCAACTGAGAAACTGTCTTTTTTATTTGAACAGGCAGTTAACAGGCAATTGATAAGTGATGTAGAAGTGGGATCATATTTAAGCGGAGGAATTGATTCAGGGTCAATTACATGCGTGGCAGCAAAAAACTTTCCAAATTTAAAAACATTTACAGCTGGGTTCGATGTCTCATCTGCATCGGGGCTCGAACTGAGTTTCGATGAAAGAGAAAAATCTGAATACCTTTCAAATCTTTATAAAACCGAGCATTATGAAACCATTCTGAAGGCGGGCGATCTTGAGAGGGTTATGCAACATATGATCTGGCATATTGAAGATCCCAGAGTAGGAGAATCATATCCTAACTTTTATGTAGCACGTCTGGCAAGTAAATTTGTTAAAGTGGTTTTTTCTGGTGCCGGAGGTGATGAGCTTTTTGCAGGTTATCCCTGGCGATATTACCGGGCTGTTGTAAATGACGACTTTGATCATTATATAGAGAAATATTACAGATATTGGCTGCGATTAATTCCGGACAGATTTAAGAAGGATTTTTATCAACCGGCTATTTACCCTGAAATATTGGCATATCCAACAAAAGAGGTATTTCGCACCGTGTTTGATTACAAAATCGATCAGATTAACTCTCCCCAGGAATATGTTAATCATTCGTTGTATTTTGAGATTAAGACCTTCATGCATGGCTTGCTTCTTGTTGAAGATAAGCTCTCCATGGCCAATTCTTTAGAAACCCGGGTCCCCTTTCTCGATAACGATCTGGTTGATTTTGCTATGGCAATCCCGGTAAAATACAAATTAAAAAATCTCTCTGAAATCGTTTCATTCAATGAGAATGAACCAGGGCCAAAGACATTACGGTACTTTGAAAAAACAAATGACGGAAAGATTATTCTCCGGAACGCCTTTACCAAATTTGTTCCGCAGGAATATGCAAATGGAATAAAACAAGGGTTTTTACCACCCGAAGCGAGCTGGTATAAAGGGGAAAGTATAGAGTATATTAAAAAACTCCTGTTCGATCAAAAAGCAAGAATTTATGATTATTTGCAACCCGCTAAAGTGCATGAATTATTAAATGAACATATTGACGGTAAAATCAATCGGAGACTATTAATATGGTCTCTTTTGAATTTTGAGTGGTGGCTGAAATGCTTTAAATGAGCGGTATGATTGATAAAATCAGATTATTATTTCTCAAATTAAGAGATGAAAAAAAGGGTAAATATAACAGGGTTTTACCTTTTGGTGATTATTTTTCTGATCGATGGGAGAAGGCCAGATATTTAGGTTTTGGTGATGGGACATCGGTATATGACAATGTTGTAATAATTGGGGATGTTAAAGTTGGGGAAAATACTTGGATAGGCCCCAATGTAATATTAGATGGTAGCGGAGGACTACAAATTGGCTCAAATTGTTCAATTTCGGCCGGAGTTCAGGTTTATTCTCATGATTCGGTAAAATGGGCAATCAGCGGAGGTATAGAAAAATATGAATATGCTAATACTAAGGTTGGCAATAATTGCTATATCGGACCAAATACAATAATAGCAAAAGGTGTGGTTATTGGAGATGGGTCAATTATCGGTGCAAATAGCTTAGTTAATACCGATCTGCCAATAAATTCAAAGGCATATGGTAATCCTGTAAAGATTGTCAGGTAGAATCTAAAAAAAATCAAAACGTATTTGTCCCTTGAAACCTACACTGATTGTATTTAGACCATCAATGCACTTAATTCCACTGAACAATCAGCATGTTCAGTTCCATAAAATGATCAAAGCCTTTGAAGTGGATTTTTCTATAAAAATAGTTGACTATTCGTGCGATTATAGCGAAATTCTTGAGAAAATGGAACCGGATCTGGCATTGTTCCATTTTGAGGAAGGAACAATAGGCTCGATAAATATTTCTAACGTTAAAAACAATACTTCAATACCAAAAACAGGACTTGCCACTATCGATTCCTCTTCCGTCGGGAAGGGTTTGTTTTATAGGTTCATGCAGGAATATGGAGTCGACGACATTTTTTCGATTGAGGTGACTACCGGAGAGGTTTTTCCTGAGATTAAGGACAATTTGTTCTATATTCCGCATTTTATAGACTCCGATATAAATTTTGATTATAAACTTGAAAAGAATATCCCTGTTTTGTTAACAGGACATTTTGAACATAAATTTTACGAATGGAGATCATTGATTAAAATGCCACTGATCGATACTTTTCCGACCTTATATTTCAGGCATCCGGGTTACTATACAAATACAGTTATTCCTGGTATGTTAAGGATTCACGGCGAAGACTATTATAAAAGATTAAACGCTTCGTGGATCGTGCCAACATGCGGATCATTTAAAAACACCGTTTTAATGAAACATTTTGAAATACCGGGGGCAAGTTCATGCCTGGTTTGTGATGAAAATGAAACAGTTAAGTTGCATGGTTTTAAAGATATGGAGAATTGTGTTTTCTCCGAACCAGAGCGGATTATAGAAAAAGTAAAATACTTGTTCAATAACCCTGATATACTTCAAAAAATTATCAATAAAGGGTATGAACTTGTCCACTCCAACCACACGCATAAACATAGATCTCAGCTCTTCCAATGGTATCAGTTAAGCAGACAAAAGAAATCCGATCAGAAAATTATTCAGCCTTCAATTCTTGGAGATTTACAATTGGTTAGTACAAGCTCTCCTAAAGAAACATTTCATCTCCATGTCGCAAATGATGTGAAACAAATTACAGGAATTGATGAATTAATTGTTAGAAAAAACTACTGTAAAGCTGAGTCGGAAGCAAAGAATATTATTGACTTTGCCGAGTATATTCATGATGCCAAACTAAGGCTATATTTTATTCATATGCTTAATGGAAGGAAGAAATATGCATATCTGAATCTGAAAGAATTGTTGAGCCATGGAATTGATGCAAAGATAATCCCGGATCCATTGATTTTATCAATATTTATTATTCATCTTTTATCGGAAGGGAAAACAGAAAGGGCTGTTTACTACTCAAAGGTTGCAATTACTAAAAGAAGGAAAGAATTGGATTATGCAAGGCTGTTATCCTTTAAACTTGGCGGGCAACATATTATTTATAATTCATTATTGTCGGAAATAGAAGAATCAAAAGGGAGAACGGATATAAAAACTATGTATTACTTTTATTCAGATAAATTCAACCTTCTGAGTACATTAGAAAAAATTGTCAAACGAAATATAACGTGTAGAAGATATAGTTTAAATGATTTGTTATTATTTCCTTTTACTGAACAGGAAGTTTATAACCTCTCTCATATTGAAGAAAAATACGATTACGAAATTTTAAAAAATGATCTTTCATTATTATTAAAAGATTTAAAGATTTATCATAAAACCATTAAATATATTCAAAATCATTTTAATTAATACATATATTTTTAGAAAAGAACTGGCAGCAACATGGATAAAACAGATTCAAAAAAAAATCTAAGATTTGCTATTATTGGATGTGGTAGAATAGCACATCGACATGCTGAACAAATTCTTAAACAAGGAAAGCTTATTGCCGTATGCGATATCATTCCTGAAATCGCAGACGATTTTGCAGCGAAATTCAAAACGAAAGGATTTTATTCTATAGAGGATCTTCTGAAAAATGAAAAACATCGGATTGATGTGATATCCGTTTGCACTCCAAATGGATTACATGCAAAGCACTCGATTATGGCTTTGGAGGCAGGGATCCATGTTTTATGCGAAAAACCGATGGCAATTAATGTCCACGATTGCGGAGAAATGATTAAAGCAGCTGAAAAAAGTAATAAGAGATTATTTATTGTTAAGCAAAATCGTTTTAATCCACCAGTGGTAGCTGTAAAACAAGCCATTGATGACGGCATTTTTGGTAAAATATACAGTATTCAGCTGAGTTGTTTTTGGAACCGCAATCCCGATTATTATCTTAATTCATGGAAAGGGACGAAAAGTCTAGATGGAGGTACTTTATTTACTCAGTTTAGTCATTTTGTTGATCTGTTATATTGGATGATAGGTGATGTAAAGAATGCTAAGGCCTTTATTGCAAACCTGGGACATAAAGGGGTCATAGAATTTGAGGATACAGGAGTTATTGCAGTCGAGTTTTTCAATGGAACAATTGGTACGATTAACTACACCGTAAATAGTCATGGCAGGAATATGGAAGGCTCATTGACAATCTTTGGTGAAAAAGGTACAGTTAAGATAGGAGGTCAGTATTTAAATGAATTAGAGTATCAGAATATTGAAGGATTTGAATTTAAAGATATTCCTTTAGGAAATAAAGCCAATAATTATGGTCAGTATCAGGGATCGATGTCTAATCATGATAAGATTTACATTAATCTCGTTGACGTACTCATTAATGGGGGTTCAATTTCTACAAACTCCTTTGAAGGTCTGAAGACAGTTGAAATAATCGATAAAATTTATTCTTCTGCAACTAATTGTCAAAATCTGAATTAGATCCAGGAGTTTTATATGTGAGTTAGTCACTATGTCAGAATGTAAAGTCCCATTTGTTGATTTGAAAGCCCAATACCTTTCTATAAAAACCGAGATTGATCAGGCTATCAAAAATGTTATAGATTCAGCTGTGTTTAT
>Ga0209212_1006907_pt1 | contig 12785 bp, 13 predicted proteins | sample RifGroC2_FD_183996 | JGI IMG/M metagenome (GOLD analysis project Ga0209212, IMG submission 183996) | Groundwater microbial communities from Rifle, Colorado, USA - Groundwater C2 (SPAdes) (version 2) | ecosystem: Environmental > Aquatic > Deep subsurface > Groundwater | place: Rifle, Colorado...
CCCATCGGATCACTCAACGCCCTTGAAGCTTCCTCGAATGAGACCTTGTGCTTTCGCAAATTTGAGAGTGCTTTCTTCGGATCCCATTCGAATTTCATTTCATGTTCCTTTAAATATTATATCAAAAATTGGATAGCGTTAAGCAAATTTCTAATTTATGGCAGTAATTAATCCCTCTGTTATCATTCGAAATTGGGGACTGGGAATTGGGACCATTTATTTAACTGGCGCTGTCCCTATTTTCAGTAATTGCCGTAAATCTTTCATTGCGCCTAACGACCTTAATCATGTGTGCTGCTTTTTAGCGATACCTGAATTAAATGGTTAGCTTTTTCTATTTCCTAATTTTTCTCTAATCCAAGAGGGATTTCGTCTCATGTCCAAGGCTGCAATTACTTTTACGATATCATCTTCTACTTCATAGTAAATGGCGAATGGAAATCTTTTTGAAAAAGCTCGATAAAATCCAAATTCCTTATTGTGAATTCCAGCATAAAGTTTTAGAGATTCAAGGTCAGAAATTAAACTGTAGAAGAAATAATCACCAACGCCTTTTTCTTTTTTATCATAAAAGATTCGTCCTTCTTCTATATCCGAGATTGCTTCTTTTAAAAGAAACACTTTCCTTACTTTCATTGATGACGGCGGCCTTTTAAATCCTCCAAAGAAATATATTCAGCTTCGCCTTTTTTAATTTTCTTTTTTCTTTCTTGGAGAATGTCTTTATGCCATTCCGGAGATTCGATTTCTTCTTTATTGCATAATGAGTCCCATAACTTTTCCATTGCTTGTAAACGTTCAATGGTAGACATTTTCTCTATTTCAGTTAAAATCATAATCACCTCCTTGTTTGTTGCTAATATAGAAAACCGCGCCCTATGGGCGTGGTCAGAGTTCAAATACTTTGCTAGAGTAAATGGGGTCTTTAATCTTGCTATAAGGTTGAGCATTTGATAGGGCATTTTACCACGTTACACCAAGAGGCAACGCAAGAGAACATATATTTATTACTGGAGTAAATCGTGTCCTGTTTCTTGATAAAAAGGACCAGTTTCAATAGAAAGATTAAAGACCCTTTTTAGTCTTCCTATGAAATTTGTTTTCGTATCCATCGGATATGCTATTGCTTCGCTGGTTCGTCCTCGATTGAACCGAAACATTTGGTATAATTCCGCCTCACAACACGAGTTCAAGCTTTAGAGTACCGTTCAAATATATGGTTCAATCTGCAAGATTGAACCAGCCTCGAACGACTAAATTGTGGGGTTCAGGTTGCAAACCCGCTGTGATCTTTATCTGTGTAATCAGTGAAATCTGTGGTTCCAATTCGCTACTCTTTACCTGCCCTGGCCATCTTTGGCTGATAGATGCAGTAAGGCTCTTCGGCTAGGTAGTTGCCCGTGTCGTAGAAAGCGCGCGCCCTGCAGCCTTCGCAGACCTTCTTGTACTCGCATGCCCCGCATTTGCCTTCCAACAACTCTGGGTCGCGCAATTTTTGAAAGACAGGAGAATCGTTCCAGATATCTACGAATTTTTGTTTCCTCACATGACCTGCCTCAACGGGCAAGTAACCGCAGGGAAAAACCTCTCCCTTGTGTGAAACGAAGCACACGCCGGTACCGGCCAGACATCCCTTCGTCATGGCGGCCATGCCGTGTGTTTTGGGCGAGATGGTAATTCCTTCCTCTTTTGCGCGTTCCCTCATGATACGGAAATAGTGGGGGGCACAGGTAGCCTTGGTTTGAATTTTTGCCTCTTTGGAAAGATCGTAGAAATGATTGAGTACCTCTTCATATTTCTTTGGGTGAAGCATCTGGTCATCAGCAATCTGAACGCCGCATCCTACGGGCACCAGCATAAAGATATGTATCGCATCAGCGCCCAGTTTTAAGGCCATATTATAAAGATCGTCGATCTGTTCAACGTTGTGTTTTGCAATGGTGCAATTGATTTGCATGCTCATGCCCAGGTCTTTAAGCCTTTTAAATCCTGCGATTGACCGCTTAAACGAGCCGGGTATCTTCCGGAATTCGTCATGTGTCTTGTCATCGGCGCCGTCGAAGCTGATCGACACCCTGGCAATACCTGCATCCACAATTTTTCTGGCAGTATCATCATCAACCAATGTTCCATTTGTCGCCAGTGCAACACTCAATCCTTTACTCACTGCATACTTTGCAATATCAAAGATGTCAGGCCTGAAAAGTGGTTCGCCGCCACTGAGCACCAGGATGGGTCTGCCAGCTTCTACAATGGCATCTACTAAGGCAAATGCCTCTTTAGTAGTCATATCGTCTTTGGCAAGGGTAGTGCTCACATCTAACCGGCGGCAATGGACGCATTCCAGGTTACATCCAACCGTAGTCTCCCAGAAAACCAGGCGCAACTGGTTCTTCATGTTCTTCATGTATTCAACTGCAGGTTTACCAGAAGTGTCGTCTTTTATGCGCGAATAGGTCTCTCTTATTGTTTCAGGATGACCGCCGTGTCCCTGTGATGCGGGATGACCGGCATGCCCGTGAGACGTTGGATGACCGCTTGGATGATGACCACCTGGATGATGTGGATGCGACATGTTTTCCTCCGATTGCAATAAATTAAAAATGATTTTAATATGCTGAATGTTATAGTAATACTAAATATTACAAGATTATTATAAAGGAACAATCATTGTCTGGTCAATTAATAAAACAATCTTTTCTGGTCATTTTAATTCATGCGGTTTTTAGGGCATCTTTTCAAGTAGGTTGGATGACGCAAAACGCACCTAACAAAAATGGTGGTGATGGGTTCGCTTCGCCCTTCGTACACTCAGGACAGGCTTAACACATCCTACCTATTAATAATCTGATGGTATAGGAGTTTCATTTTATTTATGAGGATCACATGACATATGCGATGCAAAAATCCCCCTTAGACTTCGTCGTGAGCGCTCAGTCGAACGAAAAGGGGGCAAAGGGGGTTGTAAAATGACCCCGGAAAAAACACAACCCCCTTATCCCCCTTTGTTAAGGGGGACTTAAAAGGACTGACTTGACACTCGACACGTGTTTCTTTTTGCATGTTTTACGCTTCTTTAAGCTTGACAACATATTACACCATTGATAACATCTGCGTAACGTATTCAAACTAGACTTTCTGAAATTTTTTATGCCAGACACTAAGTCACAAAGAAAAAATTTCGTGTCCTGGTGGCTTCGGGCTATAAATTATGAATAGAATCTTCATTTACGATACAACGTTGCGTGACGGCAGCCAGGGTGAGGGTATTTCCTTTTCTTTGCAGGATAAACTGGCCATTACCTTAAAGTTAGACGATCTTGGGGTGGACTACATTGAAGGCGGCTATCCAATAGCCAATCCCAAGGATGAGTCATATTTCCAGGAAGTAAAATCCCTGAAACTGCGACACGCCAAAATTGCCGCCTTTGGCAGCACACGAAGGGCGGACAAGCGTGTTGCGGACGATAAAAATGTGAATGCGCTACTGATGGCGGAGACGCCTGTTGTGACCATTGTCGGGAAAAGCTGGGATTTTCAGGTGATCGATGTATTGAAGGTCTCGCTGAACGAAAACCTGAAGATGGTTTCTGATACTATTGCGTATCTTAAGGCAAAAAATCGGGAGGTTTTTTTTGATGCCGAGCATTTTTTTGATGGGTATAAGAAAAATCGGGAATATGCCTTGAATGTGCTTAATGCCGCCCAGTCATCAGGCGCCGATGCTATCGTATTATGCGATACCAATGGAGGCAGTTTACCTGCAGAAATTGCCGAGATTGTCAGTGATGTCAGAGAAAAATTAAAGGACACTCTGTTAAGTATACACGTCCATAACGATGGCGACCTTGCCGTGGCCAATACACTTGTTGCGATTGACAACGGTGTCAGACAGGTACAGGGGACGATCAATGGCTTTGGAGAGCGCTGCGGGAATGCAGACCTGTGCTCCATTATCCCCAATCTGGTCTTGAAGAAGGGGTATCATTGTCTGGGGGATGGAGGTCTTAAGAAATTGACTGAAGTTTCCCGGTACGTTTACGAGGTGGCAAATCTCCTTTTGCGTCCCAATCAGCCTTTCGTTGGAACCAGCGCCTTTGCCCATAAGGGTGGATTGCACGTGAATGCCGTTCAGAAAAAAAGGGAGACATACGAGCATATTCCACCTGAATCGGTGGGAAACGAAAGAAAGATATTAATATCTGAGCTGTCGGGCAGTTCTACGATTCTGGCAAAGATAGAGAAGTTTAACCTAACCCATGATAGTAATCTCATGAAGTCAATTCTTGAAGAGGTTCAAAATCTGGAGAATGAAGGGTATCAATTTGAATCTGCCGAGGCGTCCTTTGAATTACTTGCAAGGAAGAAGATTGGCAGATACAAGAGTTTTTTTGACCTCGAAGGGTTTCGGGTGATTGTTGAAAAACGGGAAAACGGATTGCCCGTAACGGAGGCAACGGTTAAGGTAAAAGTAGACGGCGTTCAGGAACTCTCTGCAAGCGAGGGGGCAGGTCCGGTGAATGCCCTGGATTCAGCATTGCGCAAGGCTTTAGAGCGGTTCTACCCATCATTAAGGGATATGAAACTTGTGGATTATAAGGTGCGGGTAATTAATCCACGAAAAGGGACTGCGGCCAAGGTGCGGGTGATTATTGAGTCACAGGACAAAGAAGGCGTCTGGAATACCGTTGGCGTATCTGAGAACCTGATTGATGCAAGCTGGCACGCCCTTGTGGACAGCATTGAGTATAAATTGCTGAAAGAACAGGAATCTGGAGTCAAAAAAACATAGGATAGTGTTCTGGCTGGTTCAATATTTCAGGTTGAACCAGAAGTTTGAACTGTACTGTATATTTGAACTTGTGCAACGAAATCCGAACATGCCAAATATTTAGGTTCAATCGAGGACGATTGAACCAGCCAAAGAAGTCCAAAATATTGATTTCAATATACATTCTGTAGAGACAGGTTTGAAACCTGTCTCTATGATTGGTGTGTAACTGTCGTCAGGAGGAAACGCCTAACGACACAGACAAAATTCCTATGTAGGATGGGTCAAGCGGATCAGACTCATCAATGTAAAATCTAAGTTTGCTCTAATATTTCCTTCAGCGCAACGGCGCTGTTGTGTTTCTCATCCCTGGCTGCATATACAAGGGTAATGACGCCCTCTTTACTTTTCTGCTTCAAGAGGTTGACCGCATCTTTCTTTTGCTTGAGTTCGGTCATGTATCGTTTGCAGAACTGTTCCCATTTTGCAGGGTCGTGACCGAACCATTTTCTCAATTCTGTGCTTGGCGCTATATCCTTAAGCCACAAATCAACCGATGCACGTTCCTTTGTAAAACCCCGCGGCCACAGCCGTTCGACAAGCACCCTGAGACCATCTTCTTTTGATGGCTTTTCGTAGACCTTTTTTAATTTGATCATTGTGTTTTGTCTATGGGTACTGTGGTTTATTTTATAGCTGGTTCACTTGCAGACTTCGTCGTGAGCGCTCAGTCGAACGATTGAACCAGAAAGTTGAACTGTCCATATAGCTTGAACTTGTGCAATGAATCTGAACGTGCCAATAAATTAGGCTGCCTTTGGCCGCGATTTTTAAGCTCCCCTCTAAAAAGAGGGGCTGTGTTGCGGTATTTTTACACACCCCTTTATCCCCTCTTTTTAGAGGGGAATCAAAAGGATTGAAATTCCTATGCAAATATTTAGGTTCAATCGAGGACGATTGAACCAGCCAATGAGGAACCAACCCTCATTTCTCTCTTCATAAGACAGAATTAACAGGATAGACAGGATAAAAAAATGAAATCATAAAATTACAAACCATGTAAATCCTGTTCATTCTGTCAAATTATTCATCAAGACTAAACGGGTCATCTGTTATCGTGCCGTGAAACTTTTCGGCATGGGTAATTGCGTCCTGTCGCTGTTGAAATACGTGGATGCGGTTATCATTGGTTTCATTTGTGATCAGCTCGCTTTCCACAAAATAGGCCATGTACGAGTCTATCATATTACCCCTGATTTCATCGGTGACGATAACGTGATCTATCAATGTGGCGTTGTTTTTGAACCATTGAGCTGCACAATAGATGGAACAAAACTTTTTCGTCGATTTCTCCTTAAGGACGATATCAACTTCGTAAATTGGGGTGACTGGAGAGCCATCGTAGGCACAATGCGTATTTTTCAGGAATTTTTGGTAAGATACCCCCATCAGTGCAATGAATAAAATAATAATGAGACCTATCCAAAATTTCTTTGTCATATCTATCCTGTTAATCCTATCTAAATTAAAATTAAATGTATCGTTACCATTATAACTGAGGCGAGTAAACAAAAGGCTGACAAGTTGTTTACTTTTATGATAAGCTTCTCTGTTACTGATTGCGCTTCTGTGTCCCTGCAAAGAAGGCGAAGAATCCCCATCCAACCAATTGCGAAGGTGCCAATGACAAATAAACCGAGCATAATAGGGGCGTCGGGCACCATACCATTCCCCATAAAACAGTAGATACAATGATGATAGGGAAGCTGCATGAGTCTCGGGGCGATATTTTCAATGAACGTGTATATGACAACAGGGATATTGATAATTCCAATTGCATACTGACTGTAAAGGACGATTTTTCGTGGCAGTGATGCCACCGATACCCATTTCTTCGACATGCTTGTAAACAATAAGGCTATGAGGAGTATATTCGTAGCATAGTACACAACAAATAAAATCTTTTGAAAATTTCTTCCAAAGATAGCTTGTGGGATCATAGCCGAAGGTCTCAAGGGCACGTCAAAGAAGGTGGCACAGCAGGAAACGGACATCAATGGTTTCATACGGATTACGTAATAAATATCCGCAATGCCATCGGCTAAAAGCACGCCGCAGACGATGACAAGAAAGAGCAGATTTTTCCTGGCAAGTGGCGCTGTGGGAGTAGATTTATCAACGTAATAACACAGCAGCCAGCCGCCCATGATGAAAAAAGAGATGGGTTTAATGATTTGTAAAAAGGTGACTGTGGACGGGAGAACCTGTGTAACGCCAAACATGCACATGGCGCCGGGCACCTCAGATACAAAACTCTGGAGCATAAAGTAGAACCACGGCCAGACAATCATCCGTACAGAAAGGGTTACGCACGCCAACAGAAAAACCAGATACCCCTTCCGTTCGAATTTACTCTTATCCTCTAAGGGTACGGTTGTTTTAAAACCAAGGAGGGTTCTTATCGTCAATAAAAACAAAAAACCACCCAGGGAAAGAGAAAATACGGCTACAAACAACATGATAAGGGTATAGATATTAACAATCATGGTAATATTTTAACTTTTGACAGGATAAACAAGATAATTCTAAAATAATCGTATCATTAACAATAATATCTGTCACATATTTTGTAATGGCACAAATTATTCCCCTCTTGGGAGGGGTTAGGGGTGGGTCCCTTGGGCGTAAAATCTCAGTGAATATTTCACGAATTACCGACTTACCCACCCCTAAATCCCCTCCCAAGAGGGGAGTTTCTAATTCATTTTTGTTGTTCACAATAACCAGCTTATTTATCCTGTAATATCCTGTCTAATATCTATTCAATCCTGCCATTTTTCATTTTATAAACCACATCGGCAATCTTTTCGAAATGAGCATCATGGGTTGCAACGAGTATGGTTGTCCCGCTGGACTTCAGCTCTTTTAAAAGTTCCAGCACACGTTCACTGGTTTCATCATCTATATTGGATGTAGGTTCGTCGGCAATAATAATTTTGGGGTTATTTATCAGCGCACGTGCAATGGCTACCCGCTGCTGCTGCCCTCCGCTGAGTTCTTCGGGACTATGGTCTAACCTGTCGCCGAGTTCCATCTTTTCTAAAAGTACCTTTGACTTCTCAAGACGTTCTTTTTGACCGATTCCTAGAGGAATGAGTGGATAAGAGACATTCTCCCAAGTGGCGAGCCTCGGGATGAGGTGAAAGTCTTGAAAGATAAAACCGATCTTTTCACGCCGCAATCTTGAAAGTGAGATATCCGAAAATGAGGTAATGTCTTCGCCTGACATGAATACCTTGCCGTTTGTGGGTCTGTCCAGAGTGCCGAGAATATTCAGCAGGGTGGTTTTCCCTGAGCCAGAGGGTCCATGCAACACCACAAAGCTGTTTTTGGAAATATGTAAGCTGACGTCCTGTATAGCACATACTTCGTGGCGCGTATGGCAGTGGTACGATTTACATAGGTTTTCAGTTCTAATCATTATTTCATTGAAACAACCGGCGACTCGGTTGACGCCCTCCAGGAAGAGTAGATACTGCCAACCATCGTTAATATAAAGGCAAAGAAAAAGCTCAGCATACATGGTAAAGGCAGAAACCTTGCAGGCAGTGTAAATTTGGGCAACATCGTTATCTCTGCAACAAAGAATTGGGCAATGAATACGCCATTAAAACCCTTTACCCACAGAATGGACAATAATATGGAAATGGTGGCACCTAGTAAGCTGATGAGTAATTGCTCAAAGGAAATCACTTCTAAAACCTCCAGGGTATTCCATCCAGTGGCCTTCATAATACCGATTTCCTTTTTCCGCTCAGATAATCCGAAGCCGGAGGCTACCAGGATTGCAGGCACGCCCAGGGACAAGGCTACGAGATATAAGGCGCTAAAGATGCCTTCCTTAAGCATAAAACCCTTTTTAAAATACAATTCTACCATGTGTTTGTCCTGCAGTCTGTAAGGTTCGTTCTGAAAAATATCATACAGGTCGGTCGCAATCTCTGAATTGTGTCCCGGCAGGGTGTGGATTTGTATGTCTGTAGCGACACCCTGTTTTCCAAAGAGTTCTCCGGCATCTTTGAAGGACATGAGTATCATTGATGACCCCCAGATGCTTGCGTCAGAGGAAAAGAATCCCACAACGGTAAAGGTCTTGCGCTGTTGCCCGCGCATGCTGAACTGGTCGCCTGTTCTCAAGTGAAAATGCCCTGCCAGTTCATGTCCCACAACAACCTCATTTGGATTTTCAAATATTCTGCCTGAGATACAGGAGATGGACTCCGGAAGGTCTTCTTTATTGATGCCAACGATGACTGCCAGTTTATTTTGCAGAAAAGCCCGGCCGATAATGCGAGGTATCGCCTTTGTTACCCCAAAAATCTTTTTAATCTCATCCAGATATTTTAGGGGAATAGCCGCATTTCTGCCGAATTCATCGAAGGTCAGATAGAGGTCTGCGCCTGCTTTAACAGAGGCGAGGGATTGTGCCCTTATGCCTTCCGAAATGGCAATGGCAGTAATAAATGGGGAGAGGATGGCAATAATGCAAAGACAGACGACAATCGTCTTTGTTTTGTGCCTCAATAAGTTTTCAGTTGCCAGGAGAAGTAGATTTAAATGCTTATTCAAATTTTAACCTATGATACTATTTTAATTAATATAAAACTTGCCACAAAGTCACCAAAACACGAATTCCCCTCTATCAAGAGGGGTTAGGGGTGTGTCTCTTTGTGCATTGATACTTTGGTGGCAAAATTGCCAAAGTTTAATGCAATATTCTATCGAAAATATCTTCGAGTATTCAATGGAATTCTGCCGATTTTTGGTTTGACATACGCTATTTCAAGAAATAGTATGCTGAAAATTGTAGAATAAAGTTAAAAATAAATGTTAGGGGAATAAAATGGAAAAAATTATTCTTGCTGTATGCATTCTGAGTTTTTATTCCACCGCATCTGCACAAGACGTTGATCTGCTCTGGAAGGCACGTGCTCTCAAGGCATCTGAAAATCTAGAAAAACTCGAAAAGGAAATCAAACTCTATGAAACTCTATGGGGTCAGGTCTTTATTCTTGACACGTGATTATATAAATGATAGATTATGTTCCATGTCAAGACCACTAAGAATAGAATTTGATGGGGCCATTTACCACGTTACATCAAGAGGCGATGCAAGAGAACCCATATTTATTACCGATACCGACCATATTTTGTTTCTTGATATATTAAAAAAGACATGCGAACGTTTTAATTGGCTCTGTTATGCGTATTGTCTCATGGATAATCATTACCATCTGGTAATAGAAACACCAGACGGAAACCTCTCGAAAGGGATGAGACAACTGAACGGTGTATATACACAGTCGTTCAATAAGAGACACCAGAGGGTTGGTCATGTATTTCAAGGAAGGTACAAGGCAATATTGATTGAGAAAGAGAGCTATCTGTTGCAGGTTTCAAGATACGTAGTTCTTAATCCTGTCAGGGCAAAGATTGTGGAAAGTCCAGATGAATGGAAGTGGAGTAGTTATAGGGGTACATCTGGCATTGAGAAACCACATGCCGTACTTACTATCGACTGGATCTTGAGACAGTTTGATAAACATCGGGAGAAGGCCAAAAAGAACTATAAGGAATTTGTAAAATCAGGTATCGGAAGGGAATCGGTCTGGGAAGGAGTGAGGGGGCAGAGCCTTCTTGGAAGAGAAGGTTTTGTAAAGAAGTTGATCAATTGTGTAAAAGGGCAGGAAGAGATAAAAGAAATTCCAAGGCAGCAGAGATTCATAGGAAGACCGTGCCTGGAAACTTTATTCAATAAAAAATCAGCAACTAATATACAGAAAAGAAATGTAAAAATAGTAGAATCGGTGGAGAAATACAGTTATAGCCAGAAGGAAGTGGCTGATTATCTTGGGCTGCATTATTCGACTATTAGTAGATTAATAAAAAAGAATCAGTTTTAACAGCAAGAATAAAGACCTGACCCCGTTCCGTGTGCATGCTACCGTTATTGTTACTTGCTTGTTTTATCGACAGAAAGATTGGCGTTAAACCTTGATACAAAGACATCCTCGCATCTATGGTAAGACGTTTCATAAGCACCGTCCGTAGTGGGAAAGTTTGGTGACTCAGTTTCACCGATCACATAGACGTTTCCCCCTGCATCGATGGCAATTGAATTACCATAATCAGAACGAGACCCGCCTTGGAATGTGGATACAAGCAAACTCGTCAGTCCGCTGTTTAATTTCGATACAAAGACATTGCCATCACCATGAGATGAGGTATCACAAGCGCCGGCCGTCGTGGGAAAGTCTGTTGAATGAGTAGTGCCAGTCACATAGACGTTTCCCCCGGCATCGATGGCAATTGATTTGCCATAATCATTAGAAGTTCCGCCCAGGAATGTTGATGCCAGCAGACTCGTCAGCCCACTGTTGAACTTCGATACAAAGGTATCCTTAGAACCACGGTTGTAAGACGTATCATAAGCGCCGGCCGTTGTGGGAAAGTTTTGTGACACAGTTTCGCCGGTCACATAGACGTTTCCCCCACCATCGAGAACAATTGATTTGCCATAATCATTAGAATAACCACCCAGAAATGTGGATGCCAGCAGGCTCGTCAGCCCACTATTGAGCTTCGATACAAAGGCATCATCATTACCACCGTTGTGAGCAATGGTATAAACGCCGGACGTCGTGGGAAAGTCTTTTGACCAGGTATTGCCGGTTACAAAAACATTTCCCCCAGCATCGGCAGCAATTGATCTGCCATAATCACCGGAACCTCCGCCCAGGAATGTGGATGCCAGCAGGCTCGTCAGCCCACTGTTGAACTTCGATACAAAGGCGTCATGATAACCGCTGTTGTAAGACGTATCATAAGCGCCAGGCGTTGTAGGAAAGTCCGACGACAAGGTTTCGCCGGTCACATACACGTTTCCCCCGGCATCGATGGCAATTGAATAGCCATACTCATCAGAGTTTCTGCCCAGGAATGTGGATGCCAGCAGGCTCGTCAGCTCACTATTGAACTTCGATACGAAGACATCCCAACGGCCGTTGCCGGCCGTATCATAAGCGCCTCGCGTAGTGGGAAAGTTTGTTGAGTAAGTAGCGCCGGTTACATAGACGTTTCCTCCGGCATCAACGGCAATTGAATAGCCACGATCATGATTAAGAGACCCGCCCAGGAATGTGGATGCCAGCAGACTCGTCAGCCCACTGTTAAACTTTGACACAAAGACATCGGTATTGCTGTTGCGGGACGTATCATAAGCGCCGGGCGTTGTGGGAAGGTCTGATGACAAGGTTTCACCGACCACATAGACGTTTCCCCCTGCATCAATGGCAATTGATCTGCCGTAATCTTCATAGACCCCGCCCAGATAGGTGGACGCAAGGAGGGGGTCAATAATGAGGTCTTTCGTCTTGTCATAGGAGGCCACTTCGAAACTGTAGGTGAGTTGTGGGGTTTCGGAGGTTTGGAGTTTAGAGTACTCTTCTGCCTCCCTGCCTCTTTGCTCTCCTGCCGCTTGTCCTCCTATTGCCGTTGTACATCCCCACGACTCTTGTATACGATATTTAACCGCAACCTCCACCCGATTCCCATCAATCTCCTGATACGCCAATGGTTTCGTGAACTTCACAGGCCCAAGCTCCGTCTTTACCACAAGCTCGCCGGTCTCGTTTACCGTCAATCCCTGTGCGCCCTCCAGTCTTATCTTTATCGCCTCATGGTTTGCATCGGGTTTTACCGTAAAGAGTTTCTCCACGTTGTTTCCATACGCCTTCAGCCTTAGGCCTATCCCCTCATACACCTCGCCCATATCGACAATCTCGTACGTTGATATATTGCTCTGCCATTTTGATAAGTCATTTCCAGTAAAATAATTCACGGTGGCTACGGATTCCGCCCCACCCTTGATTTCACCAACCGTGCCGCCTACCAGTTGTTCTTTAAGGGTGACAGCACTTGCCCTGTTCATCTGTCGTTCATGCGAAACAAAAGG
>Ga0209212_1006910_pt1 | contig 12780 bp, 11 predicted proteins | sample RifGroC2_FD_183996 | JGI IMG/M metagenome (GOLD analysis project Ga0209212, IMG submission 183996) | Groundwater microbial communities from Rifle, Colorado, USA - Groundwater C2 (SPAdes) (version 2) | ecosystem: Environmental > Aquatic > Deep subsurface > Groundwater | place: Rifle, Colorado...
AGCACGCTTTTTTGTATTTCCAGGGCTTGCGCGGCGCGCAGTTGTTCGTAGTAGGCTTTGGTCACGCTGAAGGCCAGCTCCCGGCCGGCAAAGGATACGCGCTGTTTTTGCGCCTCGACAGAAACGGTGGCTGTGCGCAGTTGGGATATATACTTCCCGCCGGAAAAGATCAGCTGCTTAAAAGTTATATCCGAGTAATAATCGTCCAGCGAAGTGCCGAAAAGGGCTTTTTTGCTGGGCAACTGGTGATCGTAGCGCTGATAGCTTAAGGTGGCGTCAAGCTGCGGCAGCAACGCGCCTTTTGATACGGTATAGCCGGCCTGGTTCTCGTCCAGCACCGCTTTTTCCCGCAGCAGGTCCGGGCTGTTGGCCGCGGCTCTGGCCAGGCATTCGGACAGGGAATAATCCGCGGCCAGGGCTTGGCCCGCAACTGCCGACAGTACAAAGGCAAAGAAAGTTATTTTTATTATATTCATCAATAGTGCTCCGGAACCGGAAATTTGCGGGTTACCCGATTATTTAGCGCTTCTTGCTCTTTAAGCCGGCGTCTTTTTTAACAGCCGTATGGTCTTTCTTCCCGCCGCAGCAGACATGGTCCTTTCCATCGCTATGATTCCCGCAACCGCAGCCGCCGCCAGTGAGCTTTATGGTGCCGCCGGTTATCTGTATGGACTTGCCGCTTACAAGGGCGTCGGCGATCTTCTGCCGGGCTGAATTTATAATATTTCCGAAAGTCTGGCGCGAGACGCCCATCTTTTTGGCCGCGGCTTCCTGATAAAGGCCTTTGGCGTCGGCCAGTCGCAGCGCCTCGAACTCGTCGAGCTTCAGGCGTACCTCGCCGCTGACTTTAGAGGTCTTACCCTCCGGGCCGAAGCAGGAGCAGGCGGGTTTTGCGTGGACTTTTCTGCATTTTCTGGACTCGCACATAAGTTCCTCCGTAAGTCTGTTGGCATATGCCAATAGAGTATTGTAGGTGTTTGCTGGCGCAAGGTCAATGGACTGTAGTCGGTTTTGTGCCTGTATCCGCCGCCCCCGGCCTGGCCCGTCCCATTTCCAACGCGACATGCCGTTGTCGGGTTGATATCGTATACTATTTTCATGGTCGCCCGGTTTAACAGCAAAAGAACAGAAATCTAATAGCAATTAACCGCGCAAAGCAATATAATAATTGGGGGCCCAATTTTATGGCAAACAGTAATCTTACGAGCGCAAAAAGAGCAAAGAACGACGAGTTCTATACTCAGTACGGCGATATTCAGAAAGAAATTGAAGCGTATCTGGAATGCAATCCTAAGGTGTTTCGTGGCAAGGTGGTTTATTGCAATTGCGATGACCCGTATGAGAGTAATTTCTTTCGCTATTTCGTGCTCAACTTCTCTAAGCTCGGATTGAAGCAATTGATCACCACCAGCTATAAGCCATCGCCAGTAGCCAATACGCAGTTGGAGTTGTTTGGTGATGATGTAACTCTCACGAAATCAAAAGGTCGTTCAAAGGTAACCGCCAACAAGCTTATAATCAATGAGGTGCACGCCATAGACGGTGGCGGCGAGTTCAATTTGAAGGCTGTTGCCAAGCAGTTAAAAGCAAACAAACATAACGAATGGGCCCCGCTTAAAGGTGATGGAGACTTTCGTAGTGATGAATGCGTAACACTCCTTGAGCAATCCGATATTGTGGTGACAAATCCGCCGTTCAGTCTTTTTCGTGAGTATGTGAAGCAACTTTTTGCTTACAGTAAAAAGATTGTCGTCATCGGCAACATGAATGCAATTACATATAAGGAAATATTTCCGCTGATAAAAACAAATAGGCTGTGGCTAGGAGCGACTGGTAACGGAAGCGATATGGTTTTTGCCGTACCCAATGGAGTGGAGATTGCCGAGAGTGATAGGCAAAAGGCGGCTCGACTTGGATACGTGGGTGACTTTACAAGACTCGGAAACTCTTGCTGGTTTACAAATCTTGATCACGGTCGGCGTCATAAACCATTACCTCTAATGACAAAGGCAGATGTAATAAAGTTCAAAACAAAAAAACCTTTTAGAAGATATGACAATTATAATGCGATAGAGGTTTCATTGGTCAAGCATATCCCTAGTGATTATGACGGTGTAATGGGTGTGCCGATTAGCTTTTTGGATAAATATAACCCTGAACAGTTTGAGATTCTCGGAGCAACGGAGAGCGAGGGGAGGGGGTTTTCATGTGGTCTATGGGATGAAAAAAGTAAAGTCTCACAACCGTTGGTAGGGGGCGAAAGGGTCTATAAAAGAATTTTTATAAGGCATAAGAAAAAATAACATGAATACAACTCTAAATATCGCTGTCACTGTCAAAGATATCTGCGAAGGATTTGTTTATAACGAACTTGAGGGTAAGGGTTTGTTTGGTTTGTCTGGCAAGCTCACTATCCAGCCGGAGTATCAGCGCAACTATATCTATGCGTCTGAGGGCGGCAAAAAAGAGGTTGCCGTCATTGAATCAGTCCTCAAGGGATATCCGATAGGGTTGATTTATTTTAATAAGGTAAGCGACAAAAATCTGGAAGTTTTAGATGGACAACAACGCATTACCAGTCTTGGACGGTTTGTCACCGGGAAATTCGCCATCAAAGATGATGATGGGAATGAGCAATATTTTAGTGGTATGGCAAAAGATAAGAAATCCAAGATATTGGAAACGAAGCTGCTCATTTACGAATGCGAAGGAACGGAGACCGAAATTAAAGCGTGGTTTAAAACAATCAATATTGCCGGTGTGCCGCTTAATGATCAGGAATTCCTAAACGCCATTTTTTCTGGTCCATTTGTTACGCTCGGCAAGGAGGAATTCAGTAATAGCCAAAATGCCAACATCCAAAAATGGAGCGCTTATGTATCCGGTAGCGCCAACCGACAGGAATTCCTAGAATGCGCGCTGGACTGGGTAAGTAAAGGCAATATCGACGATTACATGAGCCGTCACCGCCGAGATAAAAATATTAATGAATTGAAAAAGTATTTCAACAGCGTGTTGGACTGGGTTTCTAGTGTGTTTCCCGATGTGGAAAGCGAGATGCGCGGACTAGAGTGGGGGCGGCTGTACGAAGAGCATCATAAGAAAGCTTATAATCCTGCGAAAGTGTCAGCCGAAGTGCAAAAGCTCTACGCTGATCCATATATTAAAAACCACAAAGGTGTCTTTGAGTATATTCTCGGTGGCTCCGTTGATACAAAATTGCTCGAGGTTCGAGTTTTTGACGAAGCAACTAAAAAAGTGGTTTATGCAACACAAACCGCTAAGGCAGAGAAAAAAGGCGTATCAAACTGCCCGCATTGCGCCATTGGCCACGATGCAAACAAGCGTAAGATCTGGAAGCTCAACGAAATGGACGCCGACCATGTAGCAGCCTGGAGCAAGGGCGGCGAGACATCTCCCAAAAACTGCCAGATGCTTTGCAAGACACATAATCGGGCAAAGGGCAATCGTTAAGTCGGTTTGCTCCGCTGATTGGCCTTGGGCCGTTGTGCCTGAGCATAAAGAGTAACGGACTGATTGGCTTGTAAGTTGGACAAGGGGGTTCAATGTCAGATACATTGAAAACAGTATTGGAAATTCTTGGCGGGATTATTGCTGGGGGTATCGCGCTTAAGTTTGTATTCAAGAGCCGCAAATCCGTTGTTAATCAAAAAGGCAATGTGGTTTTGGGTGACCAGGCCGGTCGGGATATTCATAAATAGCCATGGCTGACCCAAAAGTAAACCAACAGGGCAATTTTGTCGGTGGGGACATGGCTGGCGGTGACATCCATAAAACCATTATTGTCCCGACCGACAATAAATATTTAGGGGACTTGTATCAAAAGTTGCAGGCGGAGATTGATGGAAATGCCCAAGTCCGGGAATTAATTGAAAACCTTGAGCACTATACAAACCGAATTCCCGGAGACACTATCGGTCTTGAAGTTAAACTTACTGATGGACAAAGAACAGATCTCTTAAGTTTCGCTGCGAGAACAAAAGAGCTATTTTCAAAAAAACTTTTGCGCTATCAATTTTTTGAATCTGCGCAGAAGATATATCTTTTTCTGCTTGCTCAAGTGTATACTCGTTATCATAACAGCGTGTATCCATTAATCCAATCAAATCAGCCGCCGACAACAGTAAATCAGGCAATACAAAGTCAGATTATAGACCCCATCGAGAAGATGCTGGGGAAAAATATGCTCGACTTATGTTCTGATGAAATTAATGGGATTCTCTACTTTTTAACAGGGAACTGCCATATTAAGTGGACTAAGTAATGCTGATATATCACCCTGTGTTTGATTTGTACAACGGTATTTTTCGGCTCTTATTGATTCTTGAACATTTACCGTATGAGCCGCATCCTTTAGAGCGGGTACAACTTCTGGATTTCTATCTCTTGTTCCCTGATCTGCTTTCTGAGATGAAATTCGATAAAAGTCTTTCTGGCTATAAAAAAGTATTTAGGGGTAAACGAAGTCCCTACAATGAAATTTCGGACCCGCTCAAAATTTTCACCCGCCTCTCAAAATATCAGCATGTTGCGTTTCAGACGCTTGCTTCTTATGACTTGATTGATTCGGAAAAGCTTAAATCAAACATCGTTTTAAAAACCAGCAAGCCGTTGCCGGCTAAGTTGTCTGGGCAGGTGCGAGAAGCCTACCAGAAGGACCAAGTAATCGTTGATTTCTTGTGCGAGCATTTCAATAAAATCGCTCTGCAGGGCAAGAATGGATTAAAATCCAAAACGGGACTGTTTGAATATCGCTATGACCCCAATTAAATCAAGGCTATCGCTTAATCGCTTGGTGGTTTTCTGCAATGGCAGCCCTGCATATGATGAGAAGTTCCATTCCGGGGTAAACATAATCCGTGGCGAAAACAGCTCCGGAAAATCAACCATCGCTGACTTCATCTTCTACGTTCTTGGGGGTGATTTTAAAAATTGGAAGCCAGAAGCAGCGGGATGTGATGGGGTATTTGCGGAAGTCGAGATTAATGGAATTCCGCTTACAATCCGGCGTGAAATAACAAAGCATAGCATGCAGCCGATGGCGATTTTTCCTGATGCTTATGCCAAAGCGAGCACATCCGCTTCAGAGGGGTGGCTTGTTTATCCATATAAGCGCAGTGCAGAAAAAGATAACTTTTCACACTACCTGTTCGATTTACTCAAGTTCCCTGAAATCAAGACCGAACTTGAAAGCATGCTGACGATGCATCAGATTCTTCGCATGCTTTATGTGGATCAATTAACCCCACCTGAATCTATAATGCGAAATGAGCAATATGACTATCCATCCACCAGGAAGTCCATAGGAGATCTTCTTCTGGGGGTATATGACGATTCCATATATACGAATGAACTTACCCTGCGAGAAAAAAAGCGACTTGCCGAAGAGTTGACGGGACAATATAAAAATATTTCCGATACATTTAGGGAATCCAAAATTGAACTGGACCTGGACACAATTCGTAAAGAAATAAAAGAGGCTGAGGCTAAGCGGAAAGAGTTGCAGGCTAAAATAGACGAGATTATTGCGAATCCGGGTTTTGGGGCTGGCGTTGGGGATGAATCTGAGGCTAAACGATTCCAGGCGGAATATGTGGCCGCAAAGCAGGCTTTGGAAACCTTAAGGAATTCCATACATAGTGGGGAGTTCGATTTTGAGGATTCTAGAGAATTCTTGGCTAGTCTGGAAAGTCGCAGGGAAGCGCTTGCGAATTCTATGGTGACTGCGGAAACTCTTGGGGAAATCAACCTTACATTCTGTCCCAAATGTTTGCTGCCTTTGCCTGCGCTAAAAGATAAGGATGCCTGTTGCTTATGTAATCAAAAAGCTTCGAAAGGCACCGAAAAAACGCAATATCTGAAGATGCAGCAGGAACTCGTTTTTCAGATTAAGGAATCTCGGGCCTTGCTCGGTGATAAGGAAAGCAAGCTTGTCCAATTAAAAGCTGAACTCCCTGTTCTGGAGCGCAAATGTGCCCTACTGCAATCCCGGTTGAATGATGCGGTTCGTACTGTGAAAACAGAGCGGAACAAAGAGTTGGATGAGCTTTTGGTTGATAAAGGATCAACAGAGGCACATATCGAGCATTTGTATGTGCAGGGAAAAACAATACAAGTTATTGAAAACTTTCGCGATAAGTCATTAAAGCTGAAGGCTGAAATCGAGCGATTAAATGCTGTGATATCGCAAAAGAAAAAGGCACGGGATTTCCATTTGGCTAAAGCGTATAGCGCTATCGATGCAAACGCCGGGCTGTTGTTAAAAAAGGATTTAAATCGAGAGGAGACGTTTTCAAATCCCAAAAATGTTGTTGTGGATTTTGAAAGGAACTCTTTTAGGGTTAATGGTCGAAATCAGTTTTCGGCAAGCTCAATTATATACTTAAAGAACTGCATCCATTTTGCCATTTTCTTCGCATCGGTTGAGCTTGATTTCTTTAGATACCCACGCTTTATTCTTTGCGACAACATTGAGGATAAGGGAATGGAACAAGTGCGGAGTCAGAATTTCCAGCGATGCATCGTGGAACTCTCTACGGCATGCAAGTCAGATCACCAAATAATATTCACAACATCAATGATTGACCCCACATTGGACAATACTGCGTATTGTGTCGGAGAGTTTTACACACAGGCAAAAAAGACACTAAAGGTTCAGTGAAGGTATCCATGAAAATACGTGCGACCTATCTTCCGGAAATAGAGCTGGCAAAAGGGGCAAAGTTTGAAGCTGCCACCTATGACAAAACACAGACGATAAAAGTTGTTGCCGCCAAAATAACCGTTGGCGGTACGCCTGGAATTGCTGAGATTTCTGGTATTGCCACAGGGCGCAATGACGCCAGTATTAACGGCACTATTGGGATTTGGTTATCCATCTTCCGCTTTATGCGGCCGGATGGCACAATAAACCATGTGGCAGGCTGGAATATCATGCTCCCGCTTAAAACTAAGCAGACCGCCATGTTAACAGCAAAAAGTCTGGCAAAAGTAATTAATGACGGACCTAGGCCATATAAGGCCAAGGCTATGGGTGGCAGAAACAAGGCAAGCATTGCCATAATCTATCGAGAAAGATAGTAGAGCTAGTATGAGCCAAAAATTGAGTTCCTTAATCGCAAAGCAAATTGCGCTTTATCCTCCACCTCCTAAGGCCAATTTCTGGCATGCATTGTATTTCCCTTCAATCCCCTTGGTTCGGGGGGCGTTTCTATCCCTAATCCTTGTAGTTATTTTGTCTCAGTTACCAATTAGTGCTCCATTTCTGTCTTGGCTCTTTACTCCGTCATCGGACATTAATAGTAACTTGCTTGTAATCCATGCGGGGATTGGCGCAATAATTTTCGCTCTCTTAATATTTGTTGCTGAAAGCTTGCGTGATGATGATTCCAAGGATCGCGCCAGGGTTTTGCTCCGGGAGAGCATGTTGTTCCCAATAACATTGCTTGAAATCTTGGTGTTTTTTATTTTTATTGCGGGGAAGGTGAATTACTTTGCGGCATTGCCGGTTATTGGCGTTGGATTGTTGACGATTGCTTCCGTATATAAAACTGTGGCAGTTTTATTGAACAAAACAGAATTCGCAAAAAAAAGGCGAGAAGTATTGCGTGAGCGGTTGCGATATAGCCTTGATGGGGCCATCAAAACAAGATTTGGACAAAATCTGTTCCAGGAAGCTATCTCTTCAGAGCCACGTATTGTGTGTCGATCGTATTACTCAAAGAAGAGACCTGGAAGAGAGATATTCACTGCAAAGCGATATGGGACAGTTACCGATATTGATATCGATGCCTTAAAAGAAGCAGTTGAGATAATTGCTGGCGAAAATAGTGTTCGTAATGCAAAAGAAATCTTTGGCAATTCCACAGAAGTAAGCGAAGATGAGAACAAACAAAAGCAATCAGCCGTGCTTGTTGTCGCGAAGCAGTTTCATGCTGATATTTCTCCCAGTAATAATATCCTGTGTTATTTTGATGGAATAATTGCCCCAATAAAGAAACAAGAAGCCGAAGCTTTAATCGATAGGGCATTTACAATAGAGCAACATGCCGGTTTCTCCGAGGCTGTACGCAACGACATGTCTGCTATAAAAGACCAGATGCTTACGGCTATTATCGAGAGACATTCTGGAAAGGCAAAAGAGTTAGTGGATATATATATTGAGCTCTTTCAGGAGTTTCTGGAGTGCCTCTCGAGATTTAAAGGTAATTATTCATCAGAACAAGCAAGGAATGAACTCCATTCTATAGGTGGCGGATGGCAGGAAGTTTCATGGCTTCGCAATGATATCCGGGAAATATTTATCAAGGCGATTGCCACGGAAGATTATCAATTGGCAGAAGAGATTGTGTATTTGCCTATTGCGATTTCAAAAGAAGCTTTAGGCTATAAAGATCAGTATGTATTCCAAACCTTTATCGGCTTTTCAAGACTCCTCTACTTGCGCGTTGCTGAATCTAAGAACTCGGAATTCAAAGATATTATGGAGGACTTGGCCTCACGGCAGCTTACAGAAATCGCCCATTATGTAATACAGCCGCGGCTTCGAGAACACGCAGAGCTCAACGCGAAAGACGAGCTTGTGGCATTGAAAGAATTCGCGATATATTTATTCGTTATCTTTCAGGGACTTTTGAAGGATTCCTTTGGGAAGAATGACTTGCCCGGGTTTACTAAGTATAAGACTGCTGCGGCCAAACTCTTTGATCATCTCGGGGAAGGTCTTGGTGATGACCCTGTAGAAGTTGAAATAATGACTAAGCGGAGGCAACTATTCTTCCACCTGGCCTCGTGGCTTGCCGATTCGCATGTTCAGGCATCCAAGAATACTGATTGTTTAAAGTATTACCAGCTCGCTGATGCCGAGGTCCCGTCTGCTCTAGATGAAATAGACGCGTTGTTCTGGGCGGCGCATGACCGTGATGCGGAGGATTTCTGGGGGTGGTCTTGGTGGGGGCTAGAAGATGACGGTGAAGTGCACACTATTGATGTCTTTGGGCGCCTTGAACGTTACTATATAATCAAGATGTTAGAGGCGCTTACCAATCTGCCTCCGCAAAATATTATCCAAACCGTTTTGCAACCGCGTAGAGAGTATGCCCACTTGGTCGCAAAAGATGGCGGTTTTGGGGCCTTTATCAATGGATTAAAGGACAATCCGCAGAAATGTGCGGGAGTAGTTAGTGATGAGATGTTGCAGCAAATACCTGCACTCGAAAAAATATTTCAAGTCGCAATTGAGACCTATAAGGCTCAGGAGTTGGACAAAATACGGAAGGACGGTATATCCAGTAAAAAGGTCGAAGAGTTTAGAAGAGATGTTCTTGCCGGGCTAAAAGAAAATCCTTGTCTGAGGAATGTTTTATCGCAACTTGATTTAATTGCAGATAAAACAACGGTGTCTCGTAAATCTGATAAACGTTTTGGGGTTAATGCAGTGTTTGATAAGACGGCTTTCTTTGATAAATGGCATGTCTATTATGGGGATTTGGGAAAGCGATACGGCGAAAGCATTGCTACCGGCGAAAACGCCTTTCTATTGGATAAAATTGCCGAAAAGTGCAGTGAGATAAATAATCTGTCAGACTTAAGTCTGGATGGTAATTCGTGGTTTGTTTTGACTACAGATTCTGATTGGAAAAGATTTTTTGAGGCCGGACATGAAGATGCATCGGTTAAGAGTGAGAGCGAACCTGATCATGTAGCTTTGCGGGAATACGAAGGGGTATGTCTAATAGGTGGAAAAAAAGTTCCCGTCTTCTATGTGTTTAGAAAGGAGAATAAGAAGCAGTTTATAATAGTCAATTCCAGGCGCTTTGGGCGTGTTACATACTACAGCCCGTTAAACGCCGGCGAAGATAGGGCCCATGTTTCGGGTGGCCTATATATAAATGTCAGAGCATTTTCGGAAAGCAAATCTGACTTGGATGCGCTTTTAAATACTCCCCCGGATTGGCTTAAAACGAAAGGTGATGCGGCTGCCCAAACCACACACTTGCTGGAGCATGTGTTGGTAAATATTTTGGAAAAGTTTGAGTATATACCTGGCCCACGATTTGCGGGCTATTCATTGAAAATCACAAAACCAAGCAGGTACTCACGGTAAGGTTATATGAAAATAATATCGACAATATGTTTTTGTATGTTCCTGTCAGGGGTTTGTGTCGCGGCCGACCCCAAACCTGTTTATAAATGGGTTTCGGCTAACGAGTATTACATGATTATGCCTACGGGGCAGAGCCTGGATATTTCCGGCGGTGGGAATGAGAGCGTTAAGCCCTGGGGCTTTGGTTTCCGCGCTGTCGGCAATGAAACTATCTCGAAGACTGGCGGGTTGCAGTTTCAAAGCATAAAGGTTGATAATCCTGCCACTGGCAAAGACACGTTCTACCTTTTCGATCTGCTGCTCGGTATGCAGTATATCGCGCCAAAGGTGCAGGGGAAACCTTTGCGGCTGACTGCTTCGGCCTTTGCCGACCTGGGGCTGTCTGATACAACGCTTTACGCGGCGCCCATGATATCCGCCGGGCTGCTCTACACAACCGAGGAATACGCGGATACGCCCACCGGCTTCACTTTTGATGTTTTCTACCGGCTTATAGACCTGGACCTGGACAATGTCGGCGGCGGCAGGGCCGGTACGCTTAAACCCGCGCTCGGGTTTAAGATCGGCTATATTTTTGAGGGCTTTTGGACTATTAAAGAAAAGAAGGGTTCTGTATGACACAACCGGACGAACTTAAAGAATGGCTGCGCGATCCGGAAGGCCTGCATTTGGAATGCAAAAAGGCCTCCGGTAGCTTCAGCCTGGATAGGGACTTGCCGGATTACTGCGCGGCCTTGGCTAATGAGGGCGGCGGCAAGCTGATACTCGGGGTTGAGGATAAGACCCATAAGATCGTGGGGACAAAAGCCTTTGAAGGAACTGCCAATAAATTGTCCCATGAGTTGCTGAACAAAATAAAGGTTCGCGTAGACGTTGAGGAGATATATTGTCCGGACCGGGTTATTGTATTTAAAGTGCCCGGCCGCCTGCCGGGGCAGCCGGTTCAATCTACCGGCAAATATCGGTATCCCATGCGTGCAGGTGAATCCATTATTGAAATGGATACTGCCACATTGCAGCGCATCCTGAATGAAACCGAGCCTGACTTTTCCGCCAAGATCGTGCCCGGCCTGGCTGCCGGTGACATGGATCCCGCCGCTATTGCGGATTTCCGGCGCAGGTGGGCGCAAAAGCACGGCCGCCAGGAATACCTTAAGTTTACGGATGAGAAACTGCTGCGTGCTATAGGCCTGCTGTCCGAAGAAGGCATTAATTATGCCGGGCTGATACTGTTCGGAAAAAAAGAAAAGATAGATGCGCTGCTGCCCGGCAGCGAGATCATCTTTGAGTGGCGCAACGCCGTTAAGGTGCCGCACGATTTCCGCAAAACCTGGCGCGAGCCCTTCTTTAAGGTTTACGAGGATATCTGGGCCACCGTTAATGCCCGCAACTCCCGTTTCCCGTTTCAGGAAGGTTTGATACAGCGGGAGATATACGCTTTCAATGAAAAGGCTTTCCGCGAGGCCTTGCTAAACGCCGTGGCGCACAGGGACTACAATGTTTCCAGCAGGTCTGTTCTGATAACGGTTGATCCGGAAAAATTAGTAGTAAAAAGCCCCGGCGGTTTTCCGTCCGGGATTACGCCGGAAAACATTTTGCGTGAACAGGCCTGGCGCAACCGCGTGATAGCCGAAACCTTTGAGAAAGCCGGCCTGGTGGAGCGTTCCGGGCAGGGGATGGACGATATCTTCGGCAGCACCATCCGGGAAGGCAAAGGCCTGCCGGGTTTCGATGGGACCGATGCTTATTCCGTCCGGCTCACCATTCCCGCACAGCTTAAAGACAAAGACTTCGTGATGTTCCTGGAAAAAGTCACCGAGGAAAAGCAGATCCATCTATCCTTTGAAGAGGTATATGAACTGGAGTGTATACGGGAAGAGGGGCCGGGACCGTTCAATTCAAAAGACAAGTTCTTGTCCCTTGGCATTATTGAGCAGATCGGGCGCACCAAGGGGGCTAAATATATACTGGCGCATGCGTACTACCGGCATGCCGGTCGGCCTGGCGTTCATACGCGCCTTGCCGGTCTTTCGCGCGACCAGATGAAAGAACTTATCCTTAATCATCTCAGGAAAAATCCTAAGGGGTATGCCCGTGATTTTATGGATGCGCTCAATCTTAAGCGTACGGATGTAGCCAACCTGCTGACTGAGCTGAACAAGGCCGGTAAGATCCGGCGGGTCGGGAATAAGCGTTCCGGCCATTGGGAATTAAATAAACCTAGTTAAAAACTAAATAAACTCTGGTAGTGCCCCGTAGGGGAATGTTTGTTTAGTGTGCTTGGAACTAATTAATCTTTATCATGAATAATAAATCACGGCTCTGGTCGCCGCGGTACAATCTGAGCAATAAGGTAGCCCGGGCGTTGATGGACATTGAGTCCGCAAAGACCATTGTGGAGCGCACGGCTTTGCCGCCCGCTGTTGAGGCGGAACTGCGGCGCGCGGCCAGGGTGCGGTCCACGCACTTCTCTACGCGCATAGAGGGCAACCGCCTTACGCTTAAAGAGGCGCAGGAGGTTATAGAGCGCAAGAAAACCTCTTTCCACGGCCGCGAGCGCGATACCAGCGAGGTGCGCAACTATTGGAACGCCATGCTGAAGGTGGAGGAATGGGCGGCGAAACGCGCCGAGTTCACCGAAGAGCTGGTGAAGA
>Ga0209212_1006912_pt1 | contig 12778 bp, 8 predicted proteins | sample RifGroC2_FD_183996 | JGI IMG/M metagenome (GOLD analysis project Ga0209212, IMG submission 183996) | Groundwater microbial communities from Rifle, Colorado, USA - Groundwater C2 (SPAdes) (version 2) | ecosystem: Environmental > Aquatic > Deep subsurface > Groundwater | place: Rifle, Colorado...
TATCCTTAAACCGTTTGAATTCTTGAAGAGTCTACCAAATTAGACAGAAAAAGTCACCCTAAAATCCTTCCTGAAATATAAGATAAAACCTAATGGCAAAAATGCCAATTTCTACATTCCTTGACTTACCAACGCAATGGCAATATAATTCAATGCAAAATGATATTCCGTGTCTTTCCGTGGTAAGTTGTTCCGTTTTGTTTGAGGTGTTTTATGATTACCAGAAGGTCGTTAATGAAAACAGGTGTGTTCGGGGCGTGCAGTCTCTGTCTCGGAAATAAATTAGTTGCCTGGGCAGAAGATGTCTATACCCCTGAGTCACTGAAGGGCATTAATCAAGGGTTTCCGGTAAAGGAGGCCATGCATTACAAGAAACTGGAAGACCTTCGGGTGGAATGCGAACTCTGTCCCAGAAAATGCACTATTGCCGACATGGAACGCGGCTACTGCGGTGTGCGTGAGAATCGCGGCGGTAGTTACTATACCCTGGTGCATTCACGCGTCTGCGCCCTGAACGTTGACCCTGTCGAAAAGAAACCCATGTTCCACTTTTTACCAGGCACAAAGGCTTATTCGCTGGCTACGGCGGGATGCAACGTCGAGTGTAAATTTTGCCAGAATTGGCAGATCTCGCAATACCGGCCCGAACAGGTCGAAAGTATTCTACTAACACCCGAGGATGTGGTAAAAGACGCCAAAATCAGCGGTAGTAAAACGATAGCCTATACGTATTCAGAACCCGTGGTGTTTTATGAATATATGTTCGATACGGCTCAACTGGGCAATGAGCATGGCTTAAAGAGTGTTATGATATCGAACGGTTATATTCAAGAGAAGCCTTTAATGGAACTATGTCAACACCTGAGCGCTGTGAAGATTGACTTAAAAAGTTTTACGGAAAAATTTTACCAGGATACCTGCACTGGCGAATTGAAACCCGTGTTAAATACCTTGCAGACCTTAAAGAAAATTGGAATGTGGTTTGAAATTGTTATGCTCGTTATACCCACACTCAACGACAGCGAAAAGGAATTTCGGGAGATGTGTGGATGGATTAAGGAAAATCTGGGACTGGACGTCCCCATCCATTTCACCCGTTTTCATCCAACCTACAAGATAAAGAATCTGCCACCGACACCGGTAAAAACCTTAGAGATGGCCAGAAAGGTTGCCCTTGATACAGGGCTTCATTTCCCCTATGTGGGCAACGTACCTGGGCATGAAGGTGAAAATACCTACTGTCCGCACTGCAAGAACATCGTAATCAGACGGGCAGGTTTCTCAATTTTAGAAAATCATCTTAAAGGTAGTAAGTGCAAAGATTGTGATCAACCCATACCGGGGATATGGGTTTAAAGTATCCTAAATCCAAAATCTGTGTAATCTGCGAAATCTGTGGTTCCGATAGTTTTTTTATTGGTCTGAGGCTGTGCCTCGCTAGCGTTTTAGTATATAAACATAAGAGGAAACGATATACCATGTCAAAAAATCAATTTGGACTTATCGGGTTAGCCGTTATGGGTAGAAATCTGGTCTTGAATGCCGCCGATCATGGTTTTCGTATTTCAGTTTTCAATCGTACCCCGGCTAAAACTGACGAGTTTCTGGTAAGTGATGCCAGGGGCAAAAATATCACTGCTACTTATACGCTAGAGGAGTTTGTCGCAAGTTTAGAGCATCCCCGTATCATTCAAATTATGGTACAAGCCGGAGACCCTGTTGATGCCGTCATCAATCAGCTAAAACCATTATTGAATGAGGGTGATATCATTGTTGATGGTGGGAACTCATTTTTTCATGACACTGAGCGGCGAGCCAAAGAGTTAGAGTTAATCAATTTGCGCTTCATCGGCATGGGTATTTCCGGGGGAGAAGTAGGCGCTCGCCATGGCCCTAGTTTAATGCCGGGTGGCACCAGGGAGGCCTATGCCTTTATTGAACCACTGTTAAGGGCTATCGCTGCCAAAGCGCCAACTGACGGTGCGCCATGTGTAACATATATTGGTTCTGGTGGTGCGGGTCATTACGTCAAAATGGTGCACAACGGCATTGAGTACGGTGATATGCAACTTATTGCCGAAAGTTATGCCTTGCTCAAAGCCGCTGTCAATCCCACTTCTCGTGAGTTTCATCAAATTTTTAGTGATTGGAATACTGGTGAGCTTTCCTCTTTTCTTATCGAAATTACTGCCGACATCTTTATCAAGATGGATGAGAAAACCGGCCAGCCGTTAGTCGATTTAATTATGGATAAAGCCGTACAAAAGGGTACCGGTAAGTGGACCAGTCAAAGCGCACTTGATATCGGTGTTGCTATTCCTACCATCACAGCGGCGGTAGATGGGCGCATTATTTCTTCAATGAAAGAAGAGCGGGTGACTGCTTCTAAACTCATCGCCAGACCGGCTACTGCCTATGGTGGTGATCGGCAAAAGATCATCAATGCAGTGCGTGCAGCGCTTTATTCATCAAAGATTTGCTCCTATGCGCAAGGCATGGCCTTACTTAAAAAAGCTTCAGTCGAGTATGGCTACGACCTGAATTTAAGTGAGATTGCCCGTATTTGGCGTGCTGGCTGTATTATTCAGGCCAATTTGCTAAATGATATTACCACTGCTTATCGTCACAACCCGGTTCTGCCCAATTTGCTGATGGATAATGTGTTCAGACAATCTATCCAGAGTCGGCAAGACGATTGGCGTTTCGCTATTAAGACTGCTATCGATTTAGGAATTCCGGTACCTGCCATGAGCGCCTCGCTAGCCTACTTTGATGCATATTGCTCCGAGCGACTTCCGGCTAATCTTATCCAGGCTCAACGCGATTATTTTGGATCACACACTTTTGAGCGAATTGACCGGCCTGGCGTGTTCCATGTAAATTGGAAGGGGGAATAAACCATGAGTGATAAAGTAGTTATATCGTCTGCTGATTCTGCCACAACCAAAGATACCTTGCGTAAAATTCCAGATCCCTGTGCGGTGGTCATCTTTGGCGCTTCAGGTGATTTGACGGAACGCAAATTGATGCCAGCCCTCTTTAGATTGTTTTGCGAAGGGCTATTGCCAGAGTCTTTTGCTGTGGTAGCTGTAGCCCGAAGCGAGATGGATAGTGAAAGTTTTCGCCAAAAAGTTAGAGCGGGTATTGAGACATACTCGCGTATTAGTCCGGATCAATTTAATAAATGGCCTGCTTTTGCTGAAGGACTGGTTTACCATCGAGTTAATTATGACAACGCCGAGGATTATAAAGCCCTGGGCAAACTGCTGGCTAAAATAGATGATAAAAAGGGTGCAGCCTACAACTGTCTTTTTTATCTTTCCACACCGCCTATTCTTTACCCGATCATTGTCGATCAGTTAGGAAAAGCCGGGCTATCTCAACAGTCAGGGGGCAGTTGGCGGCGCATCATTATTGAAAAGCCCTTTGGGCATGATTTGGCTTCTGCCACTGACCTAAATAATCAGGTACACAAGGTTTTTGAAGAAAGTCAAGTTTACCGCATTGATCATTATCTGGGTAAAGAAACAGTTCAAAATTTGTTAGTTTTTCGCTTTGCCAATGCTATTTTTGAGCCGCTCTGGAATCGTAATTACATTGATCATGTTCAGATTACAGTATCGGAAGAGGTAGGGCTGGGTAATCGGGCTGGCTATTATGATACTGCCGGCATTATGCGTGATGTGTTCCAGAATCATTTACTGCAATTGTTTACTCTCACTACCATGGAACCACCCGCTGAATTTAACGACAACGCTTTGCGTGATGAAAAAGTAAAAGTCCTTAAATCCATCCGTCCCATTAGGCCGGAGGACGTAGCTCAATATACCGTTCGTGCCCAGTATCGCACCTATCGGGACGAAAAAGGAGTCGCTCCAGGTACAGAGACAGCGACCTTTGCCGTTCTCAAATTATTTATTGATAACTGGCGATGGCGAAATGTGCCTTTTTATCTCCGCTCTGGCAAAGCCCTGGCTAATAAAGTAACAGAGATATCTATTCATTTCCGCTACGTGCCGCACCTGATGTTTCCACTACCAGCCGGAGAACAATTGCCCCCAAACGTACTGGGCCTTTGCCTCCAACCAAAAGAAGGAATGCGTCTGAGTTTTGAAACTAAGTTGCCAGGCGCCGGCATGCGAACCCGCTCCGTAGGTATGACCTTCCTTTATGAGCAAGACTTCGGTAAAAATACCTTGCCGGACGCTTACGAGCGGCTTATTTTGGATGCATTGCAAGGAGACGCCTCTCTCTTTACCCGCAGTGACGAAATTGAATTGGCCTGGAGGTTAATCGATCCTATTTTGCAGGGATGGCAAAGCAAACATGCTCCTTTTCTTACTTTCTACGAGTCTGGAACCCGAGGACCCAGTAAAGCAGATGAATTTATTCAGGCCGACGGCCGGACATGGTTTGTATGAGCAGGATATTAAAGTGCTATTACTTTTTATGAGGATTCCAATATCGAATATCGAACAGAAAATGTCGAATTATTAAGTTTTTATCCTTCGAAATTCAATATTCCTTGTTCTCTATTCGACATTCTACTCTTAAATGCTATAGTTGCTTCTTAAGTTAACGCTTATGGGCCGTCGCCCTGGGCTATACTCTGCCAGCCCTTCGGGCTTTATCTCACAGGCAAAGGGCAGCGGCGTAACAGTTAAATAAAAGGTTCTCCAATTACCGCACTTCATGCCAAAAGATACCACTACTCAGGACAAAAAATAACAGGTTCGGCATGAATACCAACAGTCTCTCTCTTCTTGATGGACAATGCCATCGAATTAAGATAAAATAAACTCCCCTTTCAGGGTTGAAAATAATTTCAAATTGTGTACCCAGTCTGTTCCCTGGACGACAGAATGCCAGCCCTTCCGGCTTTGTTACGTGAGAAAAGGTTTCTCCCTTTAATTCAATGTTAAGGAGCATTGTATGCCAGGAAATAAGAAGGAAAAATCAATCATCGACAGCCTTGCCACTATCCCCTGGGGTACCCATTTCTGCCAGTTTTATCAAACCAAAGAAGACCTCCTCGATATTTTAATCCCCTATTTCAAGGCAGGGCTGGAAGGCAACCAGTATTGCATGTGGGTTACTTCAGCCCCCCTCGGCGTGGAAGAGGCAAAGGATGCACTGAGAATGGCCGTGCCCGATTTTGACCACTATCTGGCGAAAAGGCAGATAGAGATCATTCCCCATACGGAATGGTACCTGAAAGACGGCGTTTTCAATCTCAAGCGGGTGCTTCATGACTGGATTGACAAACTCAATTACGCCCTCCGCAATGGCTATGATGGGATGAGGGTAACCGGCAATACCGCATGGCTCGAAAAAAAGGACTGGAAGAGCTTTGCCGATTATGAAGAAGAATTAAACAGCGTTATCGGCAGGTATCGGTTGACAGCTATCTGTACCTACTCTCTCGACAAATGCGGGCGGGATGAAGTGATCGACGTCATCCGCAACCACCCGAACTGCCTTATCAAGCGGAATGCCCACTGGATACTCATCGAAAGCGCGGGAATAGGACCGGCGATGGCGGCATTGTGGAAGGGTGAGGAAAAATTCCTCCTTATATCTTCGGCAGCCAGGGATGCCATCGTCATGATGGACAACGAAGGGTGTATCTCGTACTGGAATCCTGCCGCAGAAAGGGTGTTTGGCTATCCGTTTCAGGAAGTTGCCGGCAAGGAGTTGCATATACTGCTGGCGCCGGAGCGGTATCACGAGGCTTACAGAGAAGGGTTAAGAGCGTTCAGAGAGACGGGGAAGGGAAAGGTCATCGGCCAGGTGCTTGAAGTAGCAGCGGTGAAAAAGGACGGGACGGAATTCCCGGTAGAACTGTCTGTCTCTGCGGTGATGATGCACGGGAAATGGCACGCAATCGGGATACTGCGGGACATCAGCGACCGCAAGCGGATGGAAAATGCGTTGCGTGGTTCCGAGGAACTCCACCGTATCACCCTCAGTAATATCTCCGATGCAGTATTTATTACGGACGATACCGGGGCATTTACCTTTGTTTGCCCAAGCGTGAATGCTATCTTTGGTTACTCACCCGCAGAGGTACAGGCCATGGGAAAGATAGAGAAATTGCTGGGAGACCACCTGTTCGATAGGGAGGAGTTGAAGACCGCGGGGGAAATACAGAATATCGAGCGGGAGGTTACCGATAAACGGGGCAATCACCACAACCTGCTGGTGGCTGTAAAGCGTGTGTCCATCAAGGGTGGCACGGTGCTTTACATCTGCAGCGATGTCACCGCACGTACACAATGGTTAAAAAGGGTAGAGAAACTGAATTCCCTCATGTTGGCGCTCAGAGACATAAACCAGGAGCTTTTCGTTACAAAGGATGAAGGCGACCTCTGCCATAAAATATCGGGCATCCTCTTGCGCATAGAGTATGTTAAATTCAACTGGATAGGATTGATTGAAGAAGGGGGCAGTGAGATACGGCCTCTTGCTTATGCTGGATATGAAGCATGTGATTTATCTTCCGTCAGGATGAAGTATGATACTACCGGTAATGACAACGACCCCGTGAGTGCGGCAATAAAGACAGGCCAGGCTGTTATCATAAATGATAGAGAAAATGACTCACGATACCCGTTGTGGAAACAGGAGGCGCTGAAAAGGGGATGTGCTTCCGTTATCGTGGTGCCGTTGAAGTATGACGAAAATGTGATAGGCGTTATCAATATCTGTTCCGACCGGAAGGATGGCTTTGGGAGGGAGGAAGCAGAGTATTTAACCGAGGTGGCTGGGGATATGGCGATGGGCATAAAGTCCCTGAGACTTGCGAAAAGACTGGAGCAGAGCCTTGAAAGCCTCCGGAAGATGCTGCATGGTACCATCAATGCCGTTACCATGATCGGCGAGATGAGGGACCCGTATACTGCCGGCCATCAGAGACGGGTAGCCCAGATTGCCACCGCTATTGCACGCGGCATGGGACTTTCGGAGGATGAGGTCGAGGGGATACGGGTGGCCGGATGCCTCCACGATACCGGCAAGATCATCGTCCCCGCCGAGATACTCAGCAAGCCGAGTACCCTGAACAAGCACGAGTATGGCATTGTGAGGGAACATGTCCGTGCGGGCTATGAAATCCTCAAGGACATCGAATTCCCCTGGCCGGTTGCCCGGATGGTACTCCAGCACCATGAGAACCTGGACGGTTCCGGATATCCATCGGGTACGAAGGGTGAGGAAATTATCCTGGGGGCGCGGATCCTGGCGGTGGCCGATGTAGTGGAGGCCATGGCGACCCACCGGCCATACCGGCCTGCCATCGGGGTAGACCGGGCGCTCCTGGAGATTATGCAGAAGAGGGGTCTGCTGTACGACCCCGCTGTGGTGGACGCCTGCATGAGGCTCTTCGTGGAAAAGGGGTTTAAATTACACTGAACACCATAAATAAGTTGACATTCAAATGTCATTACGAACTTAGCGAATCAATTCCTTATTTTCCCTTTCACAAAAGAGGATTAAAGGGATTTGAGGGATTGCTCCAGGCAGACACTCTCGCAATGACAACGTTTCTTTAGGTTCATGATATTGTTTGATTTTAGATTTGGAACGAATAGTGGTAAATAAAGATATATCAAAATTAAAAATAGACAAATCTGATGCGATGCAGTATCGCCGCGGACGCAGGAAGCTGCTCTTAAAAATAACCATGCCTGTGTCTGCTATCATAATTGGTTTCATTCTTTATCGAATAATTTTTAATCCTGTCGTTGAGGTAAAGGTATCAACCGTTTCACAGGTTTATCCTTCCCAGACATTTACTTTATTAAATGCCAGCGGTTATGTCGTAGCACAGCGTAAGGCAGCAGTAGCCTCTAAAATAACCGGACGACTTGAATGGCTAGGGGTGGAAGAAGGAAGCAAGGTAAAGAAGGGACAGGTAATTGCCAAGCTGGAAGGTGAAGATGCGGCAGCTGCCCGTGATCAGGCAATCGCAAACCTGGACAATGCCCATTTCAATCTCGATATCGCAAAGGCAGAAATGAACGACGCTACACTGCATTATAACCGTCAAAAGGAACTTCTTTCGCAAGGAGTCGTGCCGCAGTCTGAACTTGATATTGCTGTGGCTCGTTATAACAAGGCAAAGGCTGCTGTGTCCGCAGCAGAGTCAGCCATAAATGCTTATAAGGCAGCGGTGCATTTTGCCAGAATTTCTTTGAGATATACGTTCATCCGTGCACCCTTTGATGCGGTTGTATTGACCAAAAACGCCGATGTTGGCGACATCGTTGCGCCACTGGGGGCTGCCGCTACTGCCAGGGCTGCTGTCGTAACCATAGCCGATATGGACTCTCTTCTTGTGGAGGCAGATGTTTCAGAATCAAATTTGCAAAAAGTAAAAATAGGCCAACCGTGTGAAATGCAACTGGACGCCCTTCCTGAAAACCGTTTCCGCGGTATGGTGCATATGATCGTTCCCACGGCTGACCGCAGCAAGGCATCGGTGATGGTAAAGGTGAAATTTTTGGATAAAGATAATCGTATCCTCCCCGAGATGAGCGCCAAGGTTGCCTTTCTTGAAAGGTCTGTTACTCTGGATGAACAAAATCCGAAGACTGCCTTGAACAGCAATGCAATCATAATGCACAACAATACCAGTTTTGTTTTCCTTGTAAATGAAAATCGTGTGTATAAAACCCCTTTAACTACAGGCTCACAGATTGGCGATCTGATAGAAGTATTGAACGGCGTCAAATCGGGAGACAAGGTGGTAGTAAATCCACCCAAAAATCTCAGGGATGGTATGAGAATTAGGGTCAGGGAGAAATAGGAATTCTTGTAACAATTTAGTTCTTTGAAAAAATCTTGATGAAAACAATTTCAAACAAATTTATTACACACCCCTACCCCTCTCAAGAGGGGAATTTGAGAAGTCCCCTCTTGGGAGGGGATTGAGGGGTGGGTAAAAAATAAAAGTCGTTGGGTTTTAAAAGACAAAACCCAGCCTTATTTGATGTACAGGAATTTTCAGATTCCCCTCTAAAAAGAGGGGACTTCGTCGTGAGCGCTCAGTCGAACGATAAAGGGGTGTGTTACGGCAAACTTACCCCCCCAGCCCCATAGGTAGGTCAGGCGTCCTCGCCTGACATTATAATGACAGACGTCCCGTCTGTCCTACCGATAGAGGGGAGCTTAAAAGTCGCTGCCGAATGCAGCCTAATTTAATCGTATAAGAATTTTCATTTTATTTAAGCGGGTTATACGATGTATGGCATAGAGAATCCCCCTTAGAAAAGGGGGCTAGGGGGTTGTGAACTTGTCCTCATGAAAATGGGGAATAACCCCAGGAAAAAACACAACCCCCTGAATCCCCCTTTATTAAGGGGGACTTAAACGGAATAACTTGACGACATTGCCCATCAAGGGAGGGAATGCCCCCTCGCCCCTTGTGGGAGAGGGTCTGGGTGAGGGGTGTTTTTGTATCAATACTTTAATGACAGACTTAAAACAGCCAATCGTTGAAATAAGGAATCTTACGAAATCTTATCGCCGCGGGATTCAGGTCATACCAGTCCTGGAGAATATCAATTTTGATATACCGGAGGGCGAGTTCCTTGCATTAATGGGACCTTCCGGGTCTGGCAAGAGCACCCTATTGAATCTCATCGCAGGCATAGACAAGACGGATACCGGTACGGTAATGGTTGGCGGGTTGGACATTACCTCGATGACGGAAACCGAACTTGCCCGCTGGCGGGCTACCAACGTGGGTTTCATCTTCCAATTTTACAACCTGATCCCTGTGCTTACTGCATTTGAAAATGTGGAACTCCCGCTCCTTTTAACCTGGCTTTCGAGAAAGGAAAGACGAGAGCACGTGGAAATGGCGCTCCAGATGGTCGGCCTGTCCGACCGGATGGATCATTATCCCTCACAATTGTCAGGCGGTCAGCAGCAGCGCGTTGCCATAGCCCGTGCGATTGTCACCGATCCGACCCTGCTGGTGGCAGACGAACCGACTGGCGATCTTGACAGAATTTCTGCTGAGGAAATATTGGAACTTATGGCCCGTTTAAACCGGGAATTTGGCAAGACGATTATCATGGTTACTCATGACCCTCATGCAGCGGAACGGGCGCATATTATCAGAAAGCTTGAAAAAGGCATTTTAAATGCACATTCTCAAACTCATCTTTAGAAATGCCCTGCGTCACAAACTGCGCACGTCGCTTACCATCCTCGGCATTACCATTGCCATTCTGGCATTTGGTATACTGAGGACACTGGTTAGCGCATGGTATTCAGGTGTGGAGGCATCTTCTTCAGCCCGTCTCATCAGCAGAAATTCAATTTCCCTTGTCTTCTCTCTCCCCCTTTCTTACAAGGAAAAGATCCGGCAAATCCCTGGAGTGAAAGGCGTTTCCTATGCTATATGGTTCAATGGCGCCTATATATCGGAAAAAAACTTTATCCCGAACTTCGCCGTTGAGCCAAAAACGTTCCTGGAGCTATATCCGGAATATGTGCTGCCTGAAGACCAGAAGACGGCGTTTATCAGGGATCGTAAGTCAGCCATAGCCGGACGTAAGGTAGCAGAGCGATTCCAGTGGAAGGTTGGTGACATTATAACCTTAAAAGGAACCATCTTCCCCGGCACGTGGGACTTTGTACTTCGGGGCATATACTACGGCGCTGAAAAGAGCGCGGACAAAACACAACTGTTCTTCCACTGGAATTATCTCAACGAACGCTTGAAAAAGACCACGCCGAGACGGGCCGATCAGACAGGCGTCTACATCATTGCAATAGACGACCCTGACCAGGCTGCTGAGATATCTGAAGCAGTAGACAGGACGTTTAAAAACTCACTTGCCGAAACCCTGACCGAGACCGAAAAGGCATTCCAGATGAGTTTTGTTACCATGACCGAAGCCATCGTCACGGTAATTCAACTGGTTTCATTTATGGTAATTATTATCATCATGGCTGTCGTTGCCAATACCATGGCCATGACTGCGCGTGAAAGAATAGGGGAATACGCCATCATGAAAACACTTGGGTTCGGCGGCTGGCATATTGCCATACTTATCTTTGGTGAATCCCTTGTCATAACCATGACTGGCTGCGTGCTTGGTATCACACTCACCTTCCCCGGTGCGGAGTATTTTGGCAATACCATGGGCAATTTCTTTCCGGTATTCGATGTATCGGCAATGACTCTCCTTCTTGACGTAGCAGCCTCGTTTTTCGTGGGTTTGATAGCGGCGGCCTTTCCAACATGGCATGCCGTAAATATTCGAATTGCCGAAGGTTTGAGGAAAATAGGGTAAATGAGGATACCGTTATCGTATACTTTCCGCAATCTCTTAACACGGCGACTTACAACAATCCTGACGGCTTCCGGGATGGCGCTCGTTGTTTTCGTCTTTGCCACCATTCTCATGCTTGCTGAGGGACTCCGTAAAACCCTTGTAGATACCGGCTCATACGATAACGTGATAGTTATCCGTCGCGCCTCAACTACCGAAGTGCAAAGCGGGATAGACAGATACCAGGCATCCATCGTCGAGACCCAGCCTGAAATAGCGATTGGACAAAACGGCCGGAGACTGGCTGCTAAAGAACTGATGGTTATAATAAACTTACCAAAAAGACGGAGTGAAAAACCCTCGAATGTTACCATCAGGGGAATCAATGAACAATCACTCCTTTTGCGTCCCCAGGTAAAACTCATCGAAGGCCGTATGCCGAAAACCGGTTCTTACGAGGTTATTGCGGGAGAAAATATTACGAGGAGATTCAGGGGATGCGGTATTGGAGAGAAACTCCACTTTGGGATGAGGGACTGGACTGTGGTAGGCGCCTTTCGTGCAGGAAGCACGGGATTCAATTCAGAGATATGGGGCGACGTTGACCAGCTCATGCAGGCATTCCGCAGACCAGTGTATTCATCCGTTACCTTCAAACTGCGTGATGCTTCTGATTTCGAGGCGCTTAAGGATAGAATAGAAAGCGACCCGCGATTGACACTTGAGGCCAGACGTGAAATACAGTATTATGCCGACCAATCGGAAATGATGACCAAATTTCTCAGGATACTGGGCATGTCCCTGACCATAATATTTTCCATCGGCGCAATGATCGGAGCCACGATCACCATGTATGCCGCAGTGGCAAACCGCACCAGCGAAATCGGCACCCTGCGGGCGCTCGGATTTCAGCGCAGAAATATCCTCTTTGCCTTTCTGGCAGAGTCAATGTTGATGAGCATCATCGGCGGATTCATAGGACTTTTCTTTGCCTCTTTCATGCAGCTTCTTACGATTTCTACCGTAAACTGGCAGACGTTTTCTGAACTTGCATTTTCATTCACCTTGACAGGCGGGATCGTTTATCAATCCTTGCTCTTCTCCATCATTATGGGATTTTTAGGCGGAGTTTTCCCCGCATTCCGCGCATCGAAAATGAATATTGTTGATGCATTGAGTACAAGATAGTTTTGGCGTTAAGGAAATTCAAAGTTACAGTTGTAGCGCGAACTTCAGGTGAATTTGCGTTTGATAAAAAAACAATAAAATGCAATAATTAATTTATATGGGAGTCTTAAATACCATTTAGAGTAAAATGGAATGGGCAGAAGATATGTTCCCCTGATGTGATTTAATTTAAATTTAACTATGAAGGAGTTAAAAATGGCAGAAGCAAAAGGATTGAACAAACCGGTAAAGTTGAAAAATGAGCTGGCAGAGTTTCTGGGAGCAACAGAACTTCCCAGGACAGAGATCACCAAAAAACTATGGGA
>Ga0209212_1006916_pt1 | contig 12773 bp, 11 predicted proteins | sample RifGroC2_FD_183996 | JGI IMG/M metagenome (GOLD analysis project Ga0209212, IMG submission 183996) | Groundwater microbial communities from Rifle, Colorado, USA - Groundwater C2 (SPAdes) (version 2) | ecosystem: Environmental > Aquatic > Deep subsurface > Groundwater | place: Rifle, Colorado...
GATCTGGTTTCCCACGGTGAAGACCGGGTTGAGCGCGGTCATGGGCTCCTGGAAGATCATGGATATCTTCGCGCCGCGCACCGCCCGCATCTCATCAGTGGAGAGCGTCCTCAGGTCGCGGCCTTCGAAAAAGATGCTGCCGGACACGATCTTGCCCGGATAGGGCACCAGGTCGAGGATGGAGAGCGCGGTCACGGTCTTGCCGCAGCCGGATTCGCCGACCAGGCCGAGAACACGGCCCCGCTGGAGGGTGAGGTTCAAGCCGCTCACGGCCTTGATCACCCCGCTTCGGGTAAAGAAATGGGTGGAGAGGTCTTTGATCTCCAGAAGGTCCAAGCGCGCAGCTCCGGTCAGGATTTCTGAGGTCGTACGAAATTGAGATAGGTCTTGATCGCGGCATTGTCGGGATTGATCTTGAGGGCTTTTCGCCATTCTTCTTCGGCCAGCCCGTAGAACCCCTGGGAGTAATAGGTGATCCCCAGGTTCAGCCGCGCGGGAATGAAATTGGCATTGATCTCGATCGCCCGGTTGAATTCCTTGATCGCTTCATTGTGCTTTCCCTGGTCCCGCAAGGCGATCCCGAGCTGGGTAATGATGTCGGCAAAGGTCGGAGCAAGGCGGAGGGCTTTCTGGTACTCGTCGATGGCCTCATCGAGGAGCCCCATGTCGTAGTACAGCTTGCCTACGCGCCGGTGCTCGTCGGCGAGCTTGCCTTTGACAAAAGGATCAAGGGCGGGCTTCATGGACTTCGTCTTGTCCGCAACAGGTGCAGCAGCGGCTTTCTCGGTAAACTGCGCGGCCTTTTCAAAGACCTCCCGGGCCTTTTCATAGCTTCCGCGGTCACTGAGGGTTACGGCAAGATTAAGCGATGCTTCGGTATACCTGGGGTTCAGTTCAACGGCTTTTTCGAAGGCCCTGACCGCCAGTTCGATCCTGTTCGTCTGCTTGTAGATAATGCCCATCTTGTTCTGGACGTCGGCAAAATCAGGCTTAGCGCTCAAGATCTGCAGGAAGGCCTGCTCAGCGATAGCGTATTCGTTCTTGTTGAACGCGTCCATGCCCTGCTCATACAGCTCTTCCAGCTTTGGCGGCATTTTTTCTCCCTGATTGCCCTCGCTCTTGAGATAGTTACACCTGCATAAAAAATTTAACATAGGTGACCACCCCTGTCAATTAAAAACCGGTCAAAGCATATGCAGGAGAAGGAGTATTTCGCCGGCGAATCGGTCTGACAATTGACTTGGAGCGGTCACTACCGGATTCGGGTGAAAAGATTTTCGGAAAAAAGCCGCAGCGGCGTTATTTAGCAACAAAGAAACCTGTTCGTGGTCATTTTTACCACACAGCAGAGATCTCCTGGGTTGTTAACTTGTTGTTTGCAAGCGAATTAAACAACAGGGCCATATGGCATAGGGCTTGCTAGGGCTAGGGGACATCCAAATGCTTAGACCACAACGTACTATTAAAAAAGAAATTCAATTCGAGGGCATCGGCATGTTGTAGCGCACAAGTCCGGTCATAATCTGAATGCGCAGATGGTCACCAAGCTGTTGAAGAATTCGCAGCACTGGATCGTGATGGGCGCAGAAGAAGCGGCGGCGGCCGCAAGACAACCGGAGATGCAGTATCAGACTGCGTCGATGTAGCCTGATCATGGCTTAAAAAACGGAAAGGATTTATGAGAAAACCAATTTTACTATTTCTGGTCATCATGTTAGCTTTTCCCTGTCTGGTATCGGCCGAGATCGACACGGATTTACGCTTTAAATTCGGCAGTGCCACAGGAGCTGACGAGATAGAATTCGAAAACGCAATCGGGCATGATTCGAATAGCAGTGGAACCAACGCCCAGGTTGAAGTGATCCTCAGTCGGCATCAGGACTCGCTTTTCAGGTTTATTATGGGAATTGGTCTTTTTCACAGACATCATTCGGGAGAAATTCAGGATCTGTCGATTCCGATCAAGGTGGACTACTCGGTTAACGGCATGAGCATCGCCCCGGGAGTGCGTTTAAGGATCAACGATGCATTGAACTTTGAAGTAAAGTTCGAAGCAGGGTTAGGCGACGCAGGTCAGGTGACGTTGAACAGCCCTGGAGTAAACTGGAATGCCACGAAAAGAAGCAGCTACAATTCGATATCGCTGATTGTCGGCGGGTACTATTTGTTTAAAAGTCCGTCGATTCGAGTCGGAGTTGAGGTTGGTATGCAGGAGTTCGAAGGCAATTTCGAAATATGGTCAAATAGCGGCAGCTGGTCTTCCGGAAGTGTGTCTGGCGAAGGCGGCACGGCCAATATAGTTTGTGGTTTTCAATTCTAATAAAAATGCAACCTGTACACTTTTTTGTTTGCTGTAATCTGCCCGGTTTCTTCAGGATAGATGCGTTGGCAGCATAATACGACAGGAGGCTGAATTGCATGATTGACGATGCTTGTTCGAGACGCGAGTTCCTGAAGAAGTTTGCCACACTATCGGGCGGTGCACTGATGCTGAGTGCAACGTCGATCGCCTGTTCTGGACTGCCAAAGACAGCGCTTCCCTCGCTCATCGGCATATTCTTCTACGATGGAGATATGCAGAGGGTCGAACTTCGGGACAATCAGACTGTCCCGGTTCATACGCAGTTTGACTTTGTTTTCTCAACGGATATGAATACGGATTTGCATCTTACGTCGTATAGGACCGGGGTAACATTCGTGGATTCGAACAATAACCCTATCGACTTCTCAATAGGATGGGTGAACGCTCGGACGCTTCACCTGACCCCGTCTGCCGATTTATCATTCAATACGGATTACATCTTTACGGTTTATAAAGCCGAAGATAAGGTCGGCAATCCTTTGAACGACTATGCGGATGCGTCCGCAGCTTTCAAAACTACGAGTATCTGACACGGGAAACCGGCCCTTCATCCATGGTGTAAAACAGGCTAAGAATAAGTTAAAGCCGATGTTCATTCATGATCATCGGCTTTTTGTTTTGAGAGACCGAGGTCGTGGCCATATATTCAGCATGAGTGCTTATTAAGAACGCAATAACCGATACCTACCACAAGTAGCTGAGGGGGTTCTGAGGAATGCCGTTCTTCCGGATCTCGAAGTGGAGATGGGGGCCGGTTGTACGTCCGGTATTGCCGACCTTGGCGATGATCTGCCCCTTCTTAACAGTCTTTCCCGGAGTTGTCAGTATCTGGGAGCAGTGTCCGTAGATCGTGGTGTAGGAATCCTTATGGCCCAGGATGATGAACTTGCCGATATATTCGCCTTCGCCGGTCTGGAGCACGGTGCCTGCCGCCGCAGCGTCGATCCGCGTTCCCGGAGAAGCGGCAAGATCCAGGCCCGTGTGCCTGCCGCGGAAGCCGCCCACCGGGTGTTTGCGCATGCCCATGCCTGACGTGATCCTGCCGGGCAGGGGGGAGCCGAAAATGCCGCGCAAGCTGTACTGCGCGGTCATGTCTTCAGTTAATCTGACCGGCTTCGCGCCCGGGATGAAAAGTTCGCGCCCGGGAACGAGAATGTGCTTTGGCTGGAGGTTGTTCATTGCAGTAATGGATCCGACCGGCACGCTATAAAGCCCGGCAATTGCTTCCGCGCTCTCCCCGGGTTCCATCTGATGAACAACGCCCCGCTGATTGGGGACACGGAGCTTCTGGCCCCTGGCAGCGGTCAATTTTTTCAGGCCCCGGTTCGCGCCGATGATGGAGTCGATGTTCACCTGGTATTGTTTTGCCACCTTCCAGAAGTTTTCCTTTTGTGCGATGGTATGCGTGACGAGCTCCAGACCTGCGGCTTTCCATCCTGCTTCGATCTGTGCCTGCGTCACGGTGCGGGACTCGATGATCCAGCGATTGACCTGCGTGCCGAGCAGCGCCATGCACGTGACGACGCTGACTAACAGCGCAAGTGACTTCCAGCGCATTTCAGGGCTAAGGAGTTTTTTAATAAGGGTCGTCATAATTAGTTTCTACGCCCGTTCTCTTTTGTTCAGATACTCCTCCATGATCGAAGCGCCGGCGCTCGTGCCGATGCGTTCGGCTCCAGCCTCAACGAACGCTGTCAGCGTAGCCAGGTCCTTGATCCCGCCCGATGCCTTGATGCGGCACTGGGAACCGACAGCCTTGCGCATGAGCAGCAGGTCCTCGATCGTTGCGCCGCGGGCGCCGAAGCCAGTGGAGGTCTTGACGAATTCGGCGCCGGCTGCCGCCGCGATCCGGCAGGTGCGGGTTATTTCGTCCGGCGTGAGCAGGCCGGTCTCGATGATGATCTTATGGACCTTCTGGGGGGTGAGGACGAGGACGTTCTTGATGTCGATCTCGACAAAATCGAACTTGCCCGATTTGATCATGCCGATGTTCGCGACAATGTCGAGCTCGGACGCGCCGTTCTTCATCGATTCCATGGCCTCGACGATCTTGACCGTCGTGGTCGATGCGCCGTGCGGGAACCCGACGACGGCGCAGACCTTGATCAGCGTGCCGTTCAAAAGTTCCTTGGCCCGCGCAACATAGGAGCTGTTCACCACAACGCAGGTAAACCCGTACTTTTTTGCTTCGGCGCAGGTCCGTTCGAGGTCGCCGAGCGTCGCGTCGGGTCTCACCAGGGTGTGGTCGATGAGCTGGGCTAACTGGCTTGCATCGGTATACATCGACCGACCTCCCTGGTATAGGCCTGACTCAGCACGGCGGTGATCGGCCCCGGTTTGCCGCGTCCGATGATTTTGCGACCGATCCTGGTCACGGGCATGATCTCCATGGTGGTGTTGGTGATAAAACATTCATCAGCTGCGAGGAAGTCCTGCGGTTTCAGCAGCGTCTCCTTGACAGGAATATGCTTCTTTTTTGCCAGGCTGAGCACCAGGTCGCGTGTTACGCCCTTGAGTATGCCGCTCTTCAAATGCGGGGTGTACAAAACGCCTTTTTTTACCATTCCGATGTTGCTGATGGTTCCTTCGGCAACAAAACCCTCCCAGTTCAGCATGATGCCTTCGTAAGCACCGGCCTTGATGGCCTCGATCTTTGCTTGAATATTGTTCAGGAAGTTCGTGCTCTTGATGGAAGGGTCAATGGCAAGGGGGTGGTTGCGGCGCGTTTTTACGAAAGCGACCCTGACGCCGCGGCTGTAGTTCTCAGCAGGATAGTCGTGAAACGGTTTGGCCACGATGACCATGGTCGGGGCGCTGCATAAGGCCGGGTCCAGCCCGATCTCACCCGGTCCTCGGGATATATGGAGCCTGATGTATGCATCCTGCAGTTTGTTGATATGAACGGATCGGTTCAGCGCATCGTCAATCTTTTTGATCGGCAGGGGAAGTTTGAGGGATATGGCCGCAGCCGAGTGCTGCAAACGGCTGAGGTGCTTGCGGAGCAGAAAAATTGTCCCCTGGTACGCGCGCATCGTTTCATAGATACCGTCGCCGTACAGAAAACCGTGGTCAAAAGCGGATACAACTGCTTTTTCCTTTGGTACAAAACGTCCGTTTAAGTAAACAAGCATGCCGAAAAGTATCATTAATGCCCAGGGGTGTCAAGGAGAACCATTGCGGAATTCGGCCGACCCCTCACCCTTCCCTCTCCCCTGATGGGAGAGGACTAAGGTGAGGGGCGTAATGTGGCGGATTGCGGAATGACAACCTGGAGGCACAGCAGGGTCAGGGGTCAGGGTACAGGGTTCAGGGGGCAGGGAAGCGAGAAGCAGCAGCCAAGGGACAAGCAGCAAGGGGCAGGGTCAAGCTGGCTTGTGCAGCCATCGCACGATGGCGGGCGGGAGCCATCGCGGCGCGGTCCTGAGGCTCAGGGTCGTGAGCTTGTTCAACATGCCGTGAACAGCCACGACCTTTCCCTGCATCATGGCTTCGTAACCATAGAGAGCTACGTCTGCTGATGACGCCGGTCTCATGAGCGTGAAGAGCCTTGATCGTTCCGCGCCTGCGGTCAATGCAAAGCCGGTGGCTGTAGGGCCCGGGCAGAGCGCGGTAACCGTGACGCCGGTCCCCTGCAGCTCGCTTGCAAGCGCCTCCGAAAAAGAGAGGACGTAGGCTTTCGAAGCATAATAGACCGCCATGAACGGGCCGGGCAGGAATGCGGCCGTGGACGCCACGTTCACGATCTTGCCGCTTTTGCGCGCGACCATGCCTTTTGCAAAGAGCTTCGTCAGGTGCGTCAGCGCAGTTATATTGACGGCGATCATATCCGAGTCGCTTTGCCAGTCCCGGTCAACGAACGCGCCATGGCCGCCAAAGCCCGCATTGTTGACCAGGATGTCCACGGTGATGTGCGCCTGCCCAAGTTCTTCGTATACTTGAGCAGCAGCGCCAACAATGGACAGATCCCGGGAAATGACCTGTACGTTCACCGGAGCAATGGCCTCAAGTTCCTTCCTTACTTCATGAAGCTTATTTTCGCTGCGAGCGACCAGGACCAGTGTGCCGCAGTCCTTTGCCAGCAGTTTGGCGAATTCGTAGCCAATGCCGCCCGATGCGCCGGTGATGAGTGCGGTCGTCTTGTGCATAGTGTTCTCCTTTACTGCAAAGCAAACAGTTCGCCCCGCAGGACCGTGACCGCCTGTCCGCCGAGCAGAACGCGGTCACCCTGTACTGTTACGCGCACGAGGCCGCCGCGGGCGGAAGCCTGATACGCAGTGAAATTATCTTTCTTAAGGCGTTTTTGCCAGTAGGGGCCGAGGCAGCAGTGCGCAGAGCCGGTGACCGGGTCCTCATCGATCCCGACAGCCGGCGCAAAGAAGCGGGACACAAAGTCGTAGTCCTTCGAATCAGAGGGCGAGGTGACGATTACACCGCGCGCAGGGAGCGTTTTAAGCAATCCAAGATCAGGGCGCAGACTGCGAAGCACTGCTTCCGACTCAAGCTCTACCAGATAATCAAAACGGTTCTTGCCGATGTAGACCGGCGTTGCGCCGAGGGCCCTTGTCAGCGCAGGCGGAGCCAGGGCCGGCTTCTGCGCTTCGGCTGGAAAGTCCATTTCTATCCATCCGTCCTTCCTGGTCGCCGAGAGCAGCCCGCTGCGGGTGTGAAACCGGGCTGTTTCCTGCTTGTCGAGGATCTCCTCTTCCCACAGCACATGAGCGCTTGCCAGGGTGGCGTGGCCGCATAGATCCACCTCGGCCGTGGGCGTGAACCAGCGAAGGTCGTATCCATCGCTTCGAAGCGAGAGAAAGGCGGTTTCGGAGAGGTTCATTTCACGGGCCACGTTCTGCATCCAGCGTTCGTCGCGCGGTCCGTCAAGCAGGCAGACCGCAGCCGGGTTCCCGGCAAAGGCACGATCGGTGAAGGCGTCAACTTGAACTATGGGGATGGTCATGAGTCATACTCCTTGATGCGGAAGAAGCCTGGGAATAAAATTCTTCTAAAACGGCAAGAAGTTTTCTCGCAAAGCACGCAAAGGACGCAAAGAAAAGCTTAAGGCACTGCATTGTTTTTTGGTTTTAAAACAGAAAAAATTTGATTCAAGGTTTCCTTTGCGCTCTTTGCGAGCTTTGCGAGAGACGCTCTTTGGTTCCAGTTTTCAGGTTTAGGCGGCGAGTCCGTCTCTTACCAGAACTTCCGTACCCATTTCAAATGGTCCTTATACGGCGGGTACCGGAGCCGCACATCGAACAGAAACCCGCGCCTGATAATGCTCCGCTGATGCGAAAAGGCGTCGAAACTCAGTTTCCCATGATAAGCGCCGATGCCGCTTTCGCCCACGCCGCCAAAAGGGAGCGAGTCCGAGCTTTCCTGGATCACCACATCATTGATGCATCCGCCGCCTGCAGAGGTGTCGCGAAGTATCCGCTGCTGAAGCTTCCTGCCGCGCGAGAAGAGATAAAGCGCCAACGGTTTCGGCATTTTATTGACCACGGCAATAGCCTGATCGATTTCATCATAGGGGAGAACCGGCAGGAGCGGACCGAATATCTCTTCCTGCATTATCGCATCGCCGGTGGTAATGTTATCCAGGATGGTCGGCGCAATATAACGCGTGGGCCGGTCGCCTGTCCCGCCGAGGATCACGGTGCCGGAGCCGAGAAGGCGCATGATGCGGTCAAAATGGCCATGGTCGATGATGCGGCCGTAGTCCGGGCTTTGGGAAGGGTCGGTGCCGTAGAACTGTTGGACAGCGGCCGCAATACGCCCGAGCAATGGCTTCTTGATATCGCGCCGGACCAGTAAATAGTCCGGGGCGACGCAGCTTTGTCCGCAGTTAAAGAACTTTCCCCAGACGATCCTTCGTGCGGTGACGTCGAGATCAATGTCCTTGTCCACGATGCAGGGGTTCTTGCCGCCCAACTCAAGGGTGACCGGCGTCAGATGCCTGGCGGCCGCGGTCATCACGATCCTGCCGACGGCGGGGCCGCCGGTAAAGAAAAGGTAATCGAATCGTTCTGCCAGCAGCAGCTGGGTCGTTTCCGCGCCGCCCTCAACGCAGGAAATGTACGCGGGGTCGAAATGGTCCTTGATGAGCTGCGCAAGCAGGTGCGACGTGTGGAGCGCGGTTATTGACGGTTTGAGCAGTGCGCAGTTGCCGGCTGCCATGGCTCCGACCAGGGGAGTAAGCATTAGTTGGACCGGAAAGTTCCAGGGCCCGATGATCATCGCGACGCCATAAGGCTCCTGATATATGCGGCTCTTGCCGGGGAAATAGGCCAGCGGGGTCGTGACGCGCCTTGGCTTCGCCCAACGATCGAGATTTTTCAGCGCACCATCGATCTCCCTGACGACAAAGCCGGTCTCTCCCCCGTAGGACTCGAAGGCAGGTTTGCCCAGGTCCTGTTTGAGCGCTTCGAACAAGGCGGCTTCGTTCCTGACGATCATATGCCGGAGCTGTTTCAGCTGCTCTCGCCGAAAGGAGAGGTCTTTCGTTCTGTTGGCCGTGAAAAAGGCCCGATGGTCTGCAAGGAGAGCGGCGAGCGTTGTTCTGTCCATAAGATTTCCTTCACCGCAGAAAAGGTCGATAAGGAAAGGTCGGGTCGAGTAGCGAGTAGCAAGGGTCAAGCAGCAAGTAGCCGGGAAAACGTAAGGCAGGAAGGCTCCTTGCTGCTATTCCTTACACCTTCCCGAGCTTTTTCAGGAACCCGTACATGTCGAAACCCGAGCTGATGAGCTCTTTGACCCGTTCCATTTTCTTTTTTTCGCGGATGCTGGTCTTGCCCATGCGGAGCTCGATCTTGTTGATGGCGCTGAACGTATCGTCCGGCACGGACAGAATGGGGACCCCCCGCGCCTGCGCCTTGCCGAGCACCACTTCGTTGGTCTGGAAGCCGCCGGTCAGGATGATGCACTTGGTCGAGGTCTCCAGCGCGGCCAGCTGGATGTCGGAGCGGTGGGCGCCGGTGATCACGGCCTTGTTCGGCGTTCTGCGGAAATAATTGAGCGCACTGTCCACATCCATGGCGCCGATGAGGAAATTTTCCACGAACTCATCGAGTTTGTCCTCGCAGCAGAGGACCTTGCCGTTCAGGATCTCGTTCAGTTGCGCCACGGTCGTGGACTCGAGGAACTTGTCCTTGGGGATAACGCCGAAGACCGGTACGCCTTTCTTCTCCAGGAACGGCTTGACCGTCTCCTTGATATGGTCCACCATGGTGAGCGGTATCTTGTTCAGCACGCCGCCCCCGAAACGGTCGCCCAGGAGGGTTCGTGCGCCGAAGAGCGCGTCGACAGAGTCATCGCCGCGCCAGGGCTCGACCATGAGGACCTGCGCCTTTATGGCGTCCGATAGGGAGAGCGTGTCGAGCCCGAGCAGCGAGCCGTCAAAAAAATCGCCTCCGCCGCAGAGGATGACGAAGTCCTTCTTCTTGAGCAGCTTGAATGCCGTGAGGACATCTTTTTGCGCGTCCCTGATCTTCCCCTGGTACAGCAGCGTCTGGTTCTCGTAGGTCTGCATAAAAGGAGTGATCGCCTCGAGCGGTTCGTCCAGTTTCAGGACCTCCTTGATGAACAAGGCGTCGGCATCATAGACGCTGCCGCCCGATTTTATCGGCACGGTCCCGATGGGTTTCATGAACCCGACCGTGTGGCCCATTTCCATGAGCTTCATGGCAAGGCCAAGGGAAATGAACGTTCTGCCTGCGTAACCGGTGTTGGATGCTACTAAGATGGGAATCATGTTTTCCTCCAAAATAAGGGTCCGGGGTCCAGGCGTCAGGGTGCAGGGTCAGGCCAGAGACTTTATCAACCCGTTCAAAAGTCGTGCTGTTTCACTTCTCTTGTTTTCGATCGCTGAGTATTCTTTTTCCGATAAGTAGCCAAGGTCTTTTGCTAATAGTAAGTGCGTCTCTACTTCACCTAATGAGCCTTTTGAAACAAACAAAAACTGGACATATTCTTTTCGATGATTTCTTTCATAGCCTTCTGATATATTCGCCGGAATTGAGACCGCGGCGCGACGTATTTGCGAAACGAGCCCGTACATCTCATCCTTCGGAAATGCTTTGGTGGCTCTGTAGATATCTAACGCAAGTGCATATGCTTTTTGCCAGACAATAAGTCCTTTAAACCCCTTGTCCTTTTTCTCCACGACCTGCCCTCGTTCTCCCTGGCTACTGGACCCTGGACCCCGGACCCTACTGTTTAAAAATTATTCTCGCATCCAGCGCCATGGCGCCGTCTTCCCTCACCACGAGCGGGTTCACGTCCAGCTCCTGGATCTCGGGGAAGTCGTTGACGAGGCAGGAGAGGTTCACGATGTAGCTTGCTATGGCGTCGATGTCCACAGGCCGCTCGCCCCGGGCCCCGCGGAGCAGGGCCGCGCTCCGGATCTCGTTCACCATGGCTACGGCATCGCGCCGCGCAACAGGCACGATCCTGAAGGACACGTCCTTCAGCACTTCCACATAGATTCCTCCCAGACCGAACATGATCATATGGCCGAAGGTGCGGTCATAGGTCACGCCGAGGATCACTTCCTTGCCGCCCTTGACCATTTCACTGATCATCACGCCCTTGATAAAGGCATCGCGCATGATTCGCCGGGCATTGGCGGTGATGTCCGTGAAGGCTTCTTCCGCCTCTTCCGCGGTCTTGACGTTGACGCGCACGCCGCCGACCTCGGTCTTGTGCAGGATGTCTGGGGACAATATCTTCATCACCACCGGGAAGCCGATCCGGGCGGCCAGCTCGGCCGCTTCCCGGGAGGTCCGGGCGACCGCGTGCTTCGGGAACTGGAACCCGTAGTAGGTGAGGATCTTCATGGCTTCTTCCTCGCCCACCTGGTAGATGCCCTGCTTCAGGATGGATCCAACGGTCTCGGCTGCCGCATCGAAATTATACCAGCACGTGGAGAGCTCCTCCGGGACCACCTGCTTCCAGGCATGCTGGTCCGCAAGCCTTTTGAAAGCCTTCACGGCGAGCTCGGGATAGGAGAAGTTCGGGATGGAAGCGTCCTTCAGCATGTCGATGGCGGACCGCACCCTTTTTTCTCCCATGAAAGACGTGATGATCGGCTTGTCCGTGGTCTGTGCCGTCGCAATGATCGCCTCGGCGGTCTTCTCCATGTCCGTCATGGCCTGGGGCGTAAGGATGACCAGGATGCCGTCCACGTTGGGGTCCCTGGACGCCTGTTCGAGCACGGCCGCATACCGCTCCGACGTTGCGTCGCCGATGACATCCACGGGATTAAAGACCGTGGCATTGGGCGGCAGCTTGAGCGCCATGGCCTCGATGCTCTCCCTGGTCATGTGCGGAAGGGCAATGCCGAGCCGCTCGGCCGTATCCGCCGCGATAATGCCCGGGCCGCCGGCATTGGTGATCACGAGCAGGCCGTTCCCGCCGGGGATCTTGCCCTCGGAAAAGGCCATGGCCGTATCAAAGAGGTCCTGCACGCCCTGGGCGCGCACCACGCCGGTCTGCTTGAAGGCGGCGTCGAAGGCAATGTCGGAGCCGGCAAGGGCGCCGGTGTGGGACGAAGCCGCGCGCGCTCCGGCTTCGGTGCCGCCGGATTTGAGCAGGACGATGGGTTTCATCTTCGTGGCCTTCTGGGCGATCTCCATGAACCGCTTGCCGTCCACCACGTCCTCGATGTAACCCAGGATAAGGCTGGTTTCAGGATCGTTCATGAAGTACTCGATGAAGTCGATCTCCGAAAGGTCCGCCTTGTTTCCGAGGCTGATGAACTTCGAGAACCCGACCTCGTTCCCGATGGCCCAGTCCATGATGGCGATTCCCATGGCTCCGGACTGCGAGAAAAAGCCGATGGAGCCCCGGGGCAGCATGTCCGCGGCGAAGGTGGCGTTCATGTCGTTGGCGGTATTGATGAGCCCCAGGCAGTTCGGCCCCAGGATGCGGATGTTCTTCTCTTTCGCGATCCTCGTCAGCTCTTCCTCGAGCAGCGTTCCGTCCTTGCCCGCTTCCTTGAATCCCGCGCTGATGACGACTGCCGACCTGATGCCGGCAGCGGCGCATTCCCGGAGCGACGCAGGTACGAACTTGGCAGGAATGACGATGACCGCAAGGTCGATCTCCTTGCCGATGTCCGAGATCTTTGGATACGCTTTGAGACCCAGGATCTCCCCGCCCGCGGGATTGACCGGGTGGATGGCGCCCTTGAAGTTAAATTTTATAAGATTGTTCAGGACCGCGAAGCCGACCTTCTTGGGGTCTTGCGAAGCGCCGATGACGGCTATGGAGCGGGGATTAAAAAGGGCATCAAGCATGGTGTAAGTGTAGTTGAGAAACAACGCAGGGTCAAGGCAAGAAAAGCGGAACTGCCGGGAACGGTGGCAGGTATGAGGAAGATCACGTAAAAGTGTTTATGCGAAAATGTGTAGATGCGTTGTGG
>Ga0209212_1006918_pt1 | contig 12771 bp, 7 predicted proteins | sample RifGroC2_FD_183996 | JGI IMG/M metagenome (GOLD analysis project Ga0209212, IMG submission 183996) | Groundwater microbial communities from Rifle, Colorado, USA - Groundwater C2 (SPAdes) (version 2) | ecosystem: Environmental > Aquatic > Deep subsurface > Groundwater | place: Rifle, Colorado...
GGGCGGAGGCGTTCACGGTCGAGCTGTTGTAGGCGACGTTGAACGGCTTGGTGTCCTCGGCGCGGGACCAGAGCGGCAGGTACTCGCCGCCGGTCGATGCCGCGTGGTGCGGGGTGTGGCAGAAGGCACATACCCTTGCCTGGCTGTCGACATAACCGTACATGGTCATGTCGTGCGGGCCGCCCACCACGCCGTCGCCACGGTTGGCGGCGCCGAAGGCGACGCTTGCTGCGGCGAGGCTGAAAACTGCTAGTGTTGCCAAAGTCTTTTTCATTGCATCTTCTCCTTTTTCATTTTACCTGCATGGGCCTGCATTGTAGGTGCTGCGTTGCTACACTGGAACCTGGCCTTCGACTCGTCTCCTTTCCGCCCTCCGGAATGATAGGGTCAGTCCGGACCAGGCACACACCGTTTTTTAAGCCGCTATCCGGCGATTTCACGTTTCGTCATTACATTAGCAGGAACGATGCCAATCCCCCCCAGATCCGGCATGAGAGCGGAAGCCGCTGCTCTCCGGCCTGAACCTCCTGCAGTAAACTGTTATAATCGTTACCTTTGCGTAACACCATTTGGGCCCGCAACCATGTCGGATCACAGCCAGTGGTGCCCGGGGTCGAGAAATCGGAGCAGCCGCCGCCTCGGGGAACTAACAGCGATTACCCCGAAGGTTCGGAGTATCACCAGATTTACCAGTTCCGGGAAATGACGTTAAAATTACGATTTCGTCATCCAACCCCGACGCCTAACCCGCAGGCGAAAAGGCCGCACATCCTCCCAACATCTTGTATTTACAGGTGTTGTGCAACAGATTGCTGTTGAGTGATGCCGGTTTGGCAGGAGATTCCCCCCCGGCACTGACCAATAAAGTGCAGCTGACCAGCTAAGAGGCGGAATGGCAGCCCGGGGATATTACGGCCAGTTCGGTGATATTACCGGGGTGGCAGCGCGGGGTTACAGGGGGAATATGCCACTTCTCGTACTCGTTCCCAAGCTCCAGCTTGGGAACGCATCCGCGCCGCAGAGGCTCCAGCCTCAGGCCTCCAATGGCGCTCTTCCCGGTGGCCTGCGATGAAGCTGGAGCTTCAGTGGGGGGAACTACGTTCCCAAGCTGGAGCTTGGGAACGAGGGCGGATTTTACCTGTTTGGTTCCGGCTATGCCGGGCTAGGGGGGTGGGGGTAGGGGCCACATCCATTGCACCTGGCAGCTTCACCCACCCCCCTGCCCCCTCCCGTCAAGGGAGGGGGAGGCCTAGAGATAGCGCGTGAGCCTGTGAGGGGGGAGGGCGCAACAGCGGGAGATTCGAACTAACCAGTTACCTGATCGTTGCGCAGGCCCGTATTACGGGACAGTGCTGAGGGGTGGGGGCTGTGGGGTCTGCTTGTATTCAAGGGTGCTGCAAGGACGGGGAAAGGGGGAGGAGGCTGTGCCGCCGGATCAATGGGCGGGGAAAGTGAGGGTGACGCTGGTCCCCACCTTGGGGCGGCTGTCAATCGCGACGCTGCCGCGATGCAGCTCCATGATGGCCTGGACGATGGAAAGTCCCAGCCCGGTGCCGTGAGGGTCGCAGTGCCTGGTGGCGTAGACGCGGTAGAAGCGGTCGAAGACCTTCATCTGCTCCTCCGGGGGGATGCCGCAGCCGGAATCCGAGACGCGCAGGGCGCCTGAAAGCCCCTCCCCCTGGCTGAGAGAGAGATCCAGAGAGCCCCCGGGGGCATTGTAGTTCAGCCCATTGGCGATCAAAGCCGCGGCGGCCTTGCGGAACAGGGCGGCATCGGCCAAGAGCTGGGCGCTGCCGCTGTAGTTAATGGTGATCCCCTTTTCCTCCGCGGCCGGGGAGTAGAAGTCGATGACCTTCTCGATCTCGGCGCCCGCGTCCATGGCGCTGGGAGAACACTGGAACTTGCCCAGCTCCGCGTCGGAGAGGAACAGGATGTTGTCAACCAGACGCACCAGGCGCACGTTCTCCTCCAGCCCGGAGACGATCACCTCCCTCAGCTCCTCCACCGAGCGCTCCCTGGAAAGCGCCACCTCGGCCTCACCCCTTAGGATGGTGAGTGGGGTACGCATCTTGTGGGAGAGGTTGATGGCGGAGTTGCGCAGGCGCTCGAAGGAATCCTGCAGACGGTCCAGCATCAGGTTGGTGGCAAGCGCAAGGGTCCCCAGTTCGCGAGGCCACGCCCCCCCAGAGACGCGTTCGTCCAGGTTGGAGACCGAGACCCGGCGGATCATGTCGGTCATCTGGCGCAGCGGCCGGGTCCCCCTGCGGGCGATGGCGAAGCTCACAGCGACGCAGAGCATGAATCCTACCACTAGTAAAGTGGAGATCCTGAAACGGCACCCCTTCAGGATGTTGTGAACGTTGGTGACGTCGAGGGCCACATCCAGGATCCCCTGCTCGCCCGTCCCGTTGCCGAGGTCGACCCATTCGGAGGCCCCCAGCATGGTTTCGCCCTTACGGTTGCGCCAGAGATTGTCCAACCCCGGACGGCCGTTGCGCACGGCGGGCCTGAAGCTCGAGTGCGGCGCGGCCTCCCCCATGCCTCTGGTTTCGGCTATGGTCCGCCCGCCTTTGTCCAAGAGCCTGATATAGTGCTTGACGTACTCCTCGCCGTGGTGGTCGGCGTTGATCTCGTCGGAAACCATGGCCCCGATGCCGTAGTTGTGCAACATCCTTCTCAGCATGCGCACTTCATCGTGCAGGTAGAGATGGTTCTGATGATTCAACTGCGCCGCCAGGCCGAAATAGAGCAGCATGGCGATCAGGGCAAGCAGGAGGAAGGCCGCGACGGCGTTGGCCAACGCCAGCCAGAGGGTAAGGGACAGGTGGGAGCGGCGGGGAACCGCACCGGTATCCGAAGGATCAACGCGGCTCAAGCACGTAGCCTATGCCGCGTACGGTGTGGATCAGCTTGGTCTCGAAAGGCTCGTCCACCTTGATGCGCAGCCGGCGCATGTGGACGTCAACCACGTTGGTCTCGCTCTCGAAGTCGATATCCCAGATGCGCTCCGCGATGCGGGTGCGGGACAGCACCTCACCCGAACGCCGGGCCAGAAGGGAAAGGAGGGCGAACTCCTTGGGGGTGAGGTCGATGCGCTTGCCGCCGCGGGAAACCCGGTGCCCGGGGAAATCGATCTCAAGGTCCGCCACCCGGAGCACGTCGGAAGTCCGGACCGGGCCGCGCCGCAGTATGGTGTGGATGCGCGCCAGCAATTCCGAGAAGGCGAACGGCTTGGCGAGGTAGTCGTCGGCGCCCAGTTTGAGCCCCTTGACCCGGTCGTCCACGTCGTTCAGCACGGTAAGGAGCAGCACCGGGGTATCCTTGCCCCGGTCGCGCAGCCTTTTCAGCACCTCCCAGCCGTCCAGGCCGGGGAGCATGATGTCGAGTATGATCAGGTCGTACTCCCGGGAGAGTGCCAGGTTCAGGCCGTCGCGGCCGTTCTCGCTCACGTCGGCGGTAAAGTTCTCCTCGGTCAGGCCGCGGCTTATGAAGGCCGCCGTCTTCTTTTCGTCTTCGATGATCAGGATATGCATGACTTCAGATGCCTCGTTTCATTGGACCATTGCCGGAGCGCTACCAACCGCGGATATAGAGCCACTTCTATATAGGATTGTCCAAAACTTGGCAAGCCTAAATCATCCGACGCTGCTGAAGCAACCAAACCACTAAAAGCGGTTACACAAACAACGCAACGGCACTTCCCCCTCCCCCGCCCTCCCCAAACGCTCCCTCTCCCCCCGGGAGAGGGTCGGGGTGAGGGAGGCTTGTGAAGAAAACCCTGGTGTTTCACCAGACTGTTTCGACATGAGGATAATCCAGGATTTTCTGATCACAGGTAATAAGAGGAATGCCGTATCTCCTTGCGATGGAAATGATAATGCGATCGGCAGGGTCTTTATGGAAATCGCCGGGGAGTTGAGTACTAGCAATGGCATCATGCGGGGTAAGAGGTTCAAACGTGAAGCCAGGGTATTGCTTCGCCATTTCAAACCAACTGTGAATGTCCATAGGTATGGCAAGCTTCCCAATCTGAACTTTAACGGCAACTTCCCAAACTGAAATAGCAGATACCAATAGGCTGTTTCTATTCTGCATACTCTCAATCAAGGCCTGTACTGGTCCAGAAAGTTTCGAAGGATCATGCAGCCACCATAACCACACATGCGTGTCCAGCACCACCATTAGTTCAACGCCTCCCACAAATCTGGCATTGGTTCATCAAAATTCTCAGCTAATACAATGGGCACCGTGCGCAAGGGGTAAGAAACGGCCTTTTCCGCATCGGTATCGCATGGCACCAGTTGTGCGACAGGCTTGCCCCTTCGACTGATTATAATTTTCTCTTTTTTGCTGCATACCTCTTCAATCAAGGATGGCAAGGTTTTTCTAACCTCAGAAACATTCCGATTTCTCATAGAGACCTCCTAGACTTGTGTACAAATTAATACGTACAACTAGGAATTGTCAAGTTATGATCGCAAGTTGAGACGAGTGCTGCGGCGCGGTCCTGCCGGCAAAGGCATTCCCAAGCAGGAGCTTGGGAACGAGAAGCATTGTCCAAAAGTTGGCAAGACTAATATCCGGCGCTACTGAAACGGGCCATCCTCCCCTCCCCTGCCGGGCGCACAAAAGAAAGGCCGGCACCCGAAGGGGCCGGCCTGATCGCAATGAATGCGGGAGAGGGGGAGTCCCCCCTCTCCACGGTTGGAGGTGATTAGTAGGTCAGCGGACGGAGGATGTCCCTGCTCGGATCGTGTGCGCCGCCGGAGATGCTGGTACCGGCGTGGTCGGAGCAGGCGCCCCAGGAACCGAGGATGCCGTTGTCGCCGGCCAGTGCCAGGTTGCTGCGATTGTCGACGTGGTTGGCTTCCGCGTAGGTACGCGACGAGTTCGGCAGTTCCTTCACGGTGGAGGCGCCGTTCAGGGTGTAGCAGCTCTGCTTGTTGGCGCTGCTTACGGTCTTGATGGCCCACTGGTCGGAGCTGTCGCCGCCGTTGTAGCGGAAGTTGCCCAGACCCGGCATGAAGCGGTACGGCTTGCGGCTTACGACCACGGTCGGGTCGCTGGCGGCCGCCTTGCCGCCGGAGTAGGTCTGGTAGGAGGCGTTACCGGCGTTGCCGTGGATGCCGCCGAAGGTCTTCGCATCGCTGGCGTTGTGGCAGTTGGCGCACTTGATGCCGAAGATGTTGGCGCCGCCGTCGGCAGCGTACTTGCCTTCGGCCAGCTCGGTCTGGAAGCCCGCGTCGTCCAGGCCGCCCTCGGCAGGTCTGAGACGTGCTGCGCCGACCAGGTTGGAGGAGTTCATCTCGTCGCCGTTGCAGTGCCAGCCGTAGCCCGGGACGCCGTCGTGGCGCGGAGCGGAGCTGGTCGCCCCGCCTGCGTAGCGCTCGGCCTTGTGGCAGATGTAGCAGACCAGCGCGTCTTTGGCCTGCACGTCGTCGCCGTTGGAGTTACGCAGCATGTACTCGTTGTTGGAGCCGTGTGCACCGATTACGGCCTTGTTGAAGGAGCCGGCGGCGGTGTTGACGTCGGCCTGACGGAACTGGCCAACAGTGTGGCAGTCGCCGCAGTGGATGGTGATGTCGTCGGCCAGTTCGTCGCCGTCGAGGGTCGTGTAGGTCGCGGTCCAGAAGTTAAGGTCGGACATGGTGCCGATGGTGGACTTGATGCCTTTGACCGGTGCGGCCCCCGCCGGGGTGCGGTAGCCGGCGTTGGCGGTGGAGATGGCGGTAAACACAGCGGTGTTGCCCACCAGGGTGTTGGTGGTGTACTTCTGGCCGCGGACGGCGTGGTGCGAGGAGTTGCCGGTGTCGAACTGCTCGTAGACGCCCACGACGTTGACGCGGGAAACCTGGTCGTAGGAGTTGGAGACGGTGTCACCGAACGGGTTGAGGGCGGTACCGGTGTAGCCGGTGACGCCTGCCAGGGCGGCGGCTGCGGTCGGAGCACCTGCCTCGTTGTGGCAAGAGAAGCAGAAGCGGTCCATCAGACCGTGGTCCGGAGCGACCGGACTCCAGGGGTAGGCTCCGTTCACGCTGCCAACCTGGTTGCCGACCAGGTTGGTGTTGCCGTTACGCAGGTCGATCACGTCATTGTTCATGTGGAAATCGGAGTTAACACCGATTTCATTGTTGTCATTCTTCTTGCCTTCCATGTGGCAGACTGCGCAGTCGGAATCTTTGATCTCGCGGCCGGTCACGTGGTGCGATCTCTTAGCGAACTCGCCGATGATGGCGCGGACGCCGTCGTTGTCGGTAGCAATACCGGCATCGCGAGCGACGTCGTGACAGCTAACACAGCTCATTTTCGAGATGCTGTGGACAGTGCCAGTGCCATTTGGGGTGTGGCAGCCACGGCAGTCGGTGAAATAAGTGTCGTTCGAAGCGTGCGGGATCAGGATCGTTGTGATCTGGGAATCTTCATAATGGCATGCCGCGCAGACGAGGGAGCCAGTTGTTGTAAGTCCCATCACATTGGTCGTCATGGTCTTAAAGCTGGCATCAACAAACGGTATTTCTCTGTTGAAGGGGAGCGGGTTAATGCTGCCTGCGAGATGCGGCTCAGCGGTGTGGCAAACAGTGCATGCGTGGACGGAAGTCCCGCCGGCGACGATCTGCGGAGATTGAGTGCTGTGGCAAGAGACGCACTCGCTGTTAGCAGCGACCTGAGCGTTAGCAACAGCGATTACAGCAGCAGGGGTAGTGAAGTTGCCGTTGTTTGCAGTTTTAACCTTTGCGACTGCGGTGTAGCTTCCTTCGGCCGGGGTGAAGGTGAAAGTGGCGGCGTTGGCAAAAGCGCTGTAGGTAACGCCGCCGTCAGTCGAGAACGCATACTGGAGACCTGCGTCGTTGGTAGTAGCAGCAACCGACAGGGTTATAGCCTGGCCAGCAACGCCGTTGGTCGGTGCGAAGAGCGAAGCCGAGATCTTGGCGTCAACTGCGAACACCGGTTGAATGGTCTGGCCTGTGGCGGTCTTAGAGAAGGAGTAGACCTTGCAGGGGCTTACGTCAGTCTGAACGGTGCCGACTTTGTACCCAACGATGTTGTAGTTGTTGTCAGCCGAGATGGTCAGGTTGACGATGGTGTTGACCGGAAGACCGCTCACGCCAGCGGCGCTCCAGGTGTTGTTCCGGTTCTGGGCGTAGATCTGGCCACCGACCGCCTGGGTCAGGGTCAGGCTGGTGGTGTCGTCGGCCACATATACCACCTGCAGCACATGGTTGCCGGAGGTAAGTGCACCAAGACGGTTAGCCACATCCACGGTTGAGCCGTCAAGGGCGATGGTCGGCGTACCGGCGATAACAGCCGTTACGCCAGCCTTGGTCGGGTAGAGATAAGCGGTACCGCTCTTGATGGTTTTGGTAGCGGTGGTGGCCAGCGACGTCGACGTCGGGTAGGTGACGGCAACACTGTTGTTCGCGTTCCCTCCTGCCACTTTGACTGTCAGGGTCCACGCGTTGGCGAGGGCCGGGACGATCAGTAGCAGCAGGGTCAGCATCATGAAACCTGCATTCTTGCGCATTGTTGTTCTCCTATTGAATTAAAGTGAAGTCAAATCAATGTAGATCCAGCCTGACTTGTGCGTTGCCTTACTTGATGTGGCAAGAGATGCAGAGTTTCGAACCGGCCTGGGGAGCAAGCACCAGGTAGTTGATCGGCTCGTCGCCCACGTAGACGTTCTTCTTGTTGTGCACATCGTGGCAGGTGGCGCAGGTCATGTAGGCGTTGCCGTTGGCTGCGACGTAAAGACGATCGCCGATCTTGATCCCCTGGGTGTTCTCCAGGAAGGGGGCGTTCGGGTTGCGGATCCAGGCGTCGGCGCTCGGATCGTTGGCGGCCGCATCGAGGGTGGCCTGGTCCGGAGCGATGCCGGTCTCGGGGCCGATGGCCACTGCCACGTAGTCGAAGCCAACCGGGTGGTCGTTGGTCAGGCCGGCTGCGCCTGCACCGACGCCGGCGCCGTTGCCGACGAGGGAGTAGTTGTCGCCCGTGAGGGTGGCCGCACCGGCGGATGCACCGTAGTGCTGGTCCGGAGCGATGGTGCCGTCATGGCAGCTCATGCAGAGACGGGTGGGGCCGATCGCCTTGTCGGAGGTCGCTTCCTGCAGAGCGCTGGCGTTGATGGTCGAGCTGTTGTAAGCGACGTTGAACGGCTTGGTGTCCTCGGCGCGGGACCAGAGCGGAAGATACTCGCCGCCGGTCGATGCCGCATGGTGCGGGGTGTGGCAGAAGGCACAGACCCTGTCCTGGTTGTCGACATAGCCGTAGGTGGTCATGTCGTGCGGACCGCCGATAACCCCGTCACCGCGGGCGGCAGCACCGAATGCAGCCGTTGCTGCACCAAGGCTGCACACTGCTAGCAAAGCTAAAATCTTTTTGTTCATTCCCAGTTCTCCTTTTTTTACCAAATTTGAATAACATGCAGCTTTTTCCTGCAGAAGCTACCAAACTGCTGTGAAGCCCTTCGCCTCTCCTTTCCGCCTTCCGACATTGGTCTTTTGAAGACAAAGTTGATGGTCTCGGCTAGAGACTGTTACGGCCATTACTTCATGACAGTCCAGCATCCAAAACAATTACAGCCAACAGTCCAGACAGCAGCTTTTCGATGACATTAAAATTACAGTTTCGTCATTTTGCAAGTTAGGTGCCAGACCCAGACTCTGTGCCCAAACGCTCCGCCGCGTGCTCTGCAGCCTGGACGCAAAACCTGCATCAGTTCAAATAGATCAGCGAGTTGGCGCAGAAGGGTTGAACATTAGCTGCAGGGTGCAGCAGGGGTGGGGATGGGGATAGATCTGGTTTACCCGGCGAGACTGGAAGCTATTACACCGGGTGACGCCGTTTTTTCACGTGGTACCACTGAGAAGGGACCTGGGTCTGGGCTGTGCCAACTTCAGCATGATGGGCAAACAAAAAGCTGATTGATACTAATCTCCCACTTATTTTCTCCCCCTCCCTTGATGGGAGGGGGCAGGGGGGAGGGTGAGGCTCGTGCGAGCTTTTCACCCTCTCCCAAGCCCTCCCCCATCAAGGGGGAGGGGGTGCTTGTGAGGTTTGCGGGAGATTAGTACTAGTCAGGAACAAAAAAGCCGGCGCTTTGGGCCGGCATGGAGTACAACATATGCCATCGTAATATCAGGTTACGGTGAAGTTGCCCCCCGCTGGAAGCTCTGAGAAAGGCGAAGTTCCTCAGCCCGCCGCCACCGTAGGGGCGAATGATTATTCGCCCCTACGCATGGTGAAGGGGGCGGAGAGAACTTCTTTTCGCCCCGAGAAGACACCGCCCTCAGGCGGGTTCGGGGGCTATTCGCTGAGCTCCACTTTCAGGACCTGGCTGCCTGTACTATCCGTCACGTACAGGTTGAAGCCGTCGGTGGTGATGCCGTAGGTCGTGGCGGGGATAGACACGACCAATGAAACCTCGCCGGCCGGATCGACCTTCTGAATGGTAGTCCCATCGACGACGTACAGGTTGGTGCCGTCGCTAGTGATCCCCTCGGGAGCAGAGAGAGCAGCGGAGGTGGTAATGGGGTCCGCAGCCGCAGGGGTTGCGATGGGAACCATGTAGATCTGGTTGCCGGCGGTTACGTACAGGTTGACGCCGTCGGTAGTGATTCCCCTCATGGTGCCGGGAATGGGTGCGACCGGAACCCAGTTCGGAGTCCCCTGGATGGATGTTTTTTCTACGCCACTGGCGCCAATGCGGTAGAGGTAGACGTCATCGGTGGTGATGCCGTTGGTGGCGGTGAATCTTGCCGTGCCGTTGGTGGTGATCCCTGTGTCGGTAGCTGTTGTAGTCACGGTCTCGGTAACGCCCGTGGCGATGGCAACCTGGTAGATCGTGTTGGCGCCGGGGATGTACAGGTTGGTGCCGTCGGTGGTGATGCCGACCGCTCCGATTGCGCCGCTAAGAGTAGCCAGGGTTGAGACCGTGGCGTGGCTGAGGAGCAGGCGGCCTTGCAGTGCCCCGCCCATCAGACCGCTGGTGCTGTGCGCCTTGTCGCCAGGATGGCAGGAGGCACAGGTAGCTGTCGCGTTTGCGCTGTGGATACCCGCAGCCAGTTGGTTGGCGGGATCTTTGTCCGGGAAGCTGGTGCCGTGGCAGGAGGTGCAATCCGCGTTGGCGTTTTTCAGCGCGAGGGCGACGTTCACCTTCGCCGTAAGAACCGTCGGGGCAAGCGTGTTGTCGGCGACGACCGTGGAGCTTACGGTGACCTCGATGGTGTAAACGCCATCCGCATCCGGAATGAAGCTGAAGTTCTTAGCGTTAGCGATCCCACTCAGGGCGACACCGTCGGGGTCTTTGACGACGACGGCATACTGCAGGTTGGCTACGTTGCTTGCCGCCACCACGATGCAGTTGATCGGCCTGTCTACGGCGCCGTCGGTCGGCGCGAAGAGGGAGGCCGAGATTTTCGCCACCAAGGCGAATTCCGGCTCTATGGTCTTGCCGTCGGCAGGAAGGTAGAGGGTTTTGACGCCGCCCAGAGTGTCCGGGATATCGGTGGTAATGAGGGTTCCTCTGGCGGCCCCAGTGGCGGGCCCGGTATAAGCGTAGTAGCCTGCGATCCTGTGGTTGTAGTCGGCGGCGATGGTGACGGGCACTACGGAATTCAGCTCGATGCCGGACACTTTGGTTGCACTCCAGGTGGAGTTGCGGTTCTGAGCGTAGATCTGGCCCCCCTCAGTCGCCTGCTTCAGGGTCAGAGTACCGGCCGCTGCAACCGGGTCGTAGGCCACGGCTACCGTGTGCGATCCGGAGCTAAGATCGACAGGGAACCCAGACGTCGGGGTTTTGCCATCAACCGTCGCCATTGGCGGCACAGTGCTGCCCTGCAGCGAGATCCGCACGGGCCCCGAAGGGTAGAGGTAAACAGTGCCATTCTTGACCTCCTTGAGCACTGGGGTCGTGGGCGTGAGCGTCGTGCCTACCAATTCCAATTTTTCCACCCTTACAAAGTCGGTTGCGTTGCCCCCCGTCACCTTCACCGTCAAGGTCCAGGCATTGGCCAGGGCCGGGACCAGAAGCATAACCAGGGCCACGATCATGAATCGTGCTTGTTTGCGCATTGTTATTCTCCTATTAAATAAAGTGATATTGAATGCTAGTGACATCCTTATCGGCTAAAACCGTCTTTACTTGATATGGCAAGAGATGCAGAGCTTCGAGCCGGCCTGGGGAGCGAGCACCAGGTAGTTCACCGGTTCGACACCCGGATATACGTTCTTCTTGTTGTGCACGTCATGGCAGGTGGCGCAGGTCATGTAGGCTTTGCCGTCGGCCGCCACGTAAAGACGGTCGCCGATCTTGATCCCCTGGCTGTTGTCCAGAAACGCCGCGTTGGGGTTGCGGATCCAGGCGTCGGCGCTCGGATCGTCGGCGGCCGCATCAAGGGTGGCCTGGTCCGGGGCCTTGCCGGTCTCGGGCCCGATGCCGACTGCCACGTAGTCGAAGCCGACCGGGTGGTCGTTGGTCAGGCCCGCCGCGCCTGCGCCGACACCGGCGCCGTTGCCAACGATGGAGTAGTTGTCGCCCGTGAGGGTGGCGGCACCGGCGGACGCGCCGTAGTGCTGGTCGGGAGCGATGGTGCCGTCATGGCAGCTCATGCAGAGACGGGTCGGTCCGATCGCCTTGTCGCTGGTAGCTTCCTGCAGGGCGCTGGCATTGATGGTCGAACTGTTGTAAGCGACGTTGAACGGTTTGGTGTCCTCGGCACGGGACCAGAGCGGGAGGTACTCGCCGCCGGTCGATGCGGCATGGTGCGGGGTGTGGCAGAAGGCACAGACCCTGGCCTGGTTGTCGACATAGCCATACATGGTCATGTCGTGCGGGCCGCCTATGATACCGTCACCACGGGCAGCGGCGCCAAAAGCGGCCGTTGCTGCACCAAGACTACAAACTGCCAGAAACGCTAGAATCTTTTTGCTCATTGCACTGTTCTCCTTTTGTTCACTAAAGTTGAGTGTCGTAGCTCTTCCTGTTGCCTCAACACAACTGCAATGACGCTACGCGTTTCCGCGCCCTCCTTTCCGCCTCCCCAGATCACATGGCAATGATGCAAAGAAGACAATATGCCGGCATAACCACCGGGTAATTTAATTAAAAGAAAGCTTCACTTGTTTCATGGCTAATTAAAGAGTACGGGCAAGGTTTTAATTGGATCTAATGACGCAGACTTTATTTTAAGGAGTTTATGGATGACTCCCGACTTGTCAAGGGCGACGCCGGCAAGTTTTCGGCTGCGCAAACCACTGGAAACTAATGAAACTTCAGAAGCACGCTTTACAATCCGCCATTTTGCTAATGTGTATCGCTGGAGCCAGATCGCCATATAGGCTTGCACCCCGCAACAGCTCAGGTTTAGCATTTCGCCGTATACGTCTTTTCGCTGTATTGTTAATTAATCAGTCGGATGGATTTTTTTTCGCTGCGGCAGGTACTCAGGCATGGTGCGGTACCTAGTTTTCTCAGCGTCTCAGCGTCTCTGCGGTTCAAAGCCTTTCGCCTCTAAAAACTTGGAACCGCAGAGACGCAGAGACGCAGAGGAAGACAAAAACCTTGAGAGGTGAAAACCTTGCGAGCTAGGGAGAGGGGGGAAAGGGGCTAGAGCAAGAAGTTAACGGACACTGCTGGGTTTTTACCCGTACCTGGTTTTCTCAGCGTCTCAGCGTCTCTGCGGTTCAAAGCCTTTCGCCTCTAAAAACTTGGAACCGCAGAGACGCTGAGACGCTGAGGAAGGCAAAAACCTTGAGAGGTGAAAACCTTGAGAG
>Ga0209212_1006920_pt1 | contig 12770 bp, 17 predicted proteins | sample RifGroC2_FD_183996 | JGI IMG/M metagenome (GOLD analysis project Ga0209212, IMG submission 183996) | Groundwater microbial communities from Rifle, Colorado, USA - Groundwater C2 (SPAdes) (version 2) | ecosystem: Environmental > Aquatic > Deep subsurface > Groundwater | place: Rifle, Colorado...
CCCCTACTCGGAGGCCACTGCGTGCTCTGGGGTATCCCTCAGGATCATCAGCCGGCTGGCGGGGACAGGGAGGATGGCGTAGGCGCGCCCATCCTTTCCGGCGAACTCCACCTCGAACACCGTGCCATCGTGGGTCATGACGACGGTGCCGACCTGCCCGCGGCCCAGCAAGAGCGGTCGGCCGGTTTCGAAATGCCTGGCGCGCAGATCTTCGAGAAGGGCCACCACATCGTGCATGTTGATCTCGCTCTCCATTCTCACACGATATAACAGGGCGTGAGCCGGGGAAAGTCTTCCCCGCGGCGGACGATCCACACACTGAGCACGGTCGCGGTGCCCCTGGCCGTGCTCGAGAGAACCGCAGGATGTAGATGGTCCCGAATTCGCTGTCGCCTCGCGCTTCGACCTGGTCCGACGCCGCCGCTGCATCCAACAAGGCCCCCCGCAGCACGTCGGCGTTGTCCGCAGTGATCCCGAGGAGGGATTCGAACACGCGTGCCGTGTGTCGGCCCTCGCGATGCAACATGTTGAGCGTGTAGTCCTCGAGCTTCGTCCCCAGGTCTGCCCGATTTCCGTTCGGTAGTCTCATCAGGTGGCGGCTTCCCTGTACCTCCGACTGGCCGCCTCATGGCAGCGTAGCTCGAATCGCTCCCCCGGGGGATGTCCAATGGTCGAGACACCCAACACCCGCGCGCTCAGCTTGGCCGCGCAGGCGCTCATCGACCGCGACGACCGCGCCGGTCATCACGGAGCTGCTGGCGGGAACAGGGACGCGCCGGGAGCGACCGGAAGCGCGGGAGCAGTGCCCGTCGGATCACGAGGTCTGCGGGCAGATCAAGCAGACGCCGGCCGCCTCGGCCAGCTCATCAATCGCCTCTGGCGAGAGGCGGACAGCACTCAACGAGCAGTCGGCCAGCCCGTCCAGATGGATCCCCCCCCTCGCCACCCTCCTGAGCGAGACGACGAGCAGCGCGTCGAGGTGCGCGGCGATCGCCGCTTGGTCCGGATCTCCCACCGCGGCGCGCTCATCAAGGGGCATCCGCGATCTCGCCGAGGCCGTCCGCGAGCGTGAACTTCCCCTCGCCCCCGCTCGGTGAAGTTCCTCGTCGACAACGCGCTCTCGCCGACCGTCGCGACCGGCCTGAGATCCGCTGAACACGACGCAGTCCACGTTCGCGACTACGCGATGCACGCCTCGCGACCCTGAGATCTTCGAGCGCGCGCGTACGGATCCGGAAGCTGCCGATCGGGGGATCCTGAGCACGCAGACGGGCAGGACCCGAGCGAGCCTCCGGCCGCCACCCCGGCCGCAGATCATGGCCTCGGCCCGCCATCCCAAGGGCACTGCCCCCGCCAGATCAGCCTCGGCGTCACGGAGAGGTGTACCGGCGGCTCGCCGCCCTGGCGCCCAAGGACCCGCGCGCCGTCTGCCTCGTCGGCGTCGGCCTCCTGGCCCCGGGGCAAGCGCGCCGAGGGGCGCAAGGAGCTTGACCCGCGGCTGGCCGGGCCCTATCTCCAGCTCGGCACCATCCACGCCGCCTCGGGGCAGTACGACCAGGCCCTCGCCCGGGTCGGCAAGCCCATCGATGTCAACCCGAAGAACATCGGCGCGCTTCGCCCCGGCCGCCAACAACCTGGCCTGGGTGCTGTCCGAGCACGGCGGCGACCGGGACAGGGCGCTGGCTCTCGCTCAGACCGCCAAGGAGCTGGCGCCGGAGGACCCGAATCTCTCCGACACCCTCCTAGCTGCGAGGTCGGCACGCTGGCTGGCCTCGAGCAGCTCGGCAGCCTTCACGCCGGCTCGGGGCAATTCGATCAGGCCCTTGTCGGGGCCGGCAAGGCGCTGAACCCACGCTTCACGCCGGCGACGGGGTCCTCGTCGGGGTTCTGCGCGCTTCGGCGACGCGGCGGCGGGAGATGTCGCCCTCGAGGGGCATGATCTCGGCGTGGCGGAGGAGGCGATCGATGAGGGTGGTGGCGATGGCCCCGTCGGTCGCTGCGCCCCTTCCCCGCTCGCAGCCGGGCGGCCCTCCCCGGCCGGCTGCGACCCCGAGGCACCTCGTCGACGGGCGGCCGAATCGGTCAAAGGAATGGATTGACGACTCGGACGGCCCCGTACAGTCGGTCGTGCTGGAAATCCTCTGACACGAGCTCGCCGAGCCCGTACTCCTCCGCGTAAGCCCAGAGGTGGGCATCGAACCAGCCGAGCTGGTACGCGGCCCATCCCCGAATGGCCGTCCGGAGCAGGGTCTCCGTCGGATACAGGATGACGAACTGCCGGAGGAGCTCCTCCGCCTCGCGCCGCGCCTCGTCGGGGGTGAGCAGCGAGCGGCCACCGGCCAGCGGGCGCGTCACGGCCGCGACGAACTCCACGACGGCCTGATGGGGGATGCGGACCTGGTCCTCCACCAGCCCTCGGCGGAGCAGCTCGGTGGCGACCTCCTGCTTCCGGGGAAATCGCGGGTCGAACCGATACACCAGGACGTTGGTGTCAACGAGGGCGGGCACGCTCGTACAGATCCTCTCGCTTCCACCCCCGCTCCCGAGCCCCCCGGACCCGGGGGCGCCCGGACTGTCGCAGGCGCTGGCGCTCCGTCGCCGCGTCGAACAGCTTGAGCCGCATCTCGCGGTCGACGCCCTGCACCTGGCGGCCCGGAGGCACCACCCGGATCGTCTCGCCGGCCGCCACCCACTCGATCTCGTCGCCGGGGCGGATCCCGTACCGGTCGGCGATCGCCTTCGGCACCGTCACCTGGAGCTTGCTCGTCACCCTGGACATGTCCTTACTCTAGCAAGGACGCCATCCTTGTCAAGCTGGCCGTGTCAGTCGTAGGGCCGCTCCCGCCCGGATTCGATCGCGCCAAGGTCATCCTCAAGATCCCCGGGGGCGGCTTTACCGGTGATGTCCCGCTTGATGTGGAAAAGGTGATTGACGTTCTTCCGGCTCGTCGTGGGGTTCACGGTAGCACGCTCTGAAAACGGAGGCCCGCATGGGGCTCAGGAGCGACGATGGCGGCACCGGCTAACGCCAGGCGTCCCGCCCGGTCGGATCAGCCGCCGCGCCCGGCGCGTGCCGGAACGTACAGCGTCAGGCCCGGGACCTCCTTGAAGTGGGGGTCCAGGGTGTAGATCTCCAGGCGATGCTCGAGCGCGAGGGCGGCAATCACCAGATCCGAGAGAGGCAGGGTGACACCCTTGCGCCGGAGGCCGAACGAGACCTCTCCGGCACGCCACCAGGTGGAGAAGGCCGTCTCGATGAACCGGAGTCCCGCCAGGCGGGACGTCGTTGCCTCGGCCTCCTTCGCTGTGCGGCAACCCTGGATCAGCTCGGCGAGTACCACCCCGACCATCACGAGGCGGTCGGCGTCGATCAGCGCATCGAGCTCTCGCTTCTCCTCGGACTCGGGTTCGTTGAAGAAGGGGATCCAGACGGAGGTGTCAGCGACGACCACGGGCGTGGCGTTCCCGCGCTGCGTGTGCCTTCAGCTCCGCCGCCTCGAGCGCCCGCCAGTTGTCCGCGATGCGGATCTTCCCGGACAGGGCCTTCAGCTCCTCGAGTTTCTTCCGGCGGATCAGCTCGGAGATGGCCGTGTGGATGGCTTCGGTCCTGGACTTGGCTCCGGTGACCTCCATCAGTTCCTTGACCAGGCGCTCGTCCAGGCTCATCGTGGTGCGCATCATGTATGCCCTCCCGATATGCCTCTACTATACGCCAGCGCAAGATGTCATGGCCAGGCGACCCTCGTCAGCCACCGCGGGCGCCTGCGCGACCATCTGTGGTGGCCGGCCTCGGAGCGTGGCCGTGACGGTCAGGCCCGGCTCCCGGCTGAAGTCGGGGCTCGACGCCCTCTACGCGCGGCAGGGCCCGAGCGGGGCTACCTTCCCGCTCGCCACGGCCCTCGGCCGGTCAGCCCGCCGAGGCCCGACCGCTCTGGGAGAAGGCGCTCACCCTCGCCCAGACGGCCAAGGACTGGCGCCCGAGGACCCGCGGGTTTCCGACACGCTCGGCTGGATCTTCTACCGGCGCGGCGTCCACCAGCGTGCGCTGGCCCTCCTCAAGGACAGCGCCGCCAAGCGGCCCGGCAACCCGCAGATCCAGTACCACCTCGGCATGGTCTCGGCCCAGCTCGGCGACACGGAAGCCGCGCACCGGGCGCTCTCCATCGCCGCCGCCGCGCCCACCCCCTTCCCCGGCCAGGACGAGGCGCGGAAGGCGCTCGCCGCGCTCAAGTAGCGCGCGCGGGGCGACACCCGCCTGCGCTCGGTTGCAGCAGCGTGCAGTAAGTCTGCAGCCGCCTGCCCAGGTCGCCTAGGAGCGCTTCTCGAGGCTGCCGGGCGGGCTGCGGCGGCGCAGGTCGCGGCGCTTAACCCGCGGCCCCCACCGCCGCCGGACCGGGCCGGAACTTCCAGCCCTTGGGCCCACGCGCGATGTGCAGCCGGCCGGGCCTGGCGGGCCCGTCGTCAGCGGCCCCCACCGATGCTCGCCCGTGTTCCCAGCGCGACAGCGTCTCTGCGGTGGTCCGCATGCGCCTTGCGAAGTCGCCCGTCCACAGGGTCAGAGTGGTGATGCCCTCTCCTCCAGTGCCCGACCGTGCGCGATGCGGGCTCATCTCTGGCCCAGGCGACTGTCCGGGCTGTTGAGGACTGGAGCGTGACGACCACCCAAGCTCACCCACGGTCTCCAAGGACCCAGGGTGTAACGGTCTGTCACGCGCCACTTGCCAGTGCCTGCTCTGGCTCGCACCGGCAATAGACGAGGGTGGGGCGTCCGTTCACGCATGAGGCGAACGAGGCCATGTTCGCTCTGCCGGTGGGCGTTATCCGCGCCCTCGCTTGACTCGGCGTCCCGACGTGGGTACATTGTGGGCACACGCCGGAGGACTCTCACCATGAAAGCTCGCCTGGTACGCATCGGTAATTCACGGGGAGTTCGGCTCCCCAAGCCCCTCATCGAGGAGGCCGGCCTCACCGATGAGGTCGAGGTTCGCGTTCGGGGGGGCGCCCTCATCATCCTGAGCGCGCCGCGGCCGCGGTCCGGGTGGGCCGAGGCGGCGAAGCAGATGCGGCAGCGGGGCAAGGATCGGCTCCTTGAAGAGCCGACGCCTACACGCTTCGACGATGAGGACTGGAAATGGTAGCGCCTGTCGGGGGCCGGCGTGGCGAGGTCTTCCTCGTCGACCTCGACCCCACCCGGGGGAGCGAAATCCGAAAGACGAGGCCATGCGTCGTGGTGTCCCCCGACGAGCTGAACGTCCATCTGCGCACACTCATCGTCGCTCCGCTGACAACGGGAGGGCAGCCATACCCATTCCGTGTTCCATGTCGCTTCCATGGAAAGGCGGGTTACATCGTCGTCGACCAGATCCGCACAGTTGACCACGAACGCCTTCTGCGGCGCCTGGGTCGGCTGGCCCCGGTAACCCTGGGCAAGACGCTCTCCGTCCTCCAGCAGATGTTCGCACCGTAAGAGGCCGGGGGCACAGGGGCCAGGCGGCGGACAGCGCCGCAGCGGGGACATACGTCCAGTCCACGACCGCCTCGAGCTGTCCGTGCGCTCCTTGGCGGACCGCGGCCGCCGGGGCAGGTCGGGCCCCATGGACGATGACGTGATCCGCCACGCCGAGGCGTTCCGCGCCCTTGCAGTCCTCGCGCCCGCCGAAACCTCGTCGCCAGCAGTCTGCGACTGGCGGCGCCGCCTGCCGGGGACACAACGGGAGGGTTTGCTTCCCCTTCCGGCCCTGACATCGCTATCTGACCGCCAGGCAGGCGGCTCTAGCCCGCTCTATTCGCGAACGCGTCTTCAGCGTCCTGGGCGCCCCCACGTTCAGTTACCAGCAAATTGTCCGCTGGGGGGAGCGAATTGCACGAGCTAGCGATCGGTCGTCAGCTGATGGACGAGGGTCGAGTCGGCCACCTCCGTTCGGTCCGCCCCAGGGGGCGCGAGGAGCGGTTTTCGGCGGATACCAAGATAGCCCCCCCACCTCGGACGCGTTCCTGGAGGCGCCTGGGCCCTCGGCGGTGACGCGGAGGAGGGGACGACGGGGTTCGGCCTGCCGATCAGCCGGCAGGCGGGCCGCCAAGGTCTGCTGGCGCACCTCGGCGCGCTCCGCCAAGAGGCGCGGGCCCTGGCCTGCGTGCACCTGGAACGGGGTGAGCATCTGGAGCGCGGTGTGGCGATGCTCATGGTGATACCACAGCACGGTGACCCACCAGAGCCACTCGGGCGGGATCGACCCCGGCGAGCCCGGCCCCATCGGCGAGCGCGTCAACTCCGAGGTGGGCCGGCTCGACGACGTGGGGTTCGTGGACGAAGGCGACGACGCGAAGCTGAACATCGACTTCAAGGACAACGCCAGGGTCATCCTCAAGATCCCCGGGGGCGGCTTCACCAGCCTCATCATCGCCGAGGACGCCGGGCTCGACCCCTTCAAGCTCGAGCGATGCGCCGCCGCCGACTGCAGCGCCGCGCGGCAGACCCTCTTCGACGGCTTCACCTGGGCCACGAAGAGCGCCGTCCTCGCGCGACAGGACTTCAGCGGCGGCGACTCCTCGCCCATCGACCAGGTCTACCTCTTCCTCTTCCTCTTCCTCTTCGACGGGCCCGTGGAAGGGTGGCTGCGCATCTCGGAGACGCGGAACTTCGGCGGCACCCGGCTTGAGGTGGACTTCGTTGGCGGCTTCGATCCGCCGGAGGCAGTGCCCGAGCCCATCACGTTCCTGCTCTGGGGGACCGCCGCCGCCGGCCTCGGCCTCGTCCGCTGGCGCCGCCGCCGCCGCGCGCACCGGTGATCTCGGCGGGGCTACCCGCCGCGAGTGTGCATCTCGAGGTGGGGATCGCGCTTGAGGTCGCCGATCTGCACCAGCGGGGCGCGGCGGTCGGCCATGGCCAGCCGCTCCTCGGCGCCGCGGTCGGCGCGCTGCCGCCAGGTGGGGACGATGAGGTTCTTCATCTCCTCGCGCGTGGCCCCGGAGCGCAGCGCCTTGCGCAGATCGCTCCCGCGCGTCGCGTAGAGGCAGAGGTACCAGAGCCCGTCGGCGGTGAGCCGGCTCCGGTCGCAGGACCGGCAGAACGGCTGGGTCGTGGACGAGATGATGCCGAAGACGTCGCCGTCGGGGAGGACGAAGCGATCCGCGGGGGCCGTGCTCTCCTCCACGATCGGGTCCACCCGCCCGTACCGCCGCGCGATCACCTCGAGCATCTCGGCGCGCGACACGACGCGGTCCATGGACCAGTGGATGGCCCCGCCCACGTCCATGTACTCGATGAAGCGCACCTCGGCCCCGACGCGGCGGCCGTACTCGATCAGGTCCAGCAGCTCGTCGTCGTTGGTGCCGCGGATGACGACGGCGTCGAGCTTGAGCCCGGTGAAGCCGGCCTGCCCTACGGCCTCGATCCCCTCCAGCACGCGGGGGTGCAGCTCCCGCTGGGCGAGCGCCTTGAAGCGGTCGGCGCGGAGCGTGTCGAGGCTCACGGTGACCCGGTGGAGGCCCGCCTCGCGCAGCAGCGGCGCGTGCTCGGCCAGCAGCACACCGTTGGTGGTCATGGCCAGGTCCTTGATGCGCGGATTCGCCGCGAGCATGCGGATGAGCGACTCGACGCCCTTGCGCAGGAGCGGCTCGCCGCCCGTGAGCCTGACCTTGTCCACGCCGAGGTCGCAGAAGACGTCCACCAGGAACGCGCACTCCTCGAAGGAGAGGATGTCCTCGCGCGGCAGCCAGACGTACTCCTCCTCCGGCATGCAGTACCGGCAGCGCAGATTGCAGCGGTCGGTGACCGACAGCCGCAGGTTGCGGAGCGGGCGCTCGAGCGTGTCGAGAATCATGCGATCTCGGCGAAGACCTCTTCGTTGGCGACGGAGACGGCGAAGCAGGCGACCGTGACGGCGGGGTTGTTGGCGTTGGCCCCGGTGGTCACCTCCCAGCGCCAGCCATGCCAGGGGCACGCGACGACGGTCCCCTCGAGGTCCCCCTCGCCCAGCGGCCCGCCGCGGTGGGGACACTCGTTGGCGATGGCACAGTACGTCCCGTCGACGTTGAAGAGCGCGATGCTCTTGCCGCCGGCCTCGACCACCCTACCCTCGCCGGCGGGCACCTCTGCCGTCCTGCCGAGGCTCACGCGCGCCATGCCGTCACCTCCTCGAGATCGAGCCCGGCCCGCTCCCATTCCTTGATGAGCCCCGCCTTCTTCACCCCGACCTCGAAGTGGTCCCACGGCAGCGTCTCGCCGAGCGGCCGCACCCGCCGCGTGTAGAAGGCCGGATCGCCGTCCCACTCGCGAAGCGCGCGCCGCCAGTCGCCGCCGAGCGACGCGGCGATCTCCACGAAGTCGGCCACGCGCCGGTCGCCGCGGGCCAGCAGCGCCTGCAGTCCCGCCTCCCGCGGGTTCTCGTGGAGCACGCGGATGGTGGACAGCCGGCGCGCCACGCGCTTGATGAGATCGAGCTTCGCCTCGAGGGCGCGGTGGTCCTCGAACGCCGCCCACTGGAAAGGCGTCCACGGCTTGGGCACGAAGGAGGAGATGGACAGCGTGAGCTTGCCGAAGGGGTGGCCGTCGGGCCCCGGCACCTGGAGGCGCTGGAGCAGCCGGGTCGCGAGGTCCGCGATGGCCTCCACGTCCTCCGGGGTCTCCGTCGGCAGCCCGATCATGAAGTAGCACTTGAGGTTCGGGATGCCGTAGCGCCTGAGCAGGTCGCAGGCGGCGAAGAGATGCTCGTCGGTGATCGGTTTGCGGATGACGCTCCGGAGCCGCTCCGTGCCGGCCTCGGGCGCCATGGTGAGGGTGCGGTGCCCCCCCCGCGCGAGGGAGGCCACCAGCGGCTCGGTGAGGCTGTCGGCCCGGAGCGAGGAGATGGACACCTCCACCCCGTACTCCTCCAGCACCTGCATGAGGTCGCCGATCCACGGGTAGTCCGACACGCAGGCGCCGACGAGGCCCACGCGCTTGGACTCCTTCGCGATCTGCGCCACCGACTCCCGCAGCGCCTCCAGGCTCCGGTGACGCACGGGGCGGTAGATCTGGCCCTCGAGGCAGAAGCGGCAACCGCGGCCGCAGCCCTTGCCCACCTCGAGGAGGGCCATGTGGCCGTACTCGGCCTTCGGCGTCTTGAGCGTCGAGATGGTCTCGAAGCGGTTGACGTCGGCGAGCCGCCGCTTGGCGACGATGCGCGGCACGCCGGGCTCGCGCGGGGCGACCTCCTCGATGGTCCCGTCCGGCGCGTAGCGGACATCGTACCGCCCGGGGATGTAGATGCCCGGGAGCGGCGTCAAGGCCTCGAGGAAGCGCCGGCGCGACTCCGGCGCCCGCTCGGCCCCGCTCTCGCGATACGCCGCGATGATCTCGGCCACCAGCTCCTCGCCTTCCCCGACAGCCACGAAGTCCATGAAGGGCGCCACGGGCTCCGGGTTCGAGAACGCACAGACCCCGCCCATCATCACGACGGGATGCGAGGCGTCCCGCGCCGCGGCCCGCGCAGGGATCCCCGCCATCTGGAGCAGACGCACCACGTTGATGTAGTCCCCCTCGTAGGTGACGGAGAAGCCCACCAGGTCGAAGTCCGACAGCGGGCGGAGGGACTCCAGCGAGAAGGGCGCGGCGCCGCTGCGGAGGTACTCGTCGAGGTCCTCGGGATCGGGGAAGAACACCCGCTCGCAGACCACATCGGGGAGCGCGTTCAGATGGGCGTAGATGGTCTGGAAACCCAGGTTGGACATGCCCACGGCGTAGGTATTCGGGTAGACCAGGGCAACGGAGACACGCCCCCCCCAGTCCTTCCGCGAGACGCCTTCCTCGCCGGCCACGAGGGCCTGCACTTTTCTCTTAAGTGTCCACGACATGAGGCTTCAGTCTACCACGGGCGACGCCACGAGCCAGGCGTGGCTGCCGCGCGGTGTCCGAGCGTTGACAGCCACGCTCCGTGTTACTACATTGTAGACAGCACCAGCTCCTGCTCGCGTATCAGTTCGACGCCAGGCGGAACGTCGTCGAGCTCCTCGATGTGGGCCCCCATGAGAGCTTCTACCGGGAGCGGAGCCGAGCAGGCGGCGCAAGGCTCCGCAGGCCGCTCAAACAGGTCCAGATGCGAGGCGGCGAGGGATGCGACGAGCGAGGCGTACTCCGCCTGGCGAGCCGAGCCGGAGGCGAGGTGAGCGGATCCGGGGATCCGGGCGAGCGTGAGCGAGCCACGTTGAGCGAGGAGCGACCGAGCCAACGAAGCGGATAGGCCTGTTTCAGCGGCCTGCTACACCCCCATGATCTGGATGTCGATGGTCCGCGGACGGGGCCCGTCCAGCTCAGCGAACAGGATGGACTGGAAGCGCCCCAGCGCCAGCTCCCCGCCGCTGATCCCGACGGCCACGCTCCGCCCCAGGAGGGCGGCCCGCAGGTGGGAGGAGGCGTTCCCGCGCTCGCAGTCGGAGTAGCGCGGGTCGTCGTGGCGGTAGCCCCGGCTGTCTGGCACCAGCCTGTCCACCATGGCCTTGAAATCCTCGACGAGCGCCCCCTGGAACTCGTTGACGAAGAGGGCGCAGGTGGTATGGAGCGAATTGACCAGCAGAATGCCTTCCTTGACGTCGGCGGCGAGCATGAGGTCCCGGATCTGCTTGGTGATGTCCAGGACCTCCGTGCGCTTCTCGCTCAGCATCGTGAAAGTCTTCCGCACCACCTTGAGCGTCTTCACGGTCACTCTCCCTCCATGGACTCTGGAGTCAGGGTACGCTCCTTTGTTGGTGCCGAGGGAGGGAATTGAACCCCCACGGCCCGGTAGGGCCAGCGGATTTTAAGTCCGCTGCGTCTCCCAGTTCCGCCACCCCGGCCTGAGACTGCCTGCCACCACCGGCTATGTCTGGAGGCGGCGAGCGGATTCGAACCGCTGAATAGAGGTTTTGCAGACCTCCGCCTTAACCACTTGGCTACGCCGCCTTACAATCCAAAGGGGCCCGCGATCCGAGCCCCTGTCTTGACGCATGGAGCGGGAAACGGGATTCGAACCCGCGACCCCAACCTTGGCAAGGTTGTGCTCTACCACTGAGCTATTCCCGCCTGTCGGTCTGCGACACCGCGACACACTCTAACAAGCGCCTGGAATGGTGTCAACGTACGGGCGATCCGGGCACCTCGCCCCGGAGGTACTGGACGGCCTCCTCCGGAGGGATCGGGTTGATGAAGAACCCGGTTCCCCATTCGAAGCCCGCCACGCGGGTGAGCTTGGGGATGATCTCCAGGTGCCAGTGGAAGTGGTCGAGGGTCCCGGTGCGGAGCGGTGCGCTGTGGAGCATGTAGTTGAATGGCGGATCGCCGAAGACCCGCCCCATGCGCCGCAGGATCTCGCCCAGAAGCCGCGCCAGGGGGGCGAGCTCCCGCGCTTCCGTCTCCTCGTAGGCGGAGCGGTGGCCGCTGGGGAGGATCCAGGTCTCGAAGGGAAAGCGCGGGGCGAAGGGGGCCAGGGCCACGAAGCCGTCGCCCTCGAGGATGATCCGCCCGCCGCGACGGCGCTCCTGGCGGATGATGTCGCACCAGATGCAGCGCTTCTTGAGCCGGTAGTGCCGCTCGCCCCCCTCCAGCTCCTCGGTCAGCATGATGGGCACGATGGGGGTCGCGATGAGCTGCGAGTGCGGATGCTCGAGGGAGGCCCCGGCGGCCTCGCCGTGGTTCTTGAACACCATCACGGACTGGAAGCGGTTGTCCTTGCCGAGATCCCGCATCCGCTCGCGATAGGCCCACAGGATGTCCGCGACGGCGGCCTCCGGGAGGGTGGCGAGGGTGGCGGCGTGATCGGGCGTCTCGACGATCACCTCGTGGGCCCCGACACCGCTCATGCGATCGTAGAGCCCCTCCCCCGACTGCTCCATGTCCCCCTCGATGCGCAGGGCCGGAAACTTGTTGGGGACGACCCGCAGGGTCCACCCGGGGGCATTGGGCTGGCTCTCCGGACTGCGCACCGCGAGGATCTCGTCGGGTGTGTGCGACTCCTGCCCCGGACAGAACACGCAACCCCCGCCGGCGCGCAGGACGGGCTGGGGGGAGAAGTCCGAGGGGCGCCGCGCCCGCTCGGTGGAGATGATCACCCAGCGTCCGACCACGGGGTCCTTGCGCAGCTCAGCCATCGCCGCCCTCGTCCTCCGGCTGGAGCGGTCGCGCCAGGAGCGCCGCGAGGGCCTGGGACGCCGGGGTGCCGCCATGGAGCACGGAGGCCACGGCCTCGCAGATCGGCATGCTGACGGAGGCGGCGGCAGCCACGCGCAGGGCCGAGTCAACCGTGCGCGCGCCCTCGGCCACCGTGCGCGTGGCGCCCTCGGCGTCAGCGAGACTCCTGCCCTGCCCCACCGCGAGCCCCAGCGCCCGGTTCCGGCTGAGCGAGCCCGTGGCAGTGAGGACGAGGTCGCCGACGCCCGCCAGGCCAAGAAAGGTCCGCGCCGAGGCGCCCAGCGCCACGCCGAGCCTCACGATCTCCGCCAGCCCGCGAGTGACGAGGGCGGCCCTGGCGTTCTCGCCGAGATGCAGGCTGTCTGACAGCCCGGCCGCGATCGCCACCACGTTCTTGAGTGCGCCGGCGATCTCGACGCCGATGACGTCGCGGCTCGTGTAGAGCCTGAATGCAGGGGCGGTAAGTGCCTTCTGGACCAGGCGCGCGACCTCCCCGTCCTCGGAGGCCACCACCAGCGCCGTGGGGAGCCCCAGCGCCACCTCGCGGGCGAAGGACGGCCCCGACAGCACGGCCACGGGGTGCCCGGGCAGGAGCTCGGAGAGGAGGCAGGAGATGCGCCCACCCCGC
>Ga0209212_1006922_pt1 | contig 12766 bp, 12 predicted proteins | sample RifGroC2_FD_183996 | JGI IMG/M metagenome (GOLD analysis project Ga0209212, IMG submission 183996) | Groundwater microbial communities from Rifle, Colorado, USA - Groundwater C2 (SPAdes) (version 2) | ecosystem: Environmental > Aquatic > Deep subsurface > Groundwater | place: Rifle, Colorado...
AACCTCAAAGCCTTTGTTGGCTTTAATTAAGCCGTATTTTGATACAGGATGCACCCCCGTTATAGTAACCATCTTGTCCTTGCTTTTGTGGAATTTCCAAAGCTGGTTAATATCTATATCCGCAACTCCATCGCCATATGTAACCATAAAATCTTCAGAGTCCAAATAGTGGCTGATCTTCTTTAATCTTCCGCCAGTCAGTGTTTTCTCCCCTGTGTCTACGCAACTTACACTCCAATCTTCAACTTCATGTTTTTTTGGAAAATCAATAGCCCTTTTTTTAAGCTTTAATGTAAAATCAAAATTTTCAGTCTCGTAATTAAGAAAATATTGCTTGATCATGTCGCCCTTGTAGCCCAAGCACAGTATAAAATCCTGGTAGCCGTAATGGGAGTATATCTTCATTACATGCCATAGTATCGGCTTGCCGCCTATCCTGACCAGCGGCTTTGGGATGAATTCCGTATGCTCCTTTAATCTTGTTCCCTCTCCGCCGCACAGTATAACAACCTTTGTCATTTTCTTGTTTTTTTCTTATTATTTGGCAGCCAGCCTGTACCTTATCAGCCCTACAAACATGTCCCAAACAACCCCCATTCCCACATGGGAAGCGCCTGCAAGCCTGTCCCCGTGCTTTACAGGAATGCTCAAAATCTTGCAGCCAAATTTTGATGCTTTATGCAGCATCTCTACATTAATGTTCCAATTTTTAAGCTTGGGTTTTATTTTTTCATAGACACTTCTTTTAATTATTATTGGGTAGCCGTTTATATCGCTTATTTTTAAGGAAAAAAAAAGCCGCACTAGCATGCCATAAATGACCGAGAGAATCACTCTTGTCTTGCTACTGTATTTTAATCCCCGGTCTCCTTTGCAGAAATCAATATTATTTTCCCTTGCAATCCTATAAAGACGCACAATTTCGCTAACCGGCACTTTTCCACCTGCGCATGTAATCCCAAAATAGCCCCCTTTTGCTATTTTCAGGCCCCCTATTACGCCACCTCCGAATGTCTGGTTTGCCTTTAGAGTAACCTTTTTTATATTCTTCTGTTTTAAATTTTCCATGATTTTACCGGTGTTATCTGTTGAGCCGTTATTTACCAATATCAATTCCAGCTTAATTTTACTATTCTCAAATTCTTTTAAAATATTCCCTGCAGCGGTTTCTATAACATCCTCTTCATTGTACACTGGCACTACAAGAGACAACATGAATAACCCACCTGCGAGAAATGCCGCTACTTTAATAAATTTTCTATGCTAAATTACGTGTTTCTAAACTATACTTATGGGTAAATAGAATTGAGCAATTGTTGCCCATTCGTAATATGTCGATAAATCCTAAAAGGATTTTCGAGCATTCGCAAATCTTTGATTTGCTCTACAAAGAAAACCTTATGGTTTTCGAGTGCTCGAAAATCGAAGATTTTAGACAAGTAAAGGCAATAATTTATGCTCAATTGTTTGTTGCCTTTACTATAACTAAACTAAAAAAGCTTTATAAACAGACCCCCACCCATTATCCATAGTTGTCAGGTGTTTTTATGGCTTTGTCATACCCATCTTTAAACATTGTAAAAGAGGATATTGCGGGCATAAATAAAAATCCCGCAAACGATTTTTCAGATCTCGAGGGCAGCAGCATTTTAATTACAGGGGCAGCTGGCTTTGTATGCAGCTATTTAGTTGATGTGATTGCCTATCTTAATGAAACAAAATTCAAGGATTTCTGCAAAATAATTGCAGTTGACAATTTCATAACTGGGTTTCCACGTAACCTTGGGCATTTAAAAAATAAGCCCTATATCAAGGTTATAAATAAGGATGTTTCAGAGCCATTTAATGTAGAGCCCGTTGATTATGTTGTTCATGGAGCGAGCATAGCCTCCCCGTCATTCTACAGAAGATATCCCTTTGAGACTATGCGGGTCAATGTGGATGGTACGTGGAAAATGCTGGATTTGGCAAGAAAACATAATGTTAAAAGCTTTATGTACATGAGCAGCAGCGAAGTATACGGCGATCCATTGCCTGAGTCCATACCAACGCCGGAGGACTATAGGGGCAATGTTTCCTGCACAGGACCAAGAGCTTGTTACGATGAATCCAAGCGGTTTGGGGAAACTCTCTCAATGAATTATTACAGCACATATAAATTGCCTGTAAAAATAACGCGCACATTTAACGTCTATGGGCCGCGGCTGTATTTAAATGACAAGCGCGTTATTCCGGATTTGCTAAGCAACGCATTATCTAATCAGAACATTATTTTGTATAGTGATGGAAAAGCCACTCGAAGCTTTTGCTATATAGCTGATGCAATTACTGGTTATTTGAAAGTGCTTTTATCAGGATTCAATGGGGATGTCTTTAATGTTGGCAATGACCAAGAGGAGATATCAATGGCAAATTTAGCAAAGCTGATTATTGGATTGACAAACCCAAGACTCAAGGTAATCCACAAAAAGAGCTCGGAAAAGGAATATTTGACAGACAACCCCCAGCGCAGGTGCCCTGATTTGACTAAAATCAAGATGAAGTTAAAGTATCATCCTGCATATTCATTAAAGGACGGACTTAAAAGGACAATATTATGGCACAGATTTCAGAATAACAAACAAAAAATTTAAATCAGAACTGAAATTCTAAATTATGATGAAAATAGCCATTATCGGTGTGGGGTATGTCGGCTTGGTTTCGGGGCTATGTTTTGCAAAAAAGCACGAAGTCATTTTTGTAGATGTCGATGCCAATAAAATTAATTTGCTGAATAAAGGCAAAATACCGTTTTACGAGCCTAATTTGAATGAATTGCGCCGGCAAGTTTCCAAAAGAGCAAAATTCACAACAGATTTAAGCAAGGCTGCTGATGCTGATTTTATATTTGTTTGCACCGGAACTCCAACCAAAGGAAATGATATTGACTTAAGCCACATAAAAAATGCCTGCAAGTCTGTTGGCAAGATGATTAGGGGCAGGAATACCTACCCGATTATAGTCATAAAGAGCACCGTGGTTCCAAAAACAACATCAAGCGTTTTGCTCCCAATTTTGGAAAAACATTCCAAGAAAAAGGCAGGAAATGGGTTTGGCTTGTGCGTGAATCCGGAATTCTTAAGGGAAGGGAATGCCGTAGAGGATTTTCTGGAGCCTGACCGCATTATAATCGGAGCTTCAACCGAAAAAGACAGCAAGCTTTTATCTGATTTCTATAAGAAATTTTTTAATGATGTCCATATAGCTGCCAATAACCTGAATACCGCGGAGATGATTAAGTATTGCTCAAACGCCTTCTTTCCGCTGCTCATCTCCTTTTCAAATGAATTTGCGGAAATCTGCGAGAGAATTCCAGATGTGGATGTCCATGCAGTCTTAGACGCAGTAAGCATGGATAAAAGAATAAACCAAAAAGTAAATGGCAGGTTCCTGCACCCTGGCATTGTGAGTTATTTAAAAGCTGGATGCGGATTCGGAGGCAGCTGCTTTCCGAAAGACCTCAAAGCTTTGACCAGCTTCATTAAAAAAATGAATTATAAGCCGGAATTACTCCAATCGATATTGTCCATTAATGATTCCAGAGTGCAGGGGATATTGAATAGGATAGAAAAAAGGCTGGGAAACCTCAAAGATAAAAAAATATGCATTTTAGGATTGTCATTCAAGCCAAACACAGATGACATAAGGGAGAGCCCCTCAATTTACATGATAGAAAGATTATTAGAAAAAAGCGCGAAAGTATTTGCGCACGACCCGGTTGCGATAAAGAATGCCCAAATGCACTTTAAGGATAGGAAAGGCGTCGTATTCTCTGAAGACATATCAAAAGCTCTGGAAGCAAGCTCCTGCTGCATTGTGATGACTTCATGGGAAGCTTATAAAAAACTTGACCCACAAATATTTAAAGAAAAGATGAATGCCCCTTTATTAGTCGACTGCAGAAGAATATACGACAAAGACATTATGAAAGATTATGTGGATTATGTAGGCATCGGCTTAATGTCCTCTGGCAAACCACTAAAATGAAATGCGGCATTTGCGACTCAACCAGTTTAATATTCCTGTTTAAAGCAAAAGACCATGACAATCTTTCTTCCAAGCATTATTCGCTATACGAGTGCAAGAAATGCCATACTGTCTCTATACAGCCTGTGCCATTAAAAAAAGAGCTGGCAAAATATTACAGTAACAGCTATTACACATATAAATATTATGGGCTGATGAATAAATATTTCCTGCGCCTAAGGGCAAATAAAGTACCAAAAAAAACCTCAATTCTCGACGTTGGATGCGGAGAAGGCTCATTCCTGGAATTGATGAAGAGAAGAGGCTATGAATGCTGCGGGCTTGAGACTTCCAAAGATGGCGCAAAAAAGGCAATGCTCAAGGGGCTTATCGTATACAACGACATAAAAAAAATCAGAAAAAAATTTGATGTTATTACTTTATGGCATGTTTTAGAGCATATAACAAATCCTGTTCCTTATTTAAGGCAGATAAGGAATCTGTTAAATGAAGAGGGGCATCTTATTGTTGCAGTCCCAAATTTTGACAGCGTGCAGTCCAAGCTTGGCAGAGCTATGTGGTTTCACCTTGCTCCGCCGCTGCATGTTTTCCATTACACTCCGAAAACTATAGAATCCTTGCTAAAAAAAGGGAATTTTAGAGTGATTAAGATTAAGCACTTTTCTTTGGAATACAACATATTTGGCTATTTGCAGACATTTTTAAATCTGTTTAGGACAAAAGATGCAAATGTATTGTACAAGCTGCTGAGGAGAGACTCATACAAAATTAATGCGTCATTTATAACCTTATTGGCGCTTCCTATTTTTGTCCCAATATCAATTATTATGTCGATAATTGAGGCAATGCTAAAGAAAGGGGGAACTATTTTGCTGTATGCGAAAAAAGACTAAAAAGATAGCAATAATATCTTATGCAGTCGTGATTTTCATATTTTTAATCCTTTCATCGGATTTCTATCTTAGCAAGAAGAATTATGCCCCTTCCAGCGATGATTTCTTTGGAAATCCTTCAAGATATGCCGGACAGAATACTGAGTTTGCTGGTCCTGTTCTGAACGCGTCTGAGCAAAGCTTTTACATGACTGTCAATAAAAAGCCATTAAAAGTTTATTACAGCGGATTTGAAAAGCCCGTGCTTGGCCAGACTTACGTAAGAGTGAAGCTAAACAGCGACGGAACAGCCGCTGCATTGGAAGTGCATAATCTTTCTTACAATTACCTGAAGTACATAATTTCATTCCTTGCATTCTTTTTGTTTTTGTTCATATTTTTCAGGGAGTGGAAATTCAAAAAATGGAGGTTCGTTGAAAATGCCTGACTGGCTTTCCCATATAATAATTGGATTGTTAGTTGCTGAAGTTTTTAATATAGACAAGAAAGGGCTTGTCGTGCTCGGCTCATTATTGCCTGACTTTGTTGTCAAAATAAACCTGCTGCCTGCTTTCTTTCATGTGAATGACAATCTTCTTTTTGTCACTCGCTTGTACCATTCTCCTGTAATGGGGCTTATAATTCCCGCAATCATTGCCCCCTTATTCAAGTATGACTGGAGAAGAACATACATTTACATTATGCTGGGGTTTATGCTGCACCTTTTTGCGGACAGCTTTACAAGACATTACTATGACGGGATTCTGCTTTATCCCATTTCAAATGGCTTTTTCTCATTTAATGTTTTATGGCCGGAGCAATACTGGATAATACTAATCGTATCTTTAGTCGCTTATGCACTGGTTAAACTTATAAAATCCTGACATTTCTTTAGAGAATTTTGACAAAATTAATATATTTCAAAATTCTCTTTAAGGATTATATTTAGCTGATTATCAGAACAAAACCATTAATAAAAATTAAGCATACAAGTATCTTCTGGCCTTTCTGTAAAGATCAAGCTCGAAGGATGCATTAAACATCTGGTGCTGCCACCTGTAATTGAGCCACATTCTTGCCGGCTTGCTCAGAATCCTGAGCCACTTGGGAATAATGTAATGGAACCAGTCAGAATTCAGGTAAGAGATGTCCTGCACATTGTCTAAGTATTCCCTGTCAACCTCGCATAAGCTGATTGCCACATCTTTGCTTCCCCAGTATATGTTGGACCATCCCTCGAATGTGCCTGGCGGGGCAAACCCATTTTTGCATGCAAGCTCGTACAATGGGGTGCCGGGATAAGGCGTATAAACGCTGATTCCATGAACTTTGCATTTTTTGTTTTCTTTTTTCAGCTTGACTACCATTTTGCATGTCTCCAATATCTCTTCCCTCGTCTCGGTTGGAAATCCTATCATAAAAGAGTAGATTGGCGATATATTGTGCTTTTTTGTATCATTATTGACTTCGTAAACCTGCTCTGCCGTATTAGGCTTGTCTATCATTTGAAGTATTCTTGGGCTTGCCGACTCAATGCCAAATCTAAACGAGGAGCATCCGGACTGGACAATCCTGTCTTTTATATCGTCAGGCATTTTTGCGTACGTGAATACTGTTATTCCGGAAGATGTCCACTGCACATCCATGTTGTTTTTTATCATCATATCAGATATTTTTTCAACTCTTTTCATATCAACAAAATAATTGTCGTCATGCACCCAGATGCCATCAACTTTAAAATCGTCTATAACCTGCTTGAATCTCTCAAATGTCTTCTCAGCTGACATCCCCCTCCAATACATTTTATTGAAAAACAGATTATAGCAGAAAGAGCATTTGTGCGGGCATCCCTTGCTTGTTACGCCTATATCAAGCATTCTCTTCACAGTTCCCGGCTCAAACATAAGACTGCCATCGCTGATGTAATCCTCAACATTTATCAGCTCCCATGGAATGTTCCCTATTTCGTTAAGATTGAGAAGCTTTGCATCAGGGTTGTGGATTTTCTTGCCGTACTCCTTAAAAGAAATCCCGTCTATGTCTTTGATTGATTTTCCATCTTTTCTTCTTTTTACAATCTCCTTGAAGCTTATATCTCCTTCACCCCTTACTATTATATCCACATATTCGTTGTCCAATGTCTGGTCTGCCAGCATGCTGGCGTGAACGCCGCCCCATATAAGAGGCACTGAATTGCCAGCCTCTTCCCTTATGTACCTTGCAGTATCCAATGCGTACCTGATTTGCAGGCCGGTCATGGCAGAAAAAGCGACAGCAGATGGCTGCGTATTAAGGTATGTTTTAAGCCTGCTCTTCCAGTTTGGATCAACCCTTTGGTCGATTATTTTCACATTGTATTCACCGACTAAGGATGATGCTATAGATAAGAGGCTATGGGGGGGGGAAAATGTTGATTTTCCAGACTCTCCTGCAGAAGGGTATATTAGCACTGCATCTACTTCTTCCATTGTTAATCGCTTTTCTTAACTATTGTTAACTATTTAAATTTTTTGATTTAATCGATGGCAAAATGGCAGGTTATTCAAAGTTCCCTATACAAACTTTTAAATAAGCACTTTTGTAACTCATGGCCATGGATGCCGTCAGGAGAATAGCCAGGAATACAATAAGCTTAAGCATAGCGGAGTTGGTTGGAAAGCTAGGGCACTTCTTCATATTTGTCTATATAGCAAGGGCCATGGGAAATGTAATCTTTGGAACCTTTAATTTTGCATATGCTTTTTCCCTTATTGCCGTTGTTTTCACTGATATAGGCATAAACTACATGCTCATCAGAGAAGTTTCAAAGCATAGGAACAAAATTGGCAGCTACATCGGAAACTCTTTTTTAATCAAGTTTATGTTCTCCATTATCACATTTATTATTGTAATTGCAACAATGAACGCCGGCAATTTCCCGGATTCAACAAAAGCCGTTGTATATCTCATACTCGCTTATATGATTCTCAGAACTTTATGCGATCTTCTTTTTACCGTGTTTAAGGCTTACGAAAGCATGCACTACGAAGCGCTTATAAAATTTTTAAACACTATTGTACTGGTAATTTTTATTTTCTTTGCAATATTCCAGAACCTTGGAATAATGGCAGTCAGCATTACTTATGTTGCAGTGCAATCTTTTGTCTTTATCCTGACATTTATATTAGTAATAAAAAAATTCACAAAAATCTCGTTTAGATTTGATTCAGGGCTCTCTAAAGAAATAATAAAGAAGGCATCGCCATTCACTTTATCGCTGATTTTTGCAGGCATATACTTCTATATAGACAGTATAATGCTTTTATTAATCAAAGGCGATGCGGCAGTAGGGCTGTATAGCGCTGCATACAACATAACACTAGCGATACTTGTAATACCCGGCATGTACACTTACGCGATTTATCCCATATTATCAAGAAAGTATGCTACAGATATTTTGCCAGAGTCAAATAAAACTGTGAAGTTAATATATGAGCGCTCTTTCAAATACCTGTATGTGATAGGCTTGCCTATAAGCATAGGACTATTTGTTTTGGCAAGGCAGATAATAGTTTTTATCTATGGGGAAGGCTATTACGGCTCAGCTATAGCGCTGCAAATTCTTGCATGGTTTGTTTTCATGAAATTCTTAAGTTACCTAACGGGCATTGTGCTTTCATCCATAGACAAGCAGTATCTAAGAATGTATAGTCAGGGCTTTTCAGCATTTGTGAATGTTGGGGCAAATCTGATTTTGATTCCTAGATATGGCATTGTAGGCGCCGGAATTGCTACACTATTTAGCGAGTTTATCCTATTCATATCAAGCCATTATTATGTTTCAAAATATTTCCACAAAATCAAAATAAAAAATATAATTCTTAAGCCCATTATTGCATCCGCTGCTATGTATGCTGCGGTTTATTTTACTCCATTGCCAACTCTATTTCGCATCTTAGTTGGAATTGCAGTATACTCAATTGTTGTACTAGCTTTGAAATACCTAGACAAGCAGGATATAATATTTGTTAAAAAACTGATTCCCAATAAAGAAGTGCAAAGGCTGATACCTTATGAAGAATGACGAAAGAACATCATCAATAAACCGCCTGCAATACGAACTGAAGGATATTTTAAGTATTTTTGTCAATGGGGGCTTTTCGAATAGCGGCTATATTTTATACCCGTTTATTAAGGGCGTATCTAAATTGCTGGTGAAGAGGCTGAACTCGCTGGTTTCTTTTGCTGAAAGCAAAGACGGCAATAACGGGCTTGATTTTTCATGCAGCCTTGATAAATATAAAAATCTTCAGGCGGGCATTGCCAGCGCAAAAAACTTTGCAATGGTGTTATCGGCATTATACGGGGATTTTGACAAGAACAAAAAAGCCCCAGATACAAAGTCTGTCAGCATAAAATCCGGTCTTTTAAATGAGAAAGAATACAGGAGCGGCTACCTGAAGCCCGTTATTGGGCTGAAAGAATTTTCTGATAATAATCTAAAGGAGTATTCCATTGATGTTCGGGTCCATGGGAGCCTTGCAACATTGGACTATGTTGAAGGCTGGAGCGATTTTGACACGCTTGTCATTATAAAGAAGGGTGCCATTGAGGATTCCCAAAAGCTCCTGAAGCTGAGGGACCTTTTGTATAAGTCAAGAAAATTCCTTTGCAGGATAGACCCGCTGCAGCACCATGGACACCTTATCCTGACAGAATATGATTTTGACTACTACTGCCAAACCTTCTTCCCAATTGCCCTGTTTAAGCACTCAAAATCCCTGTTTAATGCGGAAAAATTCCAATTTAGATTGAGGGACTGTCATGAAGAGAATATAAAAAAATTCAGATGGTTTGTAGATTACTTTAAAAATACAGATTTAAATAACTCAAATCGCATGAATTCTTATGACCTGAAGTTTTTACTGCACGCAGTTACCTTATTCCCTGCAATGTACCTGCAGGCAAAAGGCCTGCATATGTACAAAAAATTCTCATTTGACATAGCAAAAAAGGACTTTGGCAAAAAAGAATGGGATGTTGTTGATTATGTTTCGTCGCTTAGAAGAAACTGGAAAAGCCCGAAAAATTTCAGCCTTATTGTTCCCTACGCGGAAATCAACCCGCTGCTGGCATACCAGCTAAACTCTAAATTGATGGACATAAGTTCCAATGTAACAAAACTAAACAGGATAAACATTAAAAAGATAGTTAGTGGGATGCGCGCATTGGCTGATTCTGCTGAAAAGAAGATATGGGCTAAACAGGAATAAATCTCAGATTAGTTCTTGTGTAATTCAGGATTTTTCTCAGCAGGGAGCTGTCAGTTATAAAAACATAGGCGTAAATCATTTTATTCCGTATTCCACGGGTATTTTTGAAGCCGAGAGGAAAAAAACACGGGTAATGCGAATGCTTTAGTTTCATCGCATACTCAACCTGGTAATTCAGTATCTGGATTCTTTTCATAAGGGTGTTATTTATATTTTTAACATCGCATTTGATGTTCATCCTCTTTCTGATGTAGCTGCTTAAAGCGCCTTTTGCGGATGAGTATGCGCAGAGCTGCCAAGACAGAATGCCTGGAAGCACAGAATAGAAATTTTTATGCTTGTTGTAATGCCTTATCATTTCTGACAGGGAATCTGCAGGATTCCATTCATTAACGAATGATATCCTGTTTTTAATGCCCTTGAATAATATGCTGTCCCTTCTCATTTTTGGGCTTTTGCTCTCAAGAAAATTGGAATATGTATTGACAAAATCAAGGGACACGTAAACAGCCGTCTTTAATAGCCCTATTAACTTTGACTTTGCAGCTTCAGGTAGAATGTCAAACCATTTTTTCCTCATATCTTGAATATCACCAGAAATTTTTGCCCACTCCGGCTTTTTTATCCCGGAAATCCTTTCAAATATGTCAAAGCTGTGGTGGAGCGAGTTTAACCTTAAAAGGCACATTCTGATGTTAATCCTTCTGGAAAGCAGGATATTAAGAAAATCAGAAGGGTAGTGCCTTAAAATGACATCGTTAATGAGATGCCTGTATACAAGATTCAGATCCTGCTTTGAAAGCTTTTTTATGTTAATTTTCTTGCCATAAACAAGGTTGAGTTTCGAGTTCGGGTAGATGTAGGCTATATTCTCCATGAAATCTTCCGGAACAATAAAAAATGGGTGGAAGAGGATGTATTTGGAGCTGCTGTCAAGTGTGGTTTTTCTTAAGAATTTCGGGAGTTTTGCCCCTTCCTTAAGGACAAATATCAAGTCTATGTCAGAAATGCCTGGGGTGGTTACCTCTCCAAAAGTGTAGACGCTCAATATATCCTTATTGAGCGAGCATACCTCTCTTATTTTTTTATAAATCTGCCCGTAGTCTTTTAGGGACTTCCTAATGGGATGCCCATAAAATATCAATTCATTTGCATTGAACTGGTTTATGTATTTGCTGCCTGTAAACATTTATACTCACTCACATAATTAATTGAGAGATACATGCTCGTTCGTAATAAGCAAAGAACATTATTCATTATTTTCGAGCATTCGCAAATCTTTGATTTGCTCTACAAAGAAAACCTTACGGTTTTCGAGTGCTCGAAAATCTTCGATTTTCTACAAGCAAAGAACATTATTCATTGTCCAATTATTTGTGTTCTTTGCTATAATTAAATGTATCTTATGGGGTTTCTTTTCTTGAGCTCAGCATAAATCGTGCTGAATTCTTCGTAGCTTGTCAGCTTGTTGTTTATTTTCTTCATTATTATCATAAACTTGATATCTCCGTCAGAATGCCTTGAGTACTCTATTGTCTGCATGCCCACAAGCTGGAAGAAGGTTATAAAAAGGCTTGTTATCATGCTGCCGTTGATGTGTATGCTGCAGCCTCCCTTTTTGGTGAGATTTGCAAATATCGCGTAAAGCTCCAGCCCGCAGAGATTTCCGGACATGTTGTTGTATTTTATGTAAGAGTCATTATTTAGCAGCCCATTGCTTAAAGTTATGTCAAATTGTTTATATTTAAAGGTGTTCTGGTAATTATTCAGGGTTATTCTCCCGCCATTAAATTCATTTATTTTTGTTGAGGAGTTTGAATCAATTTCAGCGCCCAGGCTCCTGAAGAACTCAAGATGGCCTGCCTCTTTTGATTCCATCTCGAATATCTGAAGCCCTTTCAGCGGCATATCTGATGAAATATCTTTTTTTAGCTGGTCAATATTTCTCGAGTCTATTTTGAAGTCCTTTTTTTGGTTGTCAAAATATATGTGGGGCTCCAGAATTTCAAAGAAGCGCGATGGATTTGATGAATAAGCGCTGTTCACCAGAGTGAACACCAGGGGGTCATAGGAAGTGTCTGTAAGCGCCGGGAATTCACCCTTGTCAAATATAAAAAAGCCTTCCTTAATTCTTCTGTTGTACCATTCTTCTTTTGAGGCAACCATAAAGCCAAGATTTGCAACTTAATTTATATATCTTTTCCTAAAAAGCAAGCTGGTTTTGCGCTTTGTTTTTACAAAAGATTTAAATATATAATCAAGGTAACTTAACTATTGTGAAGTATGATGAAAGTGTTGCTTATACTGCCGCCAAACATAGGAAGGTATATTGTAGCTACAGTTCCCCATGCAGGATTGGCGTTTCTGGCAGCAATCCTGGAGGAAAAAGGGCATGTAGTTGAAGTGCAGGATATGCGCATACATGCGGGAAACGAGCATCTTTTCAGCAAGATAATGGAGTTCAAGCCGGACTTTATAGGAATTTCAACTGCCAGCATAGGCTACAAGATGGCTTATGAGATAGTTGAGGCAGTGAAGAGGAGATTTCCAAAAATCCCGGTTGCGATGGGCGGCTCTTATGCATCAACTGTGCATTCCAAAATACTTCAGGACACT
>Ga0209212_1006923_pt1 | contig 12763 bp, 11 predicted proteins | sample RifGroC2_FD_183996 | JGI IMG/M metagenome (GOLD analysis project Ga0209212, IMG submission 183996) | Groundwater microbial communities from Rifle, Colorado, USA - Groundwater C2 (SPAdes) (version 2) | ecosystem: Environmental > Aquatic > Deep subsurface > Groundwater | place: Rifle, Colorado...
GGAGAGGTTGGCTCACATCTGTCTAAACTTTAATCATATCAACTGAAAGCGGACAGCCTCCGCTGCCAAAACCCGGCCATTTTTCGCGGCAAATAACAACTTTAAGTCTAAATTGTACTGTTTTAGTTATGCCGGCTTCGGTGTAGTTGGCCGTAAATGCAGCAGTTTCTGCTCTGGCGGGAGATGTATACGTCGTGCCAGAAAGAGTCCCAAATCCTGAAACAAGCTTCCAGGTTGTAGTATTGGACACATTGTTAATCGTGTTGTTGGACAATTTATCGCTAACTATTATCTGGCTTAAATCATAGGTCGAGCAACTGACAACCTCATCAGTAGTTTTACTCAGGGTAAGCGAACTTAACCCGATAACTTTTAGCCTGAACTGAGCCGTTTTCGTTATACCATTTTCGGTGTAGCTTCCGACAAAAACTGCTGTTTCCGGTTTGGGTGCCGGCGTATAGAGCGATCCAGAAAGATTTCCGGATCCCGATGAAAGTGCCCATATCAAGTCAACGCTCTTGGAGTCCCCATCGGAAAACTTAGCGGTAGCATGTATTTCGGAAGCTAAGTCGTAAGTCGCTGGAAGCATTATCTCGTCGGTCGTTTTATCCAGGACAATCGCGCTAAGGCCTGTTACTTTCAGTCTAAATTGCGCTGTTTTTGTTATACCTGCTTCAGTATAACTTGCTGTAAAGACCGCGGTTTCCGACCTCGCGGGAGCGGTATAAATTTTACCTTCGAGTATGCCGGCACCAGATGAAAGCACCCAGGTCAGGTTCGGGCTGGCAGTTATATCGCTGACCGTACCATTTGAAAGTTTATTCGATACTACGATCTTTGATGCCAGATCATATGTTGCGCAACTGTCGATTTCGTCTGTCGACTTACTCAAAATTAATGAGCTGAGACCCGTGACTTTCAGCTTAAACTTGGTTATTTTGGTGACTCCGTTTTCGCTATATGAAATATTGAACACGGCAGTTTCAACTTTCGCTGAAGGTGTATAAACGCCATCAACCAAAGTTCCAGCACCGGACGAAAGCGTCCATTTTAAGTTCGGATCGCCCTTGACAATTGCCTTTGTGGTCCCGTTCGATAATTTTGCAGTCACAAGCAATTCGGTTGAAAGATCGTAAGTTGCAGGCAGCTGAATTTCGTCGGTCGTTTTATTGAGCGATATTGAGATCAGTCCGGTAACAGTCAACCTGAAAAGCGCGAGTTTAGATATCCCGTTTTCTGTATAAAGAGCTTTGAAAACGATTATTGCAGGCTTGTTTGTCGCAGTGTAAATCATCCCGTCAAGCGTTCCGCCACCGGAATATATTGACCATGTCGGTGTTACAACCTCAGCAGTTTTGTCTGAAAAATAAGCCGTTACAGTAACTTTCGATAAGTTATAAGTCGCGCAAGTCTGTATCTCGTCGGTCGTGAAGTTCAAGACGACTTTGGTGAGTCCCTGTGCCGCGCATTTATCCGGTGCGCGGTTAATATCGAGTTCGTCATTCAATTTCTTTTCTAAAGAAAGATAGTATGAATTTTCATTGTCGACAATTAGGATGTCATCTTCGGCTAAAAAGCTTTCTATATTTACTGGTGTTGAAATTATTGCATTTTCATTATCGTTGGCTTTGCAGCTAACAAAAAAGATTAAAAAAGTCGATAATATTATCAAAAAAAACATTCGATTACTATCTTTGATTTTTTTTTTCATTTCTTAATATTCTCCTTTAATATTTATGGTTTACTTTTTTTAGTAGTTCATCATTTGCTATGTAGGCCATAAAGTAGGGGTAACTAGCAAATTTAGTTTTCAAATATATAAAAAATGGTTCATTTATTAAAAAATTAATTGGCTTTGGACCAGCCATGTCAAAAATTGTCATAAAATTAGAAAATAGGTATACACCTTTTTCGTTTAAATTAAACCTAATTTTTTGTTTAGCACTCACAATTGCGTAGTCTTTGTACTTTACATTTAATATTTTTTTATTATTTATTGCATTGTAATTGTAAATTATGTCGAAATCAATTTTGGGTATTATAACCGATGAATATGAAGAAAGTTTTTTTCGATTATTAGAATTATTAATGCACTTGTTAATTTTATTATAAGTTTTTTCAAGACTACTCTCTGGCTCGAAGTTTGAGATAATTACTTCATCGCTTTCGGATTTAGTTTTAAGTTTAATAACAAATTGATATTTATTAACCTGATTATTGTTTAAATTTTTATTCTCATTATTTTCATAGAAAATTTCAATTTGTTTGTCAAGTATATTAAAATTTGTATCATTATTTTCAATCCCAAACGCCTCAACATATGATATTTTTTTGTCAATACAATTAAATTTAAATTTCTCGATTTTTGTAAATTCATTTACAAATGAAAGGTTTTTGAATAAAACAGAAAATATGAATAAGCTGTTTTGCATGGTATTGTACTCAAACAACAGGTCATTGTTCGTATGTATATTTGGGAATTTATTCTTTAGAGCTGCTTTAATAAAACCATTCGTTTGAGAGTTAACTACTCCACTTAGAGTCAAATAAGCGTCTTCAGAAATTAATGCAGGTTGTTTAGTCAGTTCGTTTATTTTGTTAAAATAACATGGCGGTGATTCAATTTCGATTGTTTCTCTAATAACATTATTAGTTAAGTCATTCCAACCAGTTTGGAATGATGAACAATAAATAATATTCTTGTTTTTATTAATGAGATTATCTAAAATTGGTGTGATGGTAGTAGATGTATCATTATCATCGCTTAAAATAAGTAAATTGGCCTCGGTTTCATGAATTAAATTTAAATTATATGCATATTTGTATAGCTCAACTCTAAACAAACAAACAAATATAATTACAAATAGTGTTATGAACAAATAAAATTTATTTATCGGTTTATTCATTTTTCTCCTCTTTTAACTTAAAAATATTACGTAATTATATTAACAAGAGCATTTAAATAGGTAACACTATTCATAATCATGTTTCAAGAAAAGATTGATTTATTGTCAAATAATGTAAACTATAAAGTGTTCCGGTTAATAACTAAATTTTATTGTATTAGTTTTATAAAGTTTATTCTAACTTTCGTTTGGACTTTCAATACCACGTTATAATATTTACAGATTGTGCGAGTAAATTTCAAAATTTAAGTCTCAAAGCGTTGATTTTTGTTTTTGAATTTTATAAAAACTCAATATTTAAAGCAGTTTAATGATCACATAGCCCCTTAATTGGAAGTATATTATATTACGTAATATTATAAAAGTCAATGTCGAGTAAAAAGGTTAAAGAACTTTATTGGCAGACGATTTGAAAAACTTGAAATGTATTTTTTCATTGCAGCAGGCAGTTTTGAAAATTATTTTTTAAACCCCTTGCAGGTTAACTCTTTACAACCTTTTTAACTATCCTGATATAAATCAATTTTTGATTTGTTTTTCTGTTATCCCTTGATATTACACGTCAAAAAGCCAACTCATTGAAAAATCCAGCAGTCGAATATATGCACAAAGAGGTCTTGATTTCGTGCTCAACAAATAACAAAACCGCCTATCGAAAAATAATGTAAATTTCGAAGGCGATCATTTCAAAAAACCTTGCTGCCAAAAGAATACCACTATTTTTATATACCACGTCAGCCTCGATTTTGTTTGCATTTTTTTAAAATTTGTTTTAGGACCGGTGACCGCTTTGTTTGAAAGTTCCTCTCTCCAGGCATATTGTTGCCTCCGTATAAAGCAAATAGGAGCTCGAAGGTTCGAAACTCCTTGTTTTTCAGAATATCTCGAAGATTATATATATATCGAACGTTCAATCTCCGAAATTAAAACAAAACTCCATTTGTCCGCCTCTCGGCAAGATTTTTCGGCTCAGAAATTCAAGGATATCGTTATGACCCTCGTGCTCAGCGTATACAATCAGCGACGGGCACTGTGGAACCCTCGCCTGAACGTCGACGCCGTGCTCGACAAGCAATTTCAAAACTTCGACATCGCCCATCATGACGATATAGATCGTCGGTGTGAGACCGTGGACGTCTGTTGCGACGGCGCTCGCACCGCATTCGAGGAAGTTCTTTACAATGTCGTAAAATTCTTTGTTTTTATCAACGCCCGTCAAAGCGGGTTCCGGACCGGAGAAGTAGTAGCATCTCCTCAAAAACACCAGAAATGCTTTGGTTATGTCATAATCGTTTTTCAAAAATGACTCTATGTCAGCCTTGGCCCAGCCTTCAATACTCCTGTATTTTTCGATCTTATCGAGAATCACGAGAATTCTTCCGTCGTACATTTCGTGCATTTTCAGCCTCCTAAATTTTCGCCTTTAAGGCGTCGTTACTGCATATTATGAATAATTTTCACCGCTGTCAATAGCGTGAATCCGGTATAAGTTTATAGCAGACATTCAGGTTTTAAAATACTTATGAAGGGAAGTGGTCAAATGGAATTCAAGAAAGCAACCAAAAACGAGACCCGGTTGAGGGTAGGCATTTCCGGCGCCGCCGGGTCCGGCAAGACCTATTCGGCGTTGAAGATTGCCATGGGTATCGGGGGCAAGATCGCGGTCATCGACACAGAAAGGGGGTCTGCCTCACTCTATGCCGATAAGTTCGACTTCGATACCGTTCAGATCGAGCCGCCATACACGCCGGACAAGTATATTGAGGCTATCAAACTCGCCGAACGCAGCGGCTATAACACGATCATCGTCGACTCACTTTCCCACGCCTGGGCCGGTTCTGGCGGCTTGTTGGATATGCACGACGCGATTCAGAAATCGTCGAAGGGCGGCAATTCATTCACCGCCTGGAAGGAAATTACCCCGCTTCAAAATAAGCTACTGGACACTATTGCCGGCTCGTCGTGCCACGTTATCGTGACCATGCGGGCTAAGCAAGATTACGTAATCGAGAACAACAGCGGCAGGAACCAGGTCCGGAAGGTCGGCCTCGCGCCGGTCCAGCGGGAGGGCGTCGAATACGAATTCACAATTTATATGGAATTGTCCCAGGAACACGTTGCTGTGGCCTCGAAGGACAGAACCAACCTCTTCGACGGCAAATACTTCACCCCCTGCGAGCAGACAGGCCGGCAGCTCGTTGAGTGGCTCAACAAACCGGCAACACCTTCTTCTGCCACGGCCCCTAACGAACCCCGGACACCGAAGCCGGCGGCAACCTCTCCAACGAATAAAGCTCCTGCAGAGGCCCATACACCTTCGCCGAAGATCCCACCGGCGCCGTCTGCACCGATCACGATCCAGTACATAGCGAGTGTTCTGTCGCCGGAGCTTAAGGCTCTCTTCAACGCACGCCGTGTGACCACTGGCCAGATTCTCACGTTCTGGAAAGAGTTCGAAGGCGAACAGCAGAAGATCATCGAAGCCCTCGGTGGTACGACCATCGAAAATGGAAAGCAGGTGGCAGCATGAACACCAAACTGAAAATCGACCACCTGTCTTACAGTTCGATAAGCCGGTTTTTGAAGTGCCCCGCTCAATTTAAGGCGTATGTCACGGAAAAGAAGCCGCTGCCGACGGAAGCTCAGCTGGCAGGGCGAGACAGACACGCTGCCATCGAAGAGCATCTGAAGGCTGGAACTATCGAGAAATCGGCACTCGGGCCACGTCTGAAAAACTTCTGCGCGCGAATCTTAGGTTCGGTCGTGACGACCGAGAGCAATTTCAAACTCGACTACGTCGTGTTCGACATCGTCGGCCGCATAGACGCCTACGCCGTTCACGGCAATCAGGCCGTCATCGTGGATTTCAAGGGATATCCTGGCGACCATATCGACGAACTACAACTTCAGATTTACGCGCTGGCTGTCAAAGCAAAGCATCCCGAAGTTGAGGTCATTCACGCGGCGTTCGCATATATTCCGCCCGATTACTACGAGCCCAAGACCTATTTTGCGGACGATCTCATGCGCATTTCAGAGTCGCTGGCCTCGACAATCGACAGAATTGCCGTCGAAGAGAAGTTCGAGCCGACACCTGGTCCGTGTTGCGTCCGTTGCGAATCAGTGGGGAGCTGCCCGGTGGCCAGGAACTTCGAGGTACCCGAAAGGCTTACAAGCGAAAACATATCGACAATAACGAACGAACTTTACGCGCTGGAGGCTCTTGTCGACAAAGCTAAGGCAGGAATCAAGGACTACATGGTCGAGAACGGGCTCGAATCTCTCCCAGCCGGTGCCGACGGGCGCTACTACCTCAGTACATCCACGACGCTCCGCGTGGGTAAGATGAAGTCTGAAAAAGAAAAGGCTGGCGCAGAGAAGCTCCTGGAGCTGGGAACGGCAGAAAAAACTCCAAGAAAAAGAGCGTCAAAGACCGCTGCTGCCGCTTCTGAAGCGTCCGTTGCATCGAGTCCGGCTGCTCAGACGACAGAGGAATCGACGTCCGACCAAGGCATTACCGCCGTCAACAACATTATCGCTTTCGAGCTCCAGCAGGAGAAAGACGAGCATATAAAGATGTCCGACCTGGTGGAGCTTTTAAAGAAGGGCGGTCGGTTACCACAGGACGCGACAAGCGCTGACGGCAGCCAGCTGATCCGCAAGCTGATGGGGGTTACGTTCATATCCGCAACCGAGCAGCAAAAACGAGATTTACGCGAACGGCTCCTGGCAAATACCTAAAAAATGGAGGCGATACCATGGATAAGATCAACGAAATTCTGACATGCCTTATGGTGACGGTATTCGGCTGGCTGGCAGCGAACAAGACCATGCCCGTCGGCGACTATAGCAACCCGGAAGTGGCGCCTGCGGCTGGGCCAAGCACTCCCGATGTGGTGACCGCGGCAATATCGCCGACCGATAAGATTTACAACGACCGGTTTCATGAGGGAACAGTCATTGCGGCGGGTCTTTCAGAAATGCTGAATCACAGTAAAGTTCGGCGAAACATGCGCAGACGCAAGGAAGATCAGCGTTCGGTATAGTGAATAACCACAGAGGCGTACTTTAACGGCGAGGTCGAGAGCTGGTTCCAGCGCGGCTTCGCCCATCTTATTTACGGAGGTTAAAAAAAATGAAGTTAACGGTAAAGGAAATTCTTAAAAATCTTGAAGAAAGGCTTGCAAACATCGACCGCAACGCCCTGGTTAAACTCCTATCGGTGCGAGCGCGTCACCACCATAGTTACAGCCTGAATAACCTTATCACGGCGGGTATCCAGCTCGCGGCAAGGAAAGGCGAGCCGTTTTCGTTCGACATGTTAAGCGATCTCTGGCTTGCTCCGTTTCCTATTTTTCAAAAATGGGGCTATCGCATTAACCGCGGCGAGCGCGCTCTCAGCATACTCGCGCCCATAAAGGTTAGAAAGAAAAGCGATATCGCTGCCGATAAGGAAATCGCCGAGCACGGCCTTGCGGGCAACGTTGAGAATGAGATGCCAGACGAAAAGCACTCGCGCGGATCGATAGTGGTCTTTGTCCCTAAGCCGGTTTTTGACATAAGTCAGACTGAACGAATATCACCGAACGCGAATATGCCACACCGACAAATCACCGAACAGGTCCTGCCAATACAGTTTATAAGCCTTATACAACGAATACGTGATCACGGCCTTACCGTCGAGTTCCTTCCGCTCCGTGAAAATACTGGCGGCTACCTTCAGGGTGAACGGATAGTAGTCAATAAGAATAACACCCCGGAGGCTCAATATGCCACTATGCTGCATGAGCTCGCTCATTACTGCCTTGGACATGGCACCGGTGTGCCACGAAAGGACCTCGCAATAGCCGAGCTGGAAGCAGAGGCAACTGCGTTCACAGTAGCAAGTTATTTCGGGATTACCTTTCCCGCAGAGCTATACTTGGCCGTCTGGGGTGGTAATGGTTCCCTGGTGAGAAAATCAATCGGGCGGATCGACCAGGCTACACGGAAGATTTTGAGCATTCTGAAGGCGGACACAATCGCGGACGCCTCGTCAAACGATTCGGCCACAGCTTTTGCTGCGTGAGGTTACCCATGATAACGAAATGCAGAAACTGCGGCAGTCGAGAGTTCGCTATAACGACGCAAGTGGGCTACCACGGCGAGTTCGCCTCCGACGGAACACTTCATTGCGTCAATAAGATCAGCGAGCGATTTATAAGTGCCACCTGCTGTCATTGTGAAAAACGCTATGCTAAAGCAACTTTCGGCAAAATAGAATACTTAAACAAGGGGGAAATTTATTGAAAATTAGAAAAGCAATTCAAGTCGCCTGGGCCATCAAAGATATTATAGAGGGCTTCCCGTACGTCCGAAAGATGAAGGACGGTGTGGTAAGTCTTCTAGCAATTTTCAAATAAATAAGCCGACACAGCAAGCTTGGGGTGGGAGAAATAATTTTCTCCTGCTCCTCGATTAACAAACAATTATAATTTTGCTTTTTAGACCGTATCTTAATTTAAAAAATTATCGTAAAATTGCCGTCACTGCCTACACTATTTTTTTCATGACATCAATCATTACTGGCCTTATGGGACCTATTTGACTTTAAATCGATCGTTCTGTATAATTAAATTTATCATTTTTAAGTAAGGGTGGTTTATAATGCCGCAAATTAAAGATAAAGAAAACGAAGTTAATTTAATTGAAATTGCTGAAATTAAAAAATTACTATTCAACCCAGTTTATCACTACGATTATAATGATTTAAGAGAAAACGAAATAAAAATTATTGAAAATTATGCTGAAGATATCAAAAATGAATTCGGAGACAATGCAGTTAATTCCTTATTGAAAAAAAACTACATAGAATTTTGTTTCTTCGATACACTAATTATCAACGATTTTCGTAGGTTATCGAGCGAATCAGCTGACGATGATAGCGACATCAAAGTAATAGAAATTCAAAATCCCGCCTTTAAACAAATCTCTAACTTCGTCAAACCTCTAGTTTTGGATTTTTGTAAAAAATATAATATTGACAGGCCAGTTGATCCGCTCGAACTTGAAATGATGATTATTGATGAAAAAGTTTATCGTTTGTACCGACTAAAAAACCTGGCGAAATGGCCTTCTAACAGAATAAAACCGTTGGTACAGTACAGATTTGTCAGATAAAAAACAACCATTTATTTGACAGCGATTTTATAGATGAAGATGGTTATTTAACCTTAAAAGTTAAGACCAATTCAAGATATTCAAAGGAAATTATTCTTTTTTTACTTGATAATTTTATCGGCAAATATACAAAAGTATGTTCCCGGCGAGAGAGCCCCAGAACCAGTGAATTATTTCTCGTCAAGAACCCTGATCACAAGAGCACGACCAAAGCACCGCCAAAAATTCGATTCAGAGATAATATTATATTGGCTCTTGAAGTTTGGGAAACGTGGTTAGAACTATTCGAAAATAATCTCACGACCGAAAAAGCCTTTGAGAAAATAGCAGCGAAACTTAAGATCAAAGAAGAGACAGCAAAATCAAGGTGGTATCGAGCATATAGTTACATTTTTGACGAAGAATATTCTAAAAATAAAATAATAAACAAAATTCCATCAGAAAACTATTGTTTAAAATGTCAAAAACGAAGGACCTGTGATCCTTTTGTTTGCTCAAAACTAATAAACGAATTAAAAAAAGTATCACCCTCTCAACGTGATTTTATGATATCTGTTGACGAGGAAAAAAACACAGATTTGGATACTGACGACTATTTCTCAAATTTAGCTCAAAAAATTGAAGCTGATCGGTTATTTAAATCCGATCCCGAAACCATATTAGACAACGACGAGGAATAGACACATAAAAATATATGCCCCCCTCCTTATTTAAACTTTCACATAGGTAGGGAATTAATTTTCCCGCAATAAACTTAAGGAGGAATAACTATGTCTAACCAGACCAAACTCAAGTCAAACGTAAAGGGTGCTTTAAAGGATGTACCGAAAAAAACTGTCCAACCCTCTCGAAAGTCAAAAATACCTGCCTCAAGCCAGATACCTGAAAATCTAACCGAAGAGATTCAAGACAAAAAAGTCACGTCGCCGGAGATCGATTTCATTGATCACGTCAGCAAAAATATCAATTTTTTCTACACGGACGAATACGAAAATCCTTTTGTTGAAATTCGGGATGGTGAAAGAAACGTAAAATGTGCAGTGAAGGCCGGCGAAGATTTCGAGGATTTTCTCGGCAAACTATACTGGGAATTAAATAACGATGCATTGCCGGATCAGGTTTTAACTAAATCTATAAAGCGCTTCAAAAGTATCGCAAAATACGACAATCAAAAAAGCAAAGGTAAAATCGCTCAGAGCGTCCGCGTGGCCAGAGCAAATGATTCTTCAAAAATTTACTATTGCCTAAATAACGCCGTTGAAATATCTGAAAACGGTTGGAACGTGGTGAACGAGCCGCCTTACTTCAGGCGGTTTGACCACGTTGCAGAACAGGTCTATCCTGATAAAAACGGAAACTTCAAAAAAATAGAAGAGTTCTTAAACCTCGATAACGAAGACGAAAAGAACCTTTTACTGGTCTGGATCGTCGCACAGTTCATCCCCGACATCGAAAAGCCGCTATTAGCGATTCACGGCCCGCAAGGTTCGGCGAAATCCACGCTCAGCAGTATAATCAGAATGCTTGTCGATCCATCACGACTGATGCTCGTTACATTTCCGACCACTACAAACGAACTCGCTCAGAACCTATATCAAAATTATCTTCCAGTTTATGATAATATCTCAAAAATCAGCAACTCTCAAAGCGATACCTTATGCCGGGCAGTCACTGGCGGCGGCATTCAAAAACGGAAACTTTATACAGATGACAAGACCATCACCTGGTCATTTAAGCGCGGACTCATAATAAATGGAATTGACCATGTCTTAAATCGCCCTGATCTTCTCGAACGCTCTATTTCGATAAAAACTAAAAGGGTCACGGGCTCTTTCAAGCCGAAGGAAGAAATCTTCGAAAAATATAAGATAGATCTGCCTGAAGTTCTTGGTGGAGCATTTGAGATTCTGACTAAAGTTCTTGCGTTGAAAGCGACCAGCGTCCCGACCGCTTCACGTTACCCGCGAATGGCGGAGTTTGCACAGTGGGGATTCTATATCGCCGAAGCACTAGAAATCGGGGGCGAAGCGTTTATAAGCGCTTACGAAAACAACATAAACACTCACAATAAAAACGTCGTATTTGAAAACCCGATCACACTATCGCTCATAAAATTACTTGAGGAAGAGCCCGAAAAAAAATGGAACGGCAGTATGAAATCGCTATTGGAATCACTGAATAAAGTCCGAGTTTCGCTAGGACACGAAGTTACTCCTAAGGGCTGGCCGCTGGATCCCTCGCACCTGTCACGTGAGCTCAATAAATTTATGGTCAATCTTGAAGGGATTGGAGTCTATTACGAAAACAAGCGGACAAACGAGGGTGCTGTAGCTTCGATAATTTCAAAAATAATGCCGTCACTGCCGTCATCTACTGACACAGTTATAGACCTGACCGATTCAACCGCAAGCGAATAATCTAGGTTCCGGCAGATGGAGGTAACGAAGCTGCTGCCTGCGAGAGTAATGTTAACGAATTAACCGCTTAAAAAATCATATACAAATAAATCACTACAACGCGGAGTTTTTGTCATCGACAATACTCCGCGTTTTTTGTGATCCATTCTCGAAATCACAAAACTCAAAACGGCCATTTAACGGGAGATATGACAAATTACCGACGTATTTCGAAGCTAAAATGACAAAAAATGGTCAAAGTTCTGTGACATTGCTTAGTAAAAAAGCGTTGTAACACTGTGCCACAAATAATATTAGCAAAACGTGTTATGCAAGTGCCCAGAAAGTTCTGCGGGATGGTCAAAAAACAACTTTTTCAAAAAAACAATAACACAGGATTTATAAGCCTTTTCTTCTCACGTCGAAGCCGCCGCATATTCCGGTGTGAATATAAATATATATATAATTAGAAATAAATATTACTTTTATAACTTTTGCCTTTATGGACACTCATGCAAATTATGTTTACCATAATTTAGAAAATAAATATTTTCTAAATTTCGTAAAGGGAGTGATTATATGAAAAAGCCTCGTCTGATTCCTATCGCTAACCAAAAGGAGCTGAAAAAACTTGAAATCCACGCTACCCGAAACCACCTGGCCAAACTATGCCGCGAAAACAAATATCCGGATTTGTTCGTGAAAATTTTCGGCCGCGTGTTTATCAATGCCGACGCCTTCCGGCGTCTATTCAAGTTAAATCGCCTTGACCTCGAAAGGATATAAGCAACACAGGCAATAAGAAAGCCGCCATTAGAATCAGTAAGGGCGGCTCACAGAAAAATACAGGAGGAATAAATATGTCTCATTTATATAATATAACTATTTTTCAATTTATCCAACTCCATTCATTGAATAATCACTATGGTCGACAGCCTTTTGAACCTGACGTATTCTCTAAAATCTTTGCAAACAATAAGAAAAGCAACCGTATCTATTATTCCACGACAATCTACGCGCTGCCTAATGATTTCAGCATAAGCCAGCTGCCGGCCAAAAAGACCACCGAATATTGCCTTTCCCATTTCGACTTCATGCAAAATTGCGTCCTGGACTTCGACAGCAAAAAAGATAGGGCGAAAAACCCGATTGAAGAGAGCTTAGTCGAGGTTACGACTGCCGTATTAACTATAGCTCGAAACTTACAAGCAGCAGGTTTCCGGCTGAATAAAGACTTTTTCGTTTATTTTACGGGTCGGGCCGGCTACCGCCTGGTGATTCCCGCTGAAGTGATTGGCGCGG
>Ga0209212_1006924_pt1 | contig 12762 bp, 8 predicted proteins | sample RifGroC2_FD_183996 | JGI IMG/M metagenome (GOLD analysis project Ga0209212, IMG submission 183996) | Groundwater microbial communities from Rifle, Colorado, USA - Groundwater C2 (SPAdes) (version 2) | ecosystem: Environmental > Aquatic > Deep subsurface > Groundwater | place: Rifle, Colorado...
TCGGCTGCATGATGCCCTGTGCCTTGATGGATGCCGCCAGATCATTCAACGAAGCCTCATCCATATGTGAACGCGGCTGATACTTTCCCGGCTTGAGCAGCGTGACGTTCAAGTCTCGCATCACCTCGTCTTTTTCGCTCTTGCCGCCGGACAACAACGCATCCAGTCCGCGCCCCAATCCCTTGTTTGTTGCCATGATCGCTCCCTTTATACCGTTGCAGCAGGTTGCGCTGCGTTATTCAGCAACTCTCCGGCCAAAGCCAGATAAGCCTGCGTTCCCTTGGATGATTTGTCGTGATACAGCACCGGTACGCCATAGCTGGGCGCTTCCGCCAGCCGCACATTGCGCGGAATCACGGTACGGTAAACCTTGCTGCCGAAGTGTTCCTGCAATTGATCCGAGACCTGTTGCGCCAGCGTGTTGCGCGGATCGAACATGGTGCGCAGCAGACCCTCGATCTCCAGTTCCGGGTTCAGGTTGGCGCGCACCTTGCGGATGGTATTCACCAGATCGCTCAGCCCTTCCAGCGCATAGTATTCGCATTGCATCGGAATCATCACCGACCTCGCCGCGCACAGGCCATTCAGGGTCAGCAGGTTCAGCGCAGGCGGACAATCGATCAGCACATAGTCATATTCCGCCGCGATGCCTTGCAAGGCATCGCGCAAACGCGTTTCGCGCTGTGCCATCCCGACCAGCTCGACTTCCGCGCCTGCCAAATCCCGATTGGCGGGCAGCAGGTCGTATTTTCCGGCTTCCGAGCGAACCCGCGCCTCGGCGATCGTCTTGCCGCCCAGCAACACGTCATAGACGCTGACCTGCAAATCGCGCTTGTCGATGCCGCTGCCCATGGTGGCGTTGCCCTGCGGATCGAGGTCGATCAGCAACACACGCTGCCGTGTTGCCGCAAGGCTGGCCGCCAGATTCACGGTGGTGGTGGTTTTCCCCACCCCACCCTTCTGATTGGTTATTGCCAGTATTTTTGTCATGCTGCTCCGCTCCCCTTATTTGGAATGGGAATTACTGCTTACAATTATCAGGCTGCGCGCCGCGTGCAGCCCTGGTACCTGTAACGGTATCACGCGCTCCACCCGGCATCCGTCCGGCAGCCCCGCCAACTCCTGTTGCGGCGCGCCCTTCATCGCCGCCCAGCGCCCGTGTGGCGCCAAGAGGTGGCGGGTGCTGCGCAAGAAATCGCCCAAATCGCTAAATGCCCGCGAAATGATCCCGTCAAACCGTTCCGCTGGCTGCCACTCTTCCACGCGCGCGCAGTGAACGCTCACATTACCCAAGCCAAGTTCGATAATTGCCTGTTGCACAAAACTGGTTTTCTTGCTGTTGCTGTCCAGCAAGGTGAACTGCCAGCCCGGCTGCGCGACCGCCAGCACCAGCCCCGGCAAGCCGGCGCCGCACCCCACGTCCAGCCACCGCCCTTCCCATAGATGCGGCATCGCGGCAAGGCTGTCGAGTAAGTGATTACTCACCATCTGTTGCTGGTCACGGATCGCCGTCAGGTTGTAAACCTTGTTCCACTTGTGCAGCAACGCCAAGTAATCCAGCAGCTTGCCCTGCGCATCCGCGCCCAGCGCAATTCCCAACTCTGCAACGCCATGCTGTAATTCCTCAGCCAAGCTCATGCGCATTTTTGTACTTGCTGTCCGTCGCGAAAACCGCGCTTGATATGCACCAGCAGCAATGAAATCGCCGCCGGGGTAATCCCGGAAATACGCGCCGCCTGCCCGACCGTCTCGGGTTTGTGCTGATTGAGCTTTTGCTGCACTTCGATAGACAGCCCGCGCACCTCGCGGTAATCCAGATCATCCGGCAACCCCAGCGTTTCATACTGCTCGTTGCGCCCGATCTCGTCGCGCTGCCGCTCGATATAGCCGTGGTATTTCGCCTGCGTTTCCACCTGCTCGGCGACCTTTGCATCGTTCACCCCGGCACCCGCCCCGGGCAGGGTCAGCAGGGTGGCATAATTCACGTCCGGGCGGCGCAGCAGCTCGTGCAGCGAGTATTCGCGCTCGATCGGCTTGCCCAGCACGCGCAGCGCATCCTCTCCAGGCAAATTGCGCGGATTCACCCAGGTATTGCGCAACCGCTCCTGTTCGCGCGCGATGGCCTCGCGCTTCTGCTCGAAGGCCTGCCAGCGCGCATCGTCCACGATACCCAGCTTGCGCCCGATCTCGGTCAGCCTTAAATCCGCGTTGTCCTCGCGCAATTGCAGGCGGTATTCGGCGCGGCTGGTGAACATGCGATACGGCTCGGAAGCGCCGCTCGTGATCAGGTCGTCCACCATCACGCCCAAATAGGCTTCGTCGCGGCGCGGACACCAGGCTTCACGCCCGGTGGCTTGCAGCGCCGCATTCAGCCCGGCCAGCAGACCCTGTGCGGCAGCCTCTTCATATCCGGTGGTACCGTTGATCTGTCCGGCGAAGAACAACCCTTGTATCGCCTTGGTTTCCAGCGAGCTTTTCAAGCCGCGCGGGTCGAAATAATCGTATTCGATCGCATAGCCGGGACGCAGGATATGCGCGTCTTCCAGCCCCCTGATGGAGCGTACCAGGGCCAATTGCACGTCGAACGGCAGGCTGGTGGAAATGCCGTTCGGGTATACCTCGTGGGTGGTCAGCCCTTCCGGTTCGAGGAAAATCTGGTGCGAGGATTTATCGGCAAAACGCGTGATCTTGTCTTCGATGGACGGGCAGTAGCGCGGCCCGATTCCCTCGATCACGCCGGTAAACAACGGCGAGCGATCCAGCCCGCCACGGATGATGTCGTGGGTGCGCGGGTTGGTCTCGGTGATCCAGCACGGCAACTGTCGGGGGTGCTGCGCGGCATTCCCCATGAACGAGAACACCGGCACCGGGTCGTCGCCGTGCTGCTCCTGCAGCACCGAATAATCGATGCTGCGGCCGTCGATGCGCGGCGGCGTACCGGTCTTCAGCCGCCCGGCCGGCAGGTTCAGTTCACGCAAGCGGCGCGCCAGGCTGACGGAGGGCGGGTCGCCGGCGCGACCCGCCGGATAATGGGCCTGCCCGACATGGATCAGCCCGGACAGGAAAGTGCCCGCCGTCAGCACCACGGTTTTCGCGTTGAAACGCAGGCCCAGTTGCGTGACCACCCCGCTGACCCGATCCTGCTCGACCAGCAGGTCGTCCGCCGCCTGCTGGAACAGCCACAGGTTGGGCTGGTTTTCCAGCCTCATGCGGATCGCCTGCTTGTAAAGCAGGCGGTCGGCCTGTGCGCGCGTCGCGCGCACCGCAGGCCCCTTGCTGGAATTCAGGATGCGGAACTGGATGCCGCTCTCGTCGGTGGCCGCCGCCATCGCTCCGCCCAGCGCGTCCACTTCCTTGACCAGATGCCCCTTGCCTATTCCGCCGATCGACGGATTGCACGACATCTGTCCGAGCGTCTCGATGTTGTGGCTGAGCAGCAGGGTCTTGCCGCCCGCGCGCGCACTGGCCAGGGCGGCCTCCGTGCCGGCATGGCCGCCGCCCACCACGATCACGTCGAATATGTCCGGGAAATTCATGTTGCAACCGATTAGCAAAGGACGCGCATCATACAACAGCGCATCCGTAATCCCAAACACATTGGGAACCAGATTATTTCACGCGGGACATTGTTTCACGTGAAACAAGAGCGTTATTTCCCGATGCAGAAGCGGCTGAAAATCTCGCCGAGCAGGTCGTCCGGGGTGAATTCTCCGGTAATCTCGTTCAGCGCGCGTTGCGCCAGGCGCAGTTCCTCGGCGAACAGTTCCGCGCTGGCCAGCACCGTTTGCGCCTGAATCAGGTGGGTTTGCGCCAGCGTCAGCGCGCGCACATGCCGTTCGCGCGCCATGAAGGCGCCGCTCTCCTGGTCGCGCCAGCCCACCGCCTGCAACAGTTTGCTGCGCAGTTCCTCCATCCCGGCGCCCGTCTTGGCGGATACCCCGACAAACGCGGCGCCGGCTGATGCGGCGGCAGCAGCAGCACCAGCCGGCAGGTCGGTCTTGTTGAACACCAGCAGCCGCGGAATGTCCGCCGGCAATCCGGCAAGAATCGCTTCGTCCTGCGCCGTCAACCCTTTGCTCGCGTCCAGCAGCAGCAGGATCAAATCGGCGCGGCGCATCGTCTGGTGGGCGCGCGCGATGCCCATGCTCTCTACCGCGTCCTCCGATTCGCGCAGTCCCGCCGTGTCCATGATATGCAACGGCACGCCACGGATCTGGATCGCCTGGCGGATCACATCGCGGGTGGTGCCGGGAATCTCGCTGACCAACGCGACCTCCTCGCCAGCCAGGCGGTTCAGCAAGCTGGACTTGCCGACGTTCGGCTGCCCGGCGATGACAACATGCGCGCCCTCGCGCAGCAAACTGCCCTGTTTTGCGGTGTCCAGCGTTTGCCGCAGACGCGACCGGACGCTGTTCAGCATGGCGTTGCGACGCTCCAGATCGACGGCGTCCACTTCCTCTTCCGGGAAGTCCAGCATCGCCTCCACCAGCATACGCAGGTGGATCAGCTCATCGACCATACCGTGAATGGCGGCGGAAAACTCCCCGCGCAGGGAGCGCATCGCGCTGCGCGCGGCCTCTGCGGTATTGGCGTCGATCAGGTCGGCGACGCTTTCCGCTTGCGCCAGGTCGAGCTTGTCGTTCAGAAAGGCGCGGCGCGTGAATTCGCCGGGTTGCGCCAGCCGCGCCCCCAGATCGAGGCAGCGCTGCAACACCAGTTGCGATACGGCGGAACCGCCGTGACCCTGCAGTTCGAGCACATCCTCGCCGGTGTAGGAATGCGGTGCAGGAAAAAACAAGGCGACACCCTGATCCAGGGTGTCGCCGTTCTTATCCAGAAAATTGCCGTAGGTGGCCAGTCGTGCGGCAGGCAATTCACCCAGAATTCCGTGCGCCAGCGTTTCGACATGCTGCCCTGACACCCTTACCACCCCGATGCCGCCGCGCCCTTGCGCGGTAGCGATGGCGGCGATGGTATCAGCGTTTGGCGACGGCTGCTTTGCTCTCATTCTCGGCAGCCCGGGTGATATACCACTGCTGGCCGATGGAAAGGATATTGTTTACAACGGAATACAGCACCAGCCCGGCGGGGAAAAAGAAGAAAATCACACTGAAGGCGATCGGCATGATTTGCATGATCCTGGCCTGCATCGGATCTGCCGGCTTTGGATTAAGACGCGTCTGGATAATCATGCTGGCTCCCATGATTAACGGCAGGATGTAATAGGGGTCGGCTGCGGACAAATCGGTTATCCAGCCGAAGAATGGCGCATAACGCATCTCGACGCTCGCCAGAATCGCCCAGTACAACGCGATAAACACCGGGATTTGCACCACGACCGGCAAACATCCGCCCAGCGGGTTGATTTTCTCCGTCTTGTACAGCTCCATCATGGCGCGGTTCAGCTTTTCCCGGTCGCTGCCGCATTGCTGTTTTATCTTTTCCAGCTTCGGCGCGACCACGCGCATCTTGGCCATGGAGCGATAGCTTGCCGCAGACAGCGGGAAAAACACCAACTTGATCAGGACGGTAAGCAGAATGATGGCAATTCCCCAGTTATGCGTCCAGTCATGAAACAGCGCCATGACCCAGAATAGCGGCGCGGAAAGGACGGTCAGCCAGCCATAATCCACCGTCAACCCCAGGCCGGGGGCGATTTTATCCAGATCAACCTGGGCCGGGCCAACATAGAGGGCAGTACCTATAAGCACTTTCTGACCGGGATTAATAGCCTGTTCCGGCAAGATCACCCCCACCGAATACGCGTCGCCGTCCAGTTTGCGCGTGAAATATTCGCGGCTGGTCTTTTCCTTGGGCAGCCAGACCGCAACAAAATAATGCTGCAGTATCCCAATCCAGCCGTCATCGGCTTGCCTGGGATAATCCGTCTTGCCTTTTTCTATTTCCGGAAACGCCACCTTCTGGAATTTTTCCTTGTCGGTATAGGCCGCAGCACCGACATAAGTAGGCAAAAACCTTGAGCTGCCTGCCAGCGCGGCGCTATCGCGCATCAACTGAAAGTAACTGCTTGCCGTTGCTGCCTGTTGCCCGGTGTTTTCTAATTCATATGCTACATCAACCAGGTAACTCCCTTTGTGAAAGGTAATTACCTTGGTAACCTTGAGCGCGGAATCGCCCTCGGCTTTCAGCCGCACCTGCACCTGTTCTGCATTTCCGGAGAGCGCATACTGATCCTGCTCTGAAACAAACTGGCTGTTATGGTTGGGCAATCCCGCTCCAAGCAGGCCGCTTTGCGCGACATAATTGTGGGTGTTCGCGCCGCGCTGGAAAATCGTCAGCGGTTTGCTCTTGTCCAGCCCGTCCGGGTGCCTTAACAGCGCCAGACTGCTGATATCTCCACCCACGGTGCTTATTTCAGCCTCAATGATGTCTGTCTTGACGCGGATTGTTTTTCCGGTTGCTTGCTGAACAGGATGTTGGGCAATGGCTGCCGGCGTGGCTGCGGCTGGCGTGACCGGCCGGGGCGTTGGCACGCTCTCATTCGTTGCCGCGCTTTGCTGGATATACCGCTCAGGATGCTGGTAGCGTTGCCAGCCATCCCAGATCAACCCTAGCGAAAACACAAAAATCAAGAACAAAAACAGTCTTTGTAAATCCATGGTTGATTGAATTCTTATAATATTTATGGCGCGGGATCGTATCCGCCTGGATTGCAGGGGTTACAGCGCAATAACCGTTTAGCGCTAAGCCAACCGCCCTTTATCAAGCCGTGTTTGGCAAAGACATCGCAGGCGTAATGGGAGCAACTGGGAATAAATCTGCACGTTGGCGGACCCAGCGGACTAATCAAGTATTGATAGGCGTGTATCAGCTTGATTACAATTTTGCGCATCTGCTTTTTACCCGGCCAAACAACATATCCAAACCGTAGCTTCCTGCGCCGCACTCTTGAGCGTAAGCGCGCCTCACCATTACAACCATATCCAGCCTGCAGGTTTTAACGTCGTGCCGGCGAAATGTTTCACGGATGATTCTTTTAACACAATTCCTGTGTACCGCCCCCGATAGTATTTTTTTTTGCGCGATTATTCCAAGTCTGGCGTTTTCCTGACTGTTGCGCACAAAAAATATCTTGAAGTGTTTATTTTCGATACTTTCTGCATGAACAGCATGGTCGAAACCATCTTTACGCAACAACCGATGCGCGCCGGTGAATTTGGCAGGTATGCTAGACTGCAAGTCTGGCGCGGCCCTTGGCGCGGCGTGCATTGATAACAGCGCGGCCACCCCGTGTTTTCATGCGCACCAGAAAACCATGGGTACGTTTTCTTCTGGTTACAGATGGTTGATAAGTCCGTTTCATGCTTTTTCCTTATTAATTAAATCGTAAAGCACGCTATTACAAAGTGTTAAGGTACGCGTGTCAAGTTTAATTTGCTTTTTTGCCTGTGGATAAGTTTGTTTTTGCGCTGTAGAATGCAAGAACTTTTGCTGCCGTCAACCCGTCATTCACGTTCAATTATGCAGGATATTTCTTTTTGGGATTCATGCCTCCGCTCGTTTGAAAAGAGCCTGCCGTCGCAACAATACAATTCATGGATAAAACCGCTGCTTCTCGAGAATAGCAATGGCTCGCTGATACTCACTGCGCCAAACAGTTTTACCTTAAAGCTTGTTCAGGAGCGTTTCCTGCCCGAGATATGCCGGCAAGCCGGCCTGATTTATTCGCAGGTTCCACAATTTGAATTTCGCGTTCTTGAAGCCGAGGCGGCGAATAAAACGCAAGAACCCCCTCCCAAAAAAAAGGGGGTTTTGGTCGCTGATGGAAAACCTAAAATTGAAACGTCGTTTCGCAGCTATGGAAAACTCAACCCCAATCTGATTTTCGATAACTTTGTTATAGGCAAAGCCAATCAGCTTGCTTTTGCCGCCGCCACGCAGGTGGCTGAACTGCCAGGCGCATCCTACAATCCCCTGTTTATTTATGGGGGGGTGGGACTGGGGAAAACCCACCTAATCCAGGCGATAGGCAATCAGATCAAGGTCAATAACCCGCAAGCAAAAATTTGCTACATGCACGCCGAGCGTTACATCTCCGACGTTGTGCGCGCTTATCAGTCAAACAAATTCGAGGAGTTCAAGCAATATTATCATTCTCTGGATACTTTGCTGATTGACGATATTCAGTTTTTTGCCGGAAAAAACAAAACACAAGAAGAATTTTTTTACGCATTCAACACGCTCATCGACTCGCACAAGCAGGTAATCATGACGAGCGACACCTTTCCCAAGGAGATCGCCGGGCTTGATAGTCGTTTGATTTCACGCTTTGGGTGGGGGCTGACGGTCGCCATCGAACCGCCTGAATTGGAAATGCGCGTGGCCATCCTGTTGAAAAAAGCCAGCATGAGCGGCTACGCGCTTGGTGAAGCAGTAGCATTCTTCATAGCCAAAAACGTCAACTCAAATGTCCGCGAGCTGGAAGGCGCATTGAAACGGGTTGAGGCATACGTCAAATTTCATCGCTGTGCTATTTCTACGGAAACCGCAAAAGAGGCGCTCAAGGATATTTTAATTGCACAAAGCCGGCAAATATCGATTGAAAACATACAGAAAACAGTTGCCGACTACTACCGTATCAAAATGGTCGATCTGCTTTCCAAAAAAAGAACGCGTAACTTGACCCGGCCGCGACAAATGGCCATGACGCTTGCTCGTGAGTTAACTACGATGAGCCTGCCGGAAATAGGTAACGCTTTTGGCGGGAAGGATCATTCGACCGTTATACATGCTTGCAAAATGACGGGAAACCTCAGAACTCTTGATGCTACCGTTGATGCTGACTACAGGGTATTGCTTCAAACACTGCGTGGATAAAGTTGTTGGTTTCATGTATAGAATATGTCAGTAATTCGGCTTTGTGTAACAGCCGCCACAATTATTCACATTGCAACCAGCGCTTATCAACAACAATTACCCATGGTTTGCTGATGGTTAACATGATGTATTTGAATATTTTTTATTGTTATCAACACGAGCGCGGGCTGCTTATTAGCTTTTATTAAGGATTTATATATTATGTTTATTGAAAAAATTGATAAAGAAACCATACTTAAACCGCTGCAAATGGTTATCGGTATTGTAGAGCGAAAACAAACACTGCCAATATTGTCAAATGTGCTGATTGAAAATCAGGATGGCAAACTACGGTTTACTGCGACCGATCTGGAAATACAAATTACTACAACTGTCGATTTGGGCAAAGAAGGCAGAGAGAACGCTGCCATTACGGTTGGGGGAAAAAAATTGCAGGAAATCCTGCGTGTTCTTCCTGACCAGAGCAAAGTAACCATTGATCTGAAAGAAAATAAAGCGCAAATCAAAACAAACCGAAGCCGCTTCAGCTTGCAAACCTTGCCGGCACAGGATTTCCCCAAACTTAACAACCAGTTGGAAAGCGCCCAGAAAATCATCCTGGCGCAGAGTGTATTGAAGGATTTGTTATTGTCTGTTCAATATGCAATGGCACAACAGGACGTGCGCTACTATCTGAACGGGGTGTTATTAATAGCGGAAGAAGACAAGCTCAGGGTAGTAGCCACCGATGGGCATCGGTTGGCTTACAATGCCAAAGTCATTGGCGGCCATTATGAAAAACAGGAAATTATCCTGCCCCGCAAGGCAGTTGTGGAATTGTCCAGGTTATTGGCTGATGTTGATGAAAATGTAGAACTGGAGCTTTCACAACAACAAGTCAGGGCCACCTTTTCAGGCGTCACCTTGACAACAAAAGTAATTGATGGAAAATTTCCGGATTATGAGCGGGTGATACCAAAATATAACAACCATCTCAGCATGGAACGGGTTTTTTTACAGCAGGCGTTGCAGCGCGCTGCCATCTTGTCCAATGAAAAATTTCGGGGCGTACGCTTTGTGTTGACCGAAAAAAATCTCAGCATTATCAGCAATAACAGCGAGCAGGAAGAAGCGCAGGAAGAAATAGAGACCGATTATCACGGCGAAGCCCTGGATATCGGCTTTAATATCACCTACCTGATGGACGGGCTGAACAATATCAGCAGCAATACGGCCACTTTTTCGTTCGGCGATCCCAACAGCAGCATCCTGATGACGACACCGGAAAACGAAGAATTTCGTTATGTTGTCATGCCAATGCGCATTTGATGTTTCACGTGAAACAAATTGAATACTGGAAAAATAATGAGTGATGAATATAATTCTAGCAGCATCAAAGTGTTGAGGGGGCTTGAAGCGGTACGCAAGCGACCCGGCATGTATATTGGAGATACCAATGATGGGACCGGCCTGCATCACATGGTGTTTGAGGCGGTTGACAATGCGGTAGATGAGGCGCTGGCCGGGCATTGCAACGAAATTACAGTTATTATTCATGCAGATAACTCGATCAGCGTCAGCGACAACGGGCGCGGCATTCCAACCGATATTCATCCGGAAGAAAACCGCTCCGCCGCCGAAGTCATCATGACGGTTCTGCATGCAGGCGGCAAATTCGACAGCAACTCTTATAAGGTATCTGGCGGTTTGCATGGTGTAGGCGTCTCTGTTGTGAATGCATTGTCTGAATGGTTGAAACTGACTATTTATCGTGATGGCAAAGAGCATTTTATGGAATTTCATCATGGTGACCCCGTTTCCCCGCTCAAGATGGTGGGTAACTCCGGCAAGAAAGGCACACTTGTTCACTTTCTTCCCGCCCGGGAAACTTTTGGCCTGATCGAGTTTCATTTTGATATTCTGGCGAAGCGCTTGCGCGAACTGTCTTTTCTGAATAACGGCGTGAAAATTGCGTTGATCGACCACCGCACCGGCAAGGAAGAAAACTTCGCTTTCAGCGGCGGCATCAAGGGGTTCGTCGAATACATGAATCGCAACAAATCAGCGCTGCACCCCACGGTGTTTTACGCAATCGGTGAAAAGGACGGCATTACCGCAGAAATTGCCATGCAATGGAACGATTCTTACCAGGAGAGCGTGCAATGCTTTACCAATAACATTCCGCAACGGGATGGTGGCTCGCACCTGACCGCGCTACGTACCGCGATGACGCGCACCCTGAATAATTACATTGAAGCCGAGCAACTGGCGAAAAAAGCCAAGGTGGATACGACGGGTGACGATATGCGCGAAGGGCTGACTGCGGTATTGTCGGTAAAACTGCCCGACCCCAAATTCTCATCCCAAACAAAAGACAAGCTGGTTTCCTCGGAAGTGCGCCCGGTTATCGAAGAGCTGGTTGCGCAGCAGATGAGCGCGTTTTTGCTGGAAAACCCCAACGATGCAAAAATCATCGTCAGTAAAATCATCGATGCGGCACGCGCCCGCGAAGCTGCGCGTAAAGCCCGCGAACTGACACGGCGCAAGGGCGTGCTGGACGGCATGGGTCTGCCCGGCAAGCTGGCTGATTGCCAGGAAAAAGACCCGGCGCTTTCCGAGCTATATCTGGTAGAGGGCGACTCTGCGGGAGGCTCGGCCAAACAAGGCCGCGACCGCAAATTCCAGGCGATTTTGCCGTTGAAAGGAAAAATCCTGAATGTGGAAAGAGCGCGCTTTGAAAAACTGATCGGTTCGCAGGAAATTGCTACCCTGATCACCGTATTGGGTACTGGCATTGGTAAAGACGAGTACAGCGCCGACAAGTTGCGCTACCACCGCATCATCATCATGACAGATGCCGACGTGGATGGATCTCATATCCGTACCTTACTGCTCACCTTTTTTTACCGGCAAATGCCGGAGCTGGTCGAGCGCGGCCATATTTACATCGCACAACCGCCGTTGTACAAAATCAAGCAAGGCAAGGATGAGCGCTATCTCAAGGATGACCAGGAGATGAAGATTTACATGCTCAAGTCCGCGCTCAATAACGCCGCGCTGTATCCGTCCGCAGGCGCTACCCCGATTCAGTCCGACGCGCTGGAGCAAATCGCCAAGCAATACTTCCTTGCCGAAGCTGTCATTGATCGCCTGTCACGTTTTACCGCATCTGAAGCCAGTCATGCGCTGCTAACCTTACCCACCCTGTCGCTGGATGATGCGCAACAAGCGCAGCGCAGCGCACAACAGCTGGAAGCGGCCTGTGGCGGCAGCATTAAAGTTGTGGTGGAAAGCGACGAAGCCGGCGAACCTCGATTGCGTCTGGAGAAGCTGTTTCATGGCAACTATTCGGTCAGCTACATGGATCGTGACTTTCTGCACGGCAGCGACTATGTGCAAATTCGTCAAACTGCAGAGGTCTTGAGCGGACTGATAACCAAGGGTGCGTATATCATGCGCGGCGAACAAAAGCGCGCGGTGATCAGCTTCAAACAGGCTATCGAATGGTTGCTGGAAGAGGCCAAGCGAGGTGTCAGCGTTCAACGTTACAAGGGGTTGGGCGAGATGAACCCGGATCAATTATGGGAAACCACCATGGATATAAAAAATCGCATCCTGCTCAGGGTGCGTATTGAAGATGCAATAACGGCGGACGAAATTTTCACCACCCTGATGGGGGATGTCGTTGAGCCGCGCCGCGCGTTTATTGAAAAAAATGCGTTGGGAGTAAAAAACCTGGACGTGTAGCCCTGTCGTCAGATACGCCGCCAGGTTGTGCCTTGCGGCGTATCTTCCAGAACAACACCCAGGCTCAGCAATTCTTCCCTGATACGGTCTGCTTCCGCATAATTCCTGGCTTGTTTGGCGGCAATACGGTCGGTAATCTGCTGGTTGATCTGTGTTTCATCCATATTTTGCATGATGCCGCCCTGCAAAAATTTCTGC
>Ga0209212_1006925_pt1 | contig 12761 bp, 9 predicted proteins | sample RifGroC2_FD_183996 | JGI IMG/M metagenome (GOLD analysis project Ga0209212, IMG submission 183996) | Groundwater microbial communities from Rifle, Colorado, USA - Groundwater C2 (SPAdes) (version 2) | ecosystem: Environmental > Aquatic > Deep subsurface > Groundwater | place: Rifle, Colorado...
TGTATCAGTTAAAAGTAACTGATGACGCTTTATACCGGACTCGGCAAGCCGGGCAAGATAGGCTTCCATCCTGCGCTTGGTGCCAGCTTTTTCAGCGGCGGTGACATATCGATTCGACATTGCTTTTACTCCCAGGCTTTCGAGAAAGCTTGGTCGGCAAATGCCTCGGCTAATCCTGTAATTTGTTTGAGGCGCAGTACCTCATCAGGATCCATGCCAAGTTCCATGCCGATCCGTTGATTTGTCCAATTGTGTTTTTTCAAAGCCGTCACCAACTTGGCTGACAATTCTACCTGGTGTGTGCCTCTCGCCATGTTGTGGCGCACGGTCGAGGTGATCCGATCCTCGATGTTCTTATTTAGGCGCACCACTGGTAAATATCCCGCTGTGCTGGCGCGAATTGTTTTGCTTGCCTTCACCACCGTGGTGCGGTGGAATCCGTCCACCACTACATGCCCACCTTGGGGGTCGTCGGCCACCACCACTGGCATGGTCAGCCCATCTTTTTGGATGGAAAGCTGTAGCAGCCGCATTTCCGGAGGCGCTACTTTATTTGGGTTGTAGTCGTTACCGGTAACGCTATCCACTGGCACTAACTGTACACCCAGTGCTGGGTGTGGCAGGTTGACGTGCATGGCTGCCAGACTCACCAGTCGATTGTAACGGGCAACGCGAGTGTCCACGTCGTCGCCCTTGGCTTTTGCCAGTGCCACCTCTAGGTTCTCCAGCAAAGTATCCAATTCCTTCATTTTTAAATCTCCATGTATTTAGCGATCATTGCGAGCTGGCGATCCATTTCCCGCGTAGTCTGTGTAAAGGATAGCCCTTTGCACCAGTAATCATTTTTCAAAATAACCTTGCAAATGCGTCTCCAGGATGGCGCTTTGCGGTTTGCTTCCAGCTTGGCATCAGCGGCATCTGGAATACAGGTAAAACCCTGCTTCCGGCCATTCTTGCGCCACCAACAAAGAAACTTGAAAATTTTCTTGCGGTAGTGCTCTTCCAGGTAAGGTGGCATAGTAGAAAGTAAATATTTGGCATAGCTCTTCCAGGTATGCCCTTCAGGCAGGGTGATTTTGATATTGCCAAATACATTGCCGGTTAACTCAACGTAGCGATTGCCGAAGTTGGCACCTTCGACACGTCCAACCACCTTCGACCAAGTTTCAGGCTCAAGAATTTTGTAAAGCCACAATCCCTTGCGCTGGTCGTCGCCATAGGGCTGGCACAGACGCATTTGGTGGATAGACAAACCGGCGAGGTACATCAGGTCATAGACCTTGCTGTAATCCCACCCATGCTTGCCGTGAGCAGACCACACGTCTTCCACCGTCCAGTCGTAAATCGGGTAGCAGTTATAGACATTCGGCGTTGCCAGCGTTGTCCACCCCAAGCCCTGCCAACGCGTTTTAGATTCGCTTTTGATAGTGCGGTAACGGTTGAGGCTTTCCGCGCTACGGATGGCCACCAGGCAGGCTGATTTTCCACCATGTTGAGCTGCATACCATTCGCCGAAAGCAGGTACAAACTCCTCAAATTCCATTCCTCTATGAAAGAACGGAAAAAATGATTCATCTGAAATTACACTGGGGTGATCCGGCATGGGTCTAACCCAACGATCTTGTGCGTCAGGATGCCAGCAAACCCAATGCGGTTGAATCTGGCTGACAGCGTTGCGCATGTGAAGAGGAAGGCATACCCAGAACATGCGCACATCAGGACTATCCGCCATGCGCCTGACAAAATCTGCTGTGGACTGATATTGTGCTTCCAGATCAAGGATCATGACATCCAGCGGCAAGCGCCCGCGTTCGCGGGCAATTTCGATGGTTAACTGAAGGCAAGCTGAACTATCCTTGCCGCCTGAGAATGCCACATAGACATACTCAAAGTCATCAAAGACTCGGTTGATCCGCTGCCTGGCAGCAGTCATGACATCAATATCAAGAAATATTTTATTGCCCATGATGGTTTTGTACCCATAATCAACTATGGGCTAATTATACCATATTCAGCTATGGTGTATACTGAAATTACAGTGCCTTTACCAGTTCGCGCAGGCGGTCTTTTTTTGTGGTTTTTACCTTTTCCACTTCTGAGCGAAATTTCTCCAAAATACTCCCTTTCGACCGGATAGCAGCTCGAATTCTTTCCTCAATTCCGCAGTGTGCCCACAATTCAATGTAAGTCACTGGTCGTGATTGTCCGATGCGGTGATTCCGATCTTCGGCTTGTATGTGTTCTGAAAATTTGAAACCGCAGGAATAGAAGAACACCGTGGCCGACTCGGTGAAATCCAGCCCGTGTCCGCCCAAGCTTTGAGTGGCGATCAAGAACCCGCCTTTCGCTTTCCACTCGTCCAGTACGTTATCTCGCACAGCTTCGTTTAATCGCCCGTCATATTTGAAGACATTACCCAGATGCTCTATTTCTCCAGCGATTTGATCAACGCTACGGCGGTATTTCGTCCAAATAACTGTGTGCGTATCAGGATACGCCGCGATACCATCGCACAATAATTCGATCCTGTTATGTTCTAACTCTAGCCTGCCGGAAAACCCGCATGCTATCCCTTGTAAACGAGAGAACAACCGGAAAATTGCAATGCTGTTGCTCGTGTAATCGTCATCGTATTCCAGCAACTCATCGCAGAAATCATCCTTGGCTTTTTGGTATGCATTTTGCTGATTTTCAGTTAACTGACAGTAACGCAGGCCATATCTTTTGGGTGGCAGTATTAAGCACTCATCTTTGGTGACTTGGTAAACATAAGGCTTGATACGTTCCGCCAACCAATCCACATTTAGATTTCGGAGAATCATGCCTGGGTGGCGGTCACTGTAAACCAAGTGGTTGGCAGAGAAAGTATAAAAGCTTTTGTAACCAAGAATCTTCCAGCTCAAGAAACGCATCTGTGCGTACAGATCAACCACGCCTTGCGTCAATGGCGTACCAGTCAATAGCAGACGATATTTGGCAATCTCACAAATTTTGGTGATGCGCTTGGTGCGCATGGAATCATGCCCCTTAATGTAGGTGGACTCATCCACAATCACCATCGTTCGCTCGTCAATAATTTGCACGGCGCTATATAACGTCCTATTGCTGGAGCTGATACTTTCAATTCCGATAATATACCACTGACAATTTTGTGAAACAGAGTCCTCTGTTGTCTTGTCATCAAACAGGTAAATATCTTTTTCTGTGCAGTTGGTGTGCTTGATAATCTCGCGCCGGATATGGCGTTTGAGCGATACGGGGCAGAACCACACCACGCAGTCAATTTTGTTTTTTGTTTGACGGATACGAGCCAGCTCTATAGCTGTGCGGCTTTTGCCCGTCCCCATTTCCATAAACAATGCACCCACCCTCGAGGGCAGTAACTTGGCCGTTGCCTCAACTTGATGGTGTAGCAAAGCGGTTTTTGCTGTCCAGTGAACACGGCTAGTCATCGAGCAATTCGGCATCAATCTCTCCGGATGGTTTTTGTTTGACCAAATTAGGCATGTCAGCATGTTTGTGGTGCTTTGGGCGGGCTACCAGCCCAATAGCCCTTGCATACTCCGCTTGGGCTTCTATAAGAAGATCATCAACGCCAGGCCGAAACAAAAATCCGAACTGTTCCGTGATCGCGGTAAGCGCTTCGAATTGCAACAGCGGGACATAAGCGCCATCGTTGAATATTTTGACATTTGGAATGGTGTTTATAGCCCGCCATAGTTCTTTATCTCCCTCTCCCCAGGACAGTTTAAATTTCTTGCCGTATTTTTCTGAAATTGCCGGGGAAACGATGCGTTGTGGCGATGGCTGATAGTCATTGTTGATGATGCGGATTTTTAATGCTTCGTCTTTAATTTTTATTGGGAATCCAGCTTGAAGTAGCTTGATACTAATTTCCACTATTTGATCATCTACCGGGGTGAACACGTCGATCAGCTTGCGTTCCCATAACGGCTTTTTCCACGCAAAACCGCGCAGGGCTTTTAGGGTTGGAGCAAGAATGACATCGAAGTCTGCACTTTGTAGCGTGAGTAGTGATGATTCAGGGCGAGAAATAGTGATGATGGTGCGGCATTTCTTGGATTCGGGCATAAGCAATGTATCGACCGACACGAATGGCGCGTTATCCTGCAATTCGACCGTGTTTCTTTGTTCCTCGCGCTGGCGTAGCCATGTTTTGATGGCATCAGCATCTGCGGTACTTACCCAGAGCGTAAGCTTTGCTTTGCCAGCTAGACGCTGCTTTTCAGCGAATCTGGCTTGGCGGGAAGCGTTAGCGCTAACGGTTTTTACAGTTTTGTTCATGGATGCCACTATACCATATACGGCTATGGTGTAAAGCATGTTATTGAATACCCTGTTCGCCTGGTCGCCGCACGAATGGCCGGGTGGCACGCTACGGGCAACCCATTCCGCTTTGCTCCATCGCTCCGCTCGGCCTTTCGCAGCGGCAGCAGATAACATCAAGGCGCAGGGCGGGAAGCCGACGGCGCGGAGTGTGCGCGATGCGCTGGGCACTGGCAGCATGGCCACCGTGCTCAAGTTTTTACAGGAATGGAAAGGCGGGCAGGTTCGGCAGTGCCAGGCAATCGACGACACGCTTGATCCATCCATCGCCAGAGCGATCAGCAACCAGATCGCGGGCAAGGTGCAGGAAGCCACGGCAGACGCTACGGCACGGCTGTCCATCATTCAAGAGAAGGCGCGCGTTGCCTACCTTGAGCAAATGCAACCACGCAAAGAACCCGGTTATGTGGCCGATGTTTTGCAGGAATGGATTTCTATCAAGTCTCGCGAAAACCGCTTTATTCATACCGGAAGTCCGTTCTACAAAAATACTTACCTACCCGCCGAAGCAGAAACGCGCCTGCAACTGCTCGACCAACTCGAAAGGAATCATCATGCCAAGCCAAGTGTTGTCTCAAATCACGGTAGAAAAGAAATTGCCACCGCCCGAAATCGCGTGCCAGGACTGCCATCACGCAACATGGATGGAATTCAGAGAAGGAGTGAAATGTTACTGCGGGGTAACGCAGGCGTGGATGTACGAGCCGCTCCAAGCGGAGAACAAGATAGTTTGGGCATGCGACAGGCAGATGGAACAACCGGAAGGAGGGGAGGTGATAGTACCGACATCGCCAGCCAAGATATCGAAACAGTCCGACGCGGAGCCAGCCGGGCCGGTAGCCGACTTCGGCCTGGACAACCTGCCAGCACCAGTGACACAAGCGGGCCCAGACTCCTTTTAACCCAGCCGAACAGCGTAATTGCCCACATGCAGGCCGAATTGCTCAACCGCTACGATCAGGCCAACGACAAAGAACGTTACGCCGAAATCCGAAAGAACATCGACTGTGGCCAACTGCTGGCCCGGTTGAGCCATAGCCACGGGTTAAATCCGGAGTTGTACCAAGTGACCGCTGCAAAGGACGGCACACCGCGCATCCAGTGCGGTTCCCGCGCTCTATCGCCAAGTGACTTTTTGACGAAGGAACTGGGCTTGCCCTGGAAGGAAGCCGCCCCGATCCTGCGTCAGACGTATGAACACCAAATTAACGGCAAAGCGACAAAGCCACGCTTCGACAAATCCGCACCTGCCAAGATGTGGAAAGATTTCAAGGTCGAGCAGCAGCCGGTCAAGGACGAGTTGGCCAAACGCCTGAAGGTGTTTGACGGCGCCGCCAAGGCGCGGCGTGCCAGTGTGGCCGAGAAGCTCAAATCCGATCAGAAGTCTGCGACCGCCGGCCTGTCTGGTGATGCCCGCAAAGCTGCTCATTCCCTCGAAAAACTCCGCGCCGCCACGGTCAAAGCTGAATTTTCTGCCATGCTCAAGGAAGAGCGCCAGGCGCTACGCGAATCCATCCAGCCCAAGAACGGCTGGCAACTTTATTTGCAGAAGAGGGCACAGGAAGGCGACGAAGAGGCGTTGATCGCGCTTCGCAAGTTGGACGACACCGCTCGCGCCAAGCGGGCAGAAACGCCATCAATTACCGGATTGCTCGTGCTCGATGATGAGGAAGAAAAAAAACGTCTGCGCCGCCTGCGCGAAACCAGCGTATCCATCCTCAAATCGCTTGCGCACATCATCGAGAAGAATGGCGATATCACTTATCACCGGCACGGCCACGCCGTACTGCGCGACGAGGGCCAGCATTTAGCCATCCTCGATGAGCATAGTGAAGAAGCGATCGCCGCCGGGCTGTTGATCGCTCGCGAAAAATTCGGGACCAACCTGTCACTTACAGGTCCGGCAGCCTTCCAGCGCAGGGCAGTGGCCGTCGCCGTCGCCCAGGGCATCGCCGTCAAGTTCGTAGACCCTCAGCTTGAAGCGTTGCGGCTGCAGCTCACAGAAGAAAAGCGCCGGCCAGCGCGTGTTCCTGTCCCTGCCCCGGAACTACCACCCACCCAACCCGAGTATAGGGAAAGAGCAAAGCGTGTACCGCCAGCGGCAGAAGTACCCGCCACTGCCATCCAACCAGTGCCGGAAGTATTTGCCGTGTCGTTCCTGCCAGCTCCCTTGCTCACTTCATCGGAGTGGCTTGCTGCCCAGCACAAGCTGGTTGGTCCTGCTCATGCCACGGGTGATGGGAATGTCACTTTCGTCGTTATGCACGTTGCCGACAGCATCGTGCTCGACCATGGCCAGCGCGTGGCTACTTACCCACTCCAGCCTGGGCTAGTTTTGCTTCCTGGCCAGCGTGTTGTCATCACCAAGGTCGGCACCGTCGCGCTCGCGCCAGAACTGGCCAAACCCGAAGCGGGGAAGGGCGGTCGAGCGGATTAGTTTTGCACCACTCGCCGCAAGTCAAAGGCAACGTCAAAGACCCCGCTGCGCAGGATTAGATGGGATAAATAAAGGCAGAGTAATAAGGGGTATCCGTAATAAGTTACTTGTCACTTGAATTCTTTCGTAACCCCTCGATAAATTCTTTCACCTTCTCAAGCTCAGTAATGTTCAACCAAAAAGTATATTGCTTCAAACCTTCCTTTTTTTTCCGTTCGCGAAGCGCGGCCATTCTTCGTTTAACTCCAATCTTTTCAGCGTCCGTTATATATCTCGACGTCATCGATCAACACCTATTGGCGCACGCTTTGCGATCAGTGTGAAGCTGCACACCATGGCAACTAACCGATTTTCCGCCCTTAAAAGCGCCATTCGGCACGGACGCACCACATCCAGCCGGTTCAAGCGCGATCAGGCTATGCGGATTGCTTCACAGCTAGGCTACACGGGTAGCCTCAAGTGCGCATTTGTGCGCGGGTTCAAGAAAGGTTTTGTGCCGTGTTAATTTTTTTCGATTGTGAATTCACCGAGCTGGGGATAGACCCCAAGCTAATCAGCATCGGCTTAGTGTCCGAGAATGGAACTCGCGAGCTCTACGCCGAGCTATGCGACACCTACCAGCCATCAGACTGCAGCGATTTCGTTCGTGAAGCTGTCCTGCCGCACCTGGAAGGCGGCGATGCACGTATGACCATGCGCGAGCTCTCCGTGCGCCTGGTGGACTGGTTAATAGCCTTTGGTGAGCCTGTGCAGTTGGCAACCGACAGTTTGAGCTGGGACTGGCCATGGATCGGGGAGTTATTCGCGGAAGCAGGTGAGGGTACGAATTGGCCGGCGCACATGACAACGCACGGTAAGGCGGAAGTTTTCCGTCCGGCGAACGTGGACGGCAGACCTTATGTGCTCACCCAATCCCCGTCATTCAATCTGGCCATAGAAGCGGCATTTGCAAGCGGTTTGCGGCGTCACCATGCGCTCGATGATGCCAAGGCTAACCGGCTGGGCTGGCAGGCATTGGGCGAAGGAAACAAAGCTATGCAAGAGGCTCTGCTCATTGCGCAGGTTCGCCTTTTCAATCCACGCGGCTACAGCCGTCCGCGTTGGTTCCGTCAGTTCAAACTGTACAGGGCGTTGCGTTTTTCGCTGGATAACCATTGTCCGAGGGCGAATCTGATTCCCATGTGTGACATCTCGAACATGCAGGCTGACAAGATCACAACCGCGCAGCTTGCTATCGATTGCCAAGTTAAACATGGCTAGATCACGAATTGCATGTCTATTTTGTAAGTGAAAACGTATAGCCCAGATGTCCTTAGGCTTGAGCGGCGGCTTTTGACCGATGAGCTTGCCCTTGTTCCATGCTTCCGGATTGTGAATAGTTTCCATGACAGACTCCTTGTATGTTGATCGGAGTCAGATTGTTCGACGAATACAGCATTAACGACAGCTATTAAGGGCGATAGTTTAATATTCCGCGCTTATCCTTGACGAAGACCGTAGCGGCTTGCATGTCACGGTCGATATGATCCTTTGAAGTTTGGGGGGATTTTCGATTCATTACACCAGGAAGGAAGTTTTGCCCAATGCCTCTGTTGACCAATCTACTTATCCTCATCGTCGCGGCGCGGCTCCTCGGGCAAATCTTTCGGCGTTTCAACCAGCCCGCCATCGTCGGTGAAATGCTGGCCGGTGTGATCCTTGGCCCCAGTCTTTTGCATCTGATTGAAGCGGATGCAGCACTTTCGGGCATCGCAGAGTTCGCGGTCTTTCTCATCGTCCTATCCGCAGGACTAGAAATGAATTTCAAAGAAATCATCGATTCTTTGCGTGGGAAGGGCGTCGTGATCGCGATCCTGGGCTTCGTCATTCCACTGACAGGCGGCATACTGGTAGGGGCTGCGTTTGGTCTGGATGTGATGCGGACCGTCTTTCTTGGCCTCTGTGTTTCGATCACGGCGCTTCCTGTCACGGTGAGCATCCTGCAGAGTTTCGATCTGCTCGATTCCGACATCGCGCGTTATTCGGTGGCAACGGCGATCTTTAACGACATTGCGGCGCTGCTGGCGCTCGGGGTCATCCTGAATCTTCCCGAACAGAAATCGCTGCAGGCCGTTGGACTCTCGATTCTCAACGCAAGCTGGAAACTGGTCGTCTTGTGCATTTTCATAATCGGCTTCAGTTGGCTGATTCAGAAGTTGATCGACAAGGGCATACATCTGGAACGTGCCTCAGAAAAACTGGTCGAGCTGATTGGCAATGAAGCCCTGTTCGGCATCCTGCTGCTATTCGTTCTGATCTTCGGGTCGGTCAGTGCGGCGTTGGGATTCCATTTCGTAATCGGAGCCTTCTTCGGGGCCTTGCTGATCGACCGGAAATTCTTCCTGGCTTCGCGCTATCACGAGCTTGACCTCACCCTCCGTTCGATCACCGGCGGCTTCCTTGCGCCCGTCTTCTTTGCCTATCTGGGTCTTGAGTTCGACATTGGCGTCATTGAATCCTTCTGGTTCGTCGGCGTCGTGCTGCTGGTTTCCATCGGCACAAAGATATTTGCCGGCTGGCTGGGCGGCCGCATCCTGCGGCTTTCACAATCCGAATCTCTCGGGATCGGCATCATTCTCAACGGGCGTGGCGTGATGGAACTCGTCATCGCCAGCATCGCTTATGAACGCGGCTTCATCGGTCAGGACCTGTTCTCCGTGCTGGTGCTGATGGGCGTAGTGACCACGATGCTCACCCCCTTCTTGTTCCGCAAATGGATAATGCCAAAACTGTCGTCCAGTGTGAGATGACAGGAGAATGCCGACTGCTAAGTGATCGAGGCGAGCTGGTCCACAGGAACTGGCTGCGACGGATGTCTGGTTCAGACTGCGCGGCAAGGTCGGATCGAAAGCCATGCTGAGTTCACAGCGTGAAGATAAGAGTCAGCCGCTGTATCAGCGCGTGAAGCGGCTCGCGTTTTTGGAGTATCGGTCGAAGTCAGCTGATTCGGCACACATAATGTCGCTGTCCTTATCGTTACTATTGTCGATTTCAAAGTGTATAAAGTGAAAAGTCTATGGAAACAGTGCTACAACACCATCTTCAGGAAAACGGCGAAGAGATCACCCTGATCGCCGAGCTCGTAGCAAAAATCCGCCCCACGAAATCCTCGCAGGCCGATCATGCGGAACACATGATTGGCGCGTTGTGCCACATACTCGGACGCCGACCTGACTTGCGCGCCGCGTTGCGCGCAGCACTGCTCAAATTGCTGGGCACGCATAGACCGGTGTCGTTGTATGTGGAATCTGGAATATTGCCCAGCACCGGATTTTTCACGGAGCTATACCGGCGGGTGAGCCACAAGATACTGCCCGAGGCGATCAACCCCCAATACCTGAAAGACGTCTTCGCGCAGATATTCACCCGCCATGACGACGAAGTCTGGGTCAATGCCGTGCCGGATGTTCGCTGGCTGGAGCTGATGACAGCGCTATGCTTTGATGAGCAAGCAGCGGATACCATCCTACCCCTGCCGGTGCGCGGCATTAAGGATGCGGTTCGCGTGCTGTCCTACAGGATTTCTTCCATAGGCTTGGAGCCAGAACTGGTCCGCAACGAACCGTCTCTGGAAGAATTCGCCTCGCCCTTCCTGACCCAAAACGATGAAGTCGGCAAATATCTTGAACAGTTCGCCCTGGCTTGGGAAGACGCCACGCTTTCATTCCAAGACGAAAAACACATCCGCGTACTGCTGGACCAATGTGCTGAAATCATCCAGAGGATACGGCGCACCGCATCCCGCTCCGGCACCAGCATTAGCCTCACCTTCCTGTTGCAGCGGCTGACCCAGCAATTGGAACGCATGGAATGCCTGCTTGCCATTCTCGCCGCACTGCGCGAGGACAAAACCGGGGAACGCGCGCGCCCCCTGTATGTGGGCCTGTTCAAGACACTGGTCAGCGGCGAATGCCACAAGAACGATGTCCGGCAACACTGGCGGGATAGCATGGAACTGTTGGCGCTGCGCGTGACGGAAAACGCCAGCCGCACCGGCGAGCACTACATCACCAGCACACGCACCGAGTATTTTGCACTGCTGAAATCGGCCATGGGCGCAGGGCTGATCATCGCTTTCATGGCGATGATCAAACTGTTCATCGCGGCGCAACACCTGCCGCCGCTGACCGAGGCACTGTTGTTCAGTCTGAACTACGGTTTGGGCTTTATTCTGATCCACATCCTGCACTTTACTATCGCCACCAAACAGCCCGCGATGACGGCCTCGGCCATCGCCGCCAGCATCAGCGAACACGGCAATAGCCGCGACATGGAAAACCTGACCGGCATCATCGCGCAAACGATGCGCAGCCAGTTGGCGGCGATCCTGGGTAATGTGCTGGTGGTGATACCACTGGCCATGCTGATCGCCTGGGAAATCATGGCAGCGACAGGCTCTCATTTCGTCGCACCCGAAAAAGCCCAACACCTGATGGCAGACATCGACCCGTTGCACAGCCTGTCTGTGGTCTACGCCGCGATCGCCGGCGTTTGCCTGTTCCTGTCCGGACTGATCGCGGGCCACCATGACAACCTCGCCGTCTACAACCGGATACCGCAGCGACTTAAACAACTGCGATGGTTGAAGCGCCTGCTGGGCGAGGCTCGGCTATCGCGCGTCGCCGATTATGTGGAAAACAATCTGGGGGCACTGGCGGGGAATTTCTACTTCGGCTGCATGCTGGGCGGCGTGGCCGCCATCGGCGTGGTGTTCGGCCTGCCGGTGGACATCCGGCACATCACCTTCTCTTCCGCTTTTCTGGGATTCTCGTTGGTCGGGCTGGATTTCGCAATCGAACCGCAGCAACTGCTGATCGCTGCACTGGGCATCGCGCTGATCGGCGCGGCCAATTTGATGGTTAGCTTCACCCTAGCACTCAGCGTGGCAATGAAAGCACGCAAGGTTACTTTTTCGCATTGGCCAGTCTTGCTGCGCAGTTTAGGCAGGTACTTCCGGCAGAAACCGGGAGAGTTTTTACTGCCGCCAAAGTCTTCAAAGCATGATGAACTGGACACCCATTGAAAATGCGCTAACGCGGTCTGGAATCGCACGCCGGATAAAATAGGAAGTTACATACTGTTGACCTTAATTGTCTGTCTAGAAAACTGGAGCTAGCTCAAGCTATTTATTTTGGAGATGATTTCCGAAAGTCCGCTTCTGCGTCGAGAGCGGTAGCAAGTGTAAGTTCCAGTGGCAGTCCGCAATGGCCGATTATGCAAAGTCAGTGATTATGGAAAGCTTTGCATAAGGCCGACAACCGGGCCATCATGGCGATTCTCCTGACGGGCAGCAGTGTGTCGTTAGTGATGGTTGACCACCGGCAGCTTCAAGGCGGAGCAAATTTCTTCATCCCAGCATCAGCTTTGCGGCAAGCAGTTTGAGGCGCTGACGGATCACTTCGTGCCAGGAACAGTCAGTCAAAGTGCTCTCGGGACGGCTGCTCGGCCTTATGGAAAGCTTTGCATAAGGCCGAGCAGAGGTCTATCACTGCAAGCATCATGGTGGGCCGGTGTGGGCTAGGAAATAGTCGCCAGTTCAAAACTAGAATAGAAAACCCCGCCGAAGCGGGATTTCTTAATTTGGTGGGTCGTAGTGGGTTCGAACCACTGGCCCCCGCCGTGTGAAGGCGATGCTCTACCACTGAGCTAACGACCCAAATTTGTTGTCATCCCGTATAACCAACTTGGAATTGGTACAGGGAAAGTCAGGGAAAATCATTACCTGATTTGTGATGATATTGGATTACATCCAATTACATCTTTTCTTTCTCTTTCAGCAAGTTGCCTTAATTTTGCGAGGCTTTTTTTGCTGTGTGAAGGCAGTGCTCTACCGCTGAGCTAACCGCCCTGAAGAGGGCGCGAATTAGATCATATGGGGCGTTTGCCGGTCAATTGGTTATGGCGCAACAGGCAAGGTGGCGTAAAATGCGCGCCTTGA
>Ga0209212_1006926_pt1 | contig 12760 bp, 9 predicted proteins | sample RifGroC2_FD_183996 | JGI IMG/M metagenome (GOLD analysis project Ga0209212, IMG submission 183996) | Groundwater microbial communities from Rifle, Colorado, USA - Groundwater C2 (SPAdes) (version 2) | ecosystem: Environmental > Aquatic > Deep subsurface > Groundwater | place: Rifle, Colorado...
GTAAAGCCTGCGATGAGGTCGGTATCGCATCATTCCAGCACAACCTTCCTGAAGATATAAGACAGGAAGAACTTATTGAACTTATCAAAAAATTGAATGCTGACACATCAGTAAACGGTATCCTTGCCCAACTTCCGCTTCCGCCTCATCTTGATGAAGAAGCCATACTTGAAACAATATTGCCGTCTAAAGATGTTGACGGATTTCATCCGTTTAATATGGGAAGGCTCTTTATAGGAAAACCGATTCTGCAGCCGTGCACACCGCTTGGTATAATGAAACTCCTTGAGCATGAAGGGATTGATGTTAAAGGGAAACATGCTGTTGTAACAGGAAGGAGTAATATAGTTGGCAAGCCTGCTGCCATAATGCTCCTGCAGAGAAATGCAACTGTTACTATATGCCATTCAAAAACAAAAGACCTGCCGCATATAACAAGACAGGCAGACATACTCATTGCTGCTGTTGGAAAACCAAAGATGGTAAAAGGGGATTGGATAAAACAGGGAGCAGTTGTTATAGATGTTGGTGTAAACAGACTTGAAAACGGGACACTTGTGGGCGATGTTGATTTTGAAGAGGCGAAGGCAGTATCTTCAGCAATTACACCTATGCCGGGCGGTGTAGGTCCTATGACAATAGCTATGCTCCTGAATAACACAATTGATGCGGCAAAAAGACAAACAGGTTTGCTTATTTTCAAGGGATTAAAATGATAATAACCAGGAAAAAGAACTTTAATAAGATACTTGAATATCTTGAAGGAAAAACGACAGTATTTTTATTTGGCTGCAATGCATGTGCTGAGCAGTGCGAGACAGGCGGTGAGAATGAAGTGAAAGAGATGACCAATCTTCTCGAGAAAAGGGGTAAGAAGATTACAGGCTTTTCAATACCTGATGAAACCTGCTATACAATGCTTATAAAAAAGACATTCAGAGAAAATCGTGATGACATTACGGCTGCAGACGCCCTGTTAGTGATGGCTTGCGGTGCAGGGGTAAAGGCTGTTGCAGATATTGCTGGCGATGAAAAACCTGTGTTTCCTGCACTTGATACACTATATCTGGCAAATGTGGCAAGATACGGACACTTTTCCGAAGGGTGTGCCATGTGCGGTGAATGCCTTCTTGGCGAGACAGGGGGTATATGCCCTCATACAGACTGTCCAAAGGGGCTGTTGAACGGTCCTTGCGGAGGGGTTGTTAATGGGAAATGTGAGGTAAATATCCAAAATGAATGTGCATGGATAAGGATTTATACGCGTCTTAAAAAACAGGGAAGGCTTGAGGTCTTGAAAAGGATCACACCGCCAAAAGACTATTCTGTTCAGATAAAACCCAGAAATACAATCATTGAATCAAGGAAGAAAACTCAATAATGCTTACATTAAGGGATGCGCTAACATCAAACAGGTTTGTAATAACTGCTGAAATCTGCCCGCCAAAGGGTACTGATACAACTGCCTTTATTAAGAATGCACAACTCCTGAAAAACAGGATTGCAGCAGCAAATGTTACAGATAACCAGCGCGCAGTCATGAGGCTGTCTTCTCTGGCATGCTCAGTGCTGCTTTTGAAAGAGGGGATTGACCCTGTGTTCCAGATGACATGCAGGGACAGGAACAGGATTGCACTACAGTCAGATATACTCGGTGCATGGACACTTGGCATAAGTAACATCCTTGCCTTATCAGGAGACCATGTGTCTTTCGGGGACCACCGTGAGGCAAAACCTGTGTTTGACCTCGATTCTGTTCAACTGGTTCAGACTATATCAAAACTTAACAATGCACGGAATATGAATGATACATCATTAAACAGCGGAACAGATTTTTTAATAGGGGCAGTTGTTGCGCCTGAGGCAAATCCGCTGGAACCAGAGATGATAAAGTTTGAGAAAAAGGTGTTGGCAGGCGCAAGGTTTTTTCAGACACAGGCATTCTATGATATGGAAAACTTCAAAAGGTTTTATGAATACGCAAAAAGATTTGATGTAAAGATACTTGCCGGCATTCTCCTTTTAAAATCTGCAAAGATGGCTCATTTTTTAAACAAGAATGTACCGGGTGTAACAGTACCCACCAACATCATAGAGGAACTGGAATCAGCACCAGACCAACTTGAAAAAGGCATTGAAATAGCAGCAAGACAGATAAGGGAATTAAAGACATTTTGTGATGGTGCGCACATAATGGCAATAGGGCAGGAAGAAAATGTACCGAAAATAATAGAATCTGCAAATTGATGGAACTTAAAAAAACCCCTTTAAATCAAATCCACAAAGACCTCGGCGCGAGGATGGTGCCGTTTGCAGGCTGGGAGATGCCTGTTCAATATACAGGTGTGATTGACGAACATACAACTGTCAGGGCAAAGGTTGGTTTATTTGATGTAAGCCACATGGGAGAGATTTTTATTGCAGGGCAAAAGGCGCTTGACGCAGTTCAGATGCTTACAACAAATGATGCCTCAAAACTAACAGATGGGCAGGTGCAGTATACATTACTCTGTTACCATAACGGCGGCATTGTGGACGATGTTACGCTTTACAGATTTAATGCACAAAGGTTTATGCTCTGCGTAAATGCATCAAATACTGAAAAGGATTTTGAGTGGATTAAATCCAATGCAGGCAATATCGCTAAAGTAGAGAATCTAAGTGAAGAGTTTGCACAGATTGCGATACAGGGACCATTATCTGCTAATTGCCTTCAAGATTTGTGCAAGGATGTTGACTTATCTTCCATAGGGTATTACCACTTTAAAACAGGTTTGATTGAAGGGATGGATGCAGTAATTTCAAGGACAGGCTATACAGGCGAAGATGGTTTTGAGATATATATCCCACCTGAAATGGCTCTCCCTGTATGGAATAAAATCCTTGACCTTGGAAAACCGTATGGTATAAAACCAATTGGGCTGGGTGCAAGGGATACTCTCAGACTTGAGATGGGCTATCTATTATACGGAAATGAACTCTCAAAAGACACAACACCATTAGAGGCAGGACTTGAGAGGTTTATCGACCTCAAAAAAAATGATTTTATAGGAAAAAAATCTCTTGAATACCAGATAAAAACTGGTATAAAAAAGAGACTTATCGGGTTTGAGATGATTGAACATGGTATCGGGCGAAGCAATAACAGGATACTTGCTGGAGATAAGTGTATAGGTAATGTAACAAGTGGGACAATGTCACCATCTCTTGGCAGACCTATTGGTATGGGTTATGTTGAATCAGATTTTAGCAATGCAGGGAGAGAGATTGGAGTAGAGATAAGAAACAGAATTGTAAAGGGAAGAATAGTAAAAAAGAGATTTTATCCAGGTGGAAGCACCTGTAAATAACCTAATAAAAGTCAGGAGGAATGGTATCTATGGATTTTCCAAAAGAACTAAGGTATTCAAAAGAACACGAATGGGCCAAGATAGAAGGCAGCATCGTGACAGTCGGTATTACTGATTATGCTCAGGACTCACTGGGTGATGTAGTCTATGTTGAACTCCCATCAGAAGGCAGTACTGTTACAAAGGAGGAGACATTCGGGGTCGTTGAATCGGTTAAGGCAGTATCTGACCTGTATTCACCAGTCAGCGGGAAGGTAATAGAGGTAAACGACGCACTGGTGGACAGCCCTGAAGTTATAAACGATGACCCGTATGGCGATGCATGGATGATCAAGGTAGAGATAATAAGCCCTGCAGAGATTGAAGAACTTCTGGCAGCAGATGAATACAAGCAGTTTGTTGAAGAAGAAAAATAGGTCGTTTCAAAAAGCAAGTTTCAAGATTTAAGTATTTACTTGTAACTTGCAACTTATAACTTGTAACTATCATGTCATATATCCCTCATACCGAAGATGATGTAAAAAAGATGCTGGATGTCATTGATATAAAAACCGTAAATGACCTCTTCAAAGCAGTACCTCCTGACATAAGGCTTAAAAAGCCATTAAACCTGCCGGAGCCGCTCTCTGAACAGGAGGTTCAAAGCGAACTTGCAAATATAAGCCGTAAGAATGCAACAGTTGAGGACTATATATCATTTATTGGCGGCGGTGCATATAATCACTATATCCCGAGTATTGTAAACCATATCATCCTCCGCTCTGAGTTTTATACAGCATACACACCATATCAGCCTGAAATAAGTCAGGGGACACTACAGGCAATATTTGAATATCAAACCCTTATATGCCAGTTGACAGGCATGGATATCGCCAATGCCTCAATGTATGACGGTGCATCAGCAGCAGCCGAAGCAGTTTTAATGGCAAAGAGGATAAATTCCAGGCAGAAGTGCCTCATCTCATCAGCCGTACATCCTGAATACAGGGATACTGTCAGGACATACCTTGCAAACCAAAGGTGTGTGTTAACCGAGATACCGTACTGTACAGAGACAGGGACAACACCTTTAGATGCAGTTGAAAAATATATTGATACTGATACATCTTGTGTAGTTATCCAGTACCCGAACTTTTTTGGTTCCCTGGAAAATATTGAATCTATATCCGATATAGTCCGTAAAAACAATTCATTACTCGTGGTTGTAATCACTGAGCCGATATCACTTGGACTTCTGAAACCACCAGGCAAACTTGGTGCAGATATCGTAGCAGGTGAAGGGCAGGCATTCGGCAATCCGCTTAATTTTGGTGGACCTTATCTCGGTTTCTTTGCAACAAACGAAAAATACATAAGGAATATGCCGGGGAGGCTTGTTGGCGAAACTGTTGACAGGGACGGGAAAAGGGGGTATGTGCTTACACTCGCAACAAGGGAGCAACACATAAGGAGGGAAAAGGCAACATCAAATATATGCACAAACGAAGGATTGTGTGCCTTAACTGCTGCTGTGTACCTTGCTGCACTCGGCAAGACAGGACTTATTGAAGTGGCAAAACTCAATCTGAACAAGATGCAGTACTTAAAAGAACAACTTAAAGGACTAAAAAATATCAGACCTGCATTTACAGCACCGACATTCAATGAATCCGTAATAGATGTAAATCAGGACGCAGAGAGTGTAATAAAATCCTTATTAAAAAAAGGAATCCTGGCAGGCGTACCTCTGAAAAGGTTCTATTCAGAACTTAAGTCGCATATACTAGTCTGTACTACAGAAATGAACACAAAGGAACAGATAGACCTGCTGATAGAAGGATTGGCAAAGATATAAAGCAGACTAGAGAATAAAGACTGTAAACTAGAGACTCAAAATACCTTTTTGCTGTTGCCTGCCCTGCTGGCAAACCGTCTGGGCTGGAGGCTTTTAGAGGCTACGGGTTTGCAGGCGGGGCAGGCAACAGCAAATGCTAGTGTAGTGTTACATAAATAACTTTACTTAGTTACCCGCCTATGAGAGACATAGTTCTACTGCATTTTTTAAACACATTGTCGTTGATGTAATGTCTTTCAGGTTTTTTCCTTACAGCATTAAAGAGTATGTTCTCTATCTCCTTATCTGAAAAGCCGCCCCTGAGTGCGCTCCTTACATCTATCTCATCGTCTGAAAAAAGGCATGTCCTTAACTTGCCATCTGCTGTAAGCCTGAGCCTGTTGCATGAACCGCAGAAGTGGTCTGAAACAGGGCTTATGAAACCTATTTCGCCGATGCCGTCTGAAAACCTGTACCGCCTTGCAGGGCCTGTCCTCTTTTCATGGTCGCCCAGCGGTATCAGTTCCTGATGCCTTTCTATTATTCCTTTTATCTCTGTGGTTGTAATACATTTATCCCTCTGCCAGCCAACCCCGACATCAAAAGGCATATATTCAATGTACCGTATATGATATGGTTTTTTCTTTGTCATTAAAGCAAAGTCCAGTATCTCGTCATCGTTAAAGCCCTTTATGGTGACAATATTTACCTTTACAGGGCTTAACCCTGCCCTTTCAGCCTCATCCAGACCACGAAGGACATTCTCCAGATTGTCTGCCCTCGTAATCTGCTTAAACCTGTCCTTCTTCAAAGAGTCCAGACTCACATTAACCCTGTTAAGCCCGCCATGCTTCAGTTCTCTTGCATACTCTTCAAGTAATACGCCGTTTGTAGTCAGGCTCAGGTCATCAATACCTTTAATGCCCGCGATATTCCTTATAAAATCAACAACACCTTTCCTTATAAGCGGTTCACCCCCTGTAAGCCTTATCCTTTTTACGCCATGTGCTGCACATATCCTTACTATCCTGAGGAATTCCTCATAGCGGAGGATATTATCATGCTCCGCAAGTTGTATGCCTTCCAAAGGCATGCAGTAAACGCATCTCAGGTTGCATCTGTCTGTGATTGATATCCGCAGATAATCTATTGACCTGTTATAGGTATCAATAAGTCTTGTCATAAACCCCTCTCGGTATTGGCACTGGCAGGAGGTGCTTCTGTATCATAGTCTTCTATATTGACATTCAACCTGCTGCTCCCGCTGCCGCTGTCCAGTTCAAAAAACCTTGCAGAGTGAGACGCTGATGTGCCATCTGCTGCAAATTCTGCTGGTATAGTACCCTCCCTGAATACCTCAAATATCGTCTTACCTGAAGATGAGGCAGCGGGTCTGCCTGTCCTTGCGTCTATTCTTGCAAATACAACCCCTTCAGGGGCAGCAAAGTCTTTTACAGGTGTGCCTTCTACAGCCTTTTGCATAAAATAAAGCCATATCGGCAGTGCTGCCCTCGCACCTGTTTCTGCATGACCAAGGGGTCTTTCATCATCGTAACCTATCCATGCACCGGCAATAAGGTCGGGTGTATAACCTACGAACCATGCATCGTTCAGATTATTTGTTGTGCCTGTCTTACCTGCTGCAGGTCTTCCCAGAGCCTTTGCCCTCTGCCCTGTACCGCTCTGTATAACCCCCTGCAGAAGATTTGTCATTATATATGCAGTCTGAAGACTTATCACCTCTTCAAAGGCACTTGAGTTTTCCTCAATGATATTACCCACCCTATCTGTAATCTTTTTTATAAACAGGGGCTCAAAGTTCCTTCCGTGGTTTGCGAATACAGAAAACGTCTTTGTCAATTCCATCAGGGACACCCCTGAGGACCCGAGTGCAATAGACAGGTCTCTTGAAAGCGGAGAACTTATGCCAAGTCTCTGTGCATAATCAATTGCATAGCCGATACCTATGTCTTTCAATATCTTGATAGAGATAACGTTCCTTGAATGTGTCAGTGCGTCCCTGAATGTCGTTGGGCCATAAAATTTGTTATCAAAGTTTCGAGGCCTCCAGTCATCACCTTGTACAGCCTCTTCGAATACAAGAGGTGAGTCAATTATTACAGACGCAGCCGTATAACCCTTATCAATTGCTGCCGCATATATAATGGGTTTAAAGGCTGAACCGGGCTGCCTCCTGGACTGGGTTGCCCTGTTAAACTGCGTCTTTGAAAAATCACTGCCGCCCACCATTGCCCTGACATAACCTGTAAAAGGGTCCAATGCAATAATGGCTGCCTGTGCAGCAAAGTCCTGTTCAAGCGTAAAATCTATAACCCCCTTTTCATTCTCTGATATCCCCTTAACACTAACTGATATTACATCACCCTTCTTTATTACCTGTGGTATCTCTTTCTGTTTACCGCCCTCAGGGTTATTTGTTGGATTGTAAAGCCGCGCCCACACAGCATCATCAAACGATATCCTTCCCCTCCTTTCGCCGATAAGCACCTCTATAAACCTCTCCGGTGGATTTACCCTTGTTACAAGTGCCTTATATGTCTTGTTTGGCTCAATCGGTGCCTTTGCAATCTCCTCTTTGGACTCTTCTATAAACTTTTCGATGTCTTCCTTATTAGTAAGATGTGTCAGCGGCCCCCTGTAACCATGCCTTCTATCATACTCTCTAAGACCGGAAGATACAGCAAGGTTGGCAGCCTTTTGCAGTTCCACATCAAGGGTTGTATATATGTGAAGACCACCCTTATAGAGTAAATCTCCACCGTACTTCTCTTCTACATAACGTCTTATATGCTCTGTGAAATAAGGTCCTACCCAGAGGCTCTTTATCTCCTTGGGCTTAAGTTTTATTTTGTATTTCAGTGCCTTCTCCGCGTCCTCCCTCTTTATGAACCCCTCCTCAAGCATCCTTGTTATGACATACCCTTGACGCTGTCTTGCTGTTTCAGGGTCATGATATGGTGAGTACCTGCTGGGTGCCTTTGGTAGTCCTGCAAGGAGCGCTGCCTCTGCAACATTTATATCACCGGCATCCCTCCCAAAATATGTTTCAGAAGCTGCCTGCACACCGTATGCACCGTTCCCGAGGTATATCTGATTAAGATAGAGGTGAAGTATTTCCTCCTTTGTAAGGTTCTTCTCTATCCTATAGGCAATAACCGCTTCTCTTACCTTCCTTGATATGCTTCTTTCAGGGGTTAAAAAGAATGATTTTGCGACCTGCTGTGTTATTGTGCTTCCACCCTGGACAACCTTCCCTGCAGCCAGATTCCTGTATAACGCCCTTGTAATACTCTGATAATCTATACCTTCGTGCTTAAAAAACCTGGCATCTTCTGCTGCAAGAAAGGCATTTATCAGATGCTTTGACATCCTGGAAAGGGGAATGACTATACGTCTTTCAATATAAAATTCCCCTATCACCTGCCCGTCGTCTGAATAGACCTTTGTTATGATATTCGGATTATATTCCTGCAATGTATTCACCGCAGGCAAATCCTTCGTAAAATACCAGTAAACACCATATCCTGCAGCAACGGTAAAAACCATGGAAAACAGTGCTGTGATAAAAAAAAGTCTCAAATACCTTTTCATATTTTAGAATGATAACAAAAAGATAAAGTTATAGCAAGGCTTACAAAGTAATATGATTTTACAGGAAAATATGTTATGAAACATTCATAAGCCTTGTTGCTCACAAGTTGCTCACAAAAGGGGATAAAAATCTTGCTAGCATTTGCTGTTGCCTGCCCCGCCTGCAAACCTGGTGGGACAGGCATCTTGCCTGTCATCACAGGCTGGAAGCCTGTGCCACCAGCAGGGCAGGCAGCAGCAGGGAGGTACTGTATTGAATATAATTTCTGCCATTGCTATTGCACTTGACTCACTCCGTGCGAATAAGATGCGGTCTGCCCTCACAATGCTCGGAATAATAATAGGTGTCGGCGCAGTCATAGCAATGATTGCTGTAGGCAGCGGTGCCAGGGCGAAGGTTGCAAAGGAGATAGAGAGCATGGGTTCTAACCTCCTCCTTGTGCTTTCAGGTGCAACTACAAGCGGTGGTATAAGGATAGGCATGGGGACTGAACCTACTTTAACGGCAGAAGATGCCAGGGCAATAGCAAAGGAATTATCTACTGTCGCATTTACCGCGCCTATTCTATCAGGCACAGCACAGGTCGTCTACGGAAACCAGAACTGGAGTACACTTATAATCGGCACCACGCCTGAAATACTTGATGTAAGGGAATGGCCTGTGATATCCGGCAGGGCATTTACAGAGAAGGATGTTGACGGCGCGACTAAGGTAGCACTTATCGGGCAGACTGTCCTTGAAAATCTCTTTGGAAGTGAAGACGCTGTTGGGAAGACTATAAGGATAAAAAAGATACCTTTTACTATAATAGGTATCCTTGCAAGAAAGGGTCTCTCACCCACTGGTCAGGACCAGGACGACGCTATCTATATACCTCTTACAACTGCACAGAAGAGGCTGTTCGGCACAACATTCCCCGGTATGGTAAGAATAATCTACATAAAGGCTGCCGGGAAAGATGTGTTGAATGATGCTGAAAGGGATATAAAGGAACTGCTGCGTCAGAGACATCATATAACACAGGGCAAGGAAAATGATTTTACTGTACGAAACCTCACTGATATGATGTCTGCATCTGAAAATGCGTCAAGGATAATGACCATCCTGCTAGGAGCAATAGCATCTGTATCACTCATGGTCGGCGGTATAGGCATAATGAATATAATGCTCGTATCTGTTACAGAAAGGACACGGGAGATAGGGATACGGATGGCTGTAGGTGCAAAATCCCGTGATATCCTGATGCAGTTCATTATCGAAGCGGTGGTACTTGCCCTTTTTGGCGGTTTTATAGGTATATTAATCGGCATCGCCAGCACAAAGACGATAACATACTTTGCTGAATGGAACACGCTTATATCAATATGGTCAATAGCACTGGCTTTCGGTTTCTCATCGGTTGTGGGGATATTCTTTGGTTTTTATCCTGCGAGAAGGGCTTCTCTCCTTGACCCGGTTGAATGCCTGCGGCATGAATGATATGTCAGAAAATATAGGTTTCTTCTTTAATCCTGATTCCATTGCGGTTATCGGCGCCTCGCAGGCATATGGTAAATTGTCAAATGTACTCCTGCGCAGCCTTAAAAAGAGGTTTAAGGGCAGCATATACCCTGTTAATCCGAAATATAACTCCATAAATGGATTGAAATGCTATACGGGGGTAAAGGCAATTGAGGGGGGTGTTGATATAGCAGTATTGATTGTCCCTTCCAATGCAGTGATACAGGCATTGAAAGATGCGGCAGATGCGGGTATAAAGGGTGCGATAGTTATAAGTGCAGGTTTTAAAGAAACAGGGAAAAGCGGCTCGCTCATGGAAGATGAGATAAAAGGGATTGTGAATGGGCACGGCATAAGAGTCATAGGACCTAACTGCATGGGCATTTATGATAGTTTTTCTGGTGTTGACACATTCTTTATCCCTGAAGAAAGGCTCGAACGTCCTGAAAAAGGGGGACTTTCAATTGTTTCACAAAGCGGCTCGTTCGCTGTAAGTATAATGGATACACTTGCAATGGAAGGTATTGGTCTTGCAAGGATTGTGAATTACGGAAACAGGGTTGATGTTGGAGAATCTGACTTGCTTGAATTCCTTGCAGATGATGACAATACAAAGGTTGTTGCCCTTTACATAGAGGCAGTTCAGGATGGAAAGAGGTTTGTTGATGCTGCAAAGAGATGTTCTGAAAAAAAACCTGTTATTGCCATAAAGGTTGGGAGACATGAAGCAGGTGCAAATGCTGCAAAATCACATACAGGCGCTATTGCAGGGAGATATGAGATATACAGGGCTGCGTTCAAGAAGGCAGGTATAATTGAGGTCTCAGGATACGATGAGTTGTTAGATGCTTGCAAGGTTTTCTCAATGCAGAGACCTGCAAACTTGTCCCCCGTATCAAGTACGGGGCAGGCTCTGCAAGATTTAAGCAGGGACGGCAAAAAGGTATTTATCCTGACAGACGGCGGCGGTGTTGGAGTGAGCCTGACAGATTTATGTATAGAGATGGGATTGGATGTTATTGCCTTGCCAGAGGATGCAAAAAATAATCTTTCCCAAAAACTTCCTTCATTTTGCAGTATAGCAAACCCAATTGATTTGACAGGAAGCGTTACTGATAATGACTACAAGATTGCTCTGGAAGAAGGATTAAAATATTCTGACATCGCCATTGTTGCAGCACTCTGGGGGCCGCCGGGGCTTACTGACAAACTTGTTTACAATATTAAAGAGGTTTCTAAGAGATTAAACAAGCCTGTTATTATATGCAGCCCAGGTGGCAGATTCACACAGGAAAAGAAAAAACTTTTTGAAGAGAACGGACTACCTGTATTTGCAACGCCTGAGGATGCAGTGAGGGCAGCAGGGTTGTTGGCAAATAAATTATAAATAAGTTTTACAATTCAAAAAAGGAGGTTTTATGACACAGGAACATGTAGAGAGCATGCTGAAAGTTGAGGAAGTATTTGAACCTTCAAAAGAAGTAATTGAAAGGGCATGGGTCAAGGATTACGAAAAGGTTTACAAGAAGTCAGTAGAAAACCCTGAATCATTCTGGGGAGAGATTGCATCTGAACTTGAATGGTTTAAGCCATGGGAAAAGGTTTTGAAGTGGGAACAGCCATGGATGGGGGGGGCTTCATGGTTTGTCGGCGCAAAATGCAATATCACATACAACTGCCTTGACAGGCATGTAAAGTCATGGCGGAGAAACAAGGCAGCGATAATATGGGTTGGGGAAAACGGCAGGGAGAGGGTTATCACATATGACAAACTTCTGAGGAATGTAAACCGCTGCGCCAATATGCTGTTTGATATTGGTGTAAGAAAAGGAGACAGAGTTACAATCTACCTTCCAAGAATACCTGAACAGATTATCTCAATGCTTGCATGTGCGAGGATTGGTGCAATCCACAGTTTAGTTTATTCAGGTTTTTCCAGCGAGGCGCTTAAAAACAGGATTGTTGATGCAGAATCGAAGATAGTTATAACCGCTGACTGTGGATACCAGAGAGGAAAGTGTATACCTTTGAAGAATATTGTCAATGATGCTGTTAAAGACTGTCCTAGTGTTGAAAAGGTCTTTGTTGTAAGGCGGGGAGAACCAAAAATAAACCTGAATCCGATAGACATTGACTGGCACGAGGCAATGGAAAAGGCGTCTCAAAGGTTCGAGGCTGTTCATATGGACTCAGAAGACCCGCTGTTCATGCTATACACATCAGGCACGACAGGCAAGCCAAAAGGTGTTCAGCATGTCCACGGCGGCTATATGGTTGGTACATACATTACTACAAAATGGGTTTTTGATTTAAAGGATGAAGATATAATGTTCTGCACAGCAGACCCGGGCTGGATAACAGGACATAGTTACATTGTTTATGGACCTCTCTTGAACGGCACAACAATACTATTTGCAGAGGGCGCCCCTGACTATCCTGACCCGAGCAGGTGGTGGGGACTCATTGAAAAATATGGGGTAAATA
>Ga0209212_1006928_pt1 | contig 12756 bp, 8 predicted proteins | sample RifGroC2_FD_183996 | JGI IMG/M metagenome (GOLD analysis project Ga0209212, IMG submission 183996) | Groundwater microbial communities from Rifle, Colorado, USA - Groundwater C2 (SPAdes) (version 2) | ecosystem: Environmental > Aquatic > Deep subsurface > Groundwater | place: Rifle, Colorado...
GGGGAGGGGGTATTCGCCCCCTCTCCACCGTCGCTTGGTAATTGAGGGGCCGGCGCCTTGGCGCCGGCCTTTTCCCTTGAAGGGTCCGACAGGGTATGCAGACACGCTTCCATAAAATCGGGCCGCTGGCTTACTGCTCGCTGCTCTCCATCCTGGTGCACTTACTGCTGATCTCCTCGATGCGGATGTTGGGGAGCTACGATTTCAGCGCGCCTGTCAACCAACCCCTGGCGGTCATGGTCGACCTCACGGCAGCTGCCACGGCAGCGGTTCCCGAGAGCCCGAAGGTCACCCGCCCGGAGCAGGCCGTTGCCGAGCCGGACCGGGCCAGCAAGCTACCGGAACAGCAAAGTGGCGGCAGCAGTCAACCGGCAGATCCCGAGCCTGCCAGAGTCGAGCCCGAAGCGGAGCCGAGGCCGACACCGGCCCCGGTCGACAAGGGGGAGGAGAGGGGCGTTGCCGGACCGACCGGCAAAGCCACGGTTGCTCCTCCCCGGGAGTCGCGCCAGATCGTCCCCGCCAATACAACGCCCCCCACCATGCTGAAAACGCTCAGCTCGCTGCTGGCATCGAAGCAGGAAAAGCTCACCTACCTGATCAGCATGCACGGTATCCCGATCGGCAGCGCGGAGCTTGAATCGAAGAACGAGAAGGGGGTAACTGCGATAACGCTCAGGGTGAAGTCCAACTCGGCAATCTCAAGCTTCTTTCCCGTCGACAACCTGATCGAGACCCGGCACATCGACGGCATGTTCATCATGACCAAAATCAGGCAGCAAGAAGGCTCCTTCAGGAGCGACCAGGCTTTCACCATCAATCTCGGCAAGAAGAGGGTGTCCTGGGTCGACCTGAACGCGCCCCGCACCTTGACGATGGCCGTGCCGACCGATGATGTGCTCGATTCCCTTTCCGGCATCTATTACCTCAGGAACCGCCAGTTGGAGGTCGGCAAGACGGAGATACTGCACATCTTCGACAGTGAGACCTACGCGCACGTACCTGTGGAAATCCTGCGCCGGGAGGAAATGCGTCTGCCGAACCTGACCAGGATCGCCACCCTGGTGGTCCGTCCGGTGCAGAAAACGGCCGGGATGTTCAGGCGCACCGGCGATGTCATGATCTGGATGACCGACGACGCCTTCAAGGTCCCGGTGAAGATAGTGACCTCGGTCGCCATCGGCCAGGTGACCGCCGAACTCGTGTCTGCTGAATCAAAGCCCCAGACCCTTTCCCCCGCCCCCGATTCGGTTCTCCTTTTGCCCTGAAACCCCGCCAGCTTTCTCTTAACGCCCCACGGAAAGTCATACATATTGGAATAAAATAATGTTTCAAGGGAGATGCTGTATCTCACTGAAATTTCACTGTCATAGGCTGCTGCACTACTGTCATTGCAGGTCAGATTAAAAACTTATATTTATCGCCAAGTTGCACTGCTCAAAATCTATTGTACGTTTAGCGGCAAAGCCAGGTAGGGATAGTGCCAGATTTCTGCCAGCCATATGCAAGTAAATGCTAATTAAGTAGCACTGTTTGTGCTGGATTCCATCCGAAAGCATTTATCGTAATCGCGAATTCCAATAAGAGTATTCAGCTTTGTCGAGTTATTACTACGAAAAAGGAGGGGATGTCTTGATAAGCCACCAAGAGGAAAGATCAGGATGCGAACAAAGTAGTCTCCTGAAGATTGCGTGGGTGGTGCTGGCGGCATCTTCAGTGACGCTGGCCAAACCGGCTCTGGCGGCGGAGTATGCGATTTCCGCCGACTCCAATACCTACCTGCGCATGAAGACGACTGTGGGCAAGGACGATCTCTACCCGCTTTATGAGTACCTGCGTTTCTCGGTGTCCGTGGCGGAGAAGGACGGCAGCGCGACCGCGCTGCATCTGGGCGCCTGGGGGCGCGCCGACCTCGCGGACCGCTCGAGCGCCGACCGTCTGGACGGGGATCTGCAGTACGGCTACCTGAGCTTCAACGGGGCCAAAAACAACCTGGTGCTGAACGCGGGACGGCAGTTCGTCACCGAGGGGGTGGCGAGCGAGCGGATCGACGGCCTGTACGCCAGGAGCGATCTTGCCGCAGGTTTCGCGGCGGCCGCCTTTATCGGCTCCCCGGTGGTCACCGAGCCCCATGACAGGCTGAGCGGCGGGGAGTTCATCTACGGCGGGAGGCTCTCCCAGGGGAAACCGGGGAGCTATTACCTGGGGGTGAGCGCCCTGAAAAGCGACGGCGCCAACGACTCCAGGGACCGCGAAGAGCAGGGGGTCGATTTCTGGATCCATCCCATGAAGCAGGTCGACCTGACCGGGCGCTCCAGCTACAACTCGCTCAGCTCGGGGTGGATGGAGCATGCCTACACGGTCTCCCTGGCGCCGCTGGACGCGCTGACGCTCAGCGCCGACTTCTCCAGGATCAACTACAGTGACTACTTCTTCCACGTGACCAGCGCCGCATTCAGCCTGATCAACGGCAGCAGCGGCATCATCTCGCCAAGCGAGCAGCTGACAACGGCGGGACTCGGCGCGGCCTGGAGTCTCAACAAAAACATCACCGTCGCGGCGGACTACAGGAATTACCGCTACGAAGTGGCAGGCGACGCCGACTACTTCGGAGGCAGGGTCGCCTTCGCCCTGCCGGACTCCCTCTCCGCGGGGGTGGCCGCGCACCGGATGGAAGGGGCGACCGACCGGCTGCGCTATACCGAGTACCGGCTCTATGCCCTGAAGAAACTCGGCGCCGTCGACCTGGCTGCCGATTTCTTCAACGTCAGTTACGACCAGAGCATAAGCGGCGTCAAAAACAGCTTCGCCCTGACCGGCTCCGCTGGATACCGCTTCGATGAAAGGCTCAGGCTCTGGGCCGACCTGGAATACTCGCAGAGTCCGGATTTCGACAACGAGTTGAGGGGATTGGTGAAGCTTGCCTATGCCTTCGACATGAAGCGCAGCGAAGGGGGGGGCAAGAGTGAAAAATAAATTCCTCATTATATTGATGATGCCGTTACTGGTGACCGTTCTCTTCGCCTGCGCCAACACCAACAGCGGCGCCAGGGTCCACCCCGAGGCGGTGAAAGGAATCCCCAACTGCACGGAGTGCCATAGCGATTCCTGGGCGGCGCTGAACCACCAGGCGGTGGATTTCTTCAGAAAGCACAGCGTCTTCGCCAGCAATGCCCGGCGTGCCTGCGCCTCCTGCCACGCCGAATCGTTCTGCGCCGACTGCCACGCGCACAAGGAAGAGCTGAAGCCGAGCGAGAAGTACATGGACTCCCCAGAGCGGTCGCTGCCGCACCGGGGCGATTACCTGAGCCAGCACAAGATCGACGGCAGGATCAATCCGGCATCGTGCGTGAAGTGCCACGGACGTCAGAACAACGAGAGGTGCCTGACATGCCACAGATAAGAAGATCATCTCTTGGGGTTGCCACCCTGTTTTCGCTGCTGGCCCTGGCACTGTCGGGGTGCGGCGATGTCAATTCGCAGGCAACCCTGGATACCACTTCCGGCAAGCATGTGACGGGCTGGCTCCCTTCGGGGCACATGGCAGCGGCACAGGTGAACATAACCGGATGCACCGATTGCCATGGCCAGGATCTAACTGGCGGAATTGCCAATGTTTCCTGCCTTAAGTGTCACATCGGCAGTGCGACCTCGGTTCACCCGGTGCTCTGGGGCGGCCTCGCCTACGCCCTACATGCCGGTTACGTCTCCACCAACGGCAATACGTCCTGCGCCGTCGCCGTCTGCCATGGCACGGACCTTTTGGGCGTTGCCGGCAGCGGCCCCTCCTGCGCCATCAACTGCCATATGGCCGGCACCGCCCAGGCGCCCCAGTTCCACGCCTGGGTGGCGACCAGCACGGCCGGGCAGATTGAAGGTCATAAAGATTATTTTGACAACACTCCCGGGAGGGACTACACGACCTGCCGAAACAACGCCTGCCATGGTGGCGCCGGTACCAGCGCACCCCCGCCGGGCGTCTTCGCCAGCGGCCCGTCCTGCATCCGCAGCGGTTGCCATGGCAGCGGCAACCCGCTGCCGGCCGAGAACTAACGTCCCTTTATGCCTTCATTTTCCTGGTCCAAGCAGAAGGAGAACATAATCATGTGCATCCCCTGGAAGAAACAGATCGCCGAGGCCTTGCTGCTTCTCTGCCTGCCGCTGGTTGCTGCCGGCTGCGGCGGTGGCGGCGGCGGAGGTGCCTCGGCGGCAATAACCGGTGTTGCCACCAAAGGGCCGATCGCGGGTGGAGCGGTCGCCGTGTACCGGTTGTTGCAGACCGGCGCCCGCGGTGCCCTGCTCGGCTCCGGAAGCACCGGCGCCGATGGCAGCTATGCGGTAGCGATCCCGGCAGCGGAGGCGGCGGGGCCATTGCTGATCACGGTCACCGGGAAGCCAGGCGCCACCTACACCAGCGAGAGCACCGGTCTGCCGGTGCCGTTTTCCGCCGCCGAATCGTTCAGCGCTGCCGTTGACAGCGTGGCCGTCGGCCAGAGTGTCACGGTGAGCCCGCTCACGGAGGCCGCCTTCCAGAAACTGCCGCTGATCCTGGCGCAGAAGCCGGGGCCCTTATCGGCAGAAAAAATCGTCAGCTCCATCGTGGCCGCCAACGCCCAGGTGGGAGACCTGCTCAACGTCGGCAGCATCCTGGCGCCACCCGCCGCCGATCCGAGCTACCTGGCCGCATTGCTGATAATCGACCGGATGGTGCAGGATTCCAAGGCATCCGGGGTGATCACCGACACCAGCGCGGCGATGACGGTGCTGAACCAGGCCGTTGCCGACATCGACCCGGCCGCCCCCGCTTACCAGACCTTCCTGGGAGTTTTCACTGCCGCAGCGCAGCAGGTGCAACTCGACAACCCGGGTGCGGTCGCCAATACCGTGGCAGCGATAACTGCCCAGGTGGCGAGCCCGCCGGCCGAACCCGATTTCACCGACGTTACCGCGCCGGCAACGGTCACCGGCCTCTCGGCGGCCACCGTCGCCCTCACGGCAAGCACCAGTTCCGTGGTCCTTTCCTGGAGCCCGTCAACGGACAACAGCGCGGTGGCAGGATACGACGTGTTCCGTGACGGCGTCAGGATCGCCACTGTAACTACACCGGGTTATACCGACCCGTCCGTTACCTCCAACATCGCCTATGCATACACCGTGGTCGCCTTTGACGCCGCCGGAAACCGCGCCACTGCCAGCGCAGCGCTGTCGGTGACGCCGAATCCGGCTCCGCTCACCGTCACCGTGAGCGGCCAGCTCTCCTCGGACATCCTCGGCCTCCCCCAGAGCGACATCCTGGCCCCTACCGCCCCGACCAACCTTTCGGCAGTGACCGCGGCGGTCTCGGGAACCAACAGCTCGGTGACGCTCAGCTGGAGTGCGGCGAGCGACGCGGTCGCGGTCACCGGCTACGAGGTGTTCCGAGACGGCGTCATGATCGCTACCGTAACGACCACGGGTTATACCGACCCCTCCGTTCAATCGGGCCTTGGTCATTCCTACACCGTCAAGGCGTTCGACGCCGCCGGAAACCGGTCGGCGGCGAGCACGGCACTTTCAGTGACGCCGAACCAGGCTTCGCTGGGGGTCACCGTCAGTGGGCAGGTCAACCCCGGTCTCTCCTAGCGAGGTAACGGTGGGTAAAGACAACGGAATATTTTCTGACGACAGTCCGAAAGGTCGACCAAGTACACACACTGCAGCACATACAAAACAGGAGGAAGCTATGATTGGCAGAAACTTAAGGTACCTCGTAACACTCGCAGCATGTGCGCTGTTGCCTTTGGCAGGGTGCAGCGGCGGAGGATCGAACGCGAAGCTCACCGAAAAGGGAACCGAAGTGACGGTCAGCGGCAAGGTTGCCACTGTGGCGGCTGCCAAATCGGCTGCTAAAACTGCGATCGCTGCAAACACAGTCGAAGTCACCAACGCCCAGGATGGCGCAGTGCTCGGCAGCGCGACCGTAGCCGCCGACGGCAGCTTCACCGGGCTCACCTTCACGCTCCCCGCCACCAAAACCATCATGGTGTTCAAGGCAACCGTCGCCCAGGGTACCTTCCTGAGCATAGTGCCGATCGACCTCAGCAATCCTCCGCCCGCCGGCACCATCACCGGCTCCAGCCCGATCAGCATCGTGCTGAGCCAGGAGAGCACCGCGACGGCACAACTGGTATCCCAGCTGCTGGGGCTCACCGGCGACCTGGGCGATGCCGGGCAGACCCTCACCTCGGTCGGCAAGACCTACACCGATGCCGCCACGCTGGTTGTCAACAACGGCGGCCAGCAGCTGGCCTTCGGTGCCAGCGGGCTCGCCCTCACCGGCAAGTTCAGTTCCGCGGCGCTGCTGCCGGCCCAGGACGCCAACATCCTCGGTGTCGAGGACCTGAACAACACCCTTCTGGACGGTGCCATCACCTCGGTGTCCATCCCGGGGAGCAAGCCGATCGTCAGCTTCCAGGTCACCAACAAGACGACCGGCAAGGGGATCAGGGGGCTTAAGACCTTCAACCTCGTCATCGCGCAACTGAATCCGGGCACCGCCGGCAGCCCCGAGGCGTGGCTGAGCTACATGGTGACCGGCGCCACCTCGCGCCCCACTACCGATTCCGGCTACACGGTGATCGACAACGGCGACGGCTCCTACACCGTCATCTTCGGCAAGGACATCAAGGCCGGCACCGGCGGCACCGTCACCTACGACGCCAACCTGACCCACCGCCTGATGGTCGGCATCCGCGCCACCCCGTCGGTCGCCCTGCAGAACAACGGCAGCAACCTGAGCAACTTCTTCAACGAGAAATACCTGATCTCCACCTTCGTTCCCGCCACGCCGGGGGTCGCTCCGACCCTTAACCGCGACATGACCACCACCGAGGCGTGCAACGAGTGCCACGGCAAGATCGGTGTGACCACCCCGCACGGCGGGCGCGGCGACGTGAAATACTGCATGATGTGCCACACCGCACAGCGCGCCAACGGCAGGACCGCTTCAACCTCAACCGCCGGTGCGTTTGCCCCGATCACAAGGGATGCGGCAGGCGAGATAACCTCTGCGCCCACCTATATTGCCGACGGCGAAGTGTCCGGTGATTTCGTCACCCTGATTCACAAGATCCACATGGGGAGCAAGCTGACCAAAACGAACTACAACTACGAGGATGTGCTGTTCAACGACATCGTGTTGCCGAAGGATGTCCGCAACTGCCGTCAGTGCCACAAGGGGGATACCACTGCGGAACTGGCCCTGGCACCCCAGGCCAACAACTGGAGGACCAAGCCGAGCCGCAAGGCCTGCGGTTCCTGCCATGACGGCGTCAACTTCGCCACCGGCGCAGGTCATTCCCCCGGGAACCTGATCCAGCTCGACGACGCGAGCTGCGTCGGCTGCCACGCCGATGCCGACCTGCTGCACATGACCGACAGCGCCACCCCGAACAACCCGAACACCCGGACCGGCCTGGTCAACTTCTACTATGAGATAGCCAGCGCCACCGTGGATCCGGTCAGCAACGACCTCTCCATCAAATTCAGGATTCAGCAGAATACCGGTTCGCTCACCGCAGCCAAGACTGACGTGGTATTCCCGCTGGCAGGCTTTACCAGCGGCCCCAGCTTCCTGCTGGCCTACTATCAGGATACCGCGAACCAGCCTCTCGCCGGCAATGCCGCGGACTGGAACAACCTGGGGCAAAAAGCGGCCCAGCCGAAAACCGCTTCCATCACCAGCGTGCTGAACGGCACCACCGGAACGCCCGACGCCCAAGGGTTCTATACGGCAGTGATCCCTTCCGCCAGCGCCTTCCCGGTCGGGGCCACCATGCGGGCCGTCGGCATGCAGGGATCTTTCACCCAGTCTGCCGGTACCAACGGCATCGCTGCGGCTTCTGCTCGTACTGCGCTCTCCGTGGTCAAGGAAGTGACCGGCGATGCAAAACGCCGTGACGTCGTCGATGCGAACAAATGCGGCAAATGCCATGAATGGTTCGTCGGCCACGGCGGCAGCCGGGTGATCGGTATCGGCACGGTAGGTCAAGCGATCTGTGCCTTCTGCCACGTGCCAAACCTGTCCTCCAGCGGTCGCGGCATCCAGCAGGACCTGATGCTGTTGATCGCAAACAGCCCGGTCGGCACCTCGCTTGGCACCGTGATCAACTTCCTGACCGGAACTGCCTTCACCGGCACCAGCGGCCAGGGGGCGAAGGACGCGAACACCGCCCTGATCGCGGCCCTGGGTACCGACCCGACCACCTACCCCGAGGCGTCCAACAACTTCAAGGACATGATCCACGGCGTGCATGCCGGCAGCAACTCTCTGGTGGTCGGTACCCCGCTGCAGTTCGTCCGCGACAGGGGGGCGAGCGGCGAATTCGACTACAACTTCCAGGAAGTGACCTTCCCGGGCGTCCTGAAGGACTGCAGGGCGTGCCACAAAGACACCCTCACCAGCGCCGGGGCCGTCGACGCCTCCAAGGCGACCTACACCTCCATCCCGGCGAGCGTGCAGCCGAGCACCCAGGTGACGACGACCGGCGTGACGCTCACCCTGCAGACCGCGGTGGGTGTCGGCAACAACGTGACCCAGGTCGATGCCGACCGCAAGAGCCTGCCGAACGCACAGGACCTGGTCAACTCCCCGTTCACGGCAACCTGCAGGGCTTGCCACAGCAGGCCCAATGCCCTGGCCCACTTCAAGTCGATGGGGGGGCAGCTCCTGGTGCCGCGCAGCACCGTGAACCCGGATGGCGAAGCCTGCATTACCTGCCACGGTACCACCGGGCCCAATGCACTCTGGAACGTGCACAGGTTCTCGGTGGTCGGCGACGACTAACCGGCAGCTCGCTTCGCCCCTGCGCGACCGGCAGGGCTGGAGCACCCGCTTAGCCTGAAGCAAGGCGAGGCAGGAAAACAAAGGAGGCCCCGGGAGCAATTCCGGGGCCTCTTTTGTTTCTGGCGGGCGGCGGGGTCCGGAGGCGAAACCCGGGGATGCGACTGTATTGGCGGCGGACATGAGAATCGTGCCTTCGCCCGCCGTGCTGCAATTAATGAAACAAAGAGCATCTGCAGGCTTTTTTTGATACACTGTGGCGCATGAAAGCGATCTGCGCCGCATTCCTGCTGCTAGTTACCGCCGCGCCGCTTCATGCGGCAGGCCTTGGCACGCCCCAACTCTCCGATCCGCTAGCCACCCTGAAAAGCTCCGAACCGGCCACCACGGCCCGTTTTTTTGACCCGGACCGTTTCCTGACCACCGGCGGGGTGAAATACTTTGCCGCCCAGGATCTGACCCTGGAGCCCGAGTTGGGGATCGGCTACCGCGCCAGGGATTGGGAGATCCCCGGCGGGATCGAGCAGTCGACGCACCGGCTGCATGCCCAGATGGGGGGACGACTCTCGCTGGCCGGCACTCTCTACCTCTCGGCGGCGTTCAAGCTCCCGATGGTTACCATCAACAGTGCCGGCCGGTATGCCGGCGAGGATCTCGGCACCCGGCCCGAACTCGGCGCCCGTTACGGTTACGACTTCGCCAACCCCTACCGCAACCCGCTCACCTGGACCGGTGAACTCGGCATACGACTGTCGCCGCAAACCGACGTCACATTGTATTACGACCAGAGCCCCGTCTCGGGATGGTACGTCGGGGGGCTCCTGCAGGAGGAGCGGTTCGGTACCAGGTTCATCCTAAGGTTCAAGTGACAAGGAGGATGTGTGAGTTACCTGCTTTCCATTGACCAGGGAACGACCAGCAGCAGGGCGACCCTATTCACCCCGAACGGGGAGGCGCTGGCCACGGCGGCAAGGCCCTTCTCCCAGCACTATCCGAAACCGGGCTGGGTGGAACACGACCCGCAGGAGATCTGGCAGGGGCAGCTCGCCTGCATCGAAGAGGTGCTGGCAGCGGCTGCCATACCCGCCTCGCGTATCGCCGGCATCGGGATCACCAACCAGCGGGAGACCACCGTGGTCTGGGAGCGGGCCACCGGCAGGCCGCTCTACCGGGCCATCGTCTGGCAGGACCGGCGCACGGCGGAGTTGACCGAGTCGCTAAAGCTCGACGGCCTGGAGCCGATGATCCGGGAGCGGACCGGCCTGCTCCTCGACCCGTACTTCTCGGCGACCAAGCTCGGCTGGCTCCTTGAACATGTCGAGGGGCTGCGTGGGCGGGCGCAGCGAGGAGAGGTCTGCTTCGGCACCATCGATTCCTGGCTCGTGTTCCGCTTGAGCGGCGGGCGCTCCCACGTCACCGATCTCTCCAACGCAAGCCGCACCATGCTCTTCAACATCAGGACCCTGGCATGGGACGACGAGCTGCTGCGGCTTTTCGGCATCCCGCGCGCCATGCTCCCCGAGGTGCTCCCGAGCGCCTCGACCTTCGGGCTTACCTCGGCCGAGCTGACCGGGGGGGAGATCGCCATCACCGGCGTGGCCGGAGATCAGCAGGCGGCGCTCTTCGGGCAGGGATGCTTCGCGCCGGGGATGGCCAAGGCGACCTTTGGCACCGGCGCCTTCGTGGTCATGAACAGCGGTCCCGGTGGTGGGAGCGGCGCCGGCGTGCTGACCACCATCGCCTGGCAACTGCCGGGGGAAGCGGTGCAGTACGCCCTGGAGGGTTCCATCTTCATCGCCGGTGCCGCGGTGCAGTGGTTAAAGGAGGGGTTGGGAATAATAGGGAGCGAGGACGAGGTGGAGGCGCTGGCCCGAAGCGTCCCGGACACGGCGGGGGTGTACTTTGTCCCGGCGCTTTCCGGGCTCGGGACACCGTACTGGGACCCCTACGCCAGGGGGGTGATCGCCGGCCTGACCCGGGGGAGCACCAGGGCGCACCTGGCGCGCGCGGCGCTGGAGGCGATAGCGTTTCAGACCGTCGATGCCATCCGCGCCATGGAACTGGCCAGCGGCATCGCGCTCAAGGAATTGCGGGTGGACGGCGGGGCGGCCCGGAACGACCTGCTGCTGGAACTGCAGGCCGATCTGCTGGGCGCTCCGGTCTTGAGGCCGCGCTGCACCGAGACCACCTCGCTTGGCGCCGCCTTTCTCGCCGGCATAGGGGCGGGGGTGCTGGACACCGAGTCGATCACGAGGCAGTGGGCGCTCGACAGGCGTTTCGAGCCTCGGATGGCAAGAGAGAAAAGGGACGAGCTGTGTCGGGGCTGGCAAAAGTGCGTGCGGCTATCGCTCGGCTGGGAGCGGGGATGACAGCATAGGGCGCTCCTGCCCCGATTTTCCCATATTTCCCATATTTCCCATAATTCCCAGAGGTATCCCAAAAGTGACAGACAGAAAAACCCTTCTCGACCGTCTCAAGAAAGGGGAGAGCTTCGATCTGCTGGTGATAGGCGGCGGTGCGACCGGCTGCGGCATCGCGCTCGACGCGGCGAGCCGGGGCTTAAGCGTGGCGCTTGCCGAGAAGGGGGATTTCGCCTGCGGGACGAGCGGCAGGAGCACCAAGCTGATCCACGGCGGGGTGCGCTACCTGGAGGCGGCGCTGCTGCACCAGGACCGGGTGCAGTTCAACCTGGTGCGGGATGCCCTTCATGAGAGGGGCGTCCTGCTCAGGATCGCCCCGCACCTTTGCCACCGTCTTACCCTGGTGACCCCGCTCTACGGCGCCGCCCAGGTCCCTTATGTCTGGGCCGGGCTGAAGATCTACGACCTTCTGGCCGGCGGGGCAGGGCTCGGCCGGAGCCGGTATCTGGGGCGGGCCGAGATGCTCCGGCGCTTCCCGATGGTCAGGGGGGAGGGGCTCAAGGGTGGCGTGCTCTACTACGACGGGCAGTTCAACGACGCCCGGATGAACCTCGCCCTGGCGCTCACCGCGATCAGGGAGGGGGCCGCCGTGGCGAACCACCTGGAGGTGGTCGGGCTTTTCAGGGAAGAGGGGAGGGTGGCGGGCGCGCGGGTGCGGGAGCGCTTCAGCGGCGAGACGTGGGAGATCCGTGCCCGCTGCGTGGTGAACGCCTGCGGTCCGTCCGCCGACCTGCTGCGCCGGCTGGACGACCCGGAGGCGGCTCCGCTTTTGCGGGTCAGCTCCGGGATCCACATCGTGCTCCCCAGAGAGTTCGCGCCTGCCGATGGCGGCATCATGATACCGAAGACGGAGGACGGCCGGGTGCTCTTCATCCTCCCCTGGCAGGGGGGGTGCCTGGTCGGCACCACGGATGAACCCGCTCTCCCGGGAGAAAACCCGGCGCCGTGCGCAGAGGACGTCAGCTACCTGCTGCGGCACCTGGCGCGCTATTTCAACCTGAAGGTGGCGCCAACGGACATCAAGGCGCGTTGGGCCGGGCTCAGGCCGCTGGTGCACGACCCCTCGGCCGCCGACACGGCGCGACTCGCCCGGGACCACGTCATCAGCTGCGCGCCATCCGGGCTCATCACCATCGCAGGCGGCAAGTGGACCACCTACCGCAAGATGGCGCTGGACACGGTCGACTACGCGGTGCGGACAGCGGGACTCTCGCCGCATAGCGGCTGCCGTACCGACCGGATCGTGCTGCAGGGAGGGGAAGATTTCCGCAATGACGCCGCCGCTTCCCTCGTCGCCAGGTTCGGCCTTGCCGAGGAGGAGGCGCTGCATCTTCATTCCTCGTACGGGGGCAGGGCAGAAGAGGTAGCGCAGCTTTGCCGGGGAGAGCTTAAGAAGAGGCTGGTGCCCGGGCACCCTTACCTTAAAGGGGAAGTGCTCTACGCGGTTAGGCTGGAGATGGCGCTTCGGGCCGCCGATTTCCTGGCGCGCCGCATACCGCTCGCCCTCCTGGACAACCG
>Ga0209212_1006929_pt1 | contig 12754 bp, 10 predicted proteins | sample RifGroC2_FD_183996 | JGI IMG/M metagenome (GOLD analysis project Ga0209212, IMG submission 183996) | Groundwater microbial communities from Rifle, Colorado, USA - Groundwater C2 (SPAdes) (version 2) | ecosystem: Environmental > Aquatic > Deep subsurface > Groundwater | place: Rifle, Colorado...
GTGCATAATACAGCTTGTGCTAAGCCATTCAAGTGGACTAAACCAGCAAACGTAATACTAGAATCAGTGCAAAGAGCACGAGAAAGCATCAATGTTAATAGAAAGAACTAACCGGACAGTCCACTAGTGCTAGCGATCAGGTGATCCAGAGTCGCCGCTGTGAACACTTTACCGTTGAGGCGCAGGATCAGATCACGCATGTCCGACCTTCTCTGCCTAAACCCCCTTCCGTCAATGCAGGCGACGACCTCATATGCCGCCTTCCCCTCAGCCACATGTTTATTTCTCTGGGTTTCCAGTTCTTTTACTCTGGTGACCTTATCCCTGGCGGTGCCATCGTCGCTGGTTATCTTAGCCTCGATTACCACAGCAGGATTCAGTTCATCAGGGATACAGAAATCAGGCGCCTGTCCAAACCCAGGAATCCTTTCGGCTCGGCCAGTCTTCCTGTATGAAACGCCCGCATCGCGGAGCCGCTGTTCTATCGCGTTTTCCATGACCTCGCCAACCAGTTCGGAAACGGCATCGCGGTGTGCCGCAAAGGGGCGGCCCAGATAGCGTTCATATAGCAGCACCCCATAGGGAACATTTTCTCTTGCCGCGTGCGCCAGCGATTCAACACCGAATGTCGTGTCAAATTTTGAAAGACGATGGAGAAAACCTTCCTGCTCGGGGGGAGCCCCTTTTTTTAGGTACTGAACAGCAACGGCAATGAGGCTGTCTATCCGCTCCAAGGTCTTTACTGCCGACTGTCTTTGGTGCAGGTTCCGATAGTAAAGCCGATTTCTGCAATCCCTATCAATGTTCCGGGCCGCCCCCTGAGTGATGTCGCTATTCAACTCAACCTTGGCGAGTTCAGCCCATTCCGGAGCCGTCATTCCAAGAATCGCCCTTATTACGCCAAAGGTGAGACTGTTTTCCATCAAGGCTGCACGTATTGTCTCTATTGAGAGATGCTCGAAAGATGCGGTATTTCTTTTCAGTACTTCGTAGGCGATCTGAAAGTCACTGTACCTAGTGAACCCGGTGCCGGTGGGCATAAGCAGAAACTCAGATGAAAGATCGGAAATGGTCGCAATTACCATCTCGTCTAGCCTCTGCTCCAGCTCTCTCTGTGACAGATCGAAAGGTCGATTGCCCCGCATTTCGTCCTCCTTTAAAAACAAATATCATCGTCTGCGTAATCACAACCGCCCTCATTCACCGCCATACGCAGAGCCGGATACTCATCAATCTGCAGTGCGGTTTCCACGCTTTGGGTATGAGGCAAGGAGGCTACTTGATGGGCAATCAGTGTCAGCTTTTCTTGAGCTGATAGTGTGGGGTCCCAGGCAGCTTTCAGGTTCCAGATGGACATCCTGATCAGATTGCCATAGGTGACGCACCTGATATCTCCTCGTGTCGGAGCCAAACCTCCTTGGCGAAGCTTCTCGATGTCTGCCGCAACAAGTCCGGCGAACTCATTAACCGTCCTTGCCAGCGTTCTCCCGGAGATGGTTCCGGTCGATCTGCAGACGAAGACGGTGTCGACGACCGACGAAGCTGTGCCACTAATGTGGATGGAGGCACCCATCTCCGCCGGACAGGGCAGGGCCGCGGAACAGACCAGTCCGGCATCAAGGATGGCCACTGCGACGGGAAAATAGGCATCGATCCGGTTGTGGTGATAGGTAAAAGCCAGCGGTCTGCCCGGCTTAAGCGCCGCAGCCATTTTGCAGAAGACGGCGGAAAGCCCCGCAGTGAAATGATCAAGTCCGCGCTCCATGGTGACGTTGCCGGTCAGTTCATCGGCGTTACGGGTAGTCAGGAATTGAAATGCCGGGGAAGTCTCCCGTGCCAGTTTCCGCAGCCAGACATAACAAAAATCCATAAGTTCAGCATATTGCACATTGCCAAAGTAGGGAGGATCGGTGAACACTCCGTCGAGGCTGTTGGGCGACAGATCGGCACTTGTGGCGCTTTCGCAAAGTAGTCGCACTTGTCTGGTTTCGGTGTGCGAATCTCCGTTTTTCCGGTCGCCAATCCATTCGCCGCTGATCGGCACCCGAACCTTGCGGCCCCCCTCATGCCGCGTTTCAAAGGGATGGTCGCAGTACGCCTTCGCCTTCAGATACTTTTCTATGATGTTGCACCAGCCGCCACTTCCCACGCTGACTCCGCCGCCGTTGGCTATGCCGAGGATGTTGGACTCGCACTGAATCATACCAACCGGAAACCCGTGGACGGAAAAGATGTCGAGCGATTTGAGCGCCATGGTGTCGTAGCGGCAGACCATGTTCTGGTAGCGCAGCAGGTCGGATAGATTGGTGATCAGGGCATTGCGTATCCGCTCGTCTTTTTGTTCGGTGATGAGCCGGCAGCTCAGCTCCAGACTCAGCAACTGTCGGGCATTGAACATTTCACGGTATTTTCGGTAGCCCCAGCGGAAGAGCCGCGCGGTTTCATCTCCTGGCATAATTTCATCTTCCGGAACGTGTCCAGTTCCCACCTCACTTAGAAGTGAGGAGGCCATGGCATAGTTGGCAATGTCGCTTTGGTCCGGCTTCTTGAAAAAACGTCCCTGGTGAGTCGGCTTGCAGGCGCGGCAGTGGTACTCCATAGCGAACATGCGGTGGCGAGGCGGGCCTGCCGAGGGGTCAGGGATGGTATTTACTTTTGAGCACCAAGGGCAGACGCACTTGCCACGCTTGGCGGGTCCATCCAAGGTAAGTCGATTGTTGCAGGAGTGGCAGACACCGGGATGTTTCCGGTCCCTGACGCCGTTTAATTCGCCACAGGCGGAGCAGATCAGTATATTCTCGGTATGGCGCTTGTCCTCAGAGAGCAGGTATCCCGGGAACAGGTCGAATTCCTTGAGGCAGTGAGGACAGGTCTGCTCCTTGACCCAGAGAAAGTATTTTGCGTGTGCATCGGCTGAACCACACTTGAGACAGCGGGTGCGATAGAGGGAGCCGATGCGTTCCTCAAGTTCTCCTACCAACTGGTAAGCTGCGTTTTTATATTCAGCGAGATTCAGGTGTTCGATCTCGCGGCTGACGATCCAATATGCCATCGGGTTGATATCGTAGCCGGTCACATCGCATCCGACGCGGTTCGCCTCTATGAGCGGCGTCCCGCCCCCCATAAAAGGATCGGCAATGGTAATCCCCTTGAGGTCGTTGGCGGAAAAGAAAGCTTCGTGCAGCGGCCTGTCGCTGAACTCAGAGAGGAGCAGGCCTCTGAACAGCGTGCCCGGCCGGCGGGCAAACCATTTGTGGACGGCGATGATGGGGCGATAATTCTGCTGGATCTGTTTTTCGCGAAGGGCGAGGCCAGAGATGAAAGGGATGTCGAAGTGTTTTTCAATGGGCATGGGATGGTTATAGTATTTTTGCCGGGAATTTGCAACGGTAGCGCCACCGGGGGGGCAACTCGCGTAGGGGCGAATAATCATTCGCCCCTTACGGTAGCGCCACTGAGGTGAACTCGCAGGAACTGGAAAACGGTTACTCATTGATATAGAGTCGCCAAGAGCGGCGTGAGGCGGCTTCTGAGAAGGTTGCAGCTCTGAAATCCGACGTTTCAGGTCCCCTCCCCCGGAGGGGGAGAGTTAGGGAGGGGGAACGCCGGCTCCAGCTGACATTCTTCCCCCCTCCCGCCTGCGCGCCCGGCCGCCGCAGTCAAGGCTGCTCTGGCGGAGAAGGCCTGAAGCGCTACGGCGCGCAAGCCCAACCTCCCCCCTCCGGGGTGAGGAGTGTTGTGAATAGCTGGGAATGGAGGTTTTCTCCTCAGCAGAGTGCAATTATCTAACGGACAACGCTGGTCTAAAACCCGAAAAAGCCTTTCAGTTTGACTGCATTATCAATTATGTTCGAAACATTTCCTCCGCCGGCACCGGGAGCATTACCCTGTCCTGGCGGGGATTGCTGCGCCTTATCGAATGCCTTCACTTCCTGGGGACAGGCATCGGCAAGTTCCCGATAGTTGTCGTGATCTACCTTGGCGCAGATCGCTTTCGCCGTGGCGGCCATGTCTATGTTGCAGGTTTTGGCAATGCCAAGCTCAGAACTGTCCTCGTACTTCGCCAACTTTGCATACACCCTGGGGTCTTTGGCAACAGCCTTGGCAATCGCTTTACAGGCGGGTTTTTCCTTGCCGGGACAAGCGGCGCTTGCCCCGAAGAACCGTGCCGAAATAAGGTCGGCAGCTTCGTGGTTGGCGACTTCGCATTGCTCAGCCATAGCGGCGGCCATCTGTGTCTTGGCCATGGACATTACCTCGCCGAAGCCCTCCATTCCCTTGACAACAGGCGGCGCAGTCGTATCGCAGGCAGCGCCTACCTTTTTACCTTGGTAGGTCATCTTTGCGTTGACCGGCTCCCCGTCCGAGCGCCCCTGAAGCTTGGTCACCCCCTGGAAACTATTGGTGGAGTAGGTCACTTCGCCCGTGCCGGTCAGTTGATCATCGCCGCTGCCGCACTGCATCTTCCAGGTCGACCTTTTCCCGACCGTCTTGAGGTCGGTGAACTTGCAATTGTCGTCCTGCCGCAAGAACTGCTGCGGGTTTTTCGTCTCCCCGGGAGCAAGACAAACGGTCACTGCCACCTCCGGAACGCCCACACCTTCCCCGTCGAGCGACTTGGTAGTAACGTCCCAGGTCTCGCCAGCAGCGCCGTAGGCACTCCCCGCGAACAAAGAGGTAACGACCAACATCGACACCGTCAACAATCTGCTCATTTCCCACCTCCGTAACGGTTCATGTTCGTATCGGCGATCGAGTCCAAAGCGCCGAGCAAAAGAAAACAACGACAGTGAATGTGCCAAGCCTGCAGCTTGCTGGCTGCACGCCACACCCACCTCAGCAGGTGGCAACGTCCTTCCTTGGCGCTAGTCGGGGACAGCGCCGCAGGACCACTCGCCGTTCACCAGCCGGCGCAGCCCCAGGGGGTTGCCGTTCTTGAGGGGGTCCGGCAGCATCTGGTCGGGGTAGCCCTGGTAGCAGACCGGGCGCAGGAAACGGTCGATGGCGAAGGTCCCCACCGAGCTGCCCCGGCTGTCGGAGGTGGCGGGATAGGGTCCTCCGTGCACCATGGCGTCACAAACCTCCACGCCGGTGGGATAGTCGTTCAGTATCACCCTCCCCACGCGCTGCTCCAAGGCCTCGATCAGCTCCCGGCAGTCCTGCAGCTCGTCCCCTTCGGCAAAGAGGCTCGCGGTGAGCTGGCCGTGCAGGGCGGGGACCATCTCGAGAAGTTCCTTCAGGTCGTTAAGGGCCACCACGTTGGTGCATGGTCCGAACACCTCCTCTTCCAGCGGGTGCTTCGGGTCCGTCAGCAGGGAGGCCTCGGCACGGAAGACACAGCTCTGGGCACGATCGGCCTCGGCCGGCCCCGCGGCGATCTGTTCCACCCCCGGGGTCCCTTTCATCCGGTCAAGTCCGTCCAGGTAGCTTTTCTGCGTGCCGCTGTTCAGCATCACCGCCGGGGCCTTGCCCCGCATCGCTTCGGCGAACTCTCCCAGGAAAGCATCGAACCCCTTTCCCCTGAATCCAAGCACCAGCCCCGGGTTGGTGCAGAACTGCCCCGCCCCCAGGGTGACCGAACCGGCGAGCCCCGCGGCAATGGCGCCGCTACGCGCTGCCAGCGCTCCGGGCATCAGGATCACCGGGTTGATGCTGGACATCTCGGCGAAGACCGGGATCGGCTCGGGGCGGCTCGCCGCCAGATCGCAAAGGGCGCGTCCGCCGGGGAGCGACCCGGTAAAGCCTACCGCCTTGATCTCGGGAGCCAGCACCAAGGCCCGTCCCACCCCCTCGCCGAACACCATCCCGAACACCCCCGACGGCATCCGGCACAGCTCGATCGCGCGGCTGATCGCCTGCCCCACCAGCTCGGCGGTGGCGGAGTGCCCGGAGTGGGCTTTCACCACCACGGGGCAGCCGGCCGCCAGCGCGGAAGCGGTGTCGCCGCCGGCAACCGAGAAGGCGAGCGGGAAGTTGCTGGCCCCGAAGACCGCCACCGGACCTACCCCGATGCGGTACTGCCGGATGTCGGAGCGGGGAAGCGGCTGCCGCTCGGGAAGCGCCGTATCGATGCGCGCGTTCAGGAAGTCTCCCCGGCGCACCACGGTAGCGAACAGGCGCAGCTGGTTCGTGGTGCGGGCGCGCTCGCCCCGGATGCGCGCCTCCGGAAGCCCGGTCTCCCGCATCACCAGATGCACGAAGCTGTCATTAAGTGCGTCGATCTCGGAGGCGACTGTTTCCAGGAAGCGCGCCCGCTCCTCCAGTGTCGTTTTCCGATAATTCGGGAAGGCGGCGCCAGCCGCGGCGGACGCTTGCAGCACTTCCGCTTCCGTCGCCTTGAAGAAGGTATAGGGCAGCGCCTCCCCCGTGGCCGCGTCGTAGGATGAGAAAGTGATACCCGATTCGGCACTGCGCCTACCATCGATGAACTGCTTTCCGATTATCTCCATGACGTCACTCCTATTGCGCTGGTTTCTCAGGCTGTCATGGTCATGACTGTTCGTACGACTCCCCACAGGGAATCATCAAGCCCAAGGCGCCGCAGTTTACCATGCATGCTTGGAGCACAACAACGAAAAATTAGTAATGACTGGCACCGAAGCGGTTAGTAACCGGGGGATGTTGCAACGCTTGTCGCGTACTACGAGAAAAGGTTTGACTCCAGAGCATCAACAAGTAATAGTTTCACCAGTCTTAACTTTAGGGGAAAAATCCATGCGTGTGACCAGCAAGGGGCAAGTAACTATCCCGCGTGACATCCGCCGCAAGATGGGCATCGGTACGCACACTGAGGTTGAGTTCGTCATTGAGGGCGACACCGTGATTCTGCGTCCGCTTCAGGGGGCGCCAAGCAAAGGGAAGCATTTGGTGGAAACGTTAAGAGGACGAGCTTCGGTGAAAATGACGACCGACGAGATAATGGCGCTGACCCGAGGCAAGGAATGACCGGCGCAGTGCTGGTCGACAGCAATGTTTGCCCCCCCATACGCTTCACCCCACATGGCGCTGAGCCCCATCAAGGGGGAGGGGACTTGAAGCGAATAAAAAGGGGACAGGCTACTTTATTTTCCCCTTAAAATTTGAAAAGTAGCCTGTCCCCTTTTCTGGTTGAGCCGCCCGCATAATCCCTCTTGACCTTCCAACACAGTTGCTCCCCCTACCCCTCTGGCTGAATTATTGGGGATGACAGCTATCCCTGAAAAGGGTAATATGCCCCCCGACGAGTCGAATCGCGATTGCATGCATGACACCACAGTTGGCTCCCGCCAAAGCTTCTGCCAGGCACAAAACACCACTTCCGGGTTACCAAGCACTCCCCAGTGCAGCAAACATAAAGAAATCGGACTGATTTTCGGAGTTTCATGGACATCATCGAACTGGAACAAAAAAGGCTTTCCTTTGTCTACGACACCATAGAGCGCTCCGCTTCGGATCGCGCGCTTTCCATAGCGAGACACGACGCCCGGACTAAGGAGCTCGAGAGGGAGCGTCTGGATGCCTTGGGATGGAAGGAGAAAAACGGCATCACGGAAAAGCTCGTCGATCACGGGCATCACAATCCGCGCAAGTATCTGATCGAGTTCGTCCAGAAGGACTCTCCCTATTTCGGCGTGATCGGCATCGAGGACTCGGACAAGAGGATCGGCAAAAGGAGCTATCTGATCGGCAAACAGATGCTCATGGACGGCAACAAGGTCGTTATTGTCGACTGGCGTCGCGCCGAGATATCGCAGCTCTTCTACGATTACGAACAGGGGGAGGAGTACGAGGCGACCATCCAGGGGGTGGAGCGGGAAGGTGTGATTACTCTCAGGAAGAAGATCGGCATCGACCGCAAGCTGCTGCACCGGATCGAGACGCCCGGGGAGCTGTTCGAACTGTCGGCAGGGGCCTGGAGCAAGAACGGCGGCACGCTGGCCTCGACCTCCGACACCAAGTCCCAGCAGTCCGACCATCGCATGGTGGACATCGTTTCGCTCATTTCGGCGCCGCAGTTCGCCATGATCACCAAGAACTCGGCGGGCTGCACCTATCTCACGGGGTCGGCTGGAACCGGCAAGACCACGGTAGCCCTGCATCGGCTCTCCTATCTTCAGTTCAACGAACCGCAGATCTTTCGCCAGGAGCGCTGCCTGGTGCTGATGTTCAACAGGACGCTGCGCGATTACGTCAAGAAGACTTCGACCGAACTCCTGGGCGCCACCCGCGTCGACACCTTCAGCGCCTGGTCTCTCACGGCGCTGAGCGCGCTCGGTGTGACGGTGAAGACCAGCTTCGATGATCCCTTCGGCGCCCAGAAGAAGAACAGCATCCTCTCCTCGCTCCTGGCGCGCTACGTCGCCGCCAGCAAGAAGATGGATCCGGTCCTCGACCTCTGGAGGTTTTACAGCCAGCCCTGCCTGGTCGAGGCGCTTTTCCCCGAGGCAAGGGAGCGCGAGGCGTTCGTGAACGAGGCGCGGAGAAAAATCGACAGCAAGGACCGCATCATGTCCTTTTCCGATGTCAGCATCCTGCTGCGGCTCTGCCAGCTGCGCCGCTCACCGGAGGCGACCGTCCCCGGAGCCTTCAACTTCTATGACCACATTGTGGTGGACGAGGCGCAGGATTTCGGCCAGCTCGAGCTGGAGGCCATCCTCGCCGCCAGTTCCGCACGGCGCAGCCTCACTGTCTGCGCCGACGAAAAGCAGAAGATCCTGAGTTTCGTCGATGCCGAAGGCTTCGCCAATTTCAAGGGGACGCTCAATTCGCTTGGCCTGGACAAGGAGACCCTGTCGCTTTCCTACCGCTCCGCGCGCGAGATCATGGAACTCGCCGCCCGGGTAAGCGGCCAGCCTGCCGACACCTCCAAGGCGCGCCCCGGCGTGGCCGAGTTCCACAAGGTGCGTGACTTCGCCGGGGCCGCGGGAAAACTGCGCAGCCTCATCGGCGAGCTCTCCGGCGCCGATCCGCAGGCACTCACCGCCGTCATCTGCAAGAAGAAGTCGGACATCAAACTGATCAATGCGGCACTCGCCGGGGTGCCGGGTCTGCACCGCGAGGGAGAGATCACCTTTGAGCCGGGCACCCTCGTCGTCAACAGTCACCAGGTGAAGGGGCTGGAATTCACCAACGTCGTGCTCTGGGATCCGAGCGAGAGCGACTACCGGCAAACCGAGCTGGACCGGAACCTGCTTTACGTTTCCATAACGAGGGCCTGCCAGCGCATCTACATCCTACATTGGAGGCCACTGGCAAAGGCTTTGAGAGGTGAGTGAGGGTGGGTCCAGCCTTCAGCCTAAGAGGGCTTGCTGCAGGTCGCAGACTGCCACGACCCCGACCTCGTCCCTCAGCTCGGTAATGGTCGGTTCTGCACAGCAGACGGGGCACTGGGGATTGCGGGCGATATCCACGTTGTAAAAGTCCATCTCCAAGGCGTCGTACATGAGCATGCGCCCGGTCAGGAGGGTTCCCTTTCCCAGCAGGAACTTGATCGCCTCGGTAGCCTGGATGCTCCCTATCACTCCCGGAAGGACTCCGATCACCCCCGCCTGCGAACAGGTGGGAACGACATCGCTGGGCGGCGGCTGGGGGACCAGGCAGCGGTAGCAAGCAGACTGGCCCGGCAGCACGGTGATGGTCTGGCCGATGAACTGCAGGATTCCGGCGTGCGAGTACGGCTTGCCGGCCATAACGCAGGCATCATTGATGAGGAACTTGGCCGCAAAGTTATCGGTGCCGTCGATCACGAAATCATACTGGGCGATGAGGGCGGCGATATTAGCTGCTTTAACCATCTCCTGGTACAGGTGCAAAGTCACGTCGGGATTGATGGCCCGGATCTTTTCGGCGGCGGAGACGACCTTGGGCCTCCCGACGTCGGGGGTGAAGTGGATCACCTGGCGCTGCAGGTTGCTGACATCCACCACGTCGGCATCGGCGATACCGATAGTGCCAATGCCGGCGGCGGCGAGATAGAGAGCGACGGGCGCGCCCAGAGCTCCGGCTCCAATGATGAGCACCTTGGCCTCGAGTAGTTTTCTCTGCCCCTTGCCGCCAACTTCCTTCAAAACGATGTGCCGCGAGTAGCGCTGGATCTGGTCCTCAGTGAGCATGCTTGTCCCCTCCCGCTAAGAGAAACCCGTGAAGTTCGGCACCGGGCAAACGCTATTCAAACAGACAGTTGCGTAAATATCAACATGTATACGCGAACGCTGCCCGAAAAGGTGTGAGCCAAGCCAGCGTTGTCCGGCTTGCCCTTTGCCCTGGCTGCAAAACTCCTGCAAATCAGTCCCCCCTCCCCTTGCGGGAGGGGGTTAGGGGGTGGGGGTAGGTGCCACATTTTCCGTCGTTGGCAATCACCCACCCCCCGGCCCCCTCCCGCTTGCGCGCCGTAGCGCTTCAGCGCGCAGGGCCGTCAAGGGAGGGGGGGATTTGATTTAACGTGGCAGGTCTACTGCAAAGGCGGACGTCCTGGGGGCCGGGCTCTCACAGCGCCACCACCTTATTCCTGCCGGTTCTCTTGGCATCATAAAGCGCGTTGTCGGCTCTTTTGAGCAGCATCTCGGGAGAATCGTCTTCCTGGAACTCGGAAACACCCAGGCTGATAGTCACCCTGACCTCGGTCTCCTGGTACAGCAGGATCATTTCCATCACATGCGCCCGGAAACGCTCCGCAAGCATGGTGGCCGGGCCGAGTTCCGTTTCAGGGAGCAGACAGCAGAACTCCTCTCCGCCGTATCTCGCCAGACAATCGGTCTTTCTGATAATCGAAGCAATGCCTGAGGAAACGCCCTTCAAGACATGATCCCCGCACTGGTGACCATAGGTGTCGTTCACCTTTTTGAAGAAGTCTATGTCGAACATGATCATCGACAATTTCCGGTTATACCTTCTGTGCCGCTCGCATTCCTCCTTCAGCCGGCTTTCAAAATGCCTCCTGTTATAGATGCCGGTAAGCCCGTCCCTTACATTCATTTCCATAAGCTTTTGCTCATAGACGGCTAGCTCGGTGACGTCCTGAACTATTACAAAGATGCTGTTGACGGAATTATCGTCACCCCGTAGCGGCCCCATGGTGCAGCTCTGTTGCATATGCTCGAACTTCGCGCCAAAAGAGCCGACCGGCTTGAAGGGAAAGAGAAAGTGATGGAGCTTTTGGGAAAAGAAGGAAAAGTTGCCGAAGGCAAGTACGGCCTTGCAGTTTCTGGTGAATTTGGGCGAGTTCAGGTCCGGGAAATGATCGAAGATCGAGGAGCCGACAATCTGCTCGGCTGCGATGCCGCTGTGCAGGAACATCCAGCGGTTCCAGTGCGTGACTTTCAGCTCCTTGTCCATGATGACAAGGCCGATATTCACTGTTCCAAAAATCTGTTCAAGCGCATTCATACTGCTCCATGAATTCGAAAAGCGCGTTCTTCAGCCATGCGACGGACTCCTGGCTGGTGACCAGAAAGAGCAGGCCATTGACATCGCGCTCGTGGAAGCAAAAAACGGTCTTCAGGATGATGGCGGTAAGTGACGGGTCGAGCAGACTCTCGGGAATGGCGTGGTCCGGGTTATCCTCGATGATGACCCGAGGAGGCGAATAAGTGACCACATCTTTCAGTAACTCGGCAACCTTACCGACGCACGCGCCGATGAGGATGTTGCCGACTTCCATCAGAGTCTCCCGTTCCAGTATTTCCAGGGACTCGGACTCAAATGAGGCCTCCCCGCCGCTGTCGAGAAGAGAAATCAATTCTTTCTCTGCTCCCGATTTGAATACCAGAAAGGCGCTCCCCTTGAACTCACCCCAGAAATTCTGTTCGATGATGCTGATGGGCTCGCAGCAACTCACCTCGCTTCTTAGATAGGCCGGCAGGTCGATTACCTGCACCATAGCTATCTCAGGCACGCTCAGGCGGACGAAGATGCTTATCACCTCGGCAAGGTCCGCTGCGGCCTTGCCAAAGGCAATATTCATTATCTCCTGCAAGATCTCCTTTTCCTCGTCTGAAATGGAAATGGCGTCGCTGGTCATTTGCGCGGTCACCGGGGCAACTCGGCGGCCATAGACAATGCGTTGAAGATACTTTCCCTGGTGGGCGGCTTTTTCAGCACCAGGAAAGCGCCGATATCCAGACAGTTGGTTATCGACTTGATCTGCACATCCGCAGTGGAGACGATAACTACAGCATCGTTGTCGAAGTTCAGTATTTCCTGAAGGGAGGTCACCCCGTCCATAACCGGCATGGTCAGGTCCATGAAAGTCACATCGGGCCGTATCTCCTTATACAGGTTTAATCCTTCCAGGCCGTCGCCAGCTTCATAGAACTGATACCCCATGTCCTTTGCTATGCAACTTTTAAGCATCCTTCTAGAAATTGGCGAGTCGTCCACCAATAATATTTTTTTAACCATATGAACTTTCCCGTTTGATGAAGTTGAAAGAGACAATGTTTACTCTGTTATCGTCCGGGAACCGCACAACTTTACCAAAAAGTTTACGCCATTTGTAACTAAACTCTCCGCGCTCCATCTAATCCGGATCTTGCCCTTGAAAATAAGTCCCAGATCATTTCCATTTGTACCAATAAACGTAAAAGAGCCCCCACCATTGGTATGGGTGGGGCTCGTCGGTAGACTGCATAGGGAAAGCTGATTAGCGCTACCTGGTTATCTACTTGGCTCAAGTTGAGCTAAAAGGCTGGGAGCATGTTTTAGCACAGCGCTACTTGCTTGCCTGTCATTGGTTCCGAGGCAGCAGCAAACTGGACCATGCGCCAGAACCTTTTGC
>Ga0209212_1006933_pt1 | contig 12751 bp, 11 predicted proteins | sample RifGroC2_FD_183996 | JGI IMG/M metagenome (GOLD analysis project Ga0209212, IMG submission 183996) | Groundwater microbial communities from Rifle, Colorado, USA - Groundwater C2 (SPAdes) (version 2) | ecosystem: Environmental > Aquatic > Deep subsurface > Groundwater | place: Rifle, Colorado...
TAATACCATTTCTTTTTGTCATATGAATCGCTTTTACCACATCATCAACAGATTCCCCCTTGTTAATAAGCTTCATCAATGATTCACTGGCTGTTTCAAGACCAAAAGACAGAAAACTGAAATTTGCTTCTTTAAGCCTAACAACCATTTCCTCGTCAATATTGTCTCCTCTCAAAGGGGCAGTAAAAGAAACTTTTTTGTGAAAGTTCTTATCAATTATACCATCGAGTAAATCCATGAGACGCTTTCGATTAGCACCGATATTATCATCTATCAAGCGGATATTATCAGGTTTGTATCTCCCTATTATATACTCAAGATCCTTCAGCACTCTCTCCTTACTATGATATCTATAAGTTCTACCTGAGACGCTTCTTTGAGAGCAAAAAACGCATCCGTATGGACATCCTCTCGATGTTTGAAGAGAAGCAAAACCGTTATATCTTTCCTTATTATTCTCAAATACGTGATAAGGAAACTGAGGCAAAATATCTAGGTCTTCAATCAATGCTCTGTTTTGATTATGTTTAAAATGTCCATTCTCCTTATATGAAATACCATAGACATCACTATAATCTTTTTCATTAAATACTCGCTGAACTAATTCCCTAAGTGTTTCTTCTCCTTCCCCGCTAACAACTATATCAACGGCATCTTCCTTCAAACATTCCTCCAGCGTTACTGTTGGATGAACACCTCCTAATACAACCAGTGCCTCAGGAATAACCTTTTTAATAGCTCTTGCCAATTCAAATGCCCTTTTAGAAGTACTAGTCATAGTGGATATACCAACAATTTTTGGGCGACCCATTGATAAAACTGTTTCCTCCACATCGTTTATAGGATTTATTTGTTCATCAATAACGCTTACTGGAAACGGCACATGTTTCATTAAATAACCAATCAGGTGTCCCAAACTTAAAGGAAACGAAACGTTAATAATAGAGGAGACAAATTCTCTTTGCGTTTTAGGATTGATAAATGGACTGATCAATAATATTCTATCTTGACTCATATTTTCCCATCGTGTAATTATTATTTAAACACAGTAAACTAATTACATCGTATGCTCTTTGAAATTTAAATAGATTAGAGTTTGCTATAAAAGAAATAAATTGTCTGTATACATCTAACATAGCAGTATTTCCTGAGTATCTTTTTTCACAGTGTGTAAGGAGAACGATTACACCATTTGACTTTGCAATTATATTACTAAGCTCAATCCATAGTTTAAGAATTTGTAAAGGTGTATAACCTAAAAAAAGGAGAGAGGCATCTGATGGAATACTTAATGGTATTTCAATGATTCTATCATTGCTAATAAAAAAAGGGCGTGCAGTACCGCATCCGTTGCTTTTAGAAGAAAACAACCCTCCCGAAGTAGGAACGCTGGCATCATAAAGAAAAAACTTCTTTAAATACTTGAAAAGATTTTCTGTTCTTAATAGAGATGGGGAACGGTATCCTTTGACCTGATATCTTTCAATAAATGGCATTATTTCTTCCATTCGTCGTCGAATGCGGTCACCTGACAAAAAAGGTGTTTTATTATCATGATTGTAACCATGCACTCCAATTTCATGACCGGAAGCAGATGCGGATTCCAAAATAGCATGGTCTATTTCCCATTTTTTGGGTACAATAAAGTTTGTGGAGTAGCACCCAAATTCTTCTTCAATTGTTAAGAAATTTGGAAGATTTTTTAAACTTTCTGGTGTATCTATATCGTGTGTCAAAACAACTGGAATTTTACCTTGTGTGTTTCGGTTAGAATTTTCTCCATTTAGAAAAATTTCAAGGTCTTCGAGAGAATCAGAACTTAAATCAAGCGGCCACTGTGGAAATGTCGGTTTCCTTTTAATTCGCCATCTGTTTATTATTGCCAATAAAGAAGCAATAAACCATCTTACACGATAAGAAATATGTTGGTAAGAAATCGGTAAGTATGCCGATAAAGGAGTGCGATTATACAAAACAATCTCCCTCAGGTTTTTATACATATTCCTCTGAGAATCAGACAAGATATTTGATGGAATTCTCTTTAAATCCAGTCGTTCTTTTTTGTATTCTATTGTGGCAAAAACCGGTCCCTCGGCGTCCTTTAGATATTGGATTAAAACAGGATGCCAAAAAAATCTCATTTTCTCCATCCATGAGAGTGATTTACCCAACTTTGCTACCGTTAAAAATTTTATTTGAGATATTTCTTTAATCATCATATCCATCTATAAATCATTCATTAGGTGGCGGAGACGCAAATTGTGTAAAATCACGTTGCTCCATTTTTTCAGTATCACAAGATATACAATAAAGTGGTCTATTAGTTACTTCCATATGGACACGATATAGAAATTCGGCAATAAAGCCTAAAATAATGAGTTGAAGTCCACTAAAAAAAGAAATAAGTAAGACAATACTTGTCCATCCTGGTTTAACATCTTTGACAATCCAGTTAAGTACGACATATAGAGCAAAAAACCCATTGCCTAAAGACACAAAAATACCAAGCATACTAAGGAATCGAACGGGACCGTAGGAAAAACCAATAATTGCATCATAAAATGTTCTCAGCATTTTCATAAACGTCCACCCCGATTTTCCTGTTTTTCTCGATCTTCTCGCATAAGGAATTACTTCCTGAGAAAATCCCATCCAGGCAATAAGAGCAAAAGTGATTCGATTATGTTCTCTAAATGTGTTATACCAATCCACAACTACCCTATCGAGGAGCAAAAAACTTCCTGTAGTAAACTTTGAACCCTTTGGCATTGCCAATTTCTCAAGTAAATATTTAAATAACTTACTAGTTGCAACTCGCCAAAAGGAATCCCCCCTATTTAAGCGCTTTCCCCAGACAATGTGACACCCTTTTCCCCATACATCAATAAATTCTAATATACACTCTGGTGGATCCTGCAAATCACAGGCAAGTATGGCAACAGCTTCTCCTTTGGCTCTTTTCAAACCTGCTGCTAAAGCAATATGAGAACCGAAATTTCTTGACAAACGAATACCTCTATAATGACGATCTCTTTCGCATAGTAATTTAATAAATGCCCAACTCTGATCAGTACTACCATCATCTACCAAAATAATTTCAAATTCTAAATCTTCCCTAGATAAAAATATTCTATAAGCTTCCTTTTCATATGTTGACAAACCTTCCTCTTCATTAAAAACAGGGGTTATTATTGAAATTAGTGGTTTCTTTTTAAGCACCGACATTTGAAATAATCCTTTGTAAATTATTTTCGTTATTCCAGTCACCGATGTCCAAGTCAATTAATTTTGATAATTCTTCATTAGGTTGTCTATAGATTTCCTTTAAATAATTGTATGCGAAATTAGACATTTTGTATTTACCATCATTAGCTAAATTTACCCTAACGTTTAGATCCATTTTAGGTATTAATTGATATACTGATAAAAATTGATATAATTTGCCAACAATAATTTTTGGGTCAACCAAAAGGTCATCATACAATAAAAACAAAATTTGATTCCTATTGAAGTGTTCCAAATATCTTTTTATAAATTTTGCATAAAATCCACGATAGATATACGAAAAAGGCATTGAATATTTATATTTATTCTCTAATTTCAAGTTTCTTTCTTTCTCATTTATTAACGCATCATCGAAACTTAATGTTTCTAAACCATTTTTCTTTGACCACAGGTAATTTGAAAAAGCACGATCAATTGGATTTCTTAATAAAAAAATGATTTTTATTTCTGGCAAATGCCTCTTAATTCTCTCTGGAACAAATTCATTTTCCATGTAATTAGTTGATTTTTCCCCAATTGCCTTTTTACCTACGACATTACTGAAATATTTTTCCAGATAATATTCAATTCCCTTGTTGTATTCTTCATCAACCAAAAAAAATTTAGGTTCTGGTTTTTCAGGTTTTGCCATATATATATCTGGATGAACATCCAAAATATGATATACATATCCCGTCCCCGATCTTGGAGCACCGGCTATCAAAAAATTAGGTTTTTCTAATTTTTTATTAGTAATTTTCATTGGTATTTGTTATTCGTAACTAATCAAATTTTTATATGTTTGCTTTTCTCCTAGCATAGGAGGAAATAACTTTCGTTACATAGCGCATACACAATAACGGGCAATGTAATTTGTAGACAGGAATACAAGGAATGGGGTTTGGAGCAACTTGCTACACAATGTTACATTTTTGATAACTTCCCGTTTTTTGAATGATTATTAAAATTCATCATCATACAATTTTTATATTGAAGCTTAAGAAATATTAACTCAAAAAGATATTGACCAATATTTCTCGGATTCTTTAAGGTTTTTTTTATTACTGTATAAAAGATTAATTTAAGTGATCTTACAGGATGTATGAATAAAAATATAAATGATTTAATTATAGTATCAGCTATTACTAAGAACATTACAAGGTTACTTATTCTTACAAGAAACTTATAGCTAAATTCTTCTGTTTCAATAACAGAATCAACAGGAGATTTACTCCATTTCAGTTGTTTTCCTTTAGGTTTCAAATACCCCTTATCTGATACAATTTGCCACATAGGTGTTCCAGGAAATGGCGCGGCGATGCTCAGACTTGGTAATACATTATATTTAAACTTTAGTTTTAATATAAATTTTACCGTCTCTATAATCTCTCTCTTTGTTTCTCCAGGAAATCCTATCATGAAAAAAGCTTGTAAATCAATCTTTTCTTTATGTGCTGTCTTAACATAATTTATCGCTTTTGAAATATTTAATTTTTTATTTACAATTCTATCCATTACATTCTGCGAACCGGATTCAAATGCAAGTTTCAAATAAGTAGCTTGACTAATCTTACATTTCTTTATTAAATTTTCGCTCCATAAATCGGCTTTCGTACCGTTTGGAGTACTCCATGTAAACTTTATTCCTTTTCTAATTACAATGTCCAATATCTCCTCAAAACGTTTAGGATCTAAATTAATACAATCATCTTCAAAAAAAATATGATTGACTTTATAATTACGAACTAGCCTTTCAATAGAATTTGCAACATATTCGGGGGAGTGAAATCTCCATGTTCTTCCCATATGCTGGAAACGTGCACAAAATATACACTTATATGGACATCCACGACTTGTCACCATCGAAATCGATCTCTCAGAACCAGGATAAACATAATCAAATCTTGAATAATATCCCTTATCTTGAAACATAAAGTATTTTTCAAGATCTAATAAATCATAATTCAAAAGTGGAAGAGAATCTAAGTCTTTGATCGGTTCTGTGAATCTATTAGTTTTAATCTCACCCTTGTCTCTATAAGAAATAGATGGTACATCTTTAAAATTCCAAATTTTTTGTAAAGATTCAATTAAATTATATAAAGTATATTCGCCTTCTCCTATTACACAAATATCTAATTCCGGACATTTTTTAAGCACATCCAAGTTGTAAAATGAAGGATTTGGTCCGCCGATAATAGTTAAAATATTTTTATTAACTTCTTTTGCTATTTTTGCGACAAGAAATGCATTTTCCTGATAAATTGTATATAAACTAGAAATACCTATTATATCTGGCTGATACATTTTTATCTTCTGCTTAATCTTTTCTGGAGAAGCACCAAAATAATCTTGAGAAACACCTTCTAATGACACTATATCAATATCCACTCTAGAATCGTAAATAGATACCTCAATACCCTTAGATTTTAGATAACTTGCTATAGACAAGAGCCCAACCGGAATACTTAATAAGTTAAATCTTAAGTTGAATACCTGAACAGGATATCCCTCTGGAGGCATTATCAACATAACTTTTGGCATTTCATTTACACCTAAAAATAAACGATTCATTTTCTCAACGAGGCAAGTCGTGCAGGCACACCTAATATAACAGCATTGTCAGGAACATCTTTTGTTACAACAGCACCCGCACCCACAATAGCATTAATACCTATTGTTACTCCACAAAGAATCACTGCACCAGAACCAATTGAAGCCCCTTTTTTTACAAGGGTTGGAATACATTCCCATTCCGATTCAGTCTGTAAGTTTCCTGAAGGTCCTGTTGCCCTAGGATATTTATCATTAATAAAGGTAACATTATGGCCTACAAAAACATTATCTTCAATAGTAACACCTTCACAAATAAAAGTGTGTGAAGATATTTTACAATTCTTTCCTATTTTTGCATTATTTTGTATTTCCACAAATGCACCTATTTTTGTACCATCACCAATTTCACAACCATATAGATTAACAAAAGAAAAAATTTTTACATCCTTCCCGAGTTTTACATCATCACTTATAATGCAATAGTTCATAGCTTTACCATTTTACCTGAATCTTCTAATGATTTAGTAGATGCTTCTAAAATTTTTACTACCCTTAAACCAGCATATCCATCATTTACAGGTGTTTTATTATCTTTGATGCAATCAATAAAATATTCACCCTCTGTTCTTAATGCCTCTTTACGATCTATTTTGGGGGCATACATATCTCCAGAGCGATAGTCTACCAATAAATTATATGCACCTTCTGTTGTTTTAATATCAACTCCTTTATCATATATCTTGACCTTTTCATCTGCCTCAAGGTCATTCCAAAGAAGCATTTTGTTTTTTCCACCTACAAGAGTTGATCTTATTTTAACAGGAGATAGCCAATTTACATTAAAGTGGGCAATAAAATTATCCTCAAAATAAACTGTAAGATACGCCACATCTTCAATATCTCTCCCAAAATGTCCAGCACCAACGGCAGAAACGGCAATTGGTTTCTTATATATTAAATAATCCATAATAGCAATATCGTGCGTTGCAAGGTCCCATATTACATTTACATCATGTTGAAACAAGCCCAAATTCACTCTTGTTGAATCATAATAATATAAATCGCCCAATATTTTGTTATCAATGAGGTCTTTCATCTTCCTGACAGCACCCGTAAAAATAAATGTATGGTCAACCATTATTTTTAGTTTTTTCCTTTCTGCAATTGATATAAGCTCCTCTGCCTGACTTGAAGTTGTAGTAAAAGGCTTTTCAACAAATATATGCTTGCCATTATTTAAAGCTTTTTTAGCCAGTTCAAAGTGAGAAAAAACAGGGGTAGCTATTGCTACAGCATCTATTTTTTCAGAGGTAATAAGATCGTTGACATCAGAAAGAACCTCAATATGAGGGTAACCTATTTTTGCCAGACGCCTTGCATTTTCATCAAAATCACATATAGAACAAAGTTTTGCACCTGGAATACTGTTGAAGTTGCGCGAGACATTAGGTCCCCAATAGCCGTATCCTATCACTCCGATATTAATCATCATTTACCTTCTGTGAAATTAATAAAGCTTATTACGAAATTTTACACAACGAATTTATTTGATTTTTCCAATAATACCTATCTTGTTGATTTCCCTCGTAAACATTTCAATTAATGATTGAATATCTTGTGTTTTCAGTCCAAAAACAAAAGGCAGGTGATAAACAAGAAAACCAACCATCAGGGTATAAAAAAAACCTGTTAATATGAAACTGGAAATAACGGTTTCATGGAATCCTAATATTTTATCCACCCAAAAGGTCGCAACAAACGCGGTGATAAAGAGACATCCGCCACAAAATATCTGATGACTAAAATATCTCCAAAAAGAAAGCTTCAGAAACTTGGCATTAAAATAAAGCTGAACATTTACAGTAACAATAAGGAGTAATATCATTTTGATAGCTAATCCGGTAGCGCCGGAATTAATTCCAAATTTATCATAATGTGCCACAAAAAAATACGTCACAGGGAGACCTATTAACATAAAAACCACTCCAATATTTCTGTATAATCTAGTCTGTCCTGTTGCATAAAATACGGAGCCGCTCAATTGGCCATAAGTCTGATGGATAGGATAAAAAGCCATAATCGAAACAGGCCAGGCAGCATCTTTAAATTTCCCTCCTCCAATAATATGAGTAACCTTGTCTGCATTTACCGCTACAAAACATGCAAGAAAAGCAGTTATTGAATACAACAATGGAATGTGTTTTTCGAAAAGTTTTGCCATAAGAACTAAATCTTTATTATTATATGCAATAGAAAATTCCCTGGTAACTAAAGGCGTCATTGCGCTGCTAAATAAAAAGCAAACTGCCCCAATTTGGTAGGATAAACCGAAGAAACCCTGTTGTACACTACCACCATAGACCTGCAATAACCATCTATCAAAAATACCGGCAAATAATCCAACCAAACTATATATAAAAAGCGGGTGCGAATATTGATAGAATTCTTTAATATAATTCTTAATTTCTTCACCGGTGAGCTTCCAACTTTGTAGTAAAGAATAACCAGAACGCTTCATTACATAAGTAAAAACTATTAATAATAAAAAAAGTGTAAAATAATTGTAAAAGAAAAAACTTCCAAGATTTAATTTGTGACAAACAAATAATATAATAATTATAAATACACCTATTGTTTTTTGAAAAACCTTACCTATTTCAGCAGAAACAGTTAGACCATAAGCATCCGTCATTCGATTCATTATATTAATCAACCATACAAGAATTCCCCAAAAAACGGCTAAATAAATATAAAACAATTCCTGCCCAGGCCATAATCTTGTATACATCTTTGTTGTATGCGCAACTACTACAAAAGTTAAAAGTAATAAAGAAGCGATCCCTATAAAATAAAAATAAAATACTACTAACTTAAATTCCTTTGGTCTTTGCGATAGTTTCGTATAAAAACCGATGGAAGTACCCATATCAAAAAAACCAGCAAACTGGTTAAAGTAATCGGACAGAAAACTAAAATCTCCATACGATTTTGGTCCTAGACCCCTCGGAACAATTGTCTGAGTAACTAAACTAACACCCAAACCTAAGAAATTAGTAAACAGTTTATAAAAATACCTTTTTTTGAGAGAATGTTCTTGTTGCATTCTATTTAACTATTTTTTAGCCCTAAAATACTGTGTTTTGATCAACTGATCATCTTTCAATCCTACATTTAATTCTTCATTACACTTCTTAAGCCATTTTAACACATGCTCCTCAAATTCAGTATCAGACATTGAGGTCATATTTATCCGAAGGTCTTGACGGTCTCCCATCATCGTCAAGAATTCTTCTTCGTCTATAATAAAACCGTTCTTCACCGCGTAGTCATACATTGCCGATCCGGGTTGTGGTAGAAGATATCCTGTCGAAGGATAAATCTTGTTTTGAATACAACATTCAAAAGTTTTTCTGATTGTTTCTGGAGTTTCTTGTGGATAACCCAGAACCAGACTTGTCCATACAGTAAGTCCTGCCTTATGGAATAATTGTGTCTGTTTCGAAAACTGTTCTACCGTCATGCGTTTATTCATCGCCTTTAAGATTTCAGGCTCTGCCGACTCGAGTGAGTATAGTACACCAACACATCCAGCCTCTTTCATCTTTTCAATAATTGGGATATCATCTTCACTATTAAAAAGATTGGCCCGACAGTTACCTGTCCAGTAAAAATGAAGATCATCGTCGAGTATTTTTTGAACTAATTCCAGAGTTTGTTTTTTTGAAAAAAGAGTCAACTCATCCCAAAAATTAATATAATTTAATGAATATTTTCCAATCAGAGATTTTATTTCTCCAACTATTGAATCTGGAGTTCTATATCTGTAAGGCACCCCTTTAAAAACATGATAACAAAAATCACAATTCGCTACACAACCCCTTGCTGTGTTAACCGGCAATGCCCTTACCTCCTCTCTTGGAATCGGCAAAGGATCGCTGACGCTTATCCTAGAATTCTGGATATATAAATCTACATCAAAAATAGAAAAATCTATACATGGTAATTTGGATATGTCTCTAATCAGCGGTCGTGCAGGGGTTGATACAATTCTCCCTTCTTTGACAAAACAGATGCCCCGAACGTTATCAAGAGGCTTGCCCTGATGTATCGTTTCGAGTAAATCTACGATTGTCTCATCGCCCTCACCCATTACAGCAATGTCAACTTTCGTATAAGTAAGAAGAGTATTAACAATAGATGTTGCAACAGAATTCCCAACTATTATTATAGTTTCTGGATAAAATTCTTTGATTAATAAAGACAGTGTCTTGACTATTTTATAGCCTGTGACCATACAACCAATACAGATAATGTCGTATTTATTATTTCTTAAGAAACCCTCCACTTCTTGATCAGAATGCCTATAGGCATCAATATCCAATACATCGAAAACGAACCCAGCATTCTTCATTGCAGTAGTTATATAGCCAAGCCCTATCGGGAACAGTTTTTCACGAGACTGAGGCCGCAAAGAAACGTTAATAACTAAAATTTTCATAAAAGAAATTCCCGAATTAAAACATTTCCCTTTATATAAACAAAAAAACGTCTTATCGTCATTTTTTTATACAACCAAGCAAAACACCATCAACATATTTTTTATTATATAGATATTGTCTTTTTTGTATGCCTTCAATTAGAAAACCGGCGTTTTTAAATGCTTTTACTGAGCCAATATTATTTGCATAAGCACCTGCAGTTAATTTATTAAGTTTTAATTTTTTAAAAGCATAATCTGCAACTAATGTTATTGCCTCCGTAGCAAACCCTTTCCCCCAATACGGCTTTTCCCCAATAATTATTCCTAAATCAGCAAAGCCATGCTTACGATTAACCGGACCAAGCTTTATATTACCAATATGCCCGCCCGTTTCATTTAAAATAATGGCCCAGAAGAAATTATCACGATTTATTTTAATTTCTTTCACATAATTTTTTAATCTTCTGACAGACCATTTTTCAAAACGACTTTCTAAATACTGATTAACCTCAGGATCTCTCATCCAGTTATAGTAATTCTTTTTCGCATCCGAAATTTGAATTTCTCTTAAACAAATATTTTTACCTTCAATAAAATATCTAACTTTACGCAACTTTTTCTTTAAGCCTCTCTCACTGAAACTTTTCTTCCTCTAAGATAAGACTTTATCCTTACTATGTCATAATCCCTGAGAAATAGCATCTTCCCTATAGCACAAGCATCGGAATCGGTTTCGTCAAACAATTTAACCATATCATCATAACAACCGGCGCCTCCCGAAGCTATAAGAGGAACAGGGATAATCTCTCTTAACTTAGAAAATAATTCATAATCAAATCCCAATAAAGTACCTTCTTTATCTATGGAAGTTATTAATATTTCCCCTGCTCCGCATTCTATAACCTTCGCTATATATGAATAAATATCAATATCTACTTTTTGCTTTCCGGAAAATACGTAAATCTCATAATTGCCTTTTTTGTTTTTTTTAATGTCTATTGAAACAACTACCGACTGTGAGCCAAATTCATCGGCCAATTCTCTAATCAAGGCTGTTCTTAGAACAGCATAAGTATTAATTACTATCTTATCGGCTCCTGCGTTAAAACATTTTTTTGCATCTTCTATGTTTTTAATGCCCCCCCCGGCGCCTATTGGCAATCTGCATTTGTTAATCATACCATTTATTATTTCAGTATTTATTATCCTTCCTTTTGTTGAAGATTCTACATCTACAACAATTATTTCATCGGCTCCTTGTGCATCGTAAATCATAGCCTGAGATATGGGGTCCCCCACATCTACAAAATCTTTAAAATTTGTGCCTTTTACTAATCTTTTTCCTCTTAATAAAAATAAAGGAATAATTCTTCTGGATATCAAAGCATTGCCTCTACAGTATTCTTTAGAAACCTTAAACCATCTCCCTGGCTTTTCTCTGGATGAAACTGCACGCCAACAATATTATCTTTTTTCACTGCTGAACATATCTTTAGATTACCATAATATGTTGTAGCTATGTTGGCATCCTTGTCTTCAAGCACAAAATGGTAACTATGCATAAAGTAAAAACAGTTATATCTCATACCTTTAAATAGTTTATCATCTGACGGCTTAACTTCATCCCATCCGATATGAGGAACTCTCAGAGACTCGCTATCCATTCTCACAACCTTTCCCTTGATCCAGCCGAATCCTTTATTTTCGCCATTCTCATAACTTATATCTGCAAAAAGCTGCATCCCCAAACATATGCCAAGAACTGGTTTTTTCTTATTAAGCACTTCCTCGTTAATTGCATCCCAAAGGTTAAGCGCTTTTAATCTTGATATTGCAGTGGGGAAATTGCCCACACCTGCCAATACTATAATATTTACATCCGCTAATGCCCCGGGTTTATCAATTAAAAGAGTATCATACTTATAAAACTTAAATGCACTATATACAGACCCAACATTTCCTATGCTATAATTTACAATGCCTATCTTCATATTTTCTTTATAATTTTATTTGTCTTCTCTAAACCATAAATCCTGATCCCACAGCTTATTTCCTTCAAGAAGTGTTTTGGGATTAATTGGTTTAGCAGGAGGTATAAGATGTCTTAACACTATCTCGTTAAATTCTTCTTCATTTATATCAAGGTACTCCAATAATACTCCTAGACTTTTAGGTTTTCTTCCTTCATACTTTTTTATTAGCTCCACGGCGTCTTCTCGACTCATCCTGCCGTGCTTTATATCCAGCGTTGTAAGATGTGTTATTCTTGCAAATCCCCTTTTAAGATACTTTATGTAATCTCTGACCCCTGTAAACATACACTCTATTTTTTCGTATGTTTGCCCAGGAAATCCACTTTCTATTTCATCTTCCATCCAACCAAGTTCTTTTTTAATTATTTCGACATGTTTCTTTACATCCCAAGGAATGAAATTCCCTAATGGAATACTT
>Ga0209212_1006934_pt1 | contig 12751 bp, 14 predicted proteins | sample RifGroC2_FD_183996 | JGI IMG/M metagenome (GOLD analysis project Ga0209212, IMG submission 183996) | Groundwater microbial communities from Rifle, Colorado, USA - Groundwater C2 (SPAdes) (version 2) | ecosystem: Environmental > Aquatic > Deep subsurface > Groundwater | place: Rifle, Colorado...
GTCCCAATTTTGAGGCGGCTGGCTTATGCCGGCCGAAGAAAACAAATCCTTGTTCCAATACATTACCATCGGGTCTATCAAAAACGGAAAAGCCGTCAGCCCGCCGTTTTTCTGGTCCACAAACAGGTTAGAAATGTCTATAAAATCATCCCGAAAATTTCTTTCCGGATAATAAGCGAACGGAATGGGGCTTATTTTACCTTTGTTTTTCAAAACCATATCCTGGCTGATAAGCCAAAAGTCGGGGCCATTGCCTGAAGCCAAAGCGTTTATGACTTCATTTTCGTAAGACGAAGCCGGATACTCGGCGTATGTTATCTTATAAGATTTATTTTCTTTATTTATGGCGGAAATAACGCCATTGATTTGGCTTCTTGGCAGAGTTCCCCACAGAGAGATTGAAACAACCGGGCCTCTTTGAGCTCTCTCATTTTTATATCCGGGCAGAATCCCGCTGAAAATAAGAACGGCGACAATGGCAGTAACCCCGAACCCCGTCATCAATATTATCTGAAAAGGTGTTATTTTATTCATAAAATTTTTTACGGTTTTTTAAAAATTATTCCGTAATGATTGTCTCCGGCGGGAAACTCTCTTTCTTCCAAAAAACCTTCCTGAATGAAAATCCTTTCCGCTTCATTTTTAGGCACGACTGCTTTCGGCGCCGGACCAACTCCTCCGAAAGAGGCCGACCAGTCAATGACCGCCGCCCGTCCGCCGTTTTTGAGCGTCCTGAAAATTTCCCTCGCCAAAGCTTCCTTGTCGCCGATCTGGAACAAAATATTGGAAGCGATGGCAAAATCAAGAATTCCGTTGGCTAATTTCGTCCCTTCTTTGCCTTCAATATCCGCCCAAATGATGTCCACATTGGACAAGTGCTGTTTTACCGCTTCGGATTTTATCGTTTCCAAAAGATTTTTTTGGATATCAATGGCATAAACAACGCCTGCCTGTCCCTGCCCGTCCGGCAGGCGGGCGGCGGGCAAGCCGGAATTATTCATCTTTTTGGCAATCGCCAAAACATAATGACCAGAGCCGGAACCGAAATCGGCCGCCGTCATTCCCGGCCTCACCTCAAAATTTTTTATTATTTCTTCGGGTTTGATGAACATGTTTCAAATTAAAAAATCAAATCTAAAAATTAAAATCTTATTCTACAAGCAAGTCATTGTTGCGATACTGTCGTCGGGCCTCATTTTCATTATTCTCACCCCTTGGGTTTGGCGTCCCAAAGACGGAATCTCGGATAAAGACACTCTGATGACCTGCCCTTTCAGCGAAATGGCGATAAGTTCCTCTTCGCCGTGGCCGATAATTTTGGCCACCATCAACGGACCGGTTTTGGGCGTAACTTTGAAAGTTTTGATGCCCGAACCGCCTCTTTTTTGAATGCGATAATTTTTCACGCTCGTCTTTTTGCCGTAGCCTTTGCTTCCCATATTCAGGAAGAATTGGTCTTTTCCGCCGGAAGTAACCGTGTCCGTCCCGACCAGTTCGTCTTTGTCGGCCAGCCTGATGCCCCGCACTCCGGCCGCCGCCCGCCCCATCGCCCGAACGTCGGATTCTTTGAACATTATGGATTGGCCGTTTTTTGTCGCCATTATCAAGTGGTCGCCCTTGGAAACAAATTTGACGAATTTCAGCTCGTCGCCTTTTTCCAGTCTTATCGCCGTTATCCCGTTTCGCCTCACATCTTTGAAGCTGGCGGTATCCACTTTTTTGACCACGCCGTTTTTGGTCGCCATCATTAAAAAGTTTTGGGCTTCTTTGGCCGACTTGGGGAACACCAAAATGGAAGTGATTTTTTCGTCGGCCGAGATGGACAAGAAATTCATCACCGACTTCCCTTTCGTCGCTCTTTTACCTTCCGGCAGTTCAAACATTTTCACCTGATAAACTTTGCCCTTGTCGCTGAAAAAAAGCAGATCGTCATGAGTATTGGCCGTTACGAAAATATTGACGAAATCTTCTTCTTTGGTTTCTATGTCTATCACTCCCACTCCGCCTCTTTTCTGCGCCCTGTAAGCGTCCGGGTCCGTCCTTTTCACATACCCGCCTTTGGTCAGCACCATCACTTGGTCTTTGGCTTCCACCAAATCTTCATCGGACATCGTTTTGGCGGCGCGGGCCACCACCTTTGTCCGCCTCTCGTCGCCGTATTTCTCCCTTATCGCCAAAAGTTCGTCTTTTACCACTTTCAAAAGTTTCTTCGGGTCGGCCAAAAGCGCCCGCAAGTCTTTTATCAGCTTCTGCTTTTCTTTGAGCTCGTCTTCCACTTTTTGCCTTTCCAAATTGGCCAAGGACTGCAGCTTCATTTCCAAAATAGCAACGGCTTGTTTGTCCGAAAATTTGAACTTGGCCATCAATTGCTTCTGCGCGTCATCTCTGTCGTCGGATGCTCGGATAGTCTTAATGATGGCGTCAATGTGGTCAAGAGCTTTCTTGAGGCCTTCCAATATGTGAGCTCTGTCCAATGCTCTATTCAAATCAAACTGCGTTCTTCTTCGGACGACAACCTCACGATGAGAAATGAAATACTGCAAGATGTCTTTTAGCCTCAAGACTTGAGGCTGGATGCCGTCCACCAAAGCGATGACGTTGAAGTGGAAAGTTTTTTCCAAATCTGTAAATTTGTAAAGATTATTTAAAACATTTTGAGGATTCGTCCCGGTCTTCAAGTCTATGGCGATGCGGACTTTTTCTTCCCGGTCCGATTCGTCGCGGATGTCCCTTATGCCTTCAATCTTTTTCTCGCGGACAAGGTCGGCCATTTTTATTATCATTTCCGATTTGTTGACCTGATAAGGTATAGAGGAAATGATTATTTGAAATCCGAATTTTTCCGACTCAATTACTTCCGCCTCGCCCCGCGCCACCACTCCGCCCCGTCCCGTGGCGTAAGCCCGCTCTATGTCTTTGGCGCCATAAATTATTCCGCCCGTGGGGAAATCCGGCCCCTTCACAAATTGCATCAGGTCTTCCAAACTGGCGCCGGGGTTGTCTATAAGGTGGTTGGTGGCGTCAACCACTTCGCCCAAATTGTGCGGAGGGATACTAGTCGCCATGCCGACGGCGATGCCGAAAGACCCGTTTATAAGCAGTTGCGGAACGGCAGCGGGAAGCACCGACGGCTCCATCAAGCGGTTGTCGTAATTCGGCTTGAAATCCACTGTTTCTTTCTGAATGTCGGACAACATCTGCTCGGCGATGGAAGTCATTCTCGCTTCGGTGTAACGCATAGCCGCAGCGGAATCGCCGTCTAGCGATCCCCAGTTTCCTTGCCCATCCACCAAAGGGTAACGCATCGCGAAATCTTGCGCCATTCTGACCATAGCGTCATACACCGACACATCGCCGTGAGGATGATATTTGCCGAGAGCGTCGCCGACAATGGCCGCCGACTTTAGAAATTTGGCTGAATGCGTCAAGCCGGCCTGATGCATAGTGTACAAAATTTTTCGGTGCACCGGCTTAAGCCCATCCCGGACATCGGGCAAGGCGCGGGCAACGATAACAGACATGGCGTAGTCTATGTAAGACTCGCGCATTTCTTGCGAAATATCCCGATTGACTATTCTGTTGGTATTATTTTGGCTCATAATCTTGCTTAAGTTTATTTACGGAATCCACCACTCCATTCACTCCGGCATCAACACCGCCCTTGATAATGCCGAAAAAAACGGAAAGGGGCGAGGAAACTTGGCTGTCTTTCGGGCTTTCCTTGCTTAAGGTTATCCTTAAAGTGGACACCCAGACGGAAACGACTATAAACATTAAAACAAAAACACTGGCCAGCAAAATCCGCCTCTTGATATGGTCCGGTTTTTTATGCAATTTTTCTATGTTATCAATAATGGCCATATTTCAATCTAAAAAATAAAATCTAAAATCTCTAAACTGCCGATTTTAAAACGACGACTTCGCCTTTTTTCTCGGCCAAATCTTTTTTCTTAATGGTCAATTTGTCCGCCGCAGTCGTTCCGCCGGCTCCAAATTCTTTTATAAACTGTTTCAGCTGGCTTTCGTTATAATTCATCGGAATGACTATTTTCGCCTCAAGGTGAATGGCCGCGCCGGCCGCTTTCTGAGGGTCAAGAAGTTCTCCCCCGCCGATGGGAATAAACAATATGTCCACCTCGCCCACCGCCTCCTTCAAACTTGAGTCCATTTCTTTGCTTAACGCCCCCAAATGGCAGATGGAAATATCTTCAAGAGCGAGGGTGTAAACGGTATTGTCGTGGCCGTTTGAACCGATGCCTTTTATATAAATGCCGGAAACTTCGTACTCGCCGTTGCTGTTGGCGATAAAAGGTTTCGCGCCTTCGGCCTTGCCGGGCAGGTTTTCCCAGCCGTTGTAGTCCTTGTGATTGGAGCTGACCAAAACTATGTCGGAAGAGAACCGGGGCGACTTGTATTCCGATTCTTTGGACGGCGGATTAAAGGCCAGGACGGTTTCCCCCGACTGAACCTTGAAACACGCGGCTCCGTAATATGTGATTACCATTTGCCTACATCATAGCAAATTTAAAATTTCCTGGCAAAGATATGTATGTGAACTTATGCAAGAAAATCAACTTAAAACAAAATGTTCCCCTTATTTTTGCTATCGCCTAAATAAGGGGAACATTTAGACCATATGCGCAACACCGAGCGTCGCGCAATTTTGGCGAAATATAAAAAACCACTTGGACATTCAATGTCCAAGTGGTTTTTGTTTTTTTATTTAGTTTTTTTGCAACCTGTCAGACATTCAATGTTGAACAAAAAATGGGCGATCCGATTTTGATTTCTTTTAACTGGCTTCTGGGAATTTGCGCGGATGCTTCTAAAATTTCCATTCCCAAAATTTTACCTTCCTTGTCAGTATCAACAACAAGCCGATCTTTCATTTTTATCGTTTTGAAAATCTTGCCTTTTTTCATATAAATATATATGGCGTCGGCTATTTTATCGTATTGTATTTTCATTGCATTGCTAACTACAAATAATAAGCGGTTATAACTATGATTATATTCCTGTTCTTTTTATACACAACCTCTAATCCATAACTTTCAAAAACTTTCTTTGCAACAACTTTATCATCAAACATTTTAACAATCCTGTCATAATCCGCTATAACGCTTTTAACATCGCTGAATTTTATTTTTCTTTCCTGTATCCTAAACTTGGCATGATTGGTAAATATTATTTTCATTTAACAATTTATCTGCCTATATCATAGCAAATTTAAAATTTTCTGGCAAAGATGTTTATGTGAACTTATGCAAGAAATTCAACTTAAAATAAAATGTTCCCCTTATTTTTGCTATCGCCTAAATAAGGGGAACATTTACCGAGATCATACGTGCGACACCGAGCGTCGCGCAGTTTTGATATATAAATTCGAGCGTGTTAAACACTCACAATAATTCTCTTAAAAAAAGAAGGTCTGCAACCGTTAACGGTTGCAGACCTAGACGAGACGAAGAGCGTTCAGTCTCACGAACTCCAGCGTGTCCCACGCCAAGTCCTTTACTTCCTCGATTGTTTCGGAGTATCGGTCCTCGTTTGGATGCTGAAATTGCGCAAGAAGCTCTGTTGTGTATTTGTTATCAGCTTTGGTGATTTTCGCGAACAGATCGCATTCTTGCGCATTAGCAATATTAGGATAATACCGCATAATCGTTCGCTTCGCATCATCAACCATTTTGACTTTTTGCCACCGGAGAATCTTTCGCGCAACATGCACCGGAGCTTCAAGCACTTTCTGGAGAAATCGGTGGAGTTCGGCGACTTCCATTGTGGGAAGCGCGCCCAGTCCTTTCTCCAGTCTCCGTAACTTGTTGCGAAGATAGCTACGAACATCTTCAACAATGCTTGCGTCGTCGAAGACGAAAAAAGGCAATGGATTCTCCTTGATCAGACCGCCATTTTCCGCTGCGTATCGCAAGTGGATGGCAAATGAAAGCCCGATGTGGTGAAGCGGAGTTCTTGCGATGTGAGAGTCGAGCGGAATCATTTCGACGGGCACATGACAATTGGCGGCGGCCTTGTTAATTCCACGAAGTATGTCAACGACCTTGCGCCGTTTCGCCGGATCGTACACAACCACGCAGTCAATATCGCTACGTTGGTTGCAACTGTTCCAGAGAATCGATCCGCAGAGAATCCCACCGATAACACTATCAGTAGCTCCCAAGTCTTGCCTGATCCTACTGACAATAGTCGTGAAATCTGACGGTTGGGGGATTTTCCCCTTTTTTATCTCGTCCCATAAAAACACCTTCCCCATGATGAGTACAACCTCCTTTCATAATTATTATTTGGTTATTTTAAAGAGTACGACTTTCTTTTTTAAAAGTAGCACTATTTATTATCAAAGTCCATCTTTTGCGCCTATTTTTCTTGCAAAAAAATAGTTTTTAAATATACTTATCAATTATGACAACAGCCATCGCCCAAAAAGAAAAAACAATATCGCCCATTATCCATCAGGGGCTTATGGACATATTGATGAAACTCGCCCCTCTTCCCGTCCCAAAAGCGGACGACTTGATAGAAGGGACTGTTTTGGGGCAGGAACGCTCCGTTCTTTTCGTGGACCTCTCGCCTGTCGGCACGGGTATTATTTACGGCCGAGAATACAATCGCGCCAAAGACATAATCAGAGCATTGGTTCCGGGCGACAAAATAACCGTCAAAATAGCCGAACTGGAAAACGAACGGGGTTATTTTTCCCTGTCTCTTAAAGAAGCCAAACAAAAAATGGTTTGGAAAGAAGCGGAAGACTTGCAGAAAACAAAGACTCCTTTGACCTTGTCCGTCATAGACGCCAACAAGGGCGGTTTGGTGATGGAATGGAACGGCGTGCAGGGCTTCTTGCCGACATCTCAATTGAAATCCAGCCACTACCCGCGCGTTCAGGACGGCAACAAAGACAAGATTGAAGAAGAGCTGAAAAAGCTGAAAGGAGAAAAACTGAAAGTAACGATAATCGCCAGCGACCAAAAAGAAAACAAACTGATTTTCTCGGAAAAAAACAGCGACATGGAGGAGATCAAGGATATGGTTTCCAAATACAAAATCGGAGACATTGTGGAAGGAGACGTTACCGGCATGGTGGACTTCGGAATTTTCATAAAAATAGACGACAATCTGGAGGGTTTGGCGCACATCTCCGAGTTGGACTGGTCGCTGATAGAAAAGCCGGCCAATCATTTCAAAGTGGGAGAAAAGGTAAAAGCTCAAATCATCAATATCGTTGACGGAAAAGTTTCTTTGTCGCTCAAGGCCCTCAAGCTTGACCCGTGGCAGGAAGCCAAAGACAAATATCACAAGGGCGATATCGTCAAAGGTGTGGTGATAAAATTCAACCGGCACGGCGCTTTGGCCAGCATAGAAGAAGGCGTGTCCGGCTTGGTCCATATTTCCGGATTTAAAACTGAAGCCGAGATGAAGCAAAAGCTGGAAATGGGCCGCTCTTACAACTTCCAAATCACCAACTTTGAACCCAAAGAACACAAATTGACATTGGTCTACTTGGAAGGTTAATTAAACTCGCCCATCGCTTTTTCTATACCTTCGGACACGATAACTTTTAAGGCTTCAGCCGATTTTTTGGCAACTTTTTTCATTTCCGCCAATTCGGCCGGCTTGAATTTGCCGACAATGTAATCCAAAAATTTATCGCCAGACGGTTTTTTCACCGCTCCTTTGGCGTTGGCTCGAGATATGCCGATTCTCACTCGCGTAAAGTTTATCGTTTTGACGGCTTTTATCACCGACTCCACCCCTTTGTGTCCGCCCGAATTTTTGCCGAAAGAAATTTTTATTTTCCCCAAAGGCAGGTCAATGTCGTCGTGGACGACGACTAGTTTTTCCGCCTTTTTGGCTGACAACGCCAATGGCTTTAAACTCTCGCCAGACTTGTTCATAAAAGTCTCCGGCAAAATTATCTGTATCTTCTCGCCGCCAATTTCTCCTTTCGCCATCAAGGCTTTCAATTTTTTATCAAACTCCGGCTGGTCAATCCCCTCCTTTTTTACAAATTCCAAAACGGCCATTCGCCCCGCGTTATGGCGGGTCATTTCGTATTCCTCCCCCGGATTTCCCAAACCGACGATGTAACGCATAAAATGATGATAACACCTTTTGCTTGATTAGAAAACCATTTTGTGTTAAGAATGTCTGTAGAAATCAGAATCTTAACAAAAACTTTTTAGGAGGAAAATGAAATGAAAAAATTGGGAGCCTTGCCTTATCAAACGATTTTATCCTTGATAAGCAGTGGTTTTATAAAAAATGCCACAGAAAAAAATGTTGCACCCGCTTCTCTTGATCTTACAATTACTCCAGAAATTTATAGAACAGAAAGGATTTTTCAACCCCGCCCGGGAGAAAAAATTAGCGAATTAATAAAAACCATAGAAACTTCTCCCTATGATTTAAAATACCCACTGGAAAAAGGGTTAACTTATTTGGCTAAAATAGAAGAAACACTTGATCTACCTGATAGTGTTTATGGTTACTGCAACCCTAAATCCAGCACGGGTAGAAACGATATCCACACAAGAATCTTGGCTGACGGCGTCCCTAGATACGACGCGATAACTCCAGCCGGCTTTAAGGGAAATTTATGGATAATTATTAGTCCTAAATCCTACCCGATTAAAATCTCTGCGGGAGAAACTTTGAGCCAAGCGAGATTTTTTAACCAAAACACCAGGTTTGACGAACTGGAAATGCAAATTGAGCTAAAAGAGTTTAAATTAATCTGGAATAGTTTAGGAGATAAATATTATCGCTATGACGAGCTGAAGATAAAAGACAATGACGGTTCAGTGATTTTGACTTTAGATTTAACTCAAGACATTATCGGATATAAATGTTACGGTTCCAATCGTATCCTTGATTTATCCAAGATAAATTATTATCCCCCGGAAAGATTCTTTGAGCCTATAAAAAAACAGGATGATTGTGTTTATTTGCGGAAGGGAGATTTTTATATCCTTTCGACAAAAGAAGCTGTGCGCGTTCCGCCTCATTTAGCTTGCGAGATGTCGCCTATGGACGAAAGAAGCGGAGAATTCCGGTCTCATTATGCGGGATTTATCGATCCAGGCTGGGGATGGGGCTCGGAAGGAGAAGGAAAAGGCAGGCAAATCACATTAGAGTTGCGGCCTTTTGAAGATATTGTCGTAAGAGATAACCAGCCTATAGGAAAAATTAAATTTGAACGAATGGCTGAAATACCGGATGTCATATACGACAAAAAAATCACTTCAAATTACACAAAACAAACAGGTCCAAAGCTGTCTAAACATTTCATTTGCTTATAAGTGTTTTACTTAAAAAACAAAAAGGGGCATCACGAGAAAATCGTTGATGCCCCTTTAATCTTTTGGGAATGAAATGAAATTTAAACTTTTCGCGTAGGAAAATAATCCCCACTCTCTCTTACTTTTATGTCTCTGCCGCAATACCTGTTTCCTTCGGCGCAGACACCTGTTCTGTAACAAGCGGGAGCAAATACCGACAAAAGATCCTCATTCTCAATATTTCTTCTTAGCTGTATGGACAGATTACATATTTCTTCTTGGGCGCACAAACAGGTTCTTTTCATCTGCTCATGGATAATTGCATTTAAAGAACCTCGTTTGCTGTAACGCACCATCGCTCCATAAGGCGCGATAATTCTGGCCAAAGTGGGAGGTATTTCTTCCGTTAATTCACGCCATCTTCCCAGAAGACTTGCGGCTTCTTTTTCCAAACCCATCTCTCTCAATAATGGAGGCAGGTAAAACCTACCCGTAAAATAAGGTTCGCTTCTTGAAATAGTTCTATGCCTCTGATCCTGACCCATTGTAGCCAGAGATATTTCAATCTCGCTCCTTATTTCAGCGAAATTATTGTCCATCAATTTCGGTTGATAATGCAAGAGATCGACCGGATGCATTACATCGGGTTCTGGTTTTTTAAAAATTTTCTCGCCTAAGACACCAAGTCCCCAAAGGATTGGTTCGTAACCGATTTCATATCCAGTTCCACCTTTTCTAAAAAGTGACGGCCAATCTTTTCCTCTCTGTTTTTTCTCATCAAACATAAAATGCAATTTTGGAAAAGAAGTTAGCATTATCATCGCCATCTTTTCCGTAAGATATCTCATCACGGGATTCCAAGCGGATTCATACAATGCCGCAAGAGAAGAAAGGTTTACCGTGAAATCTAAACCGGTCGGAAATATGACTGGTATGAACATCCGCATTTGCTCTTGGGCGAATTTCGGGGCGTTCGTTTCAATGTATTTCTCGGATGCGAATGGTCTTTCCTCTTTGATAAACTGCTTGGCAAGATTTGTCGCTCCTTCAATGTTTGTGGAGTAGGCTTCCAGTCCGTTTTTGATGTAGCTAACTAACTTGTCAATTTTTCTATCACAAATACTCGGCCAGAAAAATTTTATATATTCCTCAATCTTATGGTAATCCGGATTTAAAAACATCTTGGCGCAAAACCTGCCGCTGCGCTGGTCGCTGTTGTAAAAAGGACTTGCGAGATGTAATCCGAAAGTGACATCTCCCACAGCAATACCGTCAATCTTAAATGTCATGAAAAAATGCTGTAAAGTAGTATGATGACCGACATCAAACAATCTGTTTTTTACGTCAATTTCTTTCCCAAAATCAGGCGGTGTGTCTTGATAACACATCAGAGCCGCATGACTTGCCAATTCAACAGGATCAACATTAGTGTGAGTCAACAATTCCACATTAATCATTTCAATTCTCCTTTCGTAAAGAATTTAAAAAGGTCTGAGTTTAGAATTCAAAGCTTCCCAGATAATATCGCTTATTTCTTCCTGTGGTATAAGCTCACCGTCTTTCATGCAATCAACCCTTATCCAACCGAATCTTTCTATTAAATTCTCCGATATTTTCCTAACTCCTCGCAAATGTTTTTCATTTTCGTGGCCATCTTTTTCCCCACCAGTATAGTTCTTCTTTTCTTTGGCTTCTTTTTTTTCTAAAAGCTTTAGGGAAATTTCCAGAGAAACATCCAAATAAAAAGTCATGTCGGCAGATTGAGCACCAAAAACAATAAACTCCAAATCATACAACCACTGAAAAAATTCTTCCCTTTTTACGCTATCGGGAATTTTGCTCCCTTGATGCAAAAAGTTATCGCCAGTATATCTGTCGCAAACGACAATTTTATTATCCTCTAACCATTGATCTATTTGTCGCATACTTTGCCATCTGTCCCCCGCATACAACATTGAAGCAAGATAAGGACTTACCTTTGTTGGGTCGCCAAATTCGCCCGCCAGATACCTTCCCACCATTCTGCCGAAGAAATTGTTCTCATATTGCGGAAAGTCAATAGTTTCCACGATAAAGCTCTGTTGTTTCAGCCTTTCCACCAAAAATTTGGTTTGAGTGGCTTTTCCACACCCATCCGGACCAGTAATTACTATGAGTTTCCCCTCGTTTTTCTTCATTTTCTTTCCTTTCCTAAATTGTTAAACTGCTAGTTAAAATAAACTGTTTTGCTTTTCATATTCCTATCATATTAAGCTATAATAATCAACAATGCTTATTAAATTCCAGAAAATTTTGGAAGGGGCGATAATTCCTCATTACGCCCATCAGGGCGACGCGGGAATGGATATTTTTTCGGCGGAAGATGCGGTAATCAAATCTGGGGAAATAAAAAGCGTAAAAACGAGAGTAAAAATGGAATTGCCGGAAGGTTTTGTCGCTCTTGTTTGGGACAAAAGCGGACTGGCTTTGAAAAACGGGATTAAAACTATGGCCGGCGTGATTGATTCCGGCTATCGGGGAGAAATAGGAATTGTTTTGGCAAACTTGAGCGGCCGGGATTACAAAATAGAAAAAGGGCAAAAAATCGCCCAGATGCTTGTCCAAAAAGCGGAACGGGCGGAAATTGAAGAAGTAAAAAATCTGAACGAAACTCCAAGAGGCGCCGGCGGCTTCGGCAGCACGGGATTGTTTAAAAAATAAAAAAGGGTGTTAGTTAACTAATACCCTTTTTTTGTTTAAATTTATTTGCACTTGAGTTTAATTTTTTACAGAGTGCCTCTCATCAACTCCAAATGGATCAAATGGTGAAATACCAATTTCTAAGCAACGCTTGTATATTTCGCAAAGACGATATAAATCATCAAATGTAATTTTGTCCCAGCTAGACTTTGCCAGGTGCTTCACTAACGGCAAAACATCAAGATTGCCAAAAACAAAAGCTTCTTTTTGGGGCTTATTTGGATTATTAGGCAGACTTTGATACAAAGAAATGTTGCCATTAAGCGTTTTAGCCAACCACTGTCGCACATTGAGTGACAACTCTCTCTTAAGCAAGCCCGCTTCTAGTTTGGCAAGCCATGTCCGGAGAGCCAACTTTGGCTTCTTGGTGTAAGGGTCAATCGGTCGACCTTCAACTTCGTTGAGCTTCTCCGCTAGTTGGGCTTGGGTCAATCCAGCTAACTCTCGGTCATGCTTAATAAGTTCACAAAGGTTTTCTATTTGGGCCATCTTATTTCCTTTCTGTATAAATTGTCAAAGAGGGGGTGAATTTAGGGAAACCTAAATTCAGTCCACAATAGCACGGAATAACCTTTTAAGTCAAGCTGAGCGTCTTCTAATCAATAGCTTGGACGTGATTTAATAATTGTATCGGGGCGAAAAATGAAATTCCCATGTGCAATCTTTCGGTATTGTAATATCTCAAATATTCTTTAAGGGCTAAATTGATTTTCTCC
>Ga0209212_1006935_pt1 | contig 12750 bp, 11 predicted proteins | sample RifGroC2_FD_183996 | JGI IMG/M metagenome (GOLD analysis project Ga0209212, IMG submission 183996) | Groundwater microbial communities from Rifle, Colorado, USA - Groundwater C2 (SPAdes) (version 2) | ecosystem: Environmental > Aquatic > Deep subsurface > Groundwater | place: Rifle, Colorado...
TCTGGACAAAATATCGATTTATTCAAACGGTGAATTTTATCCTAAGGTAATTATCAGAACAGCAATTGGCTCGGAACGCCCCTTAAATCCTCAAATACAGCATACTGGCGATTTCACAGATGCATATCGACTTATGCTGGAACGGATTGAAGTAATCCGACTTGAAGAGCCTGATGAGATATTTGATGCATATAAATTCGCATATGATCGCAAAGATAATAAATCCACAATACTTGTAGAGTATGGTGATTTTTACATTGAGAAGTGACATAAACCCTTTGTTTCGGTGCTTTGAGAGAAGGAATGACGATAAGGTATTTAGATGCTGAGTGAAATTATCTCGCGTGATATTGAAGAACGATGCGGTCATTTGGATCAGGAGTTTTTGAGGAATAAAAAAGTTCTAGTGACCGGTTCATCGGGTCTTATAGGAACATACATCCTAGCTTCCCTAGCCTCTCTTATGAGGAGGGGTGTTTTAATTGAAGTATATGCACAAAGCGTTTCCGAACTGCCAATTCATATTCTCGAGTTGATGCAAAATGTAAGCATTAGTCACCTGCAAGTTGACCTTGCCGATACGAGTCAATATCATCTATTACCTAATGCAGACATCATAATTCATTCGGCTGGTTATGCGCAGCCCATGTTGTTCATGTCCAATCCCGTTGCGACTCTGCAGATAAATGTTACGGCGACGATTACGTTACTACAGCGTCTGAGACCCAAAGGAACCTTCATTTTTATGAGTTCGGCGGAAGTTTATTGTGGTTTGGTTGATGCTAAGTTTAGAGAAGATCGTATTGGAACTTCTACGCCATATCATCAGAGAGCTTCTTATATTGAGGGAAAAAGAAGTGGTGAGGCCGTATGTTCTGCATTCCGTTCACAAGGTGCCAGGGCGATTGCGATTCGACTGGGAGATGTCTATGGCCCTGGAACTCGCATGCATGACAAGCGCGCTTTGAACTCATTTATCGAGAATGGATTGTTAAATAAAAAGATCGAATTACTCGACTCTGGATCGGCAATGCGAACTTACTGCTACGTTGCGGATGCCCTAGAGTTGATATTGAATATACTCTTTTCTGGAAAGCAGATTGTTTACAATGTTGGGGGACGGTCCAGCACCAGTATCGCCGAATTGGCTTTGTTAATTGGTACGTTAACTGATGCGGAGGTTGTTTTTCCAGATAAAGAGGCTGCTGTGGCAGGCTCGCCACCGGTGTTGCGGCTAGACCTAGATAGAGTTGACGTCGAGTTTAAGAAAACTGAATATCTTGATTTGATTGAAGGACTTATACGAACGATTGGATGGCAGAGAGAACTTTATTTTGGGTGATAGCGGTAGTTAATATAGCAGGATTCAATCGATTTGGGGAGAAATAACATATGTTTTGGAAACTCCAGGAAAATGTCATTACAGATGCTGATCTTGATTTTCTGGTTTCGTTCATCAGGAAAACCAAAAGGTTCACACAGTTTACGAATGTGTCGGATTTTGAAATGGCCTTTGCAAAGTGGCAGGGATGCCGCTATTCTGTATATGTAAATTCAGGCAGTTCAGCGAACCTACTATTGATAAACTCGGCTAAAGAGCATTTTAAATGGGAGGACGCTGATGAGGTTATTGTTCCGGCGGTAACCTGGCCCACTACAGTCACGCCGGTACTGCAAAGTGGTTTAACACCGGTCTTCGTTGATACCAATTTGACGGACCTTTCGTTAGATTATGAGAAGGTAAGATCTAGTATAACCCCCAAAACACGCGCAATCTTTGTCGCGCACCTGTTAGGCTTTCCGTCCAATATTACCAAGCTAAAGGAGATTATCGCTGATAGGAATATCTCAATTCTGGAAGACTGTTGTGAATCTCAGGGTGCTCAACTGAACGGGACAAAGGTGGGTAATCTCGGCCTGGCCGGTACTTTCAGCTTCTATTGGGGCCACCATATGACAACAGTCGAGGGTGGAATGCTTTGTACGGATAACGAAGATATGTATAAGTTATTTCTTTTGAAGCGCTCACATGGATTGGCTCGCGAGTTGCCCCAAGAGTGTCATGATAAATTGCGCAACGAATATAAGGGCATCGACTTTAACTTCCTTTTTCTGACAGACGGTTTCAATGTACGGAATACCGAATTTAACGCAGTTCTTGGGCTTGCCCAGCTGTCGCGGATAGATGAGTTCATTGAAAGGCGTAACAAAAACTATACGGTTTTTCTCAATATCTGCGATAAATATAAAGAACACTTGGTGTTGCTTGATGTACTTGGCGCGTCTTCTTTCGTTTTGCCCTTCCTGTTTAGAAATAGAAAACTTAAGTTGGCTTTTCAAGAACTGATTCGGGAAGCTGGGATCGAGTCACGCCCCATAATCAGTGGAAATCTTCTGCGCCAACCATTTTTAACTCAGTACTATAACTCGACAGACTATCCTAATGCTGACTTCATACATGATAATGGCTTTTATATTGGCAATAACCAGTTTGTTGATGAATCGCGCCTTGGTGTACTTTTTACAGTAATGGACAAGTTTTTCAGAGGTCTTGCGTAATGTTTATTCCAAAGGGAGACTATGAGAAAATTCTTGAGGTGCTGCCTATTTTGTGCGTGGATTGTGTTATTTCTCACAACGGCAAGTGCCTTTTGCTGAGGAGAATAAATGAACCGGCTAAGGGGCAATACTGGTTTCCAGGTGGGCGGGTAAACAAGAACGAGAAGATCAAGGATGCTTCTCTGAGGAAGGCTCGTGAGGAAGTCAGTTTGGAGTGCAGATTCGAGAAGATTATTTCGATTGAGGAGACGATGTTTGCAAGGCAAGGAGATATGCTAACTGATATTCATACTGTAAATGTATGTTGTCACTTATCAGCACTGGAAGTAGATAATTTTGAGTTGGATGACACTCATGACGGATTTGTATGGGTCGATGCTGAAGAAGCAAAGATGCTTGACCTGCACGAAGGTGTTCTCACTCCGTTTTTGAAATGTTTTCAGTGAGTGTAGAAAGTTGACTAACGTAGACAACATAACCTGCCTGACGCCTTCCATCCGTCCCCAAGTATTTGCAGCTAATCAAGTTTTAATTGCTCAGGTTGAAATGATTATTTTGTTCCTCACAGTTAGCGACCAGCAAAAACATCCATTGCATAAATATGTTGATTTGCATTGCACTTTTGATTTCAAAGCCTGGGTGGAAGGTTTTTGTGCGATATGTTCCACTGTACATATATTTGATTACTATGCGAGTTTTGTGTCATCTGGTCCGATCGCAATGGAAAAAAGTATCCGCGAACTGGTTGATAAACATAATATTCAACTTCTTATTGTCCCGAATTTATATTATGAACTTGCCCCTTCATTTCTTGATGAGTTGAGGTCGATTGGCTGTAGCTCAATGATCGTGTTTTTTGATGATTCAATGCGATTCGAGGATACGAATCGTTTTTATTTAAGTTCTTTCGACTACTACCTGACGCATGATTCGGTTGATAGCAATGCACTATATAAACCCTTTGGAATAGAGCCTATTTTTTTTCCAATGCTTCCAAGTAGTTCATTTTATGACAAAATCATTCAGAATTTAGATGCTAACATGACCAAGCGCACAAAAGATGTTGTATTTGTTGGGGCAAAAATTGCTGATCGGGATTTATTTGTTAATTACCTGAAGGACAATGGTATTGACATAGCAGTATATGGAAAAGGTTGGGAGGCAGGCATGCTCTCTACCGAAGGGATGATAGCGGCTTACTATTCATCGAACATTAGCCTAAACTTTATAAAGACTATTGATGGTAGCGGTCGCATTCAACTTAAAGCAAGACTTTTCGAGATTATTATGGCCGGTGGTTTTATTTTGTCCGAGTATTGTGATGAGTTAACGGATTATTTCGACATAGGTCGTGAAATTGATACTTTTAAATCCACTGAGGAGTTATTAGATAAAGTCAGATTCTATCTTGAGAATAGTGAACTCAGGGATGAGATGTCGGCGCGGGCAAGGGATAAGGTCGAGAAAAACTATTCGTTTGAATCCAGTTGGTCAAAATATCTTGCTGACATAGAAGATGGCAGGATACAAAGTCAGTATCCTAACCCAGGGTACGAGGTTTCTCCGGTTTCTTTAAATGCCTTTTTGGGTTGGAACTTTTCGATTATGTTTGGTCGCTGGTCCCTTGGGCAATATGCTTTAGCCTACCAACAGTACAAATTTTGTCTGGGTGAACTCAAGGGTTTTGATTACAATGCTTCAGTGTTCAGAGAATTTATAAAGTGGTCCGTTCGGCGCTCCAAAATAATCAGCTCTTGTCATTTTTTTGTTTGGAACCAAATCCAAAGAATAAGACAAGGGTATTCAAGATTCTGGAGATTTTATATAAACAGGAATATTAGAAAAAAAACTATGCACAAACTCCGTGGGATTAAACCTACTTGCTTGCCTGAAGGGGAAAACAATCTGCTGGAAGTTACAAATAAAGTATATAATTTTATTGATAAGCAGAAAGTTTCAGGCAGCGATTTTGAATATTTATATTCTAATAGAGCAAATAAGCCAACATTGTACTCTTCGGTATATGCTTGTATGACCTTTTCCCTGTTCGGTAAGCTAAATAATTTTAATACAACTCAGAAATTTCAATGGATAGGATATTTCGATTCTTTTCAAAACGACGACGGACTTTTTTACGACCCAGTAGTCCAAAATGAAATTTATGCAGACTCTGATTGGTGGGGCGCACGCCATCTCGCATTGCACATGATTAATGCTTACACTGCTTTGGGTGGTAAGCCTAAATACAAATTTCGCTTTCTGGAGGAATATTACGACCCAAATTTCATTTCAGGCTGGCTGAATGCTTTTGATTGGCAATCGTCGATTGGTCAAACAAACGACATTGACAACAAGATCATGAACATTGGCTGTTTGCTACAGTATCAGCGTGATACTTGGGATGATTTAAATGCGGGTGCCGCTGTCCAATTTTTACAGCGCTATCTTTTCGATCGTATCAATCCAGAAACAGGAATGTGGGGAAAGTGGAGTACCGATGATCCTCATCAGCGATCTAGGATGGTTCAATTTGCATATCACCTCTTTCCATTATTTTTCTACGATAAACTGAAACTTGGACATACTACTCTAATCGTTAATCATATCCTTAAAACTCAAAATGTCTATGGAGGATTTGGTGTGCAAGCCAACTCCAGTGCTTGCGAGGACATTGATTCAATCGATGTCCTGTGTCGTCTTGCTAACGATGTTCCCAGCCTTAAAAAGGAAATAGACGTCGCATTGCATAGAGCATTTAAGTGGGTGCTATGTAACCAGGTTGAGGATGGTGGTTTTGTTTTTCGGCTGTATGAACCGTTTACATATGGCCATACAGAAATGATGTCAGAAGCTAATGAGGGATCGATGTTTGCCATCTGGTTTAGGTCCCTGTCGCTTGTTTATATGGACAGATATTTTAAGCCGGACAAGTTGTCACTTATCAATTCATGCCCGGGGTATGAGTATTGAGATCTATAACAACCATGCTAATAACGGCAAAGGCTCTTTTTGGGGAAGTGCTTTTACCACTACACAAAAAAACAAAAGATATCTTGCTGGTGTCAAGCCATCCCGGACTAAGGAAGTCCTTTAGCATTATGTCTCATTTAACATACGAAGAGTTAATCACTCTCTTTGATTTATCGAAAAATTTTAAAAATATTCTAGAAATTGGCTCCTATATCGGTGCATCTGCTTGCTGTTTTGGGGCGGCATTGAGGGGGATTGGCTCTGGAAGAGTAATATGTATTGATACTTGGAACAACGATGCCATGACCGAAGGTAATCGTGACACTTGGCAAGAGTTCCAGAACAATACGGTAAGCTACAAAGATCGTATCATTGCGATCCGTGGTTATAGTACTGCTGTTGTCGACGAGGTGGCAGCACACGTTAAGTCGTTGGATCTGCTGTTTATTGACGGTGACCATTCCTACGAAGGAGTAAAGGCGGATTGGGAAGCATATAAACGTTTCCTTCGTCCTGGTTCTATCGCGGTATTTCACGATTCAGGTTGGGCTGAAGGTGTGAAACGGGTTATTGAAGAAGATGCTATGCAATTAGTGGCAAGCTACGATTCTCTGCCGAATATGTGGTGGGGCATTATTAAATAGCCATGAAACTTTCTGTCATTATCCCCACCCGAAACCGTTCGGCACTATTAGAGAAGGCTCTCGAATCCCTCCTTGCCCAAACACTTTCACAAGAAAATTTTGAAGTTATTATTGTCGATAATGGATCCACTGATAATACTTTTAATATAGTAACGTCATTCAAATCGGATCTAAAGAATATCCGTTATTTTCTAGAACATCAGCCAGGTCTCCATGTAGGACGTCATAAGGGCTGCGTCGAAGCGCAGACTGACCTTCTTGTTTACGCTGATGACGATATTGAAGCCTTTCCGACATGGCTGCAAGCTATTAAGGAATCCTTTGATGACGCAGATGTCGTTTTGGTAGGCGGTAAATGCTTGCCCAAGTTCGAGGCTGCCCCCCCAGAGTGGTTAAACGCGATGTGGTCGCCAAATCCCTTAGGTGAGCGAATCCTGGGTCATCTAAGCGTAATAGATCTGGGTGACGATACCAAACCCGTCAATCCTGATTATATTTACGGCTGTAACTTTGCAATCAGGCGTTCGGTTCTTCTTGATGCAGGCGGATTCCATCCCGACGCAATGCCACAGGAATTGATTCGTTTTCGGGGAGATGGTGAAACGTTTGTATCAAGATATGTCCAGAACATGGGTTATAAAGCGTTATACAACCCTTTGGCATCAATCTACCATTGGGTTCCAACAGACCGGATGACAACCGAGTACTTTTGTCGCAGGGTTTACAATCAAGGAATATCTGATTCCTACACCGAGATTCGTTCAGCCAGAGGTGCTACCTGTAGTTCTCTTACCAAAATTTTACGTACTGTTTCGCGAATAGCCAGGGGGCTGGTACTCCATATTAAAGATAGGGAATCTATTGTCAGTGAGGAAGCTGCTTTGAGCAGGACTCTTGCTGTCGCGTATCAGACTGGCTATGTTTATCACCAGGCTCAAGTCAAAGAATCCCCAGAATTATTGGCTTGGGTACTAAAACCGGATTATTGGGACTGCCAAATTACAGAGGGATTAAGTTGAAATTGATTGAGGCCACACACATAAATAACAAAATACGTTGGTAACCACATGAATATTTTGCAAAAAATTAGTTATTATGGTGTGGTGGAAAGTGCTAAAATTGCATTTTCTATGATTTGTTCGGGCTGCAAGAGAGCATGGGATACCTGGAGGGTACGGAACACGCCAATATACAATAACCCCACTTCGGATGAACTTGATCAAATCGAGTCTGATTTACGTTCGCTTGGAGTTGAAATTTTTGATTACATGCCCTCTCCGGCAGCTTTCCAGGAATTTCAGGCGAAGAATTATTTCCCGGAGGATTATCTTGGGGGCAGGAGAAGTGTTGTTTGGACTGAGAAACTTCTGGAACATTGGATCGCTTTTGATAGGCTGAAACTAACTAACTTCGGTGCAGGTGATGTATATGTTGATGTGGCGGCCGCGAGTTCACCTTGGGCGCATTCTGTAAGAAAGTATTTAGGGATTGAGGCCTACGCAATTGATCTTGGTGCAGTGGGCGAGGCTTATAAAAAACTACCCTACTACCGAACAGAAAACGCAACTGCAACATGTTTCACTGCTGCCTCAGTGAAAGGGGCTTCGCTTCATTGCGCGTACGAAATGTTTCTTGGTAACGACGATGTACAGTTTATAAGAGAAGTCGCCCGCATCCTTGCGCCAGGTGGCAAAGTAGTCATCCTTCCCCTATACATGCATACTCATTATTGTGCTTACTCAACCCGTGAGTATTTTGGAAAGGGTTACAGCGACCCCACGGCAAAGGAATACGTCCGCCTCGACTGTTTGGGTGTGCCTTCGTCACGGAAATATAATGCCGTAATGTTTAAAAATCGTGTGCTGGACACCATTGTCTCGGAAGGAATGAGCTATTCATTATTGGCATTGAGAAACAGGGTTGAATTAGGGAAAGACATTTACTGTCATTTCATACTTGAAATTTGTAGATGAATTATTTACGAAAACTTCCAGAGAAACATCTGTTTCATCGTGTGATTCAAAGTGCAGACTAGAATAGAAAGAGTTGTTATTTATGTCCGACGTGAATACGAACTACGAGACTGAGAAGCGAATTGCCTTTATTATGTACGAGTATGGTCTAGGTAATTCACCCTCACTGATAAATGCGGCCAATTATCTTGTAGCCCATGGTTTTTATGTGGATTTTTATACATGCGGTACATTTCTTGGCAATGTGCAATTTGAAGATAGTCGCATACATATTTATGATATCCCCGATATAAATAAACCATCAAATGGTAATGGATTTTTTTCAAAGGTAAAATGGGCATTATATTACAGGGTCAAGTCATTCTCATTCTTGTTGCCTTGGAATATCCAATTAAAAATTGAAAAAGCTAATTTTTATGAATCTGTATTATTCTTTATAAAATCAGCTAAATCCATAATTGATACTAAAAAATATAAATGCTTATTTGGAGTAGAGCCGCTTGGAATGATGGCTGCTTATCAGCTCAGTCTGCAACAGATGACACCATTTTCATATTACAATATGGAACTACACATTGAGTCATTATGCGTAACGCCAAGTGATTTTATTGTTAAGGAAATTGAGAAAACTTATAATAAGTTCGCTTTATTTACGATAACCCAAGATCTTGAGCGAGGCTGGCTAATTGCGGATGAAAACGGAATTCAGGAAGATTCCATAATTACTGTTCCGGTATGTGCCGAAGGTGAACCTTTCAAGGTAAAAACAAGTAACCTACGAGACAGGTTCGGACTTGCAGCAGACTTACGCATAATAATTTATGCAGGATATATTGCAGATTGGGCCATGTGTATTGAAATAGCGGAAAGCGCTCAATTTTGGCCAGAAAACTGGGTACTTATTTTTCACACGCATGGATATAATAATGAAAACTACATAAAAAAAGTCAGACGATTTGAGAACAGTAAAGTTTTGTTTTCACTGTCTCCGGTTCCATACGAAGATCTTCCCGCTTTTTTGGCTTCTGCTGATATCGGAATTGCACTTTACAGAGATTTGGGAGCAAATTTTACACTTATCAGTTCTGCCTCCGGAAAACTGGCCCATTACCTGAAAAGTGGACTTCCTGTTGTCGTTAATTCATATCCTGGCGTTTCTAATATTGTAGAGCAATATAATTGCGGCATCTCGATTAATCACGTCAATCAGTTACAAGAAGCAATTGGTAATATATTTGAAAATTATCAACAAATGCACTCAGGAGCATATCTGTGTTATGAAGATAATTACCGACTTTCCAGTTATTTTTCCAAGGTTGTAGAGAGAATTGAACAGTTATGAAAAATACCGGCATATCTTCTTTGTGTTGCAGAATTTGTGGTGGCAAAATTTACTTAGACAATTGCGTTTATGATGACAGATACGGATATCCAGGAAGTTTTGATCTCTACAAATGTAGCTCTTGCGGGCATAGATTTATCAATTCCGAATTCAATGCTTCTCAATTGTCTGACCTTTACACAGAGTATTATCCGCGCTCTTCTTACTGTGTGACACAATATAAACCAGCGGAAGATCCACATGGATTTGGCGCCTGGCTCAATGGTGTTTCACGATCTGCATACTGCTGGGTTCCTGAAAATGTTAGAGTACTAGATATCGGCTGCGGTTTCGGGGAAACACTCGGTTATCATAAGGCACGTGGATGTGATGTTTACGGAGTCGAAGCCGATGAAAATATCCGCCGGGTTGCCGATAAGTTTGGCTTCAACGTTCATGTTGGTCTGTTTGATCCGGATCAGTATGAGCCTGACTTCTTCGATTGTGTGACGCTTGACCAAGTGATCGAGCATTTCACAGATCCCATTGAATCACTACGTGGTATTGCCAGGGTGCTTAAATCCGGAGGAATGGCAATTTTGAGCACGCCGAACACAAATGGCTGGGGGGCGAGGCTGTTTGGTCGTCGATGGATAAATTGGCACGCTCCATATCATCTGCAGCATTTCAGTGAGGGATCCATGCGGATTGCTGCGGAGAGCGCAGGGTTGAGTGTTGTGTGTGTAAAAACACTGACAAGTTCCGAGTGGCTTCATTATCAGTGGAATCATATGCTGATGTTTCCATTCTTGGGCGAACCTTCAATGTTCTGGTCTCCAAAGGCAAAACGGGGATTAAGAGATAAGCTGATCCTTGGAATTCTGAGTTTGGTGCATCGCACAAAGTTCAATCACATCATAACACGACTATTCGATGCACTTGGTATTGGCGATAACTATCTCTTCTTTTTGAGGAAGACGTGAACGAGACGATCTATATTCTGCTTCCCGTCCACAATCGCTGTGAAGTTACCCGGCGCTTTATTGATTGCCTCAATGTGCAGACATACCAGAATTTTCACCTTGTTCTTATTGACGATGGATCGATCGACGGCACTGCCGAGATGGTTCGTGACCATATCGCCTCTTTGACTGTACTAAGAGGAAAAGGCGATTGGTGGTGGGCGGGGTCGCTACAACAGGGTTACTTGTGGCTTAAAAAACAAAATATTTCCATAAGCAGCGTTGTCTTAATAATAAACGACGACACAATCTTTGAAAGTGATTTTATTGAAAAAGCAATTATGTTACTTCAGAACCAGACAAGGGTTCTGTTGCTTGCTCAATACTATAGCCTGCAGGATGGCAGGTTGATAGACGCCGGATTGTATATCGACTGGCAATGTTTTTCATGTCGTCAGGTTGATAATCCGAGTCGCATAAATTGTATGTCAACTCGTGGGCTATTTTTAAGATGTTCTGATTTTATGGAGATTGGTGGTTTTTTCCCTAAGCTGTTGCCTCATTATTACTCAGACTATGAATTCACGATACGCGCACATCGCAAAGGTTTCAGGTTATACTCTGATTCGTCTTTAAAGCTTTGGGGAGATGAAAGCACTACTGGCACCCATTTTGTTGAAGCTGAATCAATATTGTCCACTGTGAAACAATTGTTTTCAATAAAAACAATCCCGAATCCTGCCGTTATATCTGCATATATCATTCTTGCATGCCCATATCGCTGGATATTTATAAACTTATTAAGAATTTGGCACAATGCATTCACTATCTTAAGAACAGCACTGTTGAGGGATTTTCAAAGAATTTTCTCTTGAATTGAAAATTAGTGCATTTTTTGGCGTGCAGTGCTTCCTAATCATCGTGCCAATGATGTCGGACATTTTATTTACCGCACATAAATAGCATCACTGCACGGTTAAGTTTGTTATTCGCTTTTGCAATCAAGATGACATTTATTACGAAAGAAACCTCCGAGGTTTCAAAAACCTCGGAGGTTTGAGCTGTCAACTTGATTGCAACTTGGAATTAGATCGTATTCTTGTATTACGGAGAAAGATAAATGTTTGTAAAATACTTGATTGACCTGGCAGACAAAACAGGAATCATTAAATTAAAGAGGTTAATTTTCAAACGATTTAATTATCGTCGAACGATTTCTCTGAATGACATGAGGATCATTATCCCGTCGATTCATGGGATAAGTTATATCTCATCGGAAATGTGGATGTTTGAATTGCTACGTGAACTTGTTCGTAAAACAAATGGCGTTTTTTTGGACATTGGCGTAAATGTAGGTCAGACATTGGTTAAGTTGAAGGCACTTGATCCTGATCGGAACTATGTTGGTTTTGAGCCCAACCCAACGTGCATCTATTATGTTAATGAATTATTGAAGGTAAATAAATTCAAAAACTGCACGTTGGTGCCGATAGGTTTGTTTACTAATGACGGATTATTGCCTCTCGGGATGTATAGTGATGATCCTTCAGATGCTTCGGCTTCATTGATTGATGAATTTCGTCCCGGCGGTATACTATGTGCCAAAATGTTTGTACCGACTTTTCGCTACGACAGCGTGGCCTCATTGCTGGGGATAGGTAGCGTTGGCATCGTGAAAATTGATGTGGAAGGTGCTGAATTAGACGTGTTAAGCGGTTTTCTCGGGATGATTCAACGTGACCTGCCAGTTGTCTTGCTGGAAGTAGTGGCGACATACGAGATTGCCTTCCGGATAGATCGACAAAAGAAGTTAGAAAAATTTTTCCATGATATAAATTACACCATATATCATATAGAGAAAACAAAAACGGATGGATTTGCTGGCTTAAAACAGATAGAAAACTTCTCGAATCGTGATGATCCTACTCAGAGTGATTATGTGGCGTTTCCTTACGGTCAGGTTCCCGTCAACTTATTAGTTTAAATCTGGAGTATTAGCAACTCAATTTCATTTAGAAGAAAAATATTGATGCATATTCTAGATTCACAACCACCCTTAATATCAGTTGTAATTCCAGTTTATAATCGAACTGCAACAATCTTGCGTGCGGTAACTTCTGCTTTGAATCAGGCGATACCACAGTTAGAAGTTTTGGTAGTCGATGATGGATCCAGTGATGAAACGGTGAAAATTCTCGATACATTACTTGATCAACGGGTAAGGGTCCTGCGTTTTGATTGTAACCAAGGAGCCCAGCATGCAAGACTGAAGGGGATTGCAGAAGCTCGTGGAACGTTCATTGTCTTTCTCGATTCAGATG
>Ga0209212_1006938_pt1 | contig 12748 bp, 15 predicted proteins | sample RifGroC2_FD_183996 | JGI IMG/M metagenome (GOLD analysis project Ga0209212, IMG submission 183996) | Groundwater microbial communities from Rifle, Colorado, USA - Groundwater C2 (SPAdes) (version 2) | ecosystem: Environmental > Aquatic > Deep subsurface > Groundwater | place: Rifle, Colorado...
GAGAGAACTTGGTGGTACTAAGGGCAGGGGTGCGGAGAGACAGCCAACGACATCAGTTCCCAGAAGTGAAACACTCGCGGGAGTAACGATTTTTTCTATTTTGCGATTAAGTTTGTGGATGTAGCACTGGGTGGGGTCAGCAACGGAGAAGCTATTATTCAAGTCGATAGTATTGTTAGCTGTGGCATCATACAGATTCACGGGGAAACGATCGTTGGTAGGAAGGTATGAAGTGGCCAGAGACATGAAATCAGCGACATTCGGGATTTCGGCAGGGATTTGAATGGACCAAAAATTGTGGTCGATTTGCAAAATAAAAGTGGTGAGTGATTGGTCTATGGGGATCTCAAGAATAGTGGGTGTAATCTCCAAATTTATCTGTTGATTGTCTAAGAAAAGAATGGGGCTGATGGGGGTAAGCCGGACGATCAGATGACTGGAAAGTTTTTGATATTCAACCTTGACGGGGATAAGCTTCTCGGAATCGGAGAAGGAGGGGACGGAGAGAGTAGTACTTGTCATTCCGGGCTTTGACCCGGAATCTAGTAGAATACCTGGATGTCCCCCTTCGGGGACCAGCGGCCCTATCAGGTCCGGCATGACACCTGTGATGGATGACGAAATAGAAAGGAAACCGGCTTTTTCGGTCCAGTCTTGATTTGGTCGGAGGGAGAGGGAGGAGAAGGGAGTTGTTGGTTCAGAGTTATTAGTAATTGGTTGGGAAATGGAGAGGAAGTTTTGAGTTGGTTCGGAAAGTTTGGTTTGGTATAAGAATATTTGGTCGTTGAAGTTTTTGTTAAGAGAGAACTTCGAAGAAGAAGTGAGGAATTTTTCTAGAGTGGTGTATCCTAGATCGGTTTTGCCATCAGGAGAGATGACGTGTTTATCTAAAAGAATCCAATTAATGGAATATGTGTCGATAATTTTTTCGAACTCTGTTTGATTATTAGAAAAAAGGGCGGAGGAGATTTCTTCATAATATTTTTCTGAGGACTTGTCCCAAACATCAAATGCTCGATCGAGAATAGGTTGTTTGATGCCGTACCAAAGGAAGCCGGAGCCGCGATAACCCCAATCGTAATAGTTCCAGCCCCAGAAGGTGTATTGAGGAAAGTTGGCAATTCTGGTGGCAGGATCTTGAGTTTGGAGATAGGAGAAGAGATCTTGATATTCTTTGGGTAGAGTTAGTCTCATATTGGAATTGATAAAGTTACCCGAAAAAGAGGGAGACATAAACACAATAAGTAAAAATGAAACGGTAAAGAGGGTTAGGGGATAGGTGAAACGGTTATGGAGGTAGGTAAAGATGTCCAATAAGAAAACAGTGCCAATGGAGAAAAAACAGGCATAGGTAAAGCTTAGGGGAGTGGAAAACTTGGTAAAGGGAGAGCGAAAAAGTTCTCCCACTAGAGGAATAGTGTTGTTGATGATAAAACCTCCACCGAGAAGAAAGAAGAGACAGATAACCAAAATACCGAAGAGACTTTTGGCCCAGAAGAATTTTTTGGTGAATGAGTAATAGAGACCAATTAGTACTATGAAAAAAATTAGATATCCGATAAAAACAGTAAAAGGAATTTCTAGGTGACTGCGCCAGACAGAGAGGAGGTAGTCAAACTTTCCGAGTCCAGAAAGGTCGACAAAATTAAAGAAGTAACCCTTGAGGAGGACAATGTTCGAAAGATTTCCAAATTGTAGATTTCGGTAATATGTCTCAGGAGATGAGATGAGATTTATTTTGGCCGATTCACCTACATGGCCATTGGTTAAGACAAAAAAGACGACCGGTAAAAACCAGAAAAGATTGGGAATTAGTACAGTAAATATTGATATAAATATTTTTTTGACAGAATGGATTTTCTTCTTTGGTGATGAAAAATACTCAATAAAAATGGGGATAAGTGATAAAAGAAAAACAACAAACAGAGTTTCGATGTAAAATGATGGGGCAGAAATGAAAGACACAATAAATAATGCTAGAAGTGATTTCCAAGTGTGGTCTTCCAAATGGCCGGTAATAAAATAGAGCATCCAAGGAAAGGCTCCATAAAAGTAGATAAAAGATTCGAAAGGAGTAAAAAATGTTTGCATTGTCGAGAGATTAAGAAGATAGAATAATCCACCAAGGAAAGAAGCATATTGAACCGTCCTAGAATCTAGCTTGTTTTTGAAGAGACGATGATACAAAAAGAGATAGACCCCGATGGTTCCAAGCACCAGAGGAAAGAAAGAGAAGAGATAACGGAATAGAGAGGTCGGGAGACCAGGAATGAGAGAAAACAAATAAAGAACAAAAACACGGGGCAGATCGGCGGCGTGTCCCATACCACCCAGAAGTCCTAGTGATTGGTATTCTTCCCAGACAGAGAAGATGGCGCGTCTGAGGTTGGTGGCAGGAGCGAGTTCGGAAGATAAGTTGTCCCAGCCTATTAGAAAAGTACCTGGCTCGTAATTGAGGAAGGCAAGAGAGAGTGTGATAAGGAGAAGAAGAATGATGGGCCAGTAGCGCCGAAAAAAGACAGGTAGATGCCTGATCTGCCGAAGAGGAAAGCGATGTTTGGCTTTGGTAATGTTTTTCTTTGCCACAAATTAGTTTAACATTTGCACAGAGAAACTAATCGTAATCAATAGCGGTGAAATAGATTGGAGTGATGTCCAACTGTTCTTCGATAAAAGTGCGGTATGAATTGTGAGGCTGGTGGCTGAAGTTGGCGAGAATTTCACTGGGCTGTACCCAAGTTTGACTGAATTTTCCCAAATAATTTGGGTACGAAGAATACGGGTACTCGTCTAGCCTACAAGGAGACTCCTTGAAGGGGTGTAGATCGAGTGGGTTGCGATGAATATACTTGGAAAGGTGGATCCATTGATTTTCGTCTTCAATTTTGACTGCTTTGTAAGTGTCCTGAAAAAGATGCCCGACTCTATCGTTTCGGGTATTGAAATACCTAACATATTTGGTTGATAGTGAGCTCATGAAGCTTATCATTGATGAATCATCGTTTTGTCTAATAAATAGATGAAAGTGGTTCGGCATTAAACAGTAGGCAAGTAGCGCAATATCTTCCTTGTAGTTTTTTGGTTTTCTACTTGGTGGTATTGCCTTCAAGGAGACTCCTTGAAGGTCCGAAGCATTTTGAATGTTGGGATCGGTGAGATAGAACTTGAGATAGGAGAGAAAAGTTTTGTAATCTTGGTCATCTTGAAAGATAGTTCGTTTTTCAACTCCGCGATTATATATATGATAGTAAGCACCGACCTCATATTCTTTGATGGCATTTTTAGAGGGCATTAATTAATATTATCTTATTTGAATATTATTAACCTTCAAGGAGACTCCTTGAAGGTTGCTTTAGGTTGGGATTTGTGGGTCTGGTATATTTGATGTATGGAAAATAAAGTAAACAATTCAAAAAATGTAAAGGTAGAAATAGAAATTGGTGGGGTTGAAAATCTGGATGATGCCCTAGGAGTGGCAAGGCTGGTTTATAATCCGAACGAGGAAGAAATTAAGAAGTATCATAATAGAGAAGATTGGCAGAATAAGATTGAAAAAGACGGACTATTGGTGGTTGGTAAAGTTGATGGAAAAATCGTGGGATTTATCCTGGCCTACAAAACAGCCGATGAGATAATGCATGTTTGGAATGCCGGAGTGTTGTCTGAGTATCGAAGATTGGGAATATTCTCAAATATGTTTGAGGAGCTAGCAGTAAAATGCAGACAAGAGGGGATCAAGAAAATTACCCTACATACCATAGAGAAGAGTTTCCCGGAGATGTATAAGTTTGTGATCAACAAGGGCTTTGTGGAATTTGAAAGGGAGTGGATTGAAGACGACAAAGTGGGAAAAGTTGAGAAGAGTAAGTTCGAGCTGAGTCTGAAATAAAAATATTGTTTCGACGATGGATTGCCGCGTCACTTTGTTCCTCGCAATGACGAATGTGCGGAAGTCGTAAGATTATCGAAACACAAAAAACCCCGCATGGCGGGGCTGAAAGGATCAGTTCTCTGGAATAATAGTGACGGTGTATCTTCCATTTAGTGGGAAGTAGACGAAGTATTGGTAAGTGATCGTACACCTTACCAAAGTTCCAGAGGTTGGCTTTCCTTCCGGGAAGTCAACGATATCTGCGTCACTGAGATAAGTCACCGACATCTGTTGGGTCGAGACCAAATAGTCTACGCCTTTTCCTTCTGAGTAAAACGTCCCGACCTCAATCGTAACGTTTTCCCTTGTACCGACGTGGACAGCTGCCAGAACGAGCAGGAAGAGGGTGGCTATGATGACAGAAATAATGATACGTTTTTTCATATTTGTCTTACTTCCTTTTTGCTTGTTTAGCAAGTCGCTTGCGATAGGAGTTTGTGAGTGGCTTGGTTTTTGCCTTGATGAGTCTGGGCTTGGCAGACACCTTCTTGGCCTGTTTGGCCTGAAGATTCCGAAGGAAAGCAGGCTGTTTGTGCGGAACTGCGAGCATCTGCAAACTGCCGAAAAAGGGCATCAGTCCATAGTTGACCATGAACGGAAGGCCCCAAACGTGGCCTGGGGCGGTGAAGGCGAGGAGCGAGAGGCTGATCGCCATTAAGATCATTCCCGTGGGCTGCTGTTCCTGGGGGAGTTTATGGAACTTCTCGCGAATATTAGGCGATTGCCAGACCAGAATTGCGAGGACGAAGATCATGGGTATCAAGTTGATCCCGCTGTTCAAAAAGTAGGCTGGGACGAGGAAGGGGAGTCCGACCAGCGCTACCAGAAGACGAAGCTGCCATTTGGGTAGGTTGGTCAGCCATGGGACTAAATCTGAGAAGTTCGGTCGCCAGGAAGGGCGCTGAGCTGTATTTTCCAAGGATTACCTCCATTTAAGGTACTTAGGATACGAAAGTTGATGGGGAATTGTAGCACGTTATAGGTTGTAAGTCAATCCGCCCGTCCGACTTAGGCCGACATGCCACGGAGGCGTTTGTGGAGAGGGTAGATGTATTTTGGGGGAAGTATAAGCACTGCGATGGTTTGGGCCAAGACTATAAGAAAAGACTTAAGGGATGGTACATATCCTTGGTTGATCAGACCATCTAATCGAGCACGCCAGATACGCCAGAAGGTGAATTTGGGCTTAACTAGGGAAATATTCGTGTCGTGCTCACGATAGTAGTGGGTAAAGTTCGGAAGGTTGGCGAACTTGCCGAAACGGGCGGCGGAAAAGAAGAGGCCGTAATCTTCGGCGGGAGAAAAGCGGGAGTTGCTGTAGAGAAAGTTCTTGGGGAGTTTGCCGCGATTGATCATAACCGTGGGCTGTTGCATGGATACGGTACGGAAAAGCATCTCGTATATATCGTTATGGTCGAGGGGAAAGCTTTTGATACCGATTTTTTTACTGTGGCTGTTGATCAAATAACACTGACCTCCAACAATAACGACCTCGGGATGTTTGTCGAGATATTTTTTTTGAAGTGCTAAACGATTCGGAGCCATAATGTCGTCGGCATCCATACGGGAGATGTAGTTGGAGGAAGCTTGGGAGACGGCAAAATTGAAGGTGGGGCTAACACCAGAATTAGCTTGGTTCTTGAAGATATGAACCCAAAGGTGTTTTTTGGCAAATTTGGAAATTATTTCCCAAGAATTATCGGTGGAACAGTCGTCAACGACTATGAGCTCGATAGGCTTGAGTGTTTGGGCTTCAATACTAGCCAGGCACTTATCGAGGTATTTTCCGGCATTGTAAACAGGCAGGCAAACGGACACTAAAGGAGTTTTCATTAAGAAAAATTATAGTCTCTTTCGTGATTGACGATACGATAATCACCGACGAAATAATGGTAGCGGATCTCTAAAAGCTCTTTGAAGGAGTTGATTGAGTCTCTGAATAGGTTGACTCTGGTATTTTTCTGATCTGCCCAGATAACAGCTTTTTCGACCATATAGAAGCCTAGTTTGCGGGCAAGAAAAATAATTTCTGAGTCGTAACCCCAGCGATTGATTTTGGCACGGCTAAAGATAGCCTGTTTGGCATTTGATCTAAACATTTTGAAACCACAAGTAAAATCGGTGATATTCTTGACACTGAGAATAGACCTAGAAATGGCAGTAAATACCTTACCCATGTTTTCACGAATCCACGGTTGGTGAACAGTAACCGTAGAATGTCCATTTTTTCTGGTACCAATGATCACGTCTAGCTCAGCCTTCATAAAAGGTAAGAATTTTTCGATTTGAGAGATAGGGGTAGAGATGTCTGCATCCATGAGTAGGGTGTATTCGGAGCGGGAAGCTAGCATGCCTTTGCGAACAGCGTAGCCCTTACCTTGGTTCTTTTTGTAGGTAATGATGTGTTTGTGGAACTTGGTTTTGAAGGCTCTTAGTAGCTGTAGGGTATTATCTGTAGAACCATCGTTGACAAAGATAATCTCTTCGATCTTTATACCCTTTGGAGCATGGAAAGAGGATAGAGCGGAAAAGGCTCGATTGATTCTATTAGCTTCGTTGTAGGCAGGTATAACAAAGGATACTTTGTGAGTCATGATAGCTTATAATATATCATGAAGAGGTTGAAATGTCAAACATCGGCAGGCTCGAGGTATCAAAAAACGCCTCTTACTTGAGTAAGAGGCGAAGAGGAACGAATCATTTGCAGAATGCGGTGGCCTCGTGGAGGCTAATGGTGTCGCCAGGATGGGCGGGCGGTTGTTCTACCCCATTTAGGGAGTAACTGACAGATTTGATGTGGTCCGGGACTGTCATGGTAATAGCTTCTGTCAGTGGTCCGATGTTCCAGGCGCTGAAGGAGCCGTAGTTGACCCAATTCCAGGAATTCTGGCTGGGCCAGTCGCAGAGCGCTTCGGCTGGGATAGTAGGCATCGGCTTGGACACGAAGGGAAGGTAGAGGGTGTAGACTGCCGGAGTAGCCTGGGAGCAAAAAGCGGAGGCGGTGTTTGCGCCCTCGACAAGCTCACCGGAATAAGCCTGGAAGCTAAGTCCGGAGCTCCGGACAAAATAGTCTACCCGCTCGATGTGGGTGGGGACAGTGAAGCTTATGGCTATGACACTGTCGTAAAACCAGTAGCCACTACCTTCTTCTCCCGGGACCCATTCCCAATCAGCCGTGGTGGGGGTCGCGCAGCCATTGTTAGACTGCGCTGAAACTTGACTGAATCCCATAAAAGAAGGAGCCAGAGCAATTATGATGAGCATGACTAAACAAAAAAAGATGCGCTTCATTTTTGTCCTTTCTAAAAAATGCCCCTCACGAATGATCGAGAGGGGCGGGGAGAATGGAGATGTTATTTGGGTTGGGCTTCGACACCCGGGACTTTTACCCAGGCACCGATGGCGCCATCGCCGGTGAGTTCCCAGAAGGAATCGAGAAGCATCTCATCGAGACGTTTGGCATCGACCATCTGGTACATACCGTCATGAGGGGTGGAACCGCCATTATCACACCAGAAAGTAGCGGCGCCGACCATGAGCTTGGCGGGGCCACGGACCTGGTAGGTGAGGCCGGTAACGGGGAAGAAGATGTGACCGTACACATTCGCCGGGACATCAATGAACCAGTAGTCGCCGGCGGCGATTTCGGTTTCATTTTTGTCCAAGAACATGAACGCGTTTGGCACAACCTGCCCGTTATTCTTCAACGCTGTGATGTCGTCATCGAGACCGACGCTGTTGCAGGCATCGAAATAGGTGCGCCCGTCGCTGGATTCAACAGGAATGATCTCAATGGATCCTGGAGCCGAAGGCCGGGGCGTGGAAAGATCGGGAACCTCAACTGCTGCTGGTGTGGGCTGAGCCACTGTGGCGCTGGTGATCCGGGCGAGGGTGCCGGTGAAGAGGAGAATCGCGAGGACGGTGGTCAGGAATGCCACGATAGCCGCACAAATTCCCCAAAAAAGGCTGTTGCGGTTATACGAGGCGATGGCCAAACCGATGGCCAAACCGATGGCCAATACGACAAGAACTGCAAGCACGATATAAAAACTGGTCATGTTAGTCTCCTTTGAGTAACAGATTTGATCCCTCCAAAAGGAGGGTGGATTAAGATACTTCCAAAATTGTCAATGTGTGGTGCTTAGATTGAATTCTACTACTTGTCCTCCGAGGAGGGCAAGGAGAAAAATGCAATTGTCTGAGTGGAGTGAGATTCACCCCTTCGGGTATCAGCGAGCCCCGGCTCGATTACGAGACTCGCAATGACGCTCGTGCGGTATATGTTAGGCTCGCTTGGCGAGGACGAATGAGGCTAGACCAGCGATATAGGAGAGACCGGCAAAGTTAAAAAAGATGGCATCGGCAGCACCGGTGTCGACCACGATATGCTCGGTACAGGTGTTGGCTTGGCCGTAAACTGGAGTACAGATAATGGTCTTGGTTATTTTGGTGACCACCTGGTCGGAGGAGACGTTTTGGCCGCCTTTGGAGCCTGAGTTATCTTCGGTAATGATGGGTAAGGCCGAGATGACTCCCTCAACGGTCTTGGTGGGGGTGATCTGGGGGAGTTCCAAGTTCTTGGTTATTGGCTGTTTGGTGGGAGAGGCTGTGGGGGTGACAATGGAGCCTTCAAGCTGATTGGCCGTAATTCCAAAACGGTTTTCCTCACGTTTGGCGATAGTACGTTTGGATAGGGAGTAGGTAATGGCTCCTGTAAGAACAAGAATGACTAGGATTATAGGAAAAAGTGATTTCATGAGGAGTAGTGTATCACTCAATAGGAGGTTTGTCAACTAATATGGGATAGACTGAGTAAGAAAAACCCCGCCAGGAGGCGGGGAGAGGGCTAAGGGAGAACTGTAACTGGAGTACCAACGGCGGCCCAGTGGAAAAGCCAGTCAGCATCTTCGACGCTCATGTTGACACAACCATGACTACCGGGATGGCCAAGATTATTATTCCAAGGTGCACCATGAAGGCCGTAGCCTTTAACAAAATACATGGTCCAGGGGACATTCTGGATGTCGTATCCTGGGCCAGTCATGCGAGTGGATTCCAGCTTGATGTAGATTTTGTAGTTGCCGGTGACCGTAGGGAAGGCGGTTACTCCTGTAGCGACAATAAATTCCGGGTGAGCAAGGATACCATCTTCGAAGGCGTAGGCTCGTTGAGTGGAGAGGATGATGATGATCTGTCTACCAACCAAGACGGTCGGTTCCGGTACGATTATTGGTACGGTGCCAATATATAGCTCCTGTCCGGCGTAAATAAGGTTTGCGTCTGCGAGGTGATTGGCTACCGCAAGGTCTTCCATGTTTATTCCCAGTTTGCCGGCAATCTCCCAAAGTGTTTCTCCCTCTTGGACGGTGTAGAACTGAGGCGCGGGAAGCTGGGTTGGAGTGAAAGGAACTGGAGTGTTCGTTGGTAGGAGAGTTGGGGTTTGAGTGAAAGTTACCGTTGGTGCAAGCGTGGGGGTGGAGGTGAGAGTAATGGTTGGGGAAGAAATAAAATTTGGTGCTTTTCGCGAAATAAAGAGAAAACTTAGGATGACGAGAATTAAGAGTAGAAGTAATAACAAAACCAATAATGGCTTGCGTCTGATCATGATACCTCCGGGTACAAATTTAAAGAGCGTCCGTGAGACACATGATACAACAAGAAAAAGCAAAAAAACCACAAAAAATGCCGGAGGACCGGCATAAGGAAGATTAGGTGGAGATTTTGACGTCTTTGAAGAGGTCTTGGGTAAGAGTTTCCGTCTTCACCTTTTGACCTTCACCGATAAGCAGAACATAAAGGCCGAAAAGAGCCAAGACAGGGACAACAAAGAGAAGATCAAAGATGCCAATTGATAGGAGAATAAAGGACAAGGAAGTGGCGGTGTAAAGAATATAGGTAAAAATGTTTGCCAATAAGGCAAGGATTGTCAGGGTGTAAAAGATCTTTTTCAGGGTGCGGGAACTCAAAATAGCCTCCGTAATGTTAAGTTGGTGTATTATCGGATAATTTGTCAGTGCTGTCAAGCCAGAGGAACGAATATGTTGACTTTTGGACAATTTATCTGGATACTGAAATAAGGTTTGTATTTATAAAATAATCAAAAAATATGTCGGAACTAGGAACAAGAATTGCAGGGGTGGAAGCGGCGGCTCAAGCAAAAGAAAGCACTAGACAGGCAGCTCGCGTGGAAGCGGCACAACAAAGACAGGAGACATGGACGAAGTTAGTGAGTGGCGCCAAAGACAAGATAAAACAATTCCGAGATTGGGATAAGCAGGCAGGAGCTGACATTCGAAAAGTAGTGGATATGACGCCAGGTGTTGTGGGTGCTGTGGTCTTGACGGCGCAGGAAAAAGGAACTGAAGCTCGAAATATGGCCTATGATACGGCTACTGCAGTGTCGGAGGCGGGGAGGGCGGCTGGCCAGGCCGTGGGTGAGGCGGTGGTGGGTGCAGCTGAAGCAGTAGGTGAGGGTGCTGTAAAAATAGGCAGAGGAATGGTACGGGGAGCTGAAATAGGAGTAGGAGTGGCAGTATTGACGGGACTCGAAGCAGCTAATTTTGTAGCAGATAGAATTGACGATGCAAGGGAGTTGGGGGAAAGCATTTTGGTATTAGTGTCCGAAACCGGCCAGGATATTCGACGAAAGGCTGAAGTCATGAAGCAGGGTGCGGAATTGGCTTTTTGGGGAGCAGTGGACACCGTAAAGGCGAAGTTTGGCGAGAAGAGACAGCAAATAACGACGGCTTATGAAAGTACAAAGGCTGAAGTAACCGGTAGAGTAGATAGAACTATCGCTCGTGGTAAGAATCGAGTAGTCCAGTTCCACCAGGATAATACTGACCGTCTTCATGATGCAATTGCCGGAATTCACAACTTAGAACACCGAGCGGCGTCAGGGGCGGCTGGGTTCGTAGACAGGATATCGGAGTCGCTTCATACGGTTGATCAAACGGCGCAGGAGAATAGAGATAAACAGCTAAATTTAAAAACTATCCGCGCTGACGTTGAAGCGTCTATGGAGAGAGTAAATCGTTAATAACCAATAATTATAAAGAACATGGATATAAAGAAACTTCAAGAAATCATCGACAAGTCTGATCTGTCTGAGCCCGCTAAAGAGCTGATTCAAGATTTGATGCCTGAAGCAGACAAGCCAGAAATACAAGCCGAGATTTTGAAAACGGTAGATTATGAAATTAAGATGTACGGTTTGGCGGCCGATGAGGCGGAGGCGATAGTGGACCAGCTGAGAGCGGCAGAAATACGAATCGATGCGGCGGATAAAATTGAAGATGAGGAACTGAAAGAGCTAAGTGAAAAGTACGAGGATAAAATGGCTGAAGCAGAAAACGAGATGAAGAAGAGTCTGCAGTACAAAGATAATTTGATCAAGGAACTGTCTCCAGAAGAACCGGCCGATATAGTATCGGCATCAGTGGAGGCGGTTGCCCCTGTGGCACCTACGATACAGGCGACACAGCCGGCGCAGAACCCTGGGTATGGAGGCCAGCAATTTAATTCTGCTCCGCAACCCGCCGCTTTCCCAACCGCTCCTACGGGGGAATAGGCAGTTCGGACCGGCTGGCTTGACTTTGTGGGTAAGGTGTGATATACTATGGGTTATCGTGGGCGCAAAACCCACACACTCTTTTCAAGGAGAAAAAAATGAAGAAAACCGCCATTTTGGTTTTTACAGGTATTTGTGTGTGTTTCGTCCTGATTTTTCTAGCTATCGCTGGGAATACAATAACGAACGGACTGGACGGAACAGTCTCTTCGGATAGCCGGGACAAGGCGTGCGAGATATTTGACGTGTGCCCGTAACAGGGCACCCAGTTCGTTGTTTCCGTAGGTTTTTCTCCCCAGCCTCGTTTGAGGTTGGGGAGATTTTTTTTGTTTAGAAATGAAAAACACCCCATGAAGGGGTGTGTGGGGTGGTTATTCTTTGTGATTCAGCTTTTCTTTTTCCTGGAGACAGTACGCTTTGAGAGCGTCAAACTTTTGGTTTAACCTCCAGTTGATTTCTTGCCTCTCATACACTTCGGCCGTGAGGGCGGCGTTTGCGCCCAATATCATGGAAATAACTGTGGGGATCAGCCCGATGAGGAAATACATACCGGGAAGAAAAATCAGGCCAACTGTAGCCAGGCTGAAGATCAGGGTTGCCAAACCAGAAAGTCCACTGGTTCTGCGTAAATGCTTGATCCTGTCAGAATAGGGAGACTTCATGATTCCTCCGAAAGTTAGGGTACTTGCTGGAATGGATTATATACTTACTGTGGTCAAAATTGACTATAGGGGACTCTGTCGAGTAGAATACGCCTATAAACTTTCTTTAAAAACCGAATTGTTAGACTGGAGGAGTCATGCTAGAGCAACTCTTGAGTGGTGGACCACCAACCTATGTTTTTTTGTTTGCGGTGCTGATGGTTGTCTTTACTCTGATTATTTTTAAGATAAGCAAGGCTTCTAAGGAGGGTTTGGCAACAAGCTTTGTTATTAGTGTTTTGCTCACGGCATCAGCTTTTTATGTGGTGAATCCGGGATACGGCATGGTCATTCTATTTTATTTGGCTATCGGACTTGGGGGAATGGCTTTTCTCTACTTCAGTAAAAATAGCTGGAGTGGATTTGCCGCCAGTATCTTGGTGGGTCTCATCGTGTTGGCCATGTATATGTACGACTTGAACCATGCCTACGGATTAACAATTGTCATCATAGGCGTTGTGGCCATTGTCATTTGCGTGGGGCTAATGGTGATTGTCTACAGTCTGAAACAAGGCTATGGACACCGAAAACCTGACGTGGGGACTA
>Ga0209212_1006942_pt1 | contig 12740 bp, 16 predicted proteins | sample RifGroC2_FD_183996 | JGI IMG/M metagenome (GOLD analysis project Ga0209212, IMG submission 183996) | Groundwater microbial communities from Rifle, Colorado, USA - Groundwater C2 (SPAdes) (version 2) | ecosystem: Environmental > Aquatic > Deep subsurface > Groundwater | place: Rifle, Colorado...
AGAAACCGCGTGGGCACAAAAGCGTGCCCACCCTACCAGCTATTTCTATAAATGGTATTTCAGTAATTTCCAACTCCCCAAGCCGGACAAGCCGGAACCAAAGTGTAGGTCGGGCTACGCCCGACATGGTGGGCATAGCCCACCCTACGGATGCCACATCAACCTGTTTCAGATTCACCTTGTAAAGCTGCGCCAATGCTTGATTTACGATACATTCTTGTCACAAATTGCGATGACTTAACCAATAAGGGACTAAGAGACTAAAAGGTGATTGACATACGATGCCACCTGCCAACCTGATTAGCGCGCTGCAAGCTCTTTCTGTCAATGCCGGGAAGCCTCAGGTCACGCCGGTCAACGATGCGCCAAATCAAGTCAATAAACTCGAAGTCGGCCAGCAGCTTCAAGGCACAGTTCAGTCAAAAATAAACGAGGGCCTGTTCAAGGTACAGGTTGCCGGACAGACGCTGCAGATGCGCTTGCCGGGCAATATCCAAAGCGGCGACACAATAAAGCTTGAAGTTATCTCATTGCTGCCGCGCCTCACTTTCGGCATGGTCGCATCAACCAATCCGCTTTCGACCCCGGAACAAATCGGCGCTACGGCGCGATTGCTTTCCAATCTTGCGGATCTGCCCATCGAAAGGCCGGTTGTTCAGCAGCTTGGCAATAAAGCAGTGTGGCAAGCGGGGCAACAAATACCCGATACAAGACAGATTGCCGGGGCACTGCGCGATGCCCTTGGAAAAAGCGGTTTATTCTATGAATCGCATCAGGCGCAGTGGGTACGCGGCGAGCGCAGCATCAATCAATTGCTGGAGGAACCGCAAAACCTGCTAACGGGGAAAAATTCACCCCTATCGCAGGGTGATCAACGGACTGCCTCCGCAACAGCGCAACTGGTGATGTCCAAGCCTGGCGGTGACGTTGCCCTGCCAGTGGCAAAAGAATTATTGCTTTTGGTGCAACAGCAGCTACATACTTTGGAGCAGCACCATTTGGCGTGGATAGGCCAAGTCTGGCCGGGACAGGAAATGCAATGGGAAATTCAGGGCGAACCGGAGCAACAGCCACAGCAACAGGATGAACGCCAGTGGAGCACCGAAATGGAATTGGCTTTACCCAAGCTGGGTGATGTGCATGCCCGGCTGGTGTTTGCTGAAAGCGGGCTGCGCCTGACATTACGGGCGGCGGATTCGGCAACGGTTGATCTGTTTAATCGCGCCCTGCCCCGGCTGAAAAACTCGCTTGCCGATGCCGATATTGCATTGACCGCTGCGGCGGTGGAAAAATCATGAAGCACGGCAATCTCACGTCGCAGCAAACCGCCGTCGCGTTGACTTACGGCAAGGGTCGGGGAGGCGCACCAAAAGTGGTTGCCAAGGGGCGCGGCTTGATTGCCGAGGCGATTATCGAGCGCGCCAAACAACACAACATTTTTGTGCATGAATCCGAAGACTTGGTCGGATTATTGATGAAAGTCGAGCTCGATCAGGAAATCCCCCAGCAACTCTATCTGGCGGTGGCTGAGCTACTCGCCTGGCTATATCGTCTGGAACATGGAGATATCCCGGTTATTCCTCCTTTTGTAAAGCCGTAGCTTTGTTATCATGTGCGCCGCTTTGAACAACTACAAATAACCCATTAGCCTGTAGGAATCGAGCGATAGATGCCGATAATCGCCCGATAAATCGGGCTTCTGCACAGCACAAATGGCCCAATGGGCAGTCCGGGAAACGCAGCGCTGAAAACATGAAAAAAGACATTTCTCTGAAAGTTGAAATATTCTCCCGTGGGGAAGAAAACAATCACCGCCTTACTTCTGCCAAAGAAATTGAGCTTGTTCTGCATTACATCGCCGGAAAAGGGGCGCGAGTCGCGCTTTATTACGACAAATCGGATGACTTTATTCTGACTACGCTTCTGGGCGTTGATAGCAAAGGCTTGTGGTTGGAGCAAAGCCCGAATGAATCAGATAATCAGCATATTGTCGGAAGTAACAAACTGGTTTTTGTCAGCTCTCATATACAAGTCAAGGTTCAATTCGCCGCACACCGGGTCAGCGCTGTGGTGTACCAGGGGTATCCTGCTTTTTACCTCCCCCTCCCGGACAGCATTTACCGCCTGCAACGGCGCGAATATTATCGACTTGTCACGCCGGTGATCGAGCCGTTACGCTGCGTTATTACCACGGAGAAACTCCCCAGCAAGCGGCCAAGCGAGTTCACCATCATGGATATCAGCGGCGGCGGTGTGAGGCTGACCTGCACGGAACCGGATACCGAATTTGTTGCCGGCGAGACTTATCCGAGTTGCAGGATCGATCTGCCGGATGTGGGAACGATCAGCGTGGCAATACAAGTGAAAACGCTGATTCTGGAGACGGACGCATCCGGCAATACACACAAACGTGCCGGTTGTGAATTCAAGAATCTTGATGGCCAGTCCACCATCCTGCTGCAACGCTATATAACGAACATGCAGCGTGCTGCCAAGGCTAAAACATCGTCGTAATCGCGTTCCCATGCAGGGCGTGGAACGATGCAAAGGCTGGCCATAGGTGGCACTACACCTGCATATTCATGATGTCGTTGTAAGCCTGCACGAATTTGTTGCGCACCTGAACGGTAGTTTGTAAATTGATGCTGGCTTTTTGCATTGCGATCATGGTGTCGCTGAGGCTGACACGGTCGTCGCCCAGCACAAAGGCTTTTTGCATGGCTTCCGACTTGGCTTGAGTCTGCGCCACGCCGTCCAGCGATGATTTCAATACATTGGAAAAATCCACCTTTCCGGGCTGTGCCGCCTGGTTTGGTTCGCGCAATCCCGCTGCCGCCGCCGCAACGCGCATTTGCGCCAATAAACTGTCTACTGCCGAGGTATTCATGTTATGCCTCCTTCTTCAGGTGACGGCACGATACCCGACAGGGCAGAATTGCCATCACAAGAAAAGGCATGGCTTTTTCCCTTTATTCAGGTTTTCAAAAACGTCCTGCCGCTGAATAATGTGTTCAATGCCCGAGTGGCTTTTTGGTATGGTTTGCAACCATCATGGCTGAACATAAAAATATTGCACTAAGTCAACTAAACCAACTCAACCTCCAGCAAATAATGGTGTTGCTGGGCGGTGCGGCGGCGTTGTTTGCGCTTGTCACCGGTGTATGGATGTGGGGGCAAACTCCTGATTATCGGGTGCTGTACAGCAATTTGTCCGACCGCGATGGCGGCGCCATCATCGAATCGCTGCAGCAAATGAACATTCCCTACAAGTTTGCCGAGGGTGGTGGAGCGTTACTGGTGGCGTCCGGCAAGGTTTATGAGGCGCGCCTCAAACTGGCCTCACAAGGACTCCCCAAGGGAGGGAATGTCGGTTTTGAATTGATGGAAAACCAGAAATTCGGCATTACCCAGTTTGCCGAGCAGGTCAATTACCAGCGCGCACTGGAAGGTGAACTGGCACGTTCGGTGCAAAGCGTCGGTGCGATTGCTGCCGCCCGCGTTCATCTGGCCATTCCCAAACCCAGCGTGTTTGTCAAAGAACAACAAAAACCCAGCGCATCCGTGATACTCAGCCTGCAAAACGGGCGGATGCTCGATTCCGCACAGGTCAGCGCGATTATTCACCTGATCTCGAGCAGCGTACCGGAACTGTCCGCCAAGAATGTGACCGTGGTGGACCAGAACGGCACGTTGTTGAGTGCCAGCCATAAAGGCACGAGCGGCGATGGCCTGGATGCCAATCAACTCAAATATGTGCAGCAAATTGAACAGGGCTATATCAGACGAATTGAGGCGCTGCTGACACCATTGCTCGGGGCGAATAACGTGCGCGCACAAGTGGCTGCCAATATTGATTTTTCACGTATCGAGCAAACTGCAGAAATTTACAAACCGAATCAAAATCCGGCCGAAAGCGTCATTCGTAGCCAACAGAACAGCGAGGCAATGAATGGCTCCGGCCTGGGGGCTGGCGGCATTCCGGGCGCGCTGACCAATCAGCCGCCGGTTCCGGCTACGGCGCCAATTGTTACTGATGCCGGTTTGCCTGGCATGGCGGCCAATGCAAACAACGCCGTCCTGTCAAATTTGCAAAAAGACTCCACGGTGAATTATGAGGTAGATCGCACCATACGCCATACCGTGTTGCCGGTTGGCTCCATCAAACGCCTGTCCGTTGCGGTGGTGATAAATGGCAATCGCAAGGTGATTAATGCGGAGGGAGAAAGCAGCGACAAACCTTTGACTGACGCCGAAAAAGAGCAAATCAACAACCTGGTCAAGGATGCCGTGGGCTTTGATCAGAATCGTGGCGACAGCCTGAATGTTCAGGTTGCGGCCTTTGTCGAACACAAGGAGGATGTTGTTGAGGCATTACCCCTGTGGAAGCAGCCTGACATGATCAATCTGACCAAGGATTTGCTCAAGTATCTGCTGATTGCTGCGGTCATGATTTTTGTAGTGCTTCGTATCATCAAGCCGGCATTGCAGACCTTACTCACCCTGCCGAGCGGTACCGGCGGGTTTGTGGCCAATCAAGAGGGTGAGGCCGCTCCCGCAACTTATGCGCCCCCTGCTACATCCTATGATCAAAGTCTGCAAACAGCGCGACAAATTGCCCAGCAGGAACCCAAGATTGTTGCCAGCGTAGTCAAGGAATGGGTGAATAGCAATGGTTGATGGCGTTGAAAGAAGCGCGATTTTTTTGATGACGCTCGGCGAGAGTGAAGCCGCCGAAGTATTGAAATATCTCGAACCCAAGGAGGTTCATAAAATCAGTTCGGCCATGATGACGGTGAAAAATCTCAACCGCGAAAAAATTGCACAGATATTTCAGGAGTTTCTGGTTTCCGCATCAGGCAAAACCACTATCGGCATGGACTCCAACGATTACATTCGCAACATGCTTACCAAGGCACTGGGTAATGACAAGGCTGCCGGCTTGCTGGACCGCATCATGCACAACAGCGATACCAGCGGCATCGAAAGTTTAAAATGGATGGATCCGGGCGCGGTGGCGGAAATGATCAGCAACGAGCATCCACAGATCATCGCAACCATTCTGGTGCATCTGGAACCCGACCAGGCCGCCGAAATTCTGAAAATGCTTGCCGAGCGCACCCGTAATGATGTGCTGCTGCGTATTTCCACGCTGGACAGCGTGCAACCTGTTGCGCTGCGTGAGCTTAACGATGTACTGGGCAAGCTTATGTCTGGCGGCAGCACCGGTAAAAAGAGCCTGCAAGGCGGCGTGGCCACCGCCGCGGAAATTCTCAATTTCATGGGCGGCACGCTGGAAGCGGAAATGATGGGAAACGTGCGCAATTACGATCCTGAGTTGGCACAAAAAATCGAAGACAAGATGTTTGTCTTCGAAAATATCATGGATATTGATGATCGCGGCATCCAGCTTATTCTTCGCGAAGTTCAGTCGGAATCCCTGATTATCGCCCTCAAGGGCGCCAACGAAGAATTGCGCGAGAAGATTTTCAAGAACATGTCGCAACGCGCCGCCGAAATGATGCGCGAAGATTTGGAATCCAAGGGGCCCGTCAAGCTCAGCGATGTGGAATCCAATCAGAAAGAAATCCTCAAAATCGTGCGCCGTTTATCCGATGAAGGCCAGATTGCTTTAGGCGGCAAGGGCGAGGAAGCTTATGTCTAGCATCGTCATTCCAAAAGAGCAAATGACGGCCTTTGAACGCTGGGAATTGGCCTCATTCGATTCGCATTCCGGCGGCATATGTCAAGGTGGTGCAACAAACACTAAACCCTCCTCGGTTGCGGGGTTGGATAACATCCGCCAACAAGCGCGCGATGAGGCCAGTAAACAGGGGCATGATGCGGGTTATGCCGCCGGCATCCAGCAGGCGCGCAACGAGGCTGCACAAATTCACGCGTTGCTGCAAAATCTGCAGAGCGCGCTCAACCAGATGGACGAGCAAATTGCGCAGTCCCTGCTTGATTTGTCGCTGGAAGTTGCCCACCGAATGGTGGGGGAAATCTTGCAGGCCAAGCCGGAGGTGATTCTGAAAATCGTCAATGATGCGATCAACGGCCTGCCACACTTCAATCAGAATGCGCATTTGATCCTGCATCCGGACGATGCTGATCTGGTGCGCAAACAAATGAGTGAACAACTATCGCACGCCGGATGGAAAATCTTTACCGATGCAAAGATCGGGCGCGGTGGATGCCGTGTGGAGACCGCGCACAGCAACGTGAATGCCACGATAGAAGCACGCTGGAAGCGTATTGTCGAATCAATCGGGCAGGATAAATCATGGCTGGCCTGACTTCCCACGGCACCAGATGGCGGGATTTTCTCAATGAAGGCCGCGAGTGTGTGGCGGAATGCAATCCAATGCCACCAAGCGGCCACCTGACCAAAGTGACCGGTTTGGTGATGGAAGCCGTCGGCCTGAAAATGCCGGTTGGCAGCACCTGCGCAATCCACCTGCCGAACAATGTGGTCGAAGCGGAAGTGGTCGGTTTTTCCGGTGAGCGGTTGTTTTTGATGCCTGAAAATGATGTGTATGGCATGGTGCCGGGCGCGCGCGTAATGCCGATTGAACCCGCGCATATCCTGTCTCTGGGCGGAAAACGCAAACCGATGCGCCGTCGCGTTGCCGACCGCGCCAAACATTTGCCGGTCGGCAACATGTTGCTCGGCCGCGTACTGGATGGGGCCGGCAAGCCACTCGATCAACTGGGGCCGTTGTCGGACGCAGAATCCGCGCCGCTGCAAAGCCGCCCGTTCAATCCTCTGGAGCGCGCTTCAATCGATACGGCACTGGACGTCGGAGTGCGCGCCATCAACAGTATGTTGACCGTGGGGCGCGGCCAGCGCATGGGACTGTTTGCCGGCAGCGGTGTCGGCAAGAGCGTGCTGCTCGGCATGATGGCGCGTTATACCAACGCAGATGTCACGGTGGTTGGGTTGATCGGCGAACGCGGCCGTGAAGTCAAGGAATTCATCGATGATATTCTCGGCAAGGAGGGTATGGCGCGCTCGGTAGTCGTTGCCACGCCGGCGGACACTTCACCGCTGATGCGTTTGCAGGGTGCGGCTTATGCCACCACCATTGCGGAACACTTCCGCGATCAGGGCAAGAATGTACTGTTGATCATGGATTCACTGACCCGTTTCGCCATGGCACAACGCGAAATTGCGCTGGCAGTCGGCGAACCGCCCGCCACCAAAGGTTATCCGCCTTCCGTTTTCGCCAAGCTGCCGCAACTGGCGGAACGCGCCGGCAACGGTCTGAAAGGCAGCGGCTCGATTACCGCCTTTTACACGGTGCTCACCGAAGGCGATGACCAGCAGGACCCGATTGCCGACAGTGCGCGTGCCATTCTCGACGGGCACATCGTGCTGTCGCGGCGACTGGTCGAACAGGGCCATTATCCGGCGATTGATATTGAAGCCTCGATCAGCCGGGTGATGTCGCGCCTGGCGTCGCCGGAACACCAGTCCTTCGTACAACGTTTCAAGCACATGTATGCGCATTACCAGCGCAACCGCGACCTGATCAGCGTCGGCGCCTATGTCGCCGGTAGCGACCCGTTACTGGACCAGGCCATAGCGCTCTATCCGCGCATGGAGCATTTTCTAAAACAGGACATGTTTCAGCGCGAAAACTACCAGGCCAGCGTCGCCCAACTCGGCGCGTTATTCTCATCGACGTTATAACAATACCCATGACCAAGCCATTCACCCTGCAACCCCTGATGAATCTGGCGCAACACCGGAATGATTCGGCAACGCGCAAACTTGGACAGTTGAACCGGCAGCAGCAAAGCGCGCAGCAGAAACTCGATACTTTGCTGGAATACCGCAAGGACTATCAAACCCGTTTGCAGGAAGCCTCGCAAAATGGCATGAATCAGGTCGAACTGCGTAATTTTCAGCAATTCATCAACAAGCTCGATGAAGCAATTCGCCAGCAAACCGGGTTGGTCGATCACAGCAAAATATCAACCCAGGTTGGACGCAACGAATTTGACGTCACGCAGCGCAAGCTGAAATCGTTTGGCACGCTGCAACAACGCCATGTCGAAGAACAAAAGAAAGTCGAGAGGCAATCCGAACAAAAGATACAGGATGAACATACCGGCAGATTGGCTGCCTATAAAATGACAAGCACCGAAGATCAAAATGGATAAGGGATATCTACCATGACCAACCTGCCAATTACCAACAGCAATCCGCAATCACCCGCAAGTGGCACAAGCACGGCACAGGCAAATGGCATGGCGGATGCGCAGTCCGCAGAACCTTTCGGCACGCTGCTGGCGCAACAAATGGAAGAAGCCGGAACACCCGCTTCAACTGCGCCATCATCTGCAATCGTAATAGCCACTCAAGCAACGGTGTGTTCTGAAGAATTAACCAGCGAAGCTGATCAGGATAAAACTTTGGCAATGACCGACATTTCCGATGACCCGACCGCCGCACTGGCAGCCATGCTGCAACTCTCAAAAGAGCTCAAAACCCCCGTTGACAAGGATGCAACGCACAACAAAATGGCGCTAGCGCACTCAATGACCGCCGGTAAAGCTGCAGCCGCGAACATCGGCGCGGCACAAGCACGAGAAAAAATGGACCTGGCAACTGCCAACAATCAAGTTTCGCGCAACACACCCGGCCTGGAACCAGTCAATTCAGCTACATTAATCAATAACCTGCCGCACGCGTCTCTTTCAACACAAGATGTGGCTGCATCGATTGCAGCTCCCGCCGTCATGCCGAATACATTAACCAGCAACAATCTTCCCGGCACCCGGCAAATCATAACCACCCCGCTGGGCAGCAACGGTTGGGCAAATGAATTTTCGCAAAAGATTAACTGGATGAGCACGCAGCATAACCAAATCGCCGAACTGCACTTGAATCCGCCGGATTTGGGGCCGTTGAATGTGGCGCTGAAAATTTCCGACAACCAGGCTACTGCCCTGTTCACCTCGCCGCATGCAGCGGTGCGTGACGCGGTGGAAAACGCCTTGCCTAAACTTCGTGAAACCCTGGCCGATAACGGCATTATGCTGGGCAATACAACCGTCAGCGACCAGCCCCCGCGCGACCGCGATATGGAAAGATTCATGGGCCAGGGCTCCAGCGCGGCAGCCCGGCGGGACGTAGCCGGTGAAACAGATTTATTGACGGCAGCCGCACAAGTCGCCCCCGTGCGACGCCATGTCGGTATGGTGGATACTTTCGCTTGAGCACCCGATAGCCCAAGCTAATGAGAAATTGCAGCGTTAATCGGGTTATCATTCGCGCTGCTTTTTTCCCATAATCCGGCCATCAATGAAGGAACCCAACATGTCAAAAGCCGCAAACACGAAACCGGTCGAAACAGAAGCCGCGGATGCACCCCCCCAAAAAAAGAGCAAAAAAAAGCTCATTATCATCGTGGCTATGTTGTTACTGATAGGCGGCGGAGTGGCGGCCTATTTTCTCATGAAACCCTCTCATCCGGAAAATCCGGGTAAAGCCGATAAAGCCAACGCGGTGGCGGAAAAAGTACGCCCTGACGTTCCGTCGGTATACGCTCAACTGGGCACATTCACCGCCAATCTGGCACAAGAAGAAGGCGACCGGTATCTGCAAGTTACGATTGAGCTCAAAATTACCAACCCGGACCTGGTGGGAAAAATTAAAGCGACCAACCCGGAAATCCTGCACCGCATCAACATGCTGCTGCAGAGCAAGCGCCCTTCCGAGCTCGCCAGTTTTGATGGCAAGCAGAAGCTGGCCGAGCAAATCAGGGGACAGGTGGAGTATGTGCTGGGCCTGCGCAAGACTGCGCCGGAGATTACGGACTCTGAGGCAACACCCAATGCAGATCAAGCCGCACCGACTAAAACATCTGGCGGCAAAAGCGGCATTACTGACGTGTTATTCACTTCATTCATTATTCAATAATAAAAAATGAGCGAGTTTCTCTCACAGGACGAGGTTGACTCCCTGCTCAAAGGAGTGACCGGCGAAACGGATGATGCGAAAGATCATCCGGAGGCCGCGCCCGGAGAGGTTCGCCCATACAACCTTGCATCACAGGAACGCATCGTGCGCGGGCGCATGCCCACCATGGAAATCATCAACGAGCGTTTTGCCCGGCTGTTCCGCATCGGGTTATTCAATTTCATCCGCCGCACGCCGGATATTTCAGTCGGGCCGGTGCGGGTAGTGAAGTTTGGTGAATTCATCCGCAACCTGCATGTTCCAACCAACCTGAATCTCATCCAGGCAAAACCTCTGCGCGGCCACGGTTTGTTCATTTTTGATCCGAATCTGGTGTTTCTGGTGGTGGACAATATGTTCGGCGGCGACGGGCGTTTCCATACCCGCGTCGAGGGTCGCGAATTCACCCAGACCGAGCAACGCATCATTCAAAAATTACTTGCCGTCGTGTTTGAAACTTACGGCAAATCCTGGGAAAACGTTTACCCGTTGGACTTCGAGTTCGTGCGTTCGGAAATGAACCCGCAGTTTGCCAATATCGCCACTCCCAATGAGGTGGTTATCGTCACCACTTTCGATATCGAGCTGGGCGGCAACGGCGGCGCATTCCACGTCTGCATGCCCTACTCCATGCTCGAACCGGTCAAGGATTTGCTCTTTAGCCCCATGCAGGGCGAACATCAGGCAACTGACCAACGCTGGCTGCAACTACTGTCCAAACAGGTGCAATCCGCCAATATAGAACTGGTTGCCACGTTTGGCCAGGCCAGCGTGACGCTTGAGCAAGTATTAAAAATGCGTAGCGGCGACATCATCCCGCTGGAAATTGATGAAAACATCACCGCATCGGTGGATGGTGTGCCAGTGATGAAATGTAAATATGGTGCATTCAACAATCAATATGCGCTGAGGGTTGAAAAAATGCTCTCGACGAGCGAAGGGGAATAACATGCCTGACGAAATCACCAATGAAGCAGCAATCACCGCAGATGACTGGGGCGCGGCTATGGCCGAGCAGACTCCGGCTGCCGATGATTGGGGCGCAGCCATGGCCGAGCAAACAAACGCCACAAACCCGCTGACAGCAACAGCCAAGCCGCATGTACTGGAACAATTTGGGCCAGTCGGCTCTGCGACTGCACAAAATGATCTCGACATGATTTTGGATATTCCGGTGCAAATGACTGTTGAACTGGGACGCACCAAAATGCCGATCAAAAATTTGCTGCAACTGGCACAAGGCTCGGTCGTTGAACTGGCCGGCATGGCCGGTGAGCCGCTGGATGTGATGATCAACGGCTTTCTGATTGCACAGGGTGAAGTCGTCGTCGTGAACGATAAGCTCGGCATTCGCCTGACGGACATCATCACCCCATCCGAACGGCTACGCCGCTTGAATAAATGACGCATCAAAAGACAGAGGACAGAAGGCCGAGGACAAAATCGTTGTCGCGGCTGTGCCGCGCCGTTTATGTAAACGTGCCACTTCGCGGCACACAAAACTTCTGTCTTCTGTCTTCTGTCTTCTGTCCTCTGTCTTCCGCATTCGCCACAGAGGCAACGCGCCCCGCTTACACCCCGCCACCTGCTGTCAGCTCCGGCAGCCTCGTGCAAATCATTTTCAGTTTGCTGCTGGTGCTGGCCGCCATCGTGCTGGTTGCCTGGTTGCTCAAGCGCATGAACATGGCGCAGCAGGGTTCCGGCAATCTGCTCAAGGTGCTGGGCACAACGTCGATAGGACAACGCGAACGCATCGTGCTGGTTGAAATAAAAGATACCTGGCTGGTGGTTGGCGTGGGGTCGGGGCAAATTCGCACCCTGCACACGCTGGATCGCCCGGAGGATATTGCGCAGCAGTCGGACGCCAACTCTCCGCCCGCCGAAAAGAACAAATTTGCGGCAATTCTGGGCAATACGCTCGGCCAGCTTGCCAACAAAAAACGCCATGCGCCGTAGCCATTTCCTCGTTGCCATTTTGTTGCTGCTCGGGCTGGCACAGGGTGCATGGGCCGAGGCCGGACTGCCCGCACTCACCAGCACACCCGCGCCGGGCGGCGGCCAGACCTACAGCCTGAGCCTGCAAACGCTGCTACTGCTCACCTCGCTAAGCTTTCTGCCGGCGATTCTGCTGATGATGACCGGTTTCACGCGCATCATCATCGTATTGAGCCTGCTGCGTTCCGCACTCGGTACGCCCTCCTCCCCACCCAATCAGGTATTGATTGGCCTGGCGCTATTTCTCACTTTCTTCGTCATGTCACCAGTGCTTGACAAGATATACACCGATGCCTATTTGCCCTTCAGCGAAAACAAACTCAATTTTCAGGATGCCGTCGAGAAAGGCAGTGTGCCACTTAAAGCCTTTATGCTGCGCCAGACACGCGAAACTGACCTCGCACTGTTCGTCAGAATTTCCAACAGCGAACCACTGCAAAATGCCGATCAGGTACCGCTGCGCATTCTGGTGCCGGCTTATGTGACCAGCGAATTAAAAACTGCTTTTCAGATCGGCTTCGTGGTATTTATCCCCTTCCTCATCATTGATATGGTGGTAGCCAGCGTGCTGATGTCCATGGGTATGATGATGATGTCGCCGGCGATTATTTCCCTGCCCTTCAAGATCATGCTGTTCGTGCTGGCTGATGGCTGGAATTTGACAATCGGCTCGCTGGCACAAAGTTTTTATACCTAAGCCGGGCAAGCCGGAACCAAAAAATGTAGGGTGGATAAAGCGCGCAGCGTGTATCCACCAATCTGCCGGGACCATCCATTGGTG
>Ga0209212_1006946_pt1 | contig 12735 bp, 9 predicted proteins | sample RifGroC2_FD_183996 | JGI IMG/M metagenome (GOLD analysis project Ga0209212, IMG submission 183996) | Groundwater microbial communities from Rifle, Colorado, USA - Groundwater C2 (SPAdes) (version 2) | ecosystem: Environmental > Aquatic > Deep subsurface > Groundwater | place: Rifle, Colorado...
ACGGAGATGGATTTCTCCGTATCACAGACCGCAAGAAGGACCTCATTGTCACCTCAGGCGGAAAGAAGGTTGCGCCGCAGGCAATTGAGAATCTTCTGAAAACGGACCCTTGGATCAGTCAGGCTATGGTCATCGGCGACCGCCAGTCTCATCTCCTGGCGCTGGTCACGTTGAATCACGAGGAAATCCGGCAGTGGGGCAGGGGTGAAGGATTGGCATTCCATAGTCCGGAGGAAATCGCCTCTCATCCCCGGGTCCTAGCCATGGTAAAGGAGAGGATACGACAGAAAAATAAGGAGCTTGCACCCTTCGAGGCGGTCCGTGGCTTCCGGATTCTCCCGCATGATTTCGCCGTTGACAAGGAGGAATTGACGCCGACACTGAAGCTGAGAAGGCAGGTCGTGCTGGAGCGCTATAAGGAAATCATAGAAGAAATGGCAGGGAAGCCTCGGTTTGATCTGTAGCTTGGGTTTGCCTTCTCAGCGGGAGCAAATTCTCGGTGGCTTTTGGCACCGTTGGTGTGTTATAATAATTCATTAGATTAAAGGAGTTCGAGATGAAGAAAAAGATCCTCTTGGTCGAAGATAACCCGGCAACCATCGATGTCATTCAAAAGGAGCTCGAGTTTCTGGGCTATGAATCCGTAGTAGCCGAGGACGGCAAGGAAGGAGTCGACAAGGCTACTTCCATTATGCCGGATTTGATCATTATGGACATTTCCCTTCCTAAAATGGACGGTCTCGAGGCCTCCACTGCGATTCGTAAGAGTCCGAAGACCCAAGCGATACCGATCCTGGCCGCGACGGCAAGGGCATTGCCGGGAGATAAGGAGAAATGTCTCCAGGCAGGCTGCGACGACTACATCGCCAAACCTTTTACCCACCGTGAATTAGGCGCTGCCATCAAGAAACTCTTAAAAGAGTAGTGAATAGCAAATGGCGAAGGGGGAGGGGACTATTTGCTATTTGCCTGGCTCGCCAGGCTGAGTCCGTAGAGTTGGGCGGCAAGCTGGGCGATGAGCAAGTTAGAGTCTTGGAAGAATCCAGGCTGCAGGGAGTACATTCCGATGATCCCGGTGGCGGCTCCATTTACAATGATCGGCACAGCGGCGTAGGATCGCAGCTCAAGGGATTTGGCCCACTGGTCAACCTGTAGGTACTGTTCTTTGGCGATGTCCGGCAAGATCACTGTGTTCAGGTTTTGCATCACCCAGCCGGGAATGCCTTCGCCGAAAGCGTAGCCGTGAGCGGCGCTATCCGGGAGATTTTTGATGCCGGATTTTTGGGTGACCTCCAGGCGCTTGCTCTCGGGGCTCAGCTCATAGACCATGACCAGCGCCGGTTTGATCAAACGCAGGACCGTGCTGGCCAGCTCTTCCTTGATGATCTGCTGGTCGTTCTCGGAAAGGCAGACTTTGGCGAAGCTCTGAAGAAACCATTTGATGTAGTACTCTTCCTGGAGGGAAACCGCTATTTTTTTGTCCTGAAGGTAGAAATAGATGGTTGTTCCGATCAGAATCGGGTAGGCGGCAAGGAGAAAAATCAGGACCGGATCGATGGTCCCGGGGGATTCGAAGCGGAGAAAGGCGATGAAGGATGTTGCCAGGCCGATAAAGGCAATCAGGCAGATGATTTGGAGAGGGGATTGCCCTTGTTGTTTTGCCAGAGCCACGTGATTTTCAAGGTCGCATAGATCGTTTGCAATTGTCAAATGAAAAGCTGCTTAGCCGTTAGCTAAACCGAGTGCGCCGTGAATAGTCGCAAAGGCTTCACTCTCGTAGAGGTAATTGTCATCCTGGTGGTATTATCCATCCTGGCTGCCATGGCTGTCCCTGTAGCGTTGAGGATTTTTGAGCGGACTGCTGAAGATACGACCCGGGAGGAGATGAATAACCTCAAGAAGGCGCTGCTCGGCGATCCCCAGAAGCTGCAAACCTCTTTTCGAAACGATTTTGGCTTTTTAGGAGATATCGGCTGTTTGCCTACTACTGCTTTTCCTGCCGCTCCTGCTCTTGATAGGCTCAGCACTCAGGGAACTTATCCTGGGTGGACGTTTGATTCTGCCAAACAGGCGGGTGCGGGCTGGAAAGGACCCTATATCACGGGAGCTCCCGGAGAAGAATTTACCAAGGACCAGTTGGGCAACAGTTACGTCTATACTCCTGCAGGGGGCGCATGTCCGCTCACTGCCACGCTTGCCTCGAACGGCCCTGACGGGCTTCCGAGCACTGCGGACGACATCACCGTAACTATAGTAGCCAATGAGACCACCGCCACGATCCGAGGGACAGTTAAAAACACGTCAGGAACGGCGCTTGCGGGAGTCCCCGTCGAGCTTTATTACCCATCCAACGGGACGTTAACAACCTCTTCCCCGGCTACGACCGATGCCAGTGGAAATTATTCCTTTACCTCGGCTCCCTTTGGCGCTAGGGCTGTCAATGCAAATCCCCGTCTCGTTTTAGTCCCAAACAGCGTCAGTGTCGGCGGCGCCGGCAATGCCTTCGTCACTTTCAATGTGGCAAACTACTCTAGTAGCTCAATAACTATTGATAACATACTGGTCAACTGCACGGCGCTTACTAATGGCGGTACAAGATATGACGAGATAACGCTCGATGGTGCTAACATAACGCCAGGACCCGCGAACATTATATGCAACCCCGCTGCCGCTCCCCCGGGGAGAGACGTAACCGATTCTACGTTTACAGCTAACTCAACGCCGCCGTCAGCGATGCGGGCTGTGGTTGACTCTGTCGATACTCAACTCCCGGATCTGGTTCTCAGAGGCGGAACTGTCAGGGTAATTCAAATCGGACGTTTCGAAAATCCCGGTGGTGCGGTTGCTATGGGCGCCCAAACCTTCACCGTGGCCTTCTATGATACTGCCGCAGTTTTGATCTCCACTGTTACTGTCGTGACACCCTAGCTGGCAGGCCTGACAATTTTGGCCAAAACATGACAGGTGTTGCCTTGAGTGTCATGTTGAAAAAAAAACAAGGATTTCACCTTCGAATTTCTTGACAGGGGTGAGATGCCTTAGTATAAAAACCCATCCGCTACAGCTCATTATGTCGAAGGTAATATGTTAGAGGCACGATGAAGGCTCTGGTCTTCTCTTTAACGTTATATTTGCTCTTTTTCGTCAACTCCCGGGCGGTCTCCGCCGCTGTGATCTTTGGTCATCCCAACCCTCAGGCAGGAGCTGAATTCGGGGCTACGATGGCGTTCGTGGGAGACGTTAATGGAGATGGAGTTCCCGATCTTCTCGTTGGCGCGCCTAAGCAGGATGTCGGAGGGAATACAGATCAGGGGCAGGTCTATCTTCTTAGCGGCGCCACAGGCGCGCTGATCCTGACGCTGGATAATCCATCCCCGCAAGCGGGCGCGAAGTTCGGAGTTATTGTTGCCTCCGCAGGGGACATCGATGGCGATGGGGAAAATGATCTTTTGATCGGCGCGCCGGAGCAAGACGTAGGACCGTGCCAGATCGGCGACACATCTGGCTGCAGCGTGGGCCAGGCATTCGTTTTTAGCAGCGTGACGGGGGATTTACTTCTAACTCTTAACCATCCAACTCCGAATAATAGCAGTTTCTTTGGCTCTGCTGTTGCCTCGATTGGGGACATCAGCGGGGACCTGGTTCCCGATCTTATCGTCGGATCACCGGGCAACGGCCTTGGAGTTTTTCGTCCCAGTCAGGTCTTCGTCTTTAGCGGCGCTGACGGTAGCTTGCTTTTGACTATCAACGATCCTCACCCCAGCGAAGTGGAAAGTGAGGTCGGCTTTACCTTTGGCTCTGTCGTTGTCTCGATTGGCGATGTCAATGGCGACGGTAAGCCTGATATCCTCGTGGGTGATGCGCAGCAGGATGTTGGAGGCAATGTAGATCAGGGTCAGGTGCATGTTTTTAGCGGAGCGGATGGGGCTTTGATTCGGACGATCGACCATCCTCAGCCTCAAGCTGGGGCCTTTTTCGGGGCGTCAGCAGCAGTGGTTGGAAATATCAATGGTGATGGAATAGGGGATATCTTGGTCGGCGCCCCCAGGCATGATGTCGGGCTTAACCCAGATCAAGGTCGGGCTTATGTTCTTAGCGGCGCTACTGGAGCGACATTGCTGACGCTGGATGATCCTACTCCGCAATTGTCTGCCAACTTTGGTTTTGCCGTAGCTGGGATGGGAAACTTCAACGGCGATGCCGTTCCTGAGTTGCTTATCGGAGCGCCGGGACAAACGGCTGGCGGTAATTCCGGTCAGGGTCAGGCCTTTATTTTTAGCGGCGCTACCGGGGGTTTGCTTGTGACCTTGGATAATCCGATAGCGCAGAGAGACGCCAATTTTGGCCATACAGTGGCATCGGGCGGGGACTTAGATGGCGACGGGGTGCTCGATCCACTGGTGGCGGCGCCCCTTCAGACAATGGATAACGCCTTCCAAGGACAGATTGGCGGATTTAATTCCAGTGAGATCGGTGGTGGGGGAGGGAACCAGGCGCCGATAGCCAACGCCGGGCCGGATCAAACGGTTAACGAAGGCACTTTTGTTAACCTCAATGGAACGGGAAGCAGTGATCCAGACATCGGTGATACGCTGACCTTTTCTTGGACGCAGACAGGAGGGCCCGCAGTAACCTTCAACCCTGCTTCTCCGACACCGACCTTCACCGCTCCCCAGGTTAACGCCAACACTGTCTTGACATTTGAGCTTGTCGTCAACGACGGGACGGTCGACAGTGCTCCTGACACGGTCAATATCACTGTTGTCGATGTTGTTAGTGGTGTGGATCTTACCGGGACGATAACTAAGTTGAAGCGCCAGAAGTCTTGTGATGAGCAAGAACATCATCACGATGGCGACGGACATCATTGGAATGGACATCACGGAGATGATGATGATGATGACGACCATGACAAGCATTGCAACAAGGACAAGATCGAGTTTACCTTAAAAATAACCAACGCCGGCGCCGCCGAAAGCAGGGGTCACTTCACGGTTAAATTCTACATCTCGGCGGATTCTGTTTTCGATGGCTCCGACGCGCTGGTCTTGACGAAGACGGTTCGAGAAAAAATTAAGCCCGGGCGCACTGCAACCGTTTCCGCCGGTGTCAGGGTTACCGGCCCAACCCAGGGTAAATTCCTCATCGCTGTGATCGACTCGGGAAACGCCGTCGCTGAGTCCAACGAGACCAACAACATCGCCACCCGCCAGATCCCGTAGCTCGGTCATATATTAGTCCCCATTGTTCTGGGCTATCTCCCGGTTAATTTGACACAAGCCGGTATAGTGTGATCTTTTCTTCTCTGGAACTGCGCTTATCCCGCAAGCCATGAGAGAAAAACTTATTCATATATTGTTGATCGCCTGCTTTGCAGCGCTTTTCTATATAAACAGCTTCGGCAATTTCTTTGTCTGGAACGACTGGACTCTCGTTATCGAGAATTATCTAATTAAAGACTGGAGCAACCTGCCGGAGATCTTCACCAGTGTCTTCTGGAAACCCTTAGTGGGAGAGCCTTTCCCGATCTATCGTCCTCTGGTTTCCATAAGCTTGATGGCGGACTTTTCCCTCTGGGTTCTCAAGCCCTGGGGCTATCATCTAAGCAATGTTTCCTTGCATGTCGTAAACTCGATTCTGGCCTATTCTCTGATGCGAGTTTACGTTTCCCCGGCGACCGCTTTGATGGCGTCCGTCCTATTTGCCGTTCATCCTATCCATACCGAGTCTGTGACTTATATTTCGGGAAGAGGCGACCTCCTAATGGCCCTCTTCCTACTGAGCGGGGTAATAGCCTTTCTAAAATCGGAAAGACATCGATCCTGGCCCTTGTACATCGCCTCGCTGCCTCTTTTCTTCCTTGCCCTGCTTGCCAAAGAGACAGCCGTGATTGTTCCTCTCTTGCTTGTCGCTGCAGACCTATCAGCATACCTGTCTTTCCGCCGGACCGATTTGGTCCGCCTGTGTTCGCGTCAGATCGGTCCGTTCGTGGTCGTGGGGGCCTATTGTCTCTGGCGGGAAATCTTTGTCGGCACGATCGTCTCGGGTTATACGTTAACGGCGGCCGGTTTTGTCCACGATCTCTTGCTGACGTTGAAGGCTATTTCGCTTTATTTCTCGTTGCTCTCATTCCCTGTAAATTTGCACTTTATCCACCCGCTTAGTTTATCTTCTCTCTTGGACGCACAGCTCATTCTATCTATCCTGCTGTTGCTGGGGGCTGGGTGGGGGCTAGGATGCGCGGCAAGGTCGGGCAACCGGGCCTTGGGCTTTGCGCTTTTGTGGTTTGTTATCGGCCTGCTGCCTTTGGCCTATTTTATTGCTTTAAACGTCCCATTGCTGGAAGGTTGGATTTATTTGCCTTCCTTAGGGTTCGCGCTCCTGGCAGTTTTGGGCCTGGATTCACTCAAGCGCTGGACCAGCTCCGGTGCTCCCCTCTGGCTCACTCTCTGGATCGCCGTCATGCTTGGAGGGGTTACCTTCTACCGCAACTGGGATTGGAAAGATGATATGGAGATATCGCTGCATGCGATCGCGGCCTCTCCGAATAATCCTTTGGCGCTTAGATTAGCCGGGAACGCCTATATGCGGCACGGAAACATCCCTGAGGCGGAAAAGATGTTCCAAAAAGGGCTCGGGCTTGCTCCTAAGGACCCCGGGCTCCACCGGAGTTTAGCCGCGGCATACCGATTCACAGGGAGAGAGGCCGATGCCGTGACCCATTATCAAGAGGCCCTCAAGTCTACATTGGAGGAGCCCCATGCCTACTGGATATTGGGACATTATTATCTGCGGAGGGAAAAGCTCGTTGATGCTGAGAAATATTTTTCAGAGGCAGTAAAAAAATTCCCCTATTCTTCTGAACTGCATCACGACTTAGCGCGTGCTCACTATCTGCAAGGAAACCTCGCCGCCGCTGAGACTGAGCTCAGAGCCGCCCTTCAAATATCCCCGTATTCGACAGTCCTGAGGGCGAATTTAAAGACGATCTTGAGTCAAAGGAAACCTTAAGGGGTTTGGAGCTTTCCGGCTTGTCCAAGCAGGGTCTTTAGTTTCTGGCCGGCATTTTTGTCTTCGGGGTTTCTTATCAGAGACTCTTTAAAAAGCGCTATTGCTTCCCTCCGCTTTCCCTGTACGGCGTAGACGGTGGCCAGGTTGTTGCGCGCCTCGCTGTGGTCCGGCCATATATCCAGCGCTTTTTTCCATGCCCACTCTGCTTCCTTTACTTTTCCCATTGAGGCATAAGCGACACCGAGGTTATTGTAAGCGTTGATGTAGTAGGGGTGGCGCCTGAGGGACTGAAGGGTTGCTTTGACGGCCTCGTCGTAGTTTTCTCTCCATATATAAAAAAGGCCGAGCATGTAAGGATAGCGATGTGTGGTTGGATTCAGGTATACAGCCCTCTTTAGGTCGTTTTCTGCAGGCGCCGATGGGCCTTCGCGTTTTTCATAGAACCATATGGTCCCCCGGCTAAAATAGAACTCAGCGCGGAGAAAATTAAGGTGGACAGCAGCAAATAGGATTGAGAAGGCAGAGAGCAAACCAACCGCAAAGGTCCCCCACCTTGCAGACAACATTCTCCCCCTCTTTTCTGATACCGGAGTCATGTGCGGGCTGTTTCCCTTACAGATTACCCATGTTAACCCTGCAAATAGCCATAAGAAGCAGAAGGAGATAGGTAGTTCGAATGGGAAATCGAGCGAGGCCTCAACCAGGATGGCGATGATGGAAAAAGCAAGAGTAACAATTAATAGCATGCTATGAATTTCATTTTTCCCAGCTATCGATATCCACACCCTCCTTGCAATGACGAAAACGATCAAAAGGAATGAAAGAAAACCGAGTGTTCCAGTTTCTGCTAAGAGCTGGATATAATCATTGTGGGCCTCCCGGGGTTGCAGCTCCGGATTAAACTCAGGATCCTTAATCACACTGGCAGCATAAAAGGGGTACATAATCTTAAAATTCCCTTTGCCGACCCCTAGCATCGGGTGATCTTCGAACATTTTTAATGTGTTAGCTGCCATAGCAAGGCGGTTTAAGAACGATCTATCTTCATCGAGCTCCAGCGCTGTGCTAAATTGACCCGCTGGTGATGGGAAGCCGGTAAGATTCCAGTCAGGGACAATGAAGGGAGGAATCACGTTCATAGCAGTGACAAAAAAGGTAATACACGCCAGACTTATTTTCTTATCTGAAAGGCGTGCTTTGATGTTTGCGATTTGAGTTTCCGCTAAGGGCTTTTTTAGCCGAAAGAAGACAACAATCACCAAAGACGCCACTATAGCTCCTGCCCAAGCAGCTCGGGTACCTGTATAAAGGAAATAGGTGGTAATGATTGCGGCGCAGATGGCAAAAAGGCGCTCTTTTTGCCGGTCGGCAGTGGAGATCACAAAAAGGTAAGGGATGGGAAGCAGGAGCAAGATATACTGGGCTGCCGTGTTTTTGTTGCCAAAGGTAGACCCAGGCATTGCGATATTCACGAGGCCGGGGATGTCACCGCCGAATCTCTGGTAAATGCCTATGAGAGAGACGATCGTTGCGCTGGGAATAGCCCAAAGTAAGATATTTTCTATCTTTTCTCCGCTCCGCACGTGATTCACCACAACCCAGAAAAGAAAGATATAAACGGCCTCTTGAGAGAGCGCGAAGATACCCTCATAGGGGTTCGTTGCTTTGACGAGGGAGAGCGCAGAGATGCCGAGGTAAAGAAGTATGGGAACGGCCAGGGGGAATGTGGGCTTCTGATCTTTTTCTTGAATCAAGAGGAAGAACCAGAGCCAGATCAGGGCAGTGACCAGGAGACTAATGAAGACGGTCTTAGGCAGGCGGTAGAGATTGATCAAAGACGGGAAAAAGATCAGAGGGGAGAGAACCACTAACGCAATGATGCCGTAATAGAGATGGTCCGATTTGAGCTGATTGGACATGTTTCGGCGCCTATTTTAATGAAGCCAGTTTCTCCTTGGCCTCTTTGTTCTCGGGATCAAATCTCAATGCCAGGTTAAATTCCCGCTTGGCATCTTCTACTCGTTCTTTCCGAATAAGCAACCCTCCGAGACCATCGTGGATGCCCGCATGGTACTTCCTTTTCCCGGGGAATTCCTTCAGCGCATTTTGGAAGGCCTGCTCGGCCAGTTCCTTTTTGTCCAGGGCAAGGTAGGTGGAACCGATTACATGGTAAAGCATGGGGATATGCAGCTTACTCCGATCTGCTTTCATGAACTCCTCCCGGGCTTTTTCCCAGAGGCCGGACCTGAAATAGGAAATGCCTAGCGCATAGTGGGGCCAGGCAATATCCGGATGCTGGACTATGGCCTGCAGAAATGCCTGCTCCGCCTTATCATCTTCATCGGAAAGAAAATAGTTCAAGCCCAGGCTGTAATGTGATGTCCACTTGTCAGGTCGAATCTCTGTAGCTCTCTTTATGGCTTCGAGACTTTCCTTCTCACGACCGGTACCGCTATAGGCCTGGGCGAGAGCAGACCAGGCAATATCGCTCCCGGGGTAAAGTTGCACGTTCTTCTCAAATAGCCTAACCGGGTTGCCCCAGTCAGCGCTTCGAACAATGGATCTCATCGTGAGTAAAAACACTATGACACAGGCCGCAAAAAGGCGTAACCCTTTGGGCTTCACTAAGAGGCCACCTAAACTCACCATCATGATGAAAAGGCCAACTCCAGGAAGATAAAGCCAGCTCTCCATTAGCGGGAGATTTAGGGGGCTAAAGTTTAAGGCCGGGAAGATCGAAATAATAAACCAACCGAGCCCTAATGCAATCGCCCTTTCTCGTTTCCATAACCTTAGCGCCAAATATGTGAGTCCAATCAGCGCAAGTAATGGTCCAAGGACTAAGGGTGCAAACGGGTCGAGTGTGAGGGAGACTACATGCACAAAGGCAAGGTTGAGAGGGAAGAAAAGCAGGACGAAATGTTTTCCTAAGAGGGTCGAGGCTAGGAAGAGCCTGTGGGGGATCGTCAGACCTGTCAGTTCTGTTTTCATGAGTAGCGGATAGTCCAGTACCCAGAGGCGCAGGACCAGATATGCGCCTAAGACTCCTGCAAAGGCGATATACCAATGCCAGTTGCTACGTAGTCGGCCCTCGATTTCGTTCCGGGATTCGCATCGAGTCAAATCGGTGAGCAGGATCAAAGGGAGTGTCACCACAGCTGGCTCCTTGGAGAGCAGTCCAAGGAGGAAAAAGAGCAAACAAAAAGGCCGCAAGGTACTTTTGTCTGTTACCCAGAGATATATAGTGAGAGCCGTGAAGAAAAAAAATAGAGGATCGCTTCGTGAAGAGATATAAGCTATCGCCTGCGTATTGACAGGATGGACAACAAAGATCAAAGAAACCAAAGCCGACCGTGATGGAGATAGGAATGTGCGGAAGAGGAAAAATATCAGGACCGCATTAGCGAGATGGAGGGCCAGGCCAGTTAGGCGAAATCCTACCGGATTAAGCCCCCATACGTAAAAATCCAAGGCGAAGCTTAGTTGCGTCAGAGGTCGGAAATAAGACGAATCGATGCCGAGGCCGACAAAAAGGTTCTGCTGTGCTATTTTACCTATTTGTGAGAGGTTGCGGAGCGGGAAGTTCCAAGCGATGGTGTAAAGGTCATCGACAATAAAAGGACCTCGCAGAGAATTGAGGTAAACCCATACTCCCATCCCCAGGATCGTTATTAAAAAGAGACTATCTCTCCTAGTATGGAGGATCATTCTTTAGTGAATGTCGGATAGGTCCGCCGTTTAATTGGCGCGGCGTTAATTTAACAAATGCCAGTCAAAAAAAAGGCGCCCGATCGGGCGCCTTTTTTACTAGGCACAGGCCGCACTCACTGGCAGTTCGTACAGAAGATATAGCCGATGTCATCCGAGGATGTACTCGAATCCAGAGCATCCGTATTGAGGGTGCCGTTGGGACCGGCTGACAGTATCCATCCTTTTTCGGTAGTAAGGGTACTTGTGCCAGTACCAGTCACTGCCCCGATGTTAATGACGTAGTTATTGCCGTATGGATCTGCGGCTAGCTTTGCAATATACGGACCTTTCCATTTCTTCTTACCAGTAATTTTATAGTCGTTAGTGCTGTTATCAGCGGTGTCAGCATTGGGATTATTAACCGCCAGATGGTTAAAGGCATTAGCCTTTGTGCCGGAAGTTCCAACCGGTGCCACACCGTCGTCAAATTTGTTGGGGGCAGTGCCAGCTGTATCCCAGGTTGTGGCCGCTGCCGCCACCGTTGGGTTCGCAGAGCTAATAGTGGCCCCACCATCACCGACAAAAAGATAATGCAGGCTCTGGTTAGTGGCTGCAGAGCCATCTGAAGCCGGCCAAATCGATAGATCGGAGAAAAAACCGGTCATAGCAGCGGAGAGGGCATCTTCATCCGCTTTGGCCCTTGTCGTATTTGCGTCCGAGAGTTTGCTGGTCGCCAGGGGGAGGAAGATTGCCACCAGGGTGAGGATAATAGCGAGCACAAAAATCATTTCCACGAGGGTAAAACCCCGCTCTCTAAAATTATATTTCTTCATGTTATTCTCCTTTTGTTAAAAACACATTTATTTTTAGATCAGTAACCTGCCTACCTTGTTGTTAAAACAAACCTCTATTTTCAGTTTTATACTTCGTTAAAACACTTTCCCTGTAAGCCATGATCTTAGTCACCTGATTACCCCATTGTCAAGAGAAAATTTAACATTATTTCCAGTTTCCGTATGCCCTCAAGTTCTCTGAACAGTCTTTCTTCTCCCAAAATTCGCCTCTTTATCCCTAAACTGCGTATCACTTTATCCTCACGCCAACGTCATCGCCGGAGAGGGAGGTTGCAGACGTCGATGTTTGAAAAGTGCCATCCGGTCCCGCCGAAATTACCCAGGTAACACTAGTATTGCCACCCACCAGGGTCGAGGCATTAATTTGATAGCCGTTCCCCCACGGGTCTTCAGACAGATTCGTTATATAAGGACCTTTCCACCTAAACTTTCCGGAAGAGGAATAATCATCGCTAGTGGCCGTGGTGCCAGGACTATTGACCACTAGATGATTATCAAGGCTTTCACAGGTTACGGTCGTGCCCCAGCCAGCCTGCCCCACGGTTCCCGTACTACTGCAGAGGAATGTGTTTCCCGATTCCAGCTTAGCCCCTGGATACTGGCCGGTATCCTTGATCAAGTCATTTATCATTGCGTTGATATTCTTGACGTCCGCACCGGCCCTGTCACCCCGCGCTTCGTCTATATATTTAAGGACAGTGGGGGTTAGAATAGCCACCAATATAGAAATCACAGCCAGGATAACTATGATCTCTACTAGAGTGAAACCCTTGGAGTTAGGTTCTATACGCTCTAGCACGCCATTCGGCTTACCAGCTGGTATTTGTTCCGAGTTCATATTTATTCTCCCCCCACTGTTTCAGAATATTGCTGTTGATGTGCCATTCATGTCAATTTTGAACATTGCAAGATTTATACCATCTAAAAATTATAAATAGACAACAGTCATAAATTTAAGGTAACATATTAAAATTGCTTAATTTTGTGTTAGCTTATTAGTCGTTTCACGGTAAAATTATATCAAAAAAAGCGAACAAATGTGCACGCTGTTACCTCAATTACTACCCCTTCTCAGTAATAATACCCCTTTTCCGCCAGACTGCCCCAGGCCCATGTCCATCCGAAATGATCAGGTTTTCTTTCTGGAGCTCCCGCAGCACAACCCGAACCATTTCCGGGC
>Ga0209212_1006952_pt1 | contig 12730 bp, 14 predicted proteins | sample RifGroC2_FD_183996 | JGI IMG/M metagenome (GOLD analysis project Ga0209212, IMG submission 183996) | Groundwater microbial communities from Rifle, Colorado, USA - Groundwater C2 (SPAdes) (version 2) | ecosystem: Environmental > Aquatic > Deep subsurface > Groundwater | place: Rifle, Colorado...
TCTTGTAGGTGTTCTTCTCCCAGCCCGGCGCCGCGGAGGCGCAGGAGCCGTTGGCCGCGGCATAAGGGTAGGCGGATTCCGCGGGGAGCCCTTCCCTGACCAGGAACAGCGGGAACAGCACGCCGCCCTTGCAGCTGCCGACGCTGCTGCACGACACGTAAACCTGCTCGGAAAGGTCCAGGTCCGTGCCGGGCTCCTGCCGCTTTCTCAATACATAGGATTCAAGGGCGCCGGTCATGGCGAAAGACCAGCAGGACCCGCATTTACCCTGTTCTTTGGGGGTGGTGACGAAGTTGCCGCCTTCGTTGCGCCAATCGACGGCCTGGGGGAGAAATTTAACCAGTGGCTCCGGAGCCTGCGGGCCGGACGGCGGGGTCTGATCCAGACCGGTCAGGGTTCCCCACCGGTCTTCCGGCAGAGCCGAAACGGAAGTTTCGCCGGCTACCCAGCGGCCTTTGCCGGACCTTATGGATTCCTGCAATTCGGATATCTTGGCGCGGGTGCCGTCGCTTACTTCGGCGGCGGCGCCGCCGGCCAGGAGACAAATGGCCAAAGTGGTCCGCACGGCATGGAGCATAAACGCGGTCTTCATACATATAGCATAGACTCCGGAAGCCTGATTTTCAAGGCCATAAGTCCCAGGCCTCCGCGGGAATATGGACCGGGTCTTGAGTAGGGGTGATGGGGGACGCTGCGTCCCCTCGGAATCCCCTAATCTGCCGCCGGAAGCCCGGCGGGTTTGTTTTGGAGGACGGGGTAATTTTGTTTAATAGCTGTATATAACCTGAATAAATATTACATCTTATTTGGAAAGTTGGATCGGAGTAATGACTAATATGTTCCTGGATGAAATTATAGCTGTACCGAAGGGGGAGGGGGAGGTTGAGGCCCTTAAGGGGGAGCTGCCTGTCGTGGTTTATGGGGATGGGTGGTATGCGCCTTATGTGCGGGCGTTTTTGGGGCGGGCGGGGGTGAGGGTGGCGGGGACGTTCGTGGATGACGGATTTACGGCTACCGCGGGGACGGTGTCTTTTGACGAGATCAGGAAGCGGTTCGGGAAATTTAATATCGTTATCGGGTTCGCTAATTCCAGGATGGCCAGGGAGAAGCTGGGGAAGAAGGATCCGGGGCAGGTGGCGGGCATTTATTTTTTCGACGTGATGGGCGCGCTGCTGGATAATCATGTGGACCGGGTTTACGTGGAACGGCACCGGGAGCAGTTGGGCCTGGTGCATGACATGCTTGCCGACGAGCTGTCCAAAAAGACCTACGCCGCTTTCCTGGGCGCCAAGCTGAGCGGCGCTACGGACGGCCTGTATGAGGTGCTGCGCAAGGACCAGTATTTCCCGGAGGGGGTGATCGGTCTGACGGAGCGCGAGGTGTTCGCGGACGGCGGGGCTTATACCGGGGATACCATGCTTACGTTCATGAGAAAGACCAACGGCAAGTACGGCAAGTACTACGCTTTCGAGCCCGAGCCGGCCAACGCGGCCGGGCTAAGCGCCAAGGCCGGCAAGCGGGGGCTGCGCGACGTCTGCGTGATAGCCAAGGGGCTGTGGAGCAAGGCGGACACGCTGCGCTTCAGCGCGGCGCAGGGAACGACCGGTTCGGCTATCTCCGGAACAGGGGCCGCGTCCATTGAGGTGGATACCATAGACAATCTGGCTGCCGACGCCACATATATTAAAATGGACGTAGAGGGCGCCGAGCTGGAGGCGCTGAAGGGCGCGGCCGGCACCATTAAGCGCAATCGGCCCAAGCTGGCCATCTGCCTTTATCACAAGCCCGGCGATCTTTTTGAAATACCTTTGTTCATCAAGTCGCTGGTGCCGGAGTATAGGTTTTTCCTGCGGCAGCATCAGCCGGTTTCCTGCGAGCTGGTCCTGTACGCGGTAATTTAGGAAGGAGAACGATATGGCTAATGCCGGCGAAGGTTTAATTGTGCGGGCGGAAACGGCGGCGGATATTCACGCGGTGAGGAAGCTCAATAAGAAGGCCTTCAAGGGGAACAGCGAGTCCAAGCTGGTGGACGCCATCCGCGAGGCGGACTATTTTATTCCCGGGCTTTGCCTCGTGGCTGAAAAATGCGGAATTATCGTCGGGCATATATTGTTCTCGCCCATTAAAATAATGGACGACGGCAAGGTAACGCCGGCGCTGGCGCTGGCGCCTATGGCCGTGCTGCCGGAATACCAGAACCAGGGCGTGGGCTCGGCGCTGATAAAATACGGGCTTAAAGAGTGCGCGAAGCTGGGGCATAAAATAGTGATCGTGGTCGGCCACGACGAATATTATCCGCGCTTCGGTTTTGTCCGGGCCATCGATAAAGGGCTTAAGCTGCCTTTCGAGGCGCCGGACGAGGTGTTCATGGCGCTGGAGCTTGCGCCTGGCGCCCTGGAGGGCGTTAAAGGCATGGTTGATTATCCGCCGGAATTCCACGCGGTCGCGTGAGCCGGGCGGAAAAAAGGGCTTAAGACTTTTTCCTTGGGGTTAACGATTTTGTATTATGGGTTTTGGATAGATAAGGGGGGACAATGGGGATCGCTGATAAATTCAATCTGCTTGAGGCGCTGTTGTGGTTCGTGGTCGGGGCCTTTATTCTTACGGCCTGCGCGACGCATTTTGCGCCGCGCTTTCTAAGGCTTGTGCGGGTGACGGGGGTTCTTTTCCTCCTTCTCGGTTTTGCCGCGCTGGCGGAGTTCGTAGTGGTGGCGATGTCGGCGCCCCTGTGGCTTTTGCTGTGGAAAACGGCCAACGTGGCGGCCCTTCTGGTGTGCGTCGCGCTGTTGTTCTGGGAACACAAGCGGGGACGCTCTTAGTTAATTAGGTTCTATAATTATTAGTGGAGCAGCGAGGGGAAATGAAACCGATAAAAATACTCGCGGTGGACGACGATGCCGCTATTCTGGATTATTACAGGGCGCTGCTTACGAAGGCGGGCTACCAGGTGGAGACCGCGGCGGAGGCCACGGGGGCCATCATCCTGTTCAAGGAAGCCCCGGCGGACCTTATCGTCCTGGACGTGGTTATGCCGTCCGGCGGCGGCAAACAGGTCCTGGACGTGGTCAGCGGCATTATTCAGAAAGGTGTGCCGATAGTGTTCGTCACCGGCCTGCCTGAAAAAATAATCCCCTGGCTTTCGGGGCAGACCAATATCAGCGTAATGAAGAAGCCGGTGAAAAGCGAAGAGCTGCTCTCCGTAATAGCCGGTTTGCTGCCGAAGGGCGGCCAGGTTTAACAGGGGCCGTGACAGCGATAAAAACCGCCGGGGCAGCCCGGCGGTTCTGTTTTGGGGAGGCTTGGCGGTTCTAGTTCCGGAAAAGGTCCCGGTAATTGGTCTCGTCCAGGTACGGCAGGGGTTTGGCCAGCAGGCCGCGCTTGGTGAGCAGGGCGGTGGCGGCGTCGGGGATGGTGGCGCGCAGGCGGTACACCAGCTCGGGCAGCCAGCCTTCCTTTATCTTCTCGTCCTTGTTCAGCACGCCGTTGACGAACGAGACCACGGCGTTGGTGCAGCTGTTATAGACTAGAGAGTACATCTCGCCGGTGCGGTTGGCGGTGGCCTGCTGTATGGCGTTCTCCAGCAGTTTCACCTGGCGGGCGCGGGAAAGGGTGAGCGGGTAGAGGGAGATGTGGTTGCCGTCGGTGAAGACGTTGGCCTCCACGTAGCCCTCGGCCGAGTTGATGTTGTAGTGCACGGCGTACTTGCCGCGCAGGCCGTCCAGGATGCCCTGGTTCTGCACGCCGGGGACCAGCGAGTAGGTGTTAAGGGAGATCACCAGCCCGCGCACCGAGCGGCCTTTCTCGTCTATCACGCCGCCCTGCTTGAATTTGAAGGCCAGGAAGCCGTGCGCGCCGGCGTAGGGGAAGCCCTGGTAACTCTTCTTGCCGACATAGGCCCGCTCCAGGAGCTCGGGCCTGACGGTCACGCCCTTGGGCCAGTCGAACTTGAAGATGCCGTCTTTGCGCTTGAGCCTGTTGCCGCGGGCGTCATGCTGCACGCCCCAGTTAACGTTCGCCAGCACGTAGCCGCGTGAATCTTTGGAGATGATGTAGGGCTGCCGCTGCACGGCCTTGGTGGCGGCGGAGGGTTTATACGCGTCGGCAGCGTTGAGCGGCAGTACGGTGGCGATGGAGAGCTCGCTGGTGTTGTCCTGCTGTTTAATATAGCCTTCCACGCAGAGTTCGGCGCTGCCGGGGTTCTTAAGCCATTTAGGGTGCTTGACCACCTTGTAGACCTTGCCTTCCAGCGTGGTGAAGGTCTTGGGGCTGCGGTTGAACTGCAGGGTGCCGTTCATTATGTACCTGGAGGCGAAATCGGAGAATAGTTCCTTTGTGAAGCCCTGTTCCGGCGCCACGGCTTCGGGGCCGGCGGAGAAAATTTCGTTCCACTGGGCGGGGGTCAGGGATTCGGCCAGGCCGGCGTCCTGCCCGGCTATGGTGGGGCCGGCGGTTTCCGGCCGGGCGGCCGGCTGGGGGACGCTGATATCGAAATTGGAGAGTTCGGCCGCTGACAGGGCATTAAGGGTGAAATTTTCCGCCGCTTTGGCGGTTAAAGAACCCAGAAAGAAAACCAGCCCCGCCGCCAGCACCGCTTTTGAATTTTTTTTGGTCATTATTTTATCCCCGCGTTCGCCAAAATAAATTACCGTAATAATAGTCTAATGCGCGCGGCCCCGTTCTCCAAGGGTAATAGGGCCCAAAAGCGCCTGGGCCTAAAGGCGCCGGGGCTTTGGGGGGCTGCCGGTGATGATAGCCGGCTTGTTTCTGTCAGATCCTCAGCGTGAGGCCGCCCAGCAGGGCGTAATCGTCCGCGGCGCGGGTGAGGCCCAGGCGTAGGCCGGCGTCCAGGTCCAGCGTAGGATAGGGGGACCAGACCAGGCCGAACACCGAATATACAGGGTGGGAGAGAGAGTTTTTGTCCGTGCTGGTGGCGGCTTCCAGCTCCGCGGTAGTGTGCAGTTTCGGCAGCAGTTCCAGGATGGCGGCTGCGGAACCTTTGAAAATATTTTCTTCCTCGTCGCTGATGTTCCTGTTGAGCATGTAGCCGGCGTTCAGGTAGAACTGCCAGGGGCCGCCGGCCCTGCCGGCTATGCCGTAAAGCCACACCCCGCCCTTGCCGGCCCCGAGGCTCTTCGCCTCGTTGCCCGCCGGCAGGGAGAAGCCCGGCTTCAGGGCGTAGGTCCAGGCCGCGCTGTGCGCCACCTGCAACTTACCCTCCAGCGAAACGTCGCCGAGGCCGCTTTCGGATATCCCCCTGGAGTTCCAGCCGCGCCAGGGGACCGTGACCTGCACGTCCAGTTTGTGCCAGATGCCGTAGCTGAGTATGGCGAAGGCCCCCGTGGAATAGCGGTCCGGCCCGCCTTTAGCCACGGAGTATTCCAGCCCGGCCTGGATCTTACGGTTGTCCTTGCCGAGGAAGAGAGTGTCTTCACCGGTCAAATGGTTAAATGCCCGGGCCTGCCCCGAAAAAAAGAGCAGCGCCGCGACGGCCGCTATAAATGATGTTTTCATGTCCCCTCCCGTTACCGGTATTATACACCAGTATTGGGGGGAAAGGCACAGGCCTTTTTTTATTCTTTGGGGAGGTTTTGCGCCGGGGACGGACCGGTTCAGCGCGGCTTGGTCCAGACGGCGTAATTGTTGCCGCTGGCGGCCAGCGTCCAGCCGGCGCCGGGCGGGGCCCAGGCCCAGCTCGAGCCCAGCTTTACGGCCACGTTCTGCTTGCCGCCGGTGGTGAGCGCGGCGTAAATATCTTTGCCGGCCGCCACTACATTTGTCTGGCTGACCGAGTTGATGCCGGCGGCTTTGCGGATCGCCACCAGTTTGGTTATCTGGTCCCTGTAGGTCCGGCCCCAGTCGAAGAAATGCGGCCAGAACACGCAGGGGATGCCGGGATGGGTCATGATGTAGGCATAACCCTGCATCCGCTGGTCTTTATAGTCCTGCGTGAAATTAAAATTGGGATCGCGGGGGGCGGTGTCGTGGTTCTCCACGAAGGTCACGGTCTTCATCGGCCACCAGCCGATCAGGCCGGACGGCTTGCCGTTATCGTTGAGCCCGGCGTAATCCCCGCTCTGCGCGGCGTACTCAACGTTAAAATGCGTCGGGTAGTCGAAGGACGAAGAAGCGTTGGCCTTGCCAGAAGAAGTATCCGTCCCGTCTATCCAGTGGGCCAGCACCTGCCTGTCGTGCTGCCAATATTCGCCCACGCTGAGCACGGGCTGGGAGCCCTCGTTGAATTTCTGTATATGGGAGGGCGCGTAGCCGTTGACGAAATCGTAGCGCCAGCCGTCGTAGCCGATGGTGTAGCGCAGCCAGCGCAGGAACACTATGGTGTCTTTCATCACCAGCGGGTTGCGGTGGTCGATGTTGCGCGAGCCCGGGTCCAGCATGCCTTCCGAATAGTTGGGGCTTTTGCCGTTATACGGCGTGCCCGCCAGCCCGGGCCAGGAATCGTTCTGCACTATGACGTTGGTGGGCCAGTCGGGGTTGTAAAAGTCCGCCCAGTTGTCGCGCCCGCTGCGGTGGTTCAGCACCGCGTCGGCCAGCACCTTTATGCCGCCCGCGTGCATGGCCTTGATAGCGCCCTGCAGCCCTTCCCTGGTCCCCCACTGCGAATGCAGGTTGTACAGTTCCATCTGGTAATAGCTGCCCACCCCGGCGGGCGGGAACCATACCATGGTAAAGCCGGCCTTTTTCAGGTCCGTTGCGCGCGCGGCGATCTCACCCCACCAGCCCTTCTCGAGGTGCAGCCAGTAATTGTCCGCGAACCAGTGGAAGCACTGAAACATCACGTCGGAGCTGGGCGCGGAATCTATGCGGTTCTGTTTGGGCGGGGTAAAAACCCCGTCCGAATAAAGCTTGTTCGCCCGCTGCCACTCGGTATAGGCGGCGGCCGATTCGGCGGCGGCGCCGGCGCAAGGCGGCACCTGGGCGTGGTGGCAGGCGGCATTGCCGTCGGCGCGCCCGGGGGCCGGGGCCGAGACCGCGGCCGGGTTGGGCGAGGCGGCGCGCAGCTGCGCCAAGGGGGCGGTATCGGTGCCGGCGGCCGAAGCCGCCGCGGCCGCCAGTATTATGGAAAGTGTGGTTTTTATCATAGCCCGCCTGGGTATATTATATCCTTAGAGCCGGCGCCGCGGCAAGGCGGGGACGTTCTTGAAACGTTTTGCGGGTTTTTGCATCTAATTCATAGCCGCCCTCCGGGGCGGGAGGACTTTCGCGGCTGAGGTGCCAATGGAACAGGTGATAATAGACGTAAGGGAGCGGGACGAATTCGAAGCCGAACATATACCGGGTTCTATCTGCGTGCCGCTTTCGCGGTTCGCGCATGTGGCGCCCGGCGTGCTGCAGACGCTGGTCGGTAAAAAGGTGCTGTTGATGTGCCGCAGCGGCGTCAGGGCTGGCATGGCGCGCAGGAATATCCCGCGGCTGGGTTTCGGCGGCCAGATAAAGGCCGAGGTTTACGCGGGCGGCATACTGGAATGGGCGCGGCTCGGCAAACCCGTGGTGAGGGGCACCGTAAAGCGGCGGCCCCTGCTGGCCGGGCTGCTGGCGCTGCTGCCGTGGAACCGCGGCCCCGCCGATAGCGCAGAGGCCGACTAGGCGGCGGAGAGTGCCGCCTGCCCCGTTATTTTATATAGCGCTTGAACGCGGCGGGTGTTACATCTTACAATAGGGGCATGGCTAAATTAGAGCACCAGGCCCGGCTGGTCAACGCGCTGCGGATGTTTACGGGCAAACTGCCGGCCTGTTACGCCAACGAAAAGGAATTTTTCCTGTTGTCGCTGCAGGACCTGTCGGAATACCTGCGGGAGCTGCAGGGCGAAACCCTGAAGGAAGCCTGCGATAGTTTTGTGCGCAAGCTCGAGGCCGGCAAAGCCGCCGCGCCGGCCGTAGAGGAATTCAAGGCCGTACTGGACCGGCTTATCTCGAACGCTGATTTTAAATCCGTCTGCGCCGGCATGGCCGGCAGCCCGGCGTTCGTTAAACAGCGGCTGCTGACCCTTAAGCCCCTGTCCATTCTGGGCGAGGCCGCGAAAGAAGCCGCCCACAGGGACCCGGACGCGGAGCGGCACATGAGCAGCGCTTACGCGCGCCTGAACTTCGCGGCGCTGGTCAAACGGGTGGAGGCGGCCCCCAACGACCACGCCGCCAACGCCGCCCTGGCGAAAGCGCGCGAGGAAGTGGCCGGGTACTGCGCCCTTTACCGGGTGCAGATGCGCGAGGGCGACACCCTCACCCCGTTCTCGATGTCCTGCGTGGACGCGGCCCTGGCCGCCAGCTACAGCCTGTTCAGGCACATCAGCCGCGCCAGCGGCCGCGCGATGTAGACAAGGAGATCATGGATAAAAATACGAAAGCCAAGAGGTTTTACGCTCATTGCGACCTGATAGAGGGGACCACCGACGTGTGGTACTGCAGCTTCTGCAATAAGCTCGTCAAAGAAAAGCATTTTGCCGAGGAGCACCTGAACAAGAACCATAACCAGAAATTCAAAGCCACCCTGCACGAGTGGAAGCAGAAAGAGGCGAGAGGGACCAACAAGGTGCGCCCCGACGACGCCCCCAACCGGCTTCAGGGCTGAAAGGCGGCCGGGGCGGTTACTTTTAGGGGGCTCTTTTTGTATTATAGGCATATGCTGAAAAAAATTGGCGCGTTTTTGGTGCTAGCTATGCTCGCCGCCTGCTCAGGCGCAAGGAAGTCCGACAACGGCGACACGGCCATCGATAATCCCCGCGGAGGGGACGCTATCGGTAGCCCTCCCGTCTTCGCCCTGCCCGGCGTTCCTCTTAAGAACGAACTGTTGGCCGAAGAACTGCCGGCGCTGCCGGAGACCCCTGCCGGTGAAACAAAGGCCGAGGCCCCCGCCGCTCCGCCGGACGAGCTTGCGCCGGCCGCCGCCGTGCCCGCCGAAACCAAGCCGGCGGTCGCCGCGCCCGCGGCCGGCAAGGATCTGGATTTCCACATCGCCGCCGGCGCTAAGTATTCCGCCAAAAAGAAGTACCGCTCCGCCGCCGCCGAATACGGCGCCGCGCTGCTGTACCTGCCCGCTAAAGATCCCCGCGCCGTCTACCTGCTGGAGCGGGAAGGCGCCATGATGCTGAAGGCCGGCGACGCCGCCAGGGCCCAGGGCTACTTCCAGGCCTCCATAGAGAGCGCCAGGGAACTGAACGTCTCGGGCAAAGACCTGGCTAACTCCCACCTCGGGCTCGGTTACTGCCTGGAAAAAGCCGGCAAGGTGCCGGACGCCATAGCCAATTATCAAAAGGCCATGGAACTTTCCTCCAATAAAACGATCAAAGCCCGCCTGGCCAAGACCATAAGCGACCTTAAAAAAACCCCGTAAGAGAACGGGACATGCGGACCCAGGAGACATTAATGGACAGGACTTCTTCCGGAGCTATCATGCTGGTCGCCGGCGCCCTGCTGGTGGTGGGCGGCGGCTATGCGTTCATGAACCTGGCGCGCGGCGGGGTCAACCCCGTCAGCGTCGGTTCTTTCGCCGCGCTGGTGGTCGGGATAGTGCTGGTGATACTAGGTAAGTCGCGCCTGGCCGCCGGCTCGCAGGAAGAACTGGCCGGGGCGGTGGGGCTCGAGGTGAAGAGCGGCTTCGGCCTCAGCGGCACGGAGCGGGTGGAGATGGAGGGGGAGTTCGACGGCTTCAAGGTGAAGGTCAGCCGGCGTGAGACGCATACCCGCGGCGGGCTGGCCGGCGGGCACCGGTATAACGAGGCCTATGTGTTCACGGTGGAACTGCCCAATCCGGCGGGGCTGGCCTTTTATGTAGGGTCCGATTCCATATTCCAGACGCCTATCGGTTTTCTGCCGCCCAAGCTGGAGGCCAGGGCCTGGGAGTGGGTGGACTTCATGACCGTGCGCGGCATGCCCGCCGCGGCGGCCGAAACTTTTTTCGGCAACAGCGCCGCCTGGCCGCTCTTCAAGGATTTCTTCGGCAGATTCGCCTGCCGGCTGGACGGTGAGACGATGGAGTTCGAGCCGGAAACGCGGGACGGAGACGAGGGCTTCTACACCCCGGAAGAGATAAAAGGGTTCATTAACCAGGCCGTGGCGGTGGCCCGCCTGGCGGCGGCGCTGCCGCCGGCCGCGCCAAGGCCGGATTAATATAGGACAGCCGTGATCTGTTTCTGGAAGGCCGCCGGGGAAACCCGGCGGTTTTATTTTGCGGGGGCGGCTTCTTCCCCGGGTTTCTTGAGCGGGACGTGGAAGAAGAAGCGCGAGCCCACACCCAGTTCCGACTCTATCCCCATTTCGCCGCCGTGCCGCAGCACGATCTCGCGCGCGATCTTCAGGCCCAGACCGAAGCCGGCCTTGCGCATGCCCTGGGCCTCTTTGGTCTGGAAGAAGCGCTCCCACACGCGCGGCAGGTCTTCCTTGGAAATACCGATGCCGGTGTCTATCACGCTTACTGTCACGCGGTCGGCGGCGACCTCGGCCTTTATGGTGATCTTGCCGCCTTCCTTGGTGTACTGGATGGCGTTGGTGCAGAGGTTCTGCACCACCTGGCCTATGCGGGCGTCGTTGCCGGCCAGCAGCGGCAGGGCGGCCGGCGCCTCCAGGGTCATATTGAGGTTCCGTTTCTGGGCCGCTATCCTGACGCGCTCGTAGACGTCCCGGATGACGGCCAGCAGGTCCAGCGTCCCTATCTCCACGCGCAGTTTCCCGGATTCTATCGCGGCCAGGTCCACCAGGTCGCTGATCAGCACGTTGAGGGTCTTGGCGGAGGTCTGGATATTGGCGGCGTAGCGGCCTTCGCTGGGCATGTCCTTGAGCTTGACGGTCAGCACCTCGGAGTAGCCGAGGATGGCGGTCAGGGGGCTCTTTACGTCGTGGGCCACCGTGGCGAAGAAATTCTTCTGGAAGCCGTTGATGGCGGCCAGCTGGCGGTTGAGCTCCTGCATCTCTTTCAGCAGGCGCGCGTTCTCCAGCAGCAGGAAGCGCCGCTCGAGGGCTTTCTCCACGGAGAAGATAAGGCGCGAGGCCTCCACCGGCTTTAAAATGGCGTCGTCGAGCCCCAGTTCCACCACCTGGCTGACGCCCTGCAGCGCGGCCTGGAGGGGATAGCGGTCCACCATGAAAATAATGCGCAGGTCGGGGTCGCGTTCGCGCATCTTCTGCGCCAGCTCCGCCCCGGAATGCTCCGCGAAAGTGATGGCCGTGCCGATGACCGCCAGGTGGAAGGCGTCCTTTTTGCACAGCGTCAGGGCCTCGCCGCCGTCCATGGTGGAGGTCACCTCGTAGCCGGCGCCCAGCAGGGCCTGGCCCAGGGCGGTCAGGGTCGGTTTGAAATTATCCAGCAGCAGGATGCGCTCGTTGCCCCGCTCTTTGAGGCGGACGTCGGCGCCCTCGCTGTTCTCTATCAGTATGGCGGCCACGCGCCCGGCCTGCTCGCGCGGCAGGGACACCGGCAGCCCGTCCTTGAGCGATTGTATCGCGTAACGGACCAGGTCCGTGCCGGACACGAAGTAGCAGACCGCTTCCGGCGCGGCGGTCCGGACGGCGGCGTCCAGGGTGTCGGCTTCCGCCAGGGTGCCGGCGAACTGCGCCACCACCACGTTGCACGGCAGGGACGTGATATCGGGGGTTTCTTCCTCGTCGCCGCCCAGCAGCGACCAGGTTTTTCTGGGTTTCTTGGCCTGGGCGGCGGCGATGCGGTCTTCGCTCTGTTTGCGGATGAACTCCGGCAGGCCTTTTACGGAATCAAGGGCCGTCAGCTGCACCCCGGCCTGCTGGAAAGCGGTCTGCACGGCCCCGGTGCTGAACAGCACCTGGTCGGCCAGCAGGACCACCGGGCGCGCGATCACCCGCACCTGGTCCGCGAAGCCCATTGGCAGCGGCCAGCCCAGGCGGCGCAGCGGCGAGGCCTGGGTAGGCGTCAGGCTGGCGGTGGATTCCAGCGTGAACAGGTGGACCTTGGGATATTGTTTATGCAGGTTAAGGAAGGCCTCGCGCTCGGCCGGGGCGACCTTGCTGAAATCCACGGCCATGGCGGAGCAGTCGCCGGTGGCCAGCCGGGCGGCCGCGTATTTAAGCGTGGGCACGCAGACCAGCTCCATGCCTCTGCCGGACATGGACGGAGTTATTTCCTCAAGGAGTTCCTTGCCGGAAGTGATAACCAGTACGCGGCCTTTGATATCTGCCATCAGAGTTATTATAGCGGTAGGTTATGCTTTATGCAAATCCAATAAGGCGGCCGGCGGGCCGGCGGTTTTATCCGGCGGGGCGCGCGGCGGCGGCGAGGTCCTGCGGCAGGAGGGCCAGGAGTTCGGCGGCCGAGGAGCGGCCCCCGCGGGTTATATTGAGTTTGGCCGAGACTACGGTGAAAAGGGAGGGGCCGGCGCCCAGCCAATTACATAGAGTACCGGGGTCGCCCTGGAAATGGGCCGGGACCGAGGAAAGAGCGCTCCTGCCGAAAGACCTAAGCAGGGCGTTGGCCATCGAGTTAAGTACGATATTGCCTATCTCGATAAGGGTGACGTCCGGCTGGTCGGCGCTGAAAGGCCCGTAAAAGGCCTCGTCGGCGAAACAGCCGGAGATATGCTTCGTCTCCTTCGGGTCATAGAGCAGGGCGGTGGTAAAAGGGGACTCGGTTCCCTCAAGCTCCTAGTGCAACACTTATCTTGTAGACTACAGCAAGAATAAGGAGTTGCACATGAGTCAGTATCAACGACTTAGCTTTAAAGAGCGTGAAGAATTAAGCCGCTCTTTGTCC
>Ga0209212_1006954_pt1 | contig 12727 bp, 7 predicted proteins | sample RifGroC2_FD_183996 | JGI IMG/M metagenome (GOLD analysis project Ga0209212, IMG submission 183996) | Groundwater microbial communities from Rifle, Colorado, USA - Groundwater C2 (SPAdes) (version 2) | ecosystem: Environmental > Aquatic > Deep subsurface > Groundwater | place: Rifle, Colorado...
TAGGCCTTAAGGAAACCGGATACTATGTCATGCGCACAGGATGGGAGAAGAATGACCTGTACATGCTCATCGACGGAGGACTTGCACGGAATAAGCCTGACCATACGCATGGTGGCATCCTTGGAGTCATTCTCTATGCCAATGGTGAAGTGCTTCTCCCGACCTATCATGTCCGGTACAGCGATCCCTCATACCAAATTCTGAAAAACTCCCTGGTGAAGAACGTTGCGCTGGCTGACACAATGCTGCAGGGCCGATACTGGAGACCCAACAAAGCGCAGACCGGGTTTGGAATATGGCTGCAGCTTCCCAAGCCTGTGGTCCATGCATGGGAAGCAGAGCCGGATTATGACTATTTCCGGGGATCCCACAACGCGTTTGATTCGATCGGGGTGAAGTATTCGCGGTCGATTCTTTTTATCAAGCCGTACTACTGGCTGGTGCTTGATGACTTTGACTCACCAGGCCTTCATTCGTACCAGCAAATCTGGCAGGGAGATTACCGGCTCACACGAGAAGCCGGAGAGGCGGTCCAGGAGGGGAAGAGCGGTGTCCGGCTAAGGATCCTTCAGCCTTCAACCGATGCTGCCTCCATGTCACTGCACACGATTGCAGGGAAGAAGGCGGTCTGGATTGAGAAGGATGGGAAGAGCCGTGTAAGCTTTGCCACGTTGCTGGTGCCGGGTCGGGTAAGTGAGGAAATCCCCGTCTCCTTTACAGCCGGCAATCGGCCGGGCTCATATACCGTGACGTATGCGGATCGAGAGGATCGCATTACCCGTCATTCGGAAAACGACGCGTCAGAACTCACCGTCGAACGATTGCGTGAGGGGAAGCCGGTCTCTGCGATAACGGTTGGGAAGAGGGACAAAAGATCAACAACAGAAGAAACGGAATAGACAAACGGTCGCTTGAGAGCGTCCGTTTCTGAAAAACGACAATAGCGACAGGAGTGGATCATGATGAGGCGTTGGATTATTGCAGTCTTCGTTTGCAGTCAAGTCATGATTGCGCAAAACGGCAAGGTGTCGGGAATCGTGCTGGACAAAAACTCCCGGGCGCCTCTCCCAAGCGCCAATGTGGTCATTAAGGGAACAACCATGGGGGCTGCAACCGACCTTGATGGGAGTTTCTTCATCTTGAATATCCCCCCCGGTGCATACGAGGTCACGGCCTCAATTCTCGGATATCAAACGATGACCTTGAGCAATGTCATTGTCCACGTTAGCCGGACAACTTCTCTCGACTTCGCACTTCAAGAGACCGCCATAGAACTGGAGGGGGAGGTTGTTGTCGTTGCCCAGCGGCCCGACGTTGAGCGGGAAAAGACCTCCACGAGCGACATTCGTCGGGGCGAGGAGATCACTGCAATTCCCGGCGTGCGCGACCTGTCACAGGTCCTTGAGCTCTCGAGCGATGTTTCCGACAGTCATTTTCGGGGCGGCAGAGAAGGCGAAGAACTGTACGTCCTGCAGGGAATGGGTATTGTCAACCCGCTGGATCACACCACGTCGTTCACTCCGATCATGAGTGCCATTGAAGAGGTGGAAGTGATCACGAGCGGCTTCGGGGCTCAATACGGGAATGCCCAATCGGGCGTGGTGAATATCTCCATGAAAGAGGGGAGATCCGATAAATGGACGGCCCGGGTCGAATCGCAAATGCGGTTGCCGCAACGGAAGCACTTCGGTCCGAGCGTTTGGGATCCGAACGGACAGCCCTATCTGCAAATTCTCAATTCGTGGGAAAAATGGAAAGCGAATAATCCGAATGCCCAGAATCCCGCGCCATTCTTCTCGACGATTGGGAATGGATTCGATTCCCGGTACGGGAGAGATTCAACAACACTTGCCCAGATCGCCTATACGCTCTGGCGCCTTCAGGGAAAACGGCAATATGGGAAGAGCTACGACAATTTGATCGATACGTGGGGCGAGGCGACCGTGGGCGGCCCCTTGGACGAGGATACGCGGATATTCCTCGCAATTCGTGCAGAGAATGAATGGGCGTTCCTGCCGACGGAAGAGCCGAACAAATCGAGATCCTTCATGGGCAACATTGTCCGTGATCTGGGCGACGGCATCAACGCACGATTGAGCGGAGCTTATCGGAACGAACAGGAGAATGTCTTCCGATCGACCAGGACAAACGGTTTCTACAGCTGGACCTGGGATCAGATGCTGGCCCTGGGGAGCCGTCAAACAAACAACCTCCAGCTTGGCGTACGATTCACATATACCCCGAGTACTTCCACGTTTTACGAGTTGAAGCTCAACACGCTTCGGAACGATCAGGTTGACGGCTGCCCCGCAATCGATCCTTCGGGGTATTCCGGTGACAAGATCTGGTCGGTGTATTCGAGCTCAAGCGCCCCGGACAATTTCTACTTTGGGAATTTGTACGACACCTTCCGTGATGAAAAGACGACAACGACGAGCATCGACGGATCGATGACCAGTCAGCTCAGCACGTCACACCTCCTCTCGGCCGGCCTTCAGATGAACATGCACAAGGTGGACGTGAACAACAGGCGCTCTGTAAAGTCCTCCTCCCCGAGGATGGAAGTGTATTCCGCATCTCCGTTCGAAGCCGGACTCTATGTTTCGGACAAAATGGAGTTTGAGGGAATGATCGCCAACATCGGTCTTCGGCTGGACCTGTGGGACCAGAATGTGCAGTACTACGCGGACCAGTTTTCACCGTTTCGCTACTACACCAATGATACAAGCTACGTGATCGACATGACGCGCGCCCTCAAAGATGAGACGCCGACTTTGGGAAGGTTGCAGCCGCGTGTCGGAATCTCGTTCCCCGTAACGATCAACACGGTCTTCCACGTGAACTATGGCACGTTCGTTCAGCGCCCTCCGCTGAATCGAACAGTTCTTCAGCAGACCCCCAGGACGGGATTCGCTCAAATGATTCTGGGCAACCCCCGGCTTCGCCCCGAGGTGACGAACAGCTACGATATCGGCGTGACCCAGGGACTTGGTGAAGGGTTCACCATCGACGTGAGCGGATACTACAAGGATGTGAAGAACCTCATCCAGCAAGCCTTCTTTTTCGATCAGGATGGGAATGGCTATTCCACATTTGCGAATCGTGACTATGCCGACATAAGGGGATTCAAGATCGGGGCTGCAAAACGGAGAGGAATGCTGACAGGCTCGCTCAACTACACATACGGTGTTTCGACGGGGAAGAATTCTACACCCTTCAACGAGTCCCCCAAGTTCTATGAAAACAGCTCGACGGTCCTTCCGAGCCCCAAAGACGTCCTCCTCGACTTCGACCGCACGCACAATCTTGTGCTCACGGCGGTACTCGCGCTCGAGAAAAACGAGGGACCGGATATCTACGGCATCTATCCGCTCGAAGAGATGAAATTCTCGGTGTACTCGTTCGCCCGGAGCGGCCGTCCCTATACGTACGACGATCAGGGATTGGGGCAGCTCTATAACCGCAGGTCCCCCAATGAATACGGCACTCGCCTGAGAATTACAAAGGACTTCCCGAAGCTGATAGGAAGCCGGCTGTCGGTGTATGTCGAAGTTCTGAACCTCTTCAATCAGCGCATTCTCTCGTATCAGGCAATCTTCGCCAATGCGCGCGACAATGCGAGCGGGACAATTACCGAGAATCGCAACATTGAAAAATATGTACTGGATCCGGAATCGATCCGGTACACCGAAGACATCAATCACCTCGGTTTTCTGGTCGACCAATCATTCATGATTTATGACAATGCTCCACGCAGTCTCAATATCGGCATGGTTATCAATTTCTAGCAGGAAGGCGTCAGCGATGAAGAAAACGGCTCTTATTGCAGCGGCGTTGTGTCTGTTCGTTGCCACGCTTGCCGCCCAGCAGCGGCGATTCGAAGTGCACTCGCGCGGGATGCTCCGGCAGACGGTGTACAACACAGGCGAATTAGGGAGAGCGTACGATCAAGGGACAGCGGGGGTGCTGGAGGGAGTGCCGTCCCTGGAGTGGCCCGCCAATTCGGCTGTGACGATTGATTCGAAATTCTATTCAGGCCAGCACAATTCGTTCGGAGGCGGAGTTCAGCTTTCATTGGAAAGGCGTGATACGACACGCATGTTCGTCTTCTGCGGCGGTGTCACGCAGCTCCCGGTCGTGGGTGTGCACAGTTTTCCGATTTCTCTGAGCAGAGTGGAAAACTTTCCGCTTCTGCCCACGGGCGAATTGAATCCAAGCTATGACCCGAACGAGGCCGAAGAAAAAATCGTCACCTCATGGGCTACCCCTGTCGGGATCACCATCACACGTACAAGCCGCGCGTGGAGTCATCCTGACTATGATGACCTGATCATCTACGAATACGAGGTGGAAAACACAGGCGACACCGACGGGAATTCCGCCACGCCGGCACGGCAAGATACGCTCACAGAGCTCCTTATCGGTTTTTCACACGGGTTTGCCCCCGGAAAAACCGGGCACGAGCGGAAATACAATCGATGGGGCGGGACTGATTTTCAGCAAACGGATACCTACGCTCGCTTTGACCGTCGGCGCTGGCTCAACTACACGGAGAACATTGACGGATTGCCCGATCCGCAGTATTTCACCCAATGGGCGCAAACCGGAACGAACGGCGGAGGCCTCCAGGCACCGATGGCCGTGGGATACCAGGTTCTCTATTATGACACGACACATCTTGCGCGAAGAAACGAAACGGCCGTTTCAGGAACGACCGGCGGTTCGCAGGACTCAGCCTGGAATTCGCATAACCATTTGAAGCAGCCATATCTGAATCGTCTTGAAACCTCGCTCTGGACCGAAGCAAAACACCGCAATAACATGGTGGTTACCACATGGCCCAGGAGCGGGAACAGTCTCTACTCAAGCGCTCTCTTTGGTCCCGACTGGGCGTTTCGCACCTCCTTCAACGTTCGACAAAGTTGGATCTTTGGCGTCGGTCGCCAGGTAGCCTTCGGTCCTTATATCCTGAGGCCCGGGGAAAAACTCCGGTTTTCTTTCGCCGAAGTCGCGGGGTTCGGCGCGGCAAGTTTGCAGGATACACAATCGGGGCTTCTCGATGAAGGGGGAAGCTGCGGGCAACAGTGCAACGAGTCATCGAGCGCCAATGCGATGAATCCCGTTGTGAACTACACGGGGACAATTACCTACGGGTTTGACAACAAGGTACACGGAAGCACGTACTTGGCAACCTATCCGCTGCCGGATTATGTGAACTCCGATGTGGTGACGGTCCGGGATGTCGCCGACCGTGCGATCCAGGCATATCTTGGAGTTTCGCCGGTTGTGGATTATGACAGCTCCCAATACTGGCCCGAGGAATCTCCGGACCGCGGTGTTTATGCGATCCCTGCAGTCGTTCCGGCTCCGCAGATCACGGTCGAGAACACTTCGTCGGCACAAAACAGGATCACATGGGGCCTTCAGGTGGAGAGTTTCGTTCACCCGCGATTGCAGGCCCCGCTGAGCCACTATCTTGTCATGAAGGCATCTCACCCCCTGGGGCCGTGGACGGTCATTGACAGTGTTCGCCGGGCAGATGTCGAATACATCAAGAACGGAATCTACGAGGTGACAGATACGTCAACCCGCGTTCTTGAATCGAACTATTATTCCGTGATCTCCGTCGACTCGCTTGGCAACAAAAGCGGGATGACCAATCTGGCCCTCCACCAAACACAGTTGGGAGGGACCGAAACATTGCAGACGGTCTATGCTGTTCCGAATCCTTTCATCGTCCGGTCGGGTTTCACCGGCGCAGGAAATCCTGAGAACAGGATAGGATTCTTCAACCTGCCGAAAGAATGCACAATCCGGATCATTTCGTACAGCGGACAGCTGGTTGAAACGATTGAACATAAGTCGGCCAATTATTCCGTGGAATACTTTCGCACAACAAGAAACAACCAGGTGATCGCCTCCGGCCTGTATTTCTTTGTCGTCGAGACCCCGGATGGCCAGCGAACGCACGGTAAGTTTGTTGTTATTCAGTGAGATGAGGATAACCATGAAATCACGACCCTCAATTGTCATCTTGATATGCTTGATGTTCGCAGCGGGCTCGATGACCCTCTATGGCCAGAAAGTCGGAACAAGTTCGCTTCAGTTTTTGAAAGTGATGCCGACAGCCCGCGCAACAGCCATGGGAGACGCATACTCGACGCTGGCCCAGGGATCCGACGCAGTCTTCTGGAATCCTGCCGGAATTGCCGGCAGCAGTTCGATCGAAGTCGCAGGGACGTTTATCGTCTGGCTCTTCGATTCGCGTCAAAGCGCCCTCTCGTCCGTGTTCCCCATCGGTGACTGGGGGATTGCCGGGTTGCAGCTTCAGTATGTCGATTACGGTGATATTCCCGTCACCCGTGCCGATCGGCTCGAATTCGTCGGTTCAGGGGCCGATTATCACTACAACCCCGGATTGACAGGCGAAACTTTTTCGCCCACTTCCTACGTCATCGGTCTCTCATTTGCGCGACAACTGACCGACAAATTCGCCGCAGGAATCACTGCAAAGTTTGTGGATGAATCGCTCTGGTCGGAGTCGGAGGTGACGGTGATGAACCCGTCGACCGGAAGAGCCGAGGTAGTCAACACGTTTGCCAGGATGATGCTGTTCGATTTCGGCATGCAATACAATACGGGCTATCGCACGATTCGCCTCGGTGTGGCAATTCAGAACTTCGGCGGTCAGGTCAAGTTTGCCCAGGAAGCTTATCCTGCCCCGCTTACATTCCGCATCGGTACGGCCGCGGATATTGTCGGACAGAATGCGTTGTTTGCGGAGTCGGAGTTGACCCGTTTGACTTTTGCGTATGACCTTTTCCAGCCAAATGATTATGCACAACAAATGCATGTGGGTGCCGAATTCACCTTCAATGAGGCTGTGTATCTCCGGGGCGGATACAAGTTGTTTTATGACAATGACAGCTTCACGGCAGGGTTCGGTGTCAGGCAGACAGTCGTTGAAATCCCATTGGGCATCGATTACAGTTATGGCGCCATGGGTGATTACCTCCCGAGCGTCCACCGGATAAGTGTAGGAGTGAAGTTCAAATGAAACTTGATCACGAACGAAACGCAATGCCCTGTAAGCGGAACCGGCCGTGCAGAACAGTCCACAGTCAATCTGTTTTCCGACACCTGCTGCTCCTTCTCATTGCCGGGACGTCTCTTCTTTCGTCTCTCCAGGCGCAGGGAACATGGATGCCCTTGAACATCCAGGGACTCGACCAGCGTATTCTGCACGACGTCCGTTCCCGCGGGATGGGAGGGGCCGTTCTCGCCTCCGGCAATAATGCGTCGGTCCTTTTTGCCAATCCGGCAGGATTGACACAACTCGAAACGATGGAACTCCGCATCGGCGGTATGGGTCTGAAAACGTCGGAACGCCAGACCCAGAAGTGGGTCCCAAACAGGCTCTACACGGGCCTCAGCATCATGATGGAGGATGCGTGGGGTGCCATTCAGGCTCCCGTGGATTCGAATGGGATTCCCGTTGCCGATCCCTATGAACAACTTCAAAAACCGTTCGATTCGATCGGTCCCAATTGGTCTCGTAAAACGAACGACATGCTCCCGCTGTCGGCAGCATTTGCCGCGCCGATCGAGGTTGCAGGCACCAAGGTGGTGGCGGGCATTGGTGCTGCACAGGCGATCGACCTGAACTATTTCTTCCAGAATAACAATATCACCGATCCTTTGCTCGGACAGTATCGTCCGGAACCGATGCCGGAGCTGCAGCAGGGAGATACACTCCGGGTACGGTGGTATCAGTTCTCTCAGAAACGGGAAGGTACCGTCTGGGGGATTACTCCTGCTGTCGGCGTGTCAGTTGCTCCAGGTCTGAATGTCGGAGCCTCGGCCACATACTACACAGGCACATCGGATGACTTTGAACAGAGGCTGGACAGAGGGTTCCTGACATTTCTCTACAACCGATTCCGTGTTCAGGATACCGTGAAGTTCACGGGAAATTACTCGGGGACTTCCACGTACTCGGGGTTTGGCGGCACACTCGGCTTGAAGTTCAAACAGCAGCGCTATTCCCTTGCAGCGACGATCGAATTCCCCTTCACGATCGAGCGCGAGATTTCGGGGGACTTCAATTCTCGGGAAGATATCGTTCTTGTCAGCACAGAATCCGATCCTTCACGGACGACGGATTCCGTGCAAACGACGATTGCGAACAGCAAGAGGTCAGGGACCGCACAGATTCATTTTCCTCTCGCCTACGCCATTGGCGGACTTCTTCAACCATTTCCCGACTTCGAGATCGCTTTCGATTACGAGATGCGCGCGCTCGACCGCGTTGAGTATACTCTTGTCGACGGCACCGTGACGAAGCCATGGGTTGGCAGGGGATCGTTCCGACTTGGTGCTGAGTACCGATGGAACGAATGGCTGGCTCTTCGCGGAGGCTACCGCGAGGTCCCGCAGACTTTTTCGCCGGAGGGGGCAGCAATCATCGGCAAACCGGCCGCAATGCAGATCTACTCGCTCGGAGCTGGCTTTGACCTTTGGGGTGCAACGGCGGATGTGGCGTACGAAAACGAATACCTCCGTTATCAGGATTCGTGGCAGTCCAATGCCAATTTCAATACCAGGAAGCAGCACAGATTTTTCATCGAGTTTGGATATCGCTTTTAGATCAGGCACGAACTCACGACAAAACTCAACGACAGAGTACTCCAATGATTGACTTCAAGAATCGGGTTGCACTTGTCACGGGGGGTGCACGGGACATAGGAAGAAGCGTTTCGGTGGAGCTGGCGCGCTACGGCGCCAGCGTTGCCGTGAACTATCGGGGGAGCAAAAAAGAGGCCGAAGAGACTGTACAGCTGATCAAGAAGATCGGAGGAAAGGCTGTTGCCATCCAGGCTGACGTGACCAAGGCGGCTGAGGTCAGGGAACTCGTGAAGAAAACACAGGAAGCCTTCGGGAAAACGATTCACATCCTGGTCAATGTTGCCGGCGGTTTGATTGCCAGGAAGAAGATGGAGGAGATGGATGAAGCGTTTTGGGACAGCGTGATGGCCGTGAACCTGAAGAGTGCATTTCTTGTCTGCAAAGAGGTGCTCCCCGTGATGGCCGACGGCGGTTCGATAGTAAATTTCTCATCCCAGGCAGGCAGAGACGGAGGTGGCGGGGGTGCCATCGCCTATGCGTCGGCGAAAGGCGCGATTCTCACGTTTACGCGAGGGCTGGCGAAGGAATTGGGCCCCCGCAGGATCCGCGTGAATGCGGTCTCCCCGGGAATGATCAACACGACCTTCCACAACGTCTTCACCAAGCCCGAAGTGCGCCAGAAAGTGGCGTCGATGGTGCCCCTTGGAAGAGAGGGAGAGGCGGATGAAGTGGCCCGCCTGGTGGCATTCCTTGCTTCGGATGCCGCTCCGTACGTGAACGGCGAATCGATTGAGATTAATGGAGGTATCTTCTTTGCCTGAGAGAACCATGAAATTCCCAAGAGTAGTTGTTCTCGTCATCTGTGGCGTTCTCCCCGCGGGAGCTGCTTTTTCCCAGGGGCATCCTTCCCTCTTTCTCACGCGTCAGGATGTCGCGGCAATGAAGGAGGCCGTCGGAAAATATCCCCTCTTTGATGCCTCACTGAACTCGGCAAAAGAGCGCGTCAACCAGGCGCTTGCCTTGCCCATGGATGTGCCGGCTCCGCGCGATGCCGGAGGGTACACACACGAAACGCATAAGCAGAATTACACCTCAATGCACCTCGCCGGCATTCTGTTTCAGGTGAGCGGGGAATCGAAATATGCCGCGTACGTCAAAGAGATGCTTTTGAAATATGCCGACCTGTATCCGACGCTGGGCAGGCATCCTGCTGCGGCAGGCGAAGCGTCAGGCCGATTGTTCTGGCAAACGTTGAATGAAACCGTCTGGTTGGTTCACGCCACCCAAGCGTACGATTGTGTCTATGAGGTACTCACACCTGCCGAGCGGAAACGGATCGAAGAGAATATCTTCCGGCGTATGGCGAGATTCTTCGTCGAAGAACACACGCATGAACTCGATCGCATCCACAACCACGGAACCTGGACGTGTGCCGCCGTAGGAATGGCCGGATACGTTTTGGGGGACAAGGAGCTCACTCAGATTGCATTATACGGGTCGAAAAAGGACGGATCGGGAGGATATCTGAAGCAGCTTGAAATGCTCTTTTCCCCCGACGGTTTCTATACCGAGGGACCGTACTACGTCAGATATGCTCTGTGGCCGTTCTTCACGTTTGCACAGGTCCTTCATCATAACGAGAAGGGGATAGGAATTTACGATTTCAGGAACAGGATCCTCGAAAAAGCTCTCTCTTCGGCTCTCCAACTCACCTACACGAACGGAGCCTTTTTTCCGGTTAACGATGCCCTGAAGGAGAAATCCTACCTCTCACCCGAGCTTATCATCGCAGTGAACATCGGGTTCGCGCAGTATGCGCACGACCGGTCATTGCTGGCGATTGTCAAGAAGCACAATGAGGTGATATTGAGTGGAGACGGGGTGGAAGTGGCGAAAGCGTTGCAGCAGAATGCGGATGTGGGCGAATTCTTGTACAAGAGCGTGGAGTATTCCGACGGCCCGAACGGTGCTGAGGGCGGCATCGGTATTCTGCGTACGGGTCCATTCGAAGATCAATCGCTCGTCTTCATGAAGTATACAGGCCATGGGCTTTCGCACGGGCATTTCGACAAACTGGCGATCGGCTATTACGATCAGGGAAGGGAGATTCTCCAGGACTACGGCTCGGCACGATTCATCAATGTCGAACCGAAATACGGCGGGCGATACCTTCCTGAGACCAAATCGTTCGCCATGCAGACGATCGCCCACAACACGGTCACCGTCGATCAAAGATCTCATTTCGACGGGAAGATGAGCGTGTCGGAGAAGTACCATGCCGACCGGCATTTCTTCTCGGCGTCTGACCCCAATTATCAGGTCATGAGTGCAAAAGCAGACCATGTGTATGAGGGAGTCAGGATGCAGCGGACTGTGGCATTGGTGAAGGACCCGTCGTTCTCCAAGCCGGTCATCCTGGACGTTTTTCGGATCGATGCTGAGAGCGAACACACGTACGATCTGCCATCCTATTACATGGGACACTTGATCAATACGAATGTGCGTTACCGTTCATTCGACAAACAGCGATCGGCACTCGGATCATCCAACGGCTACCAGCACCTTTGGAATGAAGCAGAAGGAGTTGCATCCGGAACGGTTCAAGTCTCCTGGATGTCGGGGAACAGATATTACACGGTTACAAGCAGTGCCGACAGTTCGACGATGGTGCATTTTGTTCGCATCGGTGCGAGTGACCCGAACTTCAATCTCAGGACTGAACCTGCTTTCATGCTGAGAACGAAGGGTCGCTCCCATGTGTTTGCTTCGGTTATTGAGCCTCATGGGGCCTGGGATGGGATCAAGGAATTTTCTTCGGGAGCGCGCCCGGAAGTGAACGGGGTGCGCGTGCTCTCGTCGGATATGATTCTGACTGCGGTGGAAGTCGAGGGGAAGGAAATGCATTGGCTGTTCTTTGTCGCAAACGGAGAATCGAACGATCAACGGGAGTATTCCTACGTCCATCGCGGAGTGCGCCATGCATGGAAAGGGAACTCTCACCTGGTAAGACTAGCGAGGTAATCCATGAAACAGCAGAGCGAAGTGTTTGTCGATGGCTCGAAAACTCCCTGGGAAGACCTGGGCGGGGGAATACGAAGAAAGATGCTTGGGTATGACAAGAGCCTCATGATGACCTACATCGAGTTCAAGAAGAATGCAGTGGGATACGTGCACAAGCATATCCACACGCAGGTCACGTATGTCGAGAAAGGATCGTTTGAAGTCCAGATTGGCGGAGCGAAACGCATCCTTCGGTCCGGCGACTGCTACTTCATTCCTCCCAACATCGAGCATGGAGTGGTGGCCCTCGAAGATTCGACTCTCGTCGACGTCTTCGCCCCGATGAGAGAAGATTTTCTCAAGAAGAAATGATGACAAGAGGCGCACACTCACCGCACTAGTTCGGAGATTCCAGACGAAATGAGCACTACCAGGACATTGAAGGGGCTTCGCTGGTGGATTATCGGCCTCATCGGGGCGGCAACGGTCATCAATTATATCGACCGCACATCCCTGGCCGTCATGTGGCCCGATATCTCCAAAGATCTGGACCTGACGAAAGACCAGTACGCGACGATCGTCTCGGCCTTCATGATTGCCTACGCATTCGGACAGGCACTCTCGGGGAAGTTCCTTGATTGGATAGGGACGCGAATCGGCTTTGTCGCCTCCATTGCCGTCTGGTCAACTGCTTGTGCTCTTCACAGTGTCTCGCGAGGGATAATGAGTTTCTCGGCCTTCAGAGGCCTTCTGGGCCTTAGCGAGGCGGGCAACTGGCCCGGCGCCACAAAGGCCAGTGCGGAGTGGTTCCCCATCAAGGAAAGGGCATTCGCACAGGGCATCTTCAACGCCGGGGCTTCACTCGGTGCCGTAATCTCGGCTCCTCTTATTGCCCTTCTTTACCTCACGTTCGGATGGCAGGCAACCTTCCTCATTGTTGCGGCGTTGGGCTTCCTTTGGATTATCCCGTGGTGGATCATCAATCGTTCCGATCCGGGGGAACACCCATGGATAAGCACGGAAGAAAGGCAATACATCCTCACCGGACAGAAACCGGCGACGGTGGTTGCGGAAACCCGGGTGCCGACCTGGGGTGAGCTTC